>Ga0208018_100013_pt1 | contig 149740 bp, 169 predicted proteins | sample 31_taG_FD_184105 | JGI IMG/M metagenome (GOLD analysis project Ga0208018, IMG submission 184105) | Marine viral communities from the Gulf of Mexico - 31_GoM_OMZ_CsCl metaG (SPAdes) (version 2) | ecosystem: Environmental > Aquatic > Marine > Oceanic | place: Gulf of Mexico | collected 2015-07-12 | reverse complement strand
GGCCGAATATGGGCGGTAAGTCGACCTTCCTGCGCGCCAATGCGCTGATCGTCCTTTTGGCGCAGGCGGGCAGCTACGTGCCCGCGACATCCGCGCGGATCGGGCTGGTCGACCGCCTGTTCAGCCGCGTCGGCGCGAGCGACAATCTCGCGCGCGGGCGCTCTACCTTCATGGTCGAGATGGTCGAAACCGCGACCATCCTTGCTCAGGCAACGGAGCGCAGCTTTGTGATCCTCGACGAGGTCGGGCGCGGCACCTCGACCTATGACGGGCTGGCGCTGGCCTGGGCGGTGGCCGAGGCGATCCACGAGAAGAACCGCAGCCGCTGCCTGTTCGCGACGCATTATCACGAGCTGGCGCGGCTGGCGGAGAGCTGCGACGCGCTCTCCCTCCACCACGTTCGCGCGCGCGAATGGCGCGGCGATCTGGTGCTGCTGCACGAGGTTGCGCAAGGCCCGGCAGACCGTTCCTACGGGCTCGCGGTCGCCAAGCTTGCCGGGGTGCCGGGCAACGTGGTCGACCGGGCATCGACCATCCTGGCGAAGCTTGAGAAGGGGCGCGAGGAGACCGGCGGGCTCGCCTCGGGTCTCGGCGACCTGCCGCTGTTCTCCGCCGCCGCGCAGGCACAGCAGGAGGAATGCGACACGCTGCGCGATCGGCTCTCGGGTCTGGATATCGACGCGCTCAGCCCGCGCGAGGCGCTCGACCTTCTGTACGAATTGAAGCGTGAGGCCGGCGAAAGCTAACCTTCGCTGGATTTGCCATCCTCTTGCGCGGCGCTAGGTTCTCTTCCCATGGCGCAGGACGATCCCCCGGAAAACCCGGACAAGAGCACCGAATGGGCGGAGTTCCGCACCGATCTTGCCGAGGACCGCAACATCATGGCGATGGAGCGAACCTTCGCAGGGTGGATGCGCACTGCCTTTGCCGCAATCGGTATTGGACTGGGCTTCCGCGCGCTGTTCGGATCGTGGGACCCTGCATGGATGCCGAAGGTCATCGCGAGCCTGTTCATCCTCGGCGGAGGTTGGCTCGCCATCACCGCGCAGCAACGCGCCTGCAAGACGCTCGCGCGGCTCAACACGCACGAATTCGCGCCGATCCCGACGCCCAATTTCCGTGTAATGGCCTATGGGGTCGCGATCGGCGCGCTCGTGGTCACCGTCGGATTATGGGTGCTGGTCGAGGGCTGAGGCCCCGACCTTCAGATCAGGTGCCGTCGCCGCGCAGGCCGTCGGGCTTGGCTGGCTTGCCGTACTTGTCGACATTGTCGTCATGGTTGGGCTCGCCGCGATAGGCCGACATGTCGACCGTGTTGCCGCGGTCCATCTGGTTCATGTGATCGACCAGATCCTGCGCGTCGGGCGCGGTGAGCCCGCTCTTCACATGCGAGCTGTCGGTGTTGAGGATCGTTGTCGTGTGGTCCTGCGCCTGATCGGCGACGGTCTGCGCCTGATCGTAGGCCCCGACCTGCTCCGAGTTTTCGTTCTCGGGCGCGAGTTCGTCGGTCTGGCGACGCTCGCCATCATAATTCGCGCCGTCGGATTTATTGTTCGTGTCGCTCATCGGGAAATCTCCTTTCCCCATGAACGGGCGGAGCGATTGAGCGGTTCCGGAGGGTTCTCCGGTTCGGTACCGGCCCGCACCCCCACCCGGCCAACCCATCGGTACTATCCTGTAGGTTGGCCGGGCGGGGGTGCGGGCTGGCGCCGCTCGAAACCTCAGCGCGTAGGCACCGGGGCATCGCCCGAATAGTCGTAGAACCCGCGCCCGGACTTGCGCCCAAGCCACCCGGCTTCGACATATTTCACCAGCAGCGGCGCGGGGCGGTACTTGCTGTCGCGCGTGGTGCGATAGATCACCCGCAGGATGTCGAGGCACGTATCCAGTCCCACGAAATCGGCCAGTTGCAGCGGGCCCATCGGGTGGTTGAGGCCGAGGCGGCAGCCAAGGTCGATATCTTCGATGCTCGCGGTCGACTGGCCGAGCACGAAGACCGCTTCGTTGATCATCGGCAGCAGGATGCGGTTGACCACGAAGCCGGGTTCGTCCTGGCTCAGCACCACTTCCTTGCCCAGCTGATGGGCGAACGCCATCGTGCGGTCGGTCACATCCTGGTTGGTGGCAAGGCCCGGGATAACCTCGATCAGCCCCATCACGGGGACCGGGTTGAAGAAGTGCAGGCCGATGAACCGGCCCGGATCGGGCGACCAGTTGGCCATGCGCGTGATCGGGATCGAGCTGGTATTGCTGGCGAGGATCGCATCGTCCGCGAGCACCTTGCCGGCGTTCTCGAAAATCGCCTGCTTGATCTCTTCCTTTTCGGTCGCGGCTTCGATGATCATCGCCGCGTCCGCCATCGGCGCGACATCGCCGACAGCGGTAATCCGGCCGAGCGTCGCTTCAGCTTCGGCGGGCGCGATCTTGTCGCGCGAGACAAGCTTGCCCAGCGCGCGCTCGATCCCGGCACGCGCCTCTTCGGCAATCGCCAATTCGCGGTCGGTCAGCAGCACCCTCAACCCGTGCTTGGCAATGGTCTGTGCAATGCCCGAGCCCATCTGGCCCGCGCCGATAACGCCGATTGTCTGCATGAAATTACCTGCCCTTCGCATCTGCAATATGGATGGCGCACTAGCGAAGGTGCCCGTGGCTGGCTAGCGGTTTGCCCCCGGAACCCAGGTCACGTCGCCCTTCCCGCCGTCGTTTTCGGCGCGGGCGAGCACGAACAGCAGATCGGACAGCCGGTTGATATAGTGCAGCGCGGCGGGGTTGATCGGCTCCGCCTGTGCCAGCGCAGTCGTCGCGCGTTCCGCGCGGCGAACGCTCGCCCGGGCGACGTGCAAGCGCGCCGCGGCCTCGCTGCCGCCCGGCAGGATGAAGCTGGTCAGCGGTTCGATCGTCTCGTTCGCCGCATCGATCGCGCGTTCGAGCCATTCGACCTGCGCGGGCACGATCCGCAGCACCATCTCGCCCGGCTCGAACCCCTCGCCGTCGAGCGCGCCCTTCGGAGTGGCGAGATCGGCGCCGAGATCGAACAGGTCGTTCTGGATCCGCCGCAGGTCGTCGGCATTGTCGATCGCGCAGATCGCGAAGCCGAGCGCGCTGTTCGCCTCGTCCACCGCGCCGATCGCCTCGATCCGTGCGGCGTGTTTCGGGCTGCGGCTGCCGTCGACCAGCCCGGTCGTGCCGTCATCGCCGGTGCGGGTGTAGATCTTGTTGAGCTTGACCATGGGCCGGCCTGCTCGCCGATCTAGCGCGCCACCGCAAGCAGGATCGCGATCACCAGCACCGCGAGACCCTGGTACTTGATGCGGTCGAACATCGCCTTGTTCTGCATCAGCTGCATCTCGGTCACGGTTTCGCCGGTGTTGTTCTCAAGGTCGATCTTGGTGGTCTTCAGGAACGCGATGATTCCGCGCACCAGCGACACCACGACCATGATGGCAAGGAAGACGAGGGCTATGATGAGGAGCGTTTTCATACGTCAGATGTGGGCCTTACCAAGCGAAATGCCACATGGCCATTGTGCGGTACGCAATTTGTCCGCCCAGCCGAGCCCGTCCTCGCCCGCCATTCGATAGTCGGCGATGGCAGGCGATCCGCGCCGCTTGGCGAGCTTGCGCCCCTCCTCGTCGAGCAGCAGCGCGTGGTGGTGCCATTGCGGCACTGGCAGGCCGAGCAGCGCCTGCAAGGTGCGGTGCACCGGGCTGGCGTGGAACAGGTCGAGCCCGCGCGTCACCAGCGTCACCCCGTCGGCCGCATCGTCCAGCGTCACGGCGAGGTGATAGCTGGCGGGCAGGTCCTTGCGCCGCAGCACCGGATCGCCGAGCCGCGACAGGTCGACCGCCTGTTCGCCCGCAATCGCGTCTGTCCATGTCAGCGGACCGGTCGGCGCGAGCGCCCTTTCGACGTCGAGCCGCAGGGCAGCGGGCGCATCGGCACTCACTCCGCGATGCTTGCAGGTGCCGGGATATACCGGACCCTCGGGCCCTGTCTCGCTCGCCGCCGCGGCAATCTCTGCGCGGGTGCAGGTGCACGCATAGAGCACCCCCATCGCGTCGAGCCGCTCCAGCGCCGCTTCGTAACTCGCCAGCCGGGTACCCTGCGCAGGCACCTCCTCCCATTCGAGCCCGAGCCATTCAAGGTCGCGGCGAAACTCGTCGGCCAGTTCGGGGCGGCTGCGCGGACCGTCGATATCCTCGATCCGCAGCAGGAATTTCCCGCCCGCCTCGCGCGCCAGATCGTGCGCGATAATCGCCGAGTAGGCGTGGCCCCAGTGCAGCGGGCCATTGGGGCTGGGGGCGAAGCGGGTGACGATCATGGCTTGATGTTCCTAGCCTCCAAAACACGCGACTCGCCAAAAAGGACTGTGGAAAGGCGATTTGTAACAGGCTTGACGCTTTTGCAGGCAAATGGTCCTTTCATCGCATCAGGGGAGGACACAAGACGTGTTCAAAGCCGATCTGATCGACCGCGCGGCAAGTTTCCGCAGCGTAGATGAAGACCCGACGAGGAACTTGTCGGCGTGCCCGACACTCGTCCTCAACGCGGACTATACGCCGCTTTCCTATTATCCACTCTCTATCTGGCCGTGGCAGACGGCGATCAAGGCAATCTTCCTCGAACGGGTCGATGTGGTCGCTAGCTACGAACGGCAGGTGCATTCGCCCTCGCTCGACATGAAGCTGCCCAGCGTGATCGCGCTCAGGCAATACGTGAAGCCTAGCGAATTCCCGGCCTTTACCCGTTTCAACCTGTTCCTGCGCGACCGCTTCGTCTGCCAGTATTGCGGCAGCCCCAGCCACCTGACCTTCGACCACGTCGTCCCGCGCCGGCTGGGCGGAAAGACCACGTGGGAGAACATCTCCACCGCCTGCGCCCCGTGCAACATGAAGAAGGGCGGGCGCACGCCGAAACAGGCGGGCATGAGGCTGATGGTCGAGCCCATCAGGCCGACCAACTGGCAGCTGCAACAGCACGGTAAAAGCTTCCCGCCCAACTACCTCCACGAAACCTGGCGCGACTGGCTGTATTGGGACATCGAGCTGGAGGAGTGAGGCGGCTCTTCAGGCCTGCGATAGGTCACAATCTCGCACTAGCGGTTGGGTTGATCGTGCTGACGGGGCTGGTCGTTGGCGTCTACTGGCTGAAATTGGATCGCGAGTTGAGCGACGACTTTGTGCCGGTCGACGCTTGGATCATCGGGTTCAGTACGACCGATAACGATGGAGGCCTGCCGCCATTTATTGCCGTGAGTGCCCGATCAGCCACCGGAGCCGTAGGGCAACGCAAGGTCTCGCCAGACCGTTTGCGCGGGTGCCAGATCGGCGACAAAATCGCAGCTTCGCAGCGGGGGACGGACCTGAAGCTTTCGCCCAGCCCCTGCCGCGAGAACTAAGTCACCGCCGCCCGCTCCTGAAACCGTGCCTCCTGCCATTCGCCAGTCTCCAGTACCTCGGCGAGGTGGCGCGCGGCTTCGGCGATATCCTCGAACCGCAGGTAGGCGGGCGCGAAGCCGAGGCGCAGGATATCGGGGTCGCGGAAATCGCCGATCACGCCGCGCGCGATCAGCGCTTGGCTCAGCGCGTAGGCGTTTTCGTGACGGAAACTGAGCTGGCTGCCCCGCTGCGTGGGGTCGCGGGGGCTGACGAGGGTCAAAGCGCTCGCAAAAGCCCTCTCCCCTTGCGGGAGAGGGTCGGGTGAGGGGTCCGTCGCACCAGCGGCGGCTGGTGCCGGTACCCCCTCACCCTCCGCCCCTGACGGGGCTCCTCCCTCTCCCGCGAGGGGAGAGGGAAGCTGGAGCACGTCGTGGTGTTCACAGCACTCCAGAAAGAGCTCGGATAGCGCACGCGACTTCGCTACCAGCGCGTCCATCCCGATCTCGGCGATCAGCTCGACCCCCGACTCCAGCGCCGCCATCGCCAGCACCGGCGGCGTGCCGGCGAGCAGGCGCGAGACTCCCTCCGCTGGCTCGTATTCGTCGGAGAACGCGAAGGGTTTCGCGTGGCCCATCCAGCCGGTCAGCGGCTGCGAAAACTCGCCGTGGTATCGCTCGGCGACGAAGGCGTAGGCGGGCGCGCCGGGGCCGCCGTTCAGGTACTTGTAGCCGCAGCCCACCGCGAGGTCGGCACCCGCACCGTTCAGGTCCACCGGCACAGCGCCGCCCGAGTGCGACAGGTCCCACAGCACAATTGCGCCGACATCGTGTGCGGCCTTCGTCAGCGCCGTCATGTCGAACATCTCGCCGGTCTTGTAGTGGACATGCGTCAGCAGCAGCAGCGCGACATCGCGCCCTCCGTTTTCTGGCCGCAGCGCGTCGATCATCCTGTCGCGGTCGGCCAGCCGCTGCTCGACCCGAGTGTCGCCCTGGATCATGTAGAGGTCGGTCGGGAAATTGCCCGGCTCGCTCAGCACGACATTGCGCCCCGGGTTCAGCGACAGCGCCGCGCCGATCAGCTTGGCGAGGTTCACCGAGACCGAATCGCACGCGATCACCTCGTGGGGTTGCGCGCCCACCAATGGCGCGATCTTTGCGCCCACGCGCTGCGGCATCGCGATCCAGTCGCCCCCGCCGCCGGGCAGTTCGTTCCAGCTGCGGATCAGACCTTCGCCCCACTCGGCGTCGATCACTCGTTGGAGCCGTTCACGGCTCGCCTTGGGCAGCGGGCCGAGCGAATTGCCGTCGAGGTAGATCACCCCCTCGGGCAGGTCGAACCGGTCTCGAAAATGCGCAATGGAGTCCGCCGCATCGAGGTCGCGCGCCAGGTTCAGCAGATCAGCCACCGGGCAACTCCCGCAGCACCGCACGGCACAGCCCGGCATCGCCGCCGCCGACCTTCAGCGGCAGCGCGATCAGTTCGTAGAGGCCTTCCTCCACATCATCGAGCACCAACCCTTCGAGGATGCGCATGTCGTGCTTCAGCACCGCGAGATGCGCGGCCATGGTCTTCGATTCCTGCGGATCGACCGAGAGTGCGTCGGTGCCGACCAGCACCACGCCCTGCACGGCGAGCCACTCGATCGTCTCGGGCGCGATCGGCAGCCAGTCGCTGCGCCATTCCTCGTGCGGGAAGGCTTCCCATGTGCGGAAAAGCACGCGGTTGGCGTATTCAAGATCGGGCAGGTCGCCGATGTCGATTTCGTTCTGCACCCCCCGCGCGTCGACCACCAGGCAGGTACCCAGAAAAGGCTCGATGCTCATGCTCGCGGCATCCCCACCATCGGCGGCGTAGTGCAGCGGCGCGTCGGCGTGCGTGCCCGAATGCGTACTCATCGTCATCCGGCCGACATTGACCGGCGATCCATCCTCCATCTTCCACGTCCGCTCGAACGCGAAGTCGGTATCGCCCGGCCACACCGGCAGACCCGGACGCAGTGTCTGGCTGATGTCCCAAACTTTCACAGGGCCGTCCTCACGGAAAGAAGCTCTGGGAAGAACACTTCCTTCAGCACGCCTTCGAGATAGCCGACGCCGGAAGTGCCGCCGGTGCCCTTCTTGAACCCGATGATCCGCTCGACCGTCTTGAGGTGCCCGAAGCGCCAGCGCTGGAAGTGGTATTCGAGGTCGACCAACTTTTCGGCCAGCTCGTACAGGTCCCAATGGTCGTGCGGGTTCCGGTAGATCGTCACCCACGCCGCCTCGACCGCGTCGGATTTCTCCCACCGCTCTTCGCGGTCGCGGTTCAGCACATCCTCGGGAATGTCGAAGCCACGTTTGGCGAGCAGGCGGACCGTCTCTTCGTACAGGCTGGGTTTGGCCAGTTCCGCGCGCAACTTGGCAGCCACCTCGGGCACAGCCTCGTGCATCGTCACCATGTTGGGCTTTCGCCCGCCGAGAATGAATTCCATCAACCGGTACTGCGCGGACTGGAAACCGCTCGACGTGCCCAGATGCGGGCGGACCAGCGAATAGTCGTGCGGGGTCATCGTGCTCAGCACGTTCCAGCTCTGGATCAGCTGCTCCTGCGCGCGCGCCACGCGGGCGAGCATCTTGAACGCGGGCCGCAGCCGGTCCTCGCGGATCGCCTCTCGCGCGGCCTCCAGCTCGTGCAGGCACAGCTTGAGCCACAGCTCGCTCGCCTGGTGTACGATGATGAACAGCAGCTCGTCCTGCGCGTCCGAACGCGGATGCTGCGCGGCGAGTATGCGGTCGAGATCGAGGTAGGAGGCGTAGGTGACGCCGTCCGTGGATTCATCAGCAGACATGGCGCCGCCCTAGCGCGTTGCGCGGCGCGCGCAAAACCCGCTCAGCAATCGATCGTCGCCACATCGGGATGGTGCTTGCACATGTACTTCTTCACGATCTTGAGATTGCGCGAGTTGGAGCGGAAAGCGAAGTCGGCCACGTCGCCCACCAGGGGCACGAACCCGATCACCCCGTCGATGGCGACGTTCCCGACCATGCGCGCCATATGCCACTTGGGCATGTTGAGGTTGCGCGCTTCCCACACGATGTAGGTGCCCATCGCGACCCCGAAGATGTCGCCCAGCACCGGGATCAGGCCGATCACAGCGTCCATCCCGATGGGGTAGCCGATGCCCGGAATCGTCATGCTGCGCTCGGTCAGCTGCTCCATCATCTGGATGCGACGGTAGACCGACGCCGGATCGTTGCCCGCAGGCACTTCCATGCCCATCAGGCGCATTGTGCGCGCTTCGCCCATTGCTACATTCCCCGTTTCACCATGCCTCTACCCCGGCCAACGCATAAAGCGGGTGTCTGGCCCACGGGTTCTCCGAAAAACCTTCCAGACCCCCGCGCACCAGCGACCAGCGGACCGGCGCGCCGAGCGGAATATACGCCTCCTGCGCCAGCAGCGCCCCCTCCGCCTCGGCCAGCAGGTTGCCCGCCTCGGCCGCACCACCGGCCTGCAGCGACCGGGTCACCAGCGCGTCTGCGTCGGGGGAGCATGGACCGGGGACCAGCGAGCAGTTGAACTGGTTGAGGAACCAGCGGGCGCTGGGATAGCGCGCAAGCCGGTCGATCATCACCAGATCGGCGCCCTCGCGCACACGCACCCGCCGCAGTTCCACCCCGATCGTCGCCATGTCGCGCGACAAGGCTTCCATCAGGCGATCCGCGCCCGGCCCATCGGGCAGCCAGAGGCGCACGCGCGCCTTCTGTCCGGTCGCGCGGCTCCACGCGGTCACCCGCGCGCGCGCCTGCGCCCGCCGGTCTTCAAGCGAAAGATTGGCCCAGCGCACGCTTTGCCTGCCCGATTCTTCGGGCAGCCCCGTGGGCACGATCCGCGTGGTCGGCTGCCATCCGCCGAGGCTGAACTGGGCGAGCAAACCCGGACGGTCGATCGCCATCGACAGCGCCTCGCGATTTCCGACCTGCGACAGGAAGCCCTGCTCGTTGGTCACGATCATCCCGAACAGACCGAAGGCAGGATCGAGCCGGATCGTCCCGCGAGACAGCGGGCCGGTATCCGCAAGCGGCAGGGTGAACAGGGTACCGTCGAGCAGGGCGGCGGCGTCTCCATTGGAGAACGCCTCGTTCGCCTGTTTGCCCGATGCCGCCCACAACCGCACCGGTTTGCCCGATTGGCCCTGCGCCTGTTCGGGCAAGCCCATCTCTTCCGGCGGGACGGGTCGCAATATTGCCACCTCTCCCTGCCGTTCCAGCCGCATGGGGCCGATCGATTCGCCATCGCGGGTGATCGCCAGTTCAGGCTGCGCGAGGAGCTGCAGGAATTCCGGCATCGGCCCGGTCAGGCGGATTTCGATGACCCGGTTCGTCATCGCGCGAATATCGTCGACCTTGCGCAGATCGAGCCCGAGCGAGGTTCCGCGCAATTGCCTGATCGTCGCGAGCAGGCTCTTGCGGGCATCCTCGGCCGTCAGCGGTTCGCCATCGGGCCAGTTGACCTGGCGCAGGCGGAAGATGAAGCTGCGGCCGTCGCCGGTGACGATCCAGCTTTCGCCCAACGCAGGGACGACCTCGCCTTCCGCATTCAGCGCGACAATTCCGGAACTGGTCGCGTCGCGGACCAGCTGTGCGCCCGGTGACAGGCGCAGGCCATCGGGAAAGACCGAATCGGGCTGCCCGATCAGGACGATCGGCAGCGTGTCGTCATTGCCGTTGCCGCTGCACGAGCCGAGCAGCGACGCGAACGCCAGCATCACGAGGCTGAGTGGAGTGGTACGGGCCATCACGGGGGATGGCACTAGCAGGACCGCGCGCGCTGGTCAGCGCAGTAATCGTCAAATCTTGCGCAACGACCTCTGCTCGCGCTGTTCGGCGCTTAGCGGTGCGATCGAGGAGGGGCGGACATAACGCGGCGTCTTGTCGCCGGTGGTCGCCGGTTCCCGCACGCGCTTCGAATCGATTTCGTTGTCGAACACGATCCCGAACCGGTTGTCTTGCGTCCACGCAACCGAACCCTTGATCCGGCCGATATTGCGCAGCTCGATCCCCAGCCGCATGCCGCGTTCGACCTCCAGATCGGCTTCCGCCATCATACCGCCGTCGGAAAGGTTGCGCACCTTGACGCGCACGGGCTCTCCGCCCTCACCAAGGGTCAGATCGGCAGACAGAAACAGGCTGTCGCGCTTCAGCGAACGGGTGTCGATAGCAGTCATGAAGCCTACGTAACCTTCAGCTCTCGAAACGGTTGGGTCGAACGGACCCGCAACGGGCCCAGGCCCTGCCATAGAGCATCACTGACTAACGAAGTTTAAACGCCGGTTTACCGAGCTTCTTCGGATTGACCGGAGAGATCAGTCGTTGCGCGAAATCTTCTCGCGGCGTTCGTGCGCCTCTTGCGCCTCGACGGTCATCGTCGCGACCGGGCGCGCGATCAGGCGCTGAAGCCCGATGGGATCGCCGCTGACCTCGCAATACCCGTATTCGCCTTCGTCGATTCGGCGCAGCGCGGCTTCGATCTTGGCGATCAGCTTGCGCTGGCGATCGCGCGTGCGCAGCTCGATTCCCCAGTCGGTTTCGCTCGATGCGCGGTCGGTCAGGTCGGGTTCGCGCAACGGGGCATCGGCAAGGTTCTGCAAGGTGCCGCCCGCTTCTGTGTGAAGCGACTGCTTCCATTCGATCAGCAGCTTGCGGAAGAACTGCCGCTGCCTCTCGTTCATGTACTCTTCGTCGTCGGTGGGCGTGTAATCGTCCGGCAAGGCTTCGTTCGCCTTGGCCAGAATTTCGCTTTCGTTGAGCGCCCCTGCGGCCATCACGTCCTCTATCTCTTGCGGTCCCACCCATGACCGGCCCCGCTGTCTGCCGTTGCGGCAAGCGGCAAGGCCATGGCGGCGGCTCTTAGCAGGCATGCCAAGCCGAACAAGCGCTTATCCCAAGATGTCGTGCGATCTGTCGCTTCGGCAATGAACGCACGCCGAACGACGCCCGATGCACGCGGCTGGTTGAGGCGCCCAGCGTGGCGCAGAAAACGGCGCCGTCTTTAACGGCCTGTTTACCATAACCGGCAAGAACGGAATCTGCGGGCTGAAACCCGTCTAAAAGGGGATGAGAAGGACAGGGGAATATCATGCGACTGACTGCGATCGAAATCGAAACGGCCACACCGGCCACCAACCGGATTGCCGACCTGACGATTGCGAGGCTGATCGCCTCGGCAACCGATGGCGATGCACAGGCGTGTTACGAGCTGGGTGTTATCTGGTCGACCGGAGGCCACGGGGTCGATTGCGACCTGATCGAGGCACACCAGTGGTTCAACCTTGCTGCCGCACGGGGCCATCAGGAAGCCGCCTGGTGCCGGAGCGACATCTCGGACGAGATGACCGCTCGCGAAATCGCCGAAGCACAGCGCCGGGCGCGCCAGTGGCTCGGTGACCACCGCAAGACCGCCTGACCCGGTTACCGTTTCGGCTAACCTTTCCTGAAGGGCGTCCGCGCCTCGAGGAAATTCTGCTCCACCGCGATGCCCTGCCGCTCGCGTTCGAGAAATTCCGCCACCGCGGCGCGCAGGCCCGGATCGGCGATGTAATGCGCCGAATGCGTTTGCACCGGGGCATATCCGCGGGCGAGCTTGTGCCCGCCCTGCGCCCCTGCCTCCACCCGCGCGAGGCCGCGCGCGATCGCCGCGTCGATCGCCTGATAATAGCATAGCTCGAAATGCAGGAACGGGATGTCGACGAGGCACCCCCAGTAGCGGCCGAAAAGCGTGCTGCCGCCGATCACGTTCATCGCGCCTGCGACCGGCTGTCCGTCCAGATAAGCGAAGATCAGCAGGATGTGCTCGCCCATGCGCTCGCCCAGCAGCGTGAAGGCCTCGCGCGTCAGGTAGGGCGTGCCCCACTTCCTTGCGCCGGTGTCCTGGTAGAATTCCCAGAACGCGTCCCACACCTCTTCGGTCAGGTCCTCGCCCGTCAGGTGGCGTATCTCGACCGATTCTTGGGCCTTCGCCCGCTCCTTGCGCAGGTTCTTGCGCTTGCGGCTGGCAAGCGAATCGAGGAAGCCCTCGAAATCCGCGTAGCCATCGTTTTCCCAGTGGAACTGAAGGTCGCTGCGGATGAGCCACCCTGCCTGCTCGAACAGCGCAAGCTGCTCGGGCGCGATGAACGTGGCGTGCGCGCCCGACAGGCCGTGTTCGTGACAGACCTGCTCGGCCGCGCGAAGCAGGGGCGCGGCAAAAGCCTCATCTTCGAAAAGCAGGCGCGGCCCCGTGGCCGGCGTGAACGGCGCGGCGATCTGGAGCTTGGGGTAATAGCGGCCGCCTGCGTGCTCGTAGGCGTCGGCCCAGCCCTGGTCGAACACGAATTCGCCCCGGCTGTGCGATTTGAGGTAGGCGGGCATCGCTGCGTGAATCGCCCCGCGCTCGTCGGCAATGGTGATCGGCGCAGCCTGCCAGCCGGTGCCCGGGCCGACGCTGCCCGAATCCTCCATCGCGGAGAGGAAGGCGTGACTCACGAACGGATTATCGTCGCCTGCCAGCCGATCCCACTCGGCTGCATCGATCCCGGCGACCCCGCCGTGTATTCGTGCCGTGAGTTCGATATCCGCCATTTCGTCGATATGGGGAGCCTTGCGCGGTTTGCGCAGCCCTAGTGGTGCGGATGCAGCGCGATGATCGCGTCGACCTCGACCGCCGCACCCAGCGGCAGGCTCGGCACGCCGACCGCTGCGCGCGAATGACGCCCTGCCTCGCCGAACACGTCGAACATCAGTTCGGACGCGCCGTTGGCGACCTTGGGCTGGTCGGTGAAATCGGCGGTGCAATTGACGAATGCGCCGAGCTTGATGACCCGCTCCACCCGGTCGAGCGGAATGCGCGCGGCCTGCAACTGGGCGAGGATCATCAGCCCGCAGGCGCGTGCGGCGGCCATGCCGTCCTCCAGGCTCACGCCTTCGCCCAGACGCCCGGTGACCAGTTCTCCGTCGACGAAGGGCAGCTGGCCGGACACATAGGCAAGGTCGCCATGCACAGCGACGGGCACGTAGCTCGCAACCGGGGCTGCGGCCTCGGGCAGCTTGATGCCCAGTTCGTCGAGGCGGGCTTGGATGGTCATGCGGGTTCCTCCAGTCGGTCCAGTATCCAGGGTAGCGCGTCGCGCCAGTTATCGATTCGTGCGTGCGCATCGCCCGCCTTTTCGCCGCAGGCAATATGCGGCGCGAGGCCGGGTTCGCCGCACAGGTGCAGGCGGGCAATATCGGGGGCGTGCTCGCGCGCCGAAGTGTGGTGTTGCGACAGGTCGTCGATGAAGACCGCGCGGCTGGGCGCGTATTCGTCCAGGATGCGGGCGATCGCCGCGCCCTTGGGCCCCTGGTTCGTATAGACCTTCACGTCGATTCCGTGGCGGGCAAGCTGGCGCGCGCGATCCTCCTGCCGATGGTCGAGCAGGTTGGTCAGGACGACCACATCGGCCTTCTCGGTCAGTGTCCCATAAGCTTCTACTGCCCCTGCGATCGGCTCCTGCCGCTCCATCTCGCTATCGAAGAAGCCGTTGAGCAGCCGCCAGATTTCCTTCTGCTCGATCGTTTCGCCGCTCTCCCGCCGGGTCAGCGCGGTGGTGAAATCGGGCGCGTCGAACGCGAAGTCGATGCCGTGCGCCTCGCCCAGCCAGTCGCGAAAATGCGCGACCATGTGCAGCAGCACTTCGTCGCAATCGGTGATCACCAGCGGGCGGCTCATGCGGACAGCTCCCGGTGCGCGGCGATGATCGCTTCGGGTTCGACATTCAGCGCATCGGCGGCGAGCACCAGATCGGGCTCGTGCGCGGCAAGGAATTCGAGCACGGCGGCCTGCACCTGCCTGTCCTCGATCCCGTGACGGAGCCGGTCCGGCGTCAGGCCGGTGAGCGAGAGCAGCCGCTCCGCGCGCCGCTCGTCGGTCAGGATCCAGCCCAGCGCGCCCAGCGCCAGCGCTTCTGCACCGGTATGTTCGCTCTCGGGCGGCTTCGAGGGATCGGGCGTTGTCATAGGGGCAGCGGCTGGCCTATTCATTGGCATCAGAAGGAGTGGACGGCCCGTGGCAAAGCGCATCCTCGTTGTCGAGGACAACGATCTCAACCGCAAATTGTTCTGCGACGTGCTGCGCGCCAAGGGGTACGAAGTGCTGGGGTGCGCCGATGGCAACGCGGTGATCGAATCGGCGCGGCGCTTTCGCCCCGATCTGGCGATCATGGATATCCAGCTGCCGCACGTCTCCGGGCTCGATTTGATCGCACAGATGAAATCCGACGCGCAGCTCTCCGCCGTCCCCGTGCTCGCGGTGACTGCCTATGCGGGCAAGGGCGACGAGGATCGCATTCGCGCCGCCGGGGCGGAGGATTACCTCGCCAAGCCGGTCTCCATCGGCCCCTTTTCGGCCAAGGTGATCGGCCTGATCGGCGAGTAGCGAAGCCTCGCGAAAGCTTGACAAATGACAGGCTAAAGCGCTTTGCCCCGCCAATTCCCGAAGAATACCAAGAAAGAAGGATGCCCGCGATGGACCGTGCCGAGATCGACCGGCGAATCCGCGACCTGATCGCCCCGTTCAACAAGAACGACGTGACGATTACCGACGCGACCACCTTTCAGGGCGACCTCGAATTCGACAGCCTGACCGTGATGGATTTCGTCGCCGCGATCGAGGACGAGTTCGACATCATCATCTCGATGAACCAGCAGGCCGAGATCGAGACGTACGGCCAGCTGGTCGATGCAGTGAAGAAACTGGTCGACGCGCAATGAGCGAAGGCATCAGTCAGCCGGACGCCCCGGTGGAGCGCGAAGGCCGCGCCAAGGGCGATCTGTTCGCCAAGTTCGACGATCTGATCGCGATGCGCGAAGGCCTGCTCGCCAGCGGAGTGGAAGACCCCTTCAACCTGGTGATGGAAAAGGTCCTCTCGCCCACCCGCGCGATCTGCAACGGGCGCGAGACGATCCTGCTCGGCACCTACAACTACATGGGCATGACCTTCGATCCGGACGTGATCGAGGCGGGCAAGCAGGCGCTGGAGGAATTCGGTAGCGGGACCACCGGCAGCCGCGTGCTCAACGGCACGTATCAGGGCCACAAGGAGTGCGAGGACGCGCTCAAGGAATTTTACGGAATGGACCACGCGATGGTCTTTTCCACCGGGTACCAGGCGAACCTCGGCATCATCTCCACCATCGCCGGCAAGGGCGATTACGTGGTGCTAGATATCGACAGCCACGCTTCGATCTACGATGGCTGCGCGATGGGCCGGGCCGAGATCGTGCCCTTCCGCCACAACGACATCGAAGCGCTCGAAAAGCGGCTGAAGCGCATTCCCGCCGAAGCGGGCAAACTGGTCGTGCTCGAAGGCGTCTATTCGATGCTAGGGGACGTCGCGCCGCTGAAAGAGATGATCCGCGTCTCCAAGGAAGCGGGCGCGATGGTGCTGGTCGACGAAGCGCACTCGATGGGCTTCATCGGCGAACATGGCCGTGGCGTCGCCGAAGCGCAGGGCGTGCTCGACGATGTCGACTTCGTGATCGGCACCTTCTCGAAGAGCGTTGGTACGGTGGGAGGCTTCTGCGTCTCCAACCACCCCGATTTCGAGATCATGCGGCTGGTCTGCCGCCCCTACGTGTTCACCGCCAGCCTGCCGCCGAGCGTGGTCGCCACCGCCGCGACCAGCATCCGCAAACTGATGCACGGGAGCAACAAGCGCGCGCACCTGTGGGAGAATTCGCGCACGCTGCACAAGGGGCTGAAGGACCTCGGCTTCCAGCTCGGCACCGACGAGCCGCAGAGCGCGATCATCGCCGTCATCATGCCCGACCTCACCAGGGGCGCGCAGATGTGGGAGGCGCTGCTGAAGGAAGGGCTCTACGTCAATCTCGCCCGCCCGCCCGCAACGCCCGCCAACATGACGCTGCTGCGCTGTTCGCTGTGCGCCGAGCATTCGGACGAGGAGGTCTCGACGATCCTCGGCATGTTCGAGCGGGCGGGCAAGGCGACCGGGATTATCTGACGGGCAGGATCATCTGACACGGGGAGGATAGCGGCGCATGGAGGGGCTGGTTTTCGGCTGGCGCAGCGCGCTCCTCCTCGCCGCCCTCGCCCCGCTGGTGCCGATCGGGATCGGCCTCGTCACGACGCTGCGCAATCGCATCGCCAACCGCACGCTGGCTGCGCTGCTGCTGGTGCTCGCCGGAATCGCGACCCCGTGGATGATCGGGTTCGCAGGGTTCTACGACCGCTGGCAGGGCCTCTCCTTCGTGCCCTTCTCGCTCCCGCTGGCGGTGCCGCCACTATTGTGGCTGTTCGCCCACGCGCTGACCCGCGGTCGCTGGCCGCCCGGGGGCGCATGGCACCTCGCGCCGGCACTGGTGCAGGCGGCGGCGAAAATGGCGCAGGTGTGGACCGGCTTCCTGCCCGCGCTCGCCACCGCACTCGACCTCGCGCTCCTGATCTCCGCTCTGTTCTACGGCTGGCGCTCGCTCGCGCTGCTGCGCGCGTTCCGCGCCTTCCTTGCACAGGAGCGCTCCGACGACCGACTCTATGCAGGGATATGGCTCAGCCGCGCGATTGTCGCGGTGCTGGCGCTGATCGCGATCGCCTTCGCCTACAAGCTCGCCGGGCTGTTCGTCCCGCTCGGCTATCGGGGCAACATGGGGCAATATGTCGCGGTCGCCTTCTTCGCGCTCTATCTCGGGGTCGAGGGATGGCGCCACGCGCGGCTCGATTATCCGACGATGCCCACTGGCGTCGCGGAGCCGCCGCCGCCTTCGGGTGAGAAGGACTGGCGCGCGCTGGGCGAAGAAGTCGCGCGCCGGACGCGCGAGGAAGGCTGGGCCCGCGATCCGCAGCTCTCGCTCGACCGGCTGGCGCGCCACATGGGCCTCAACCGGGCCTACGTGTCGCGCGCGCTGAACGAGGGACTGGGCACCGGCTTTTCCGCCTTCGTCAATGCCCTGAGGAGCGAGGAGGTGGCGCGGGCGCTGGAGGCGGGGAGCGACACGACGCTGCTAGACCTTGCCCTGGAAGCGGGCTTCGCATCGAAGGCGACCTTCAACCGCGCGTTCATGCAGCGCTACGGCATGTCGCCCTCGGCCTACAGGGCACGGCTCGAATCGTAAAATCCTGCGCCGATTGACGCAGTGCGGCGCACCGCGCGGCAGGGCACGCCATGCCTGACCCTCCAAGCAGGTGAGGAGCAGACATGAATCGACGAATCTTTCTGGGGGCGACCGGCGCGCTGACCGCGTGCGCGGCCCTGCCGGTGCGCGCCGGAACCGGTTCCGGCCTTGCGATGGATATGGAGGTGATCCGCGCGGCCATCTCGATCCATCCGGGCGCGCTGCGCTACCTGAGCGAGGCGCAGCTGGCCGATGCGCTCGACGAGCTGGAACGCATCTATCTGCGCGCCGAGAGCCTTCCCGCGCGCTTCCTCGCGCTTTCGACTTTCCTCGCGAAGCTGAAGTGCGGCCACACGCATTGCAATTTCTACAACCAGCCTGACGCGATCGCGAACGACCTGTTCGACCAGCGCACGCGGTTGCCCTTCCTGTTCCGCTGGATCGACAGGCAGATGGTCGTCACCCGCGACCTGTCGGGAAGCGGCCGCCTGCCGCCGGGCACGATCGTCACCGCGATCGACGGGCGTCCGCCTTCCGCGATCCTTGAAAAGCTGCTGCCGCTGGCGCGCGCCGACGGCGGCAACGACGCCAAGCGGGTCGCGCAGATGGAGGTGACCGGGGGCGAGCGTTTCCCCGCCTTCGACATCTTCCAGAGCCTGCTGTTCCCGCCGCAGGACGGAGCCTTCTCGCTTGCGTACACGCCTCCCGGCGCCGCGCCCGCGACCGCGCGCCTGCCCGCGCTTTCGCCCGAGGAACGGCTCGCCGCCGCGCCGCCGCTACCCGACGACGACACCCCGCTGTGGTCGCTGACGCAGCGCGAGGACGGGATCGCGGTGCTGACCATGCCGAGCTGGGTGGTCTATCGCAGCGGATGGGACTGGCAGGGCTGGCTCGCCGAGCGCGCGGCTGCGCTCTACGCAGCGCGCGGGCTGGTGATCGACATTCGCGGCAACGAGGGCGGGCTGAGCTGCGGCGACCCGATCCTCGCGCGGCTGGCGGGTGAGGACATCGTGCTCGACGAGTATCGCCAGCAGGTGCGCTTCCGAAGTCTCCCGGCGGCGCTCGATCCCTATGCCGTCACGCCGGTCCCCTCCTTCCGCACGCTGGGGGTCGGGGCGGTGCCGCTCGGCGAAGGGTTCTACGGGCAGGACCCTGCGACGACGCCGGTGCCGCGGATCGCCGCCGCGAGCCCGCGCCTGACCACGCCCACCGCGATCCTCGTCGATGCGAGCAACAGTTCGGCGACCTTCCTATTCGCCCTGCGCGCGAAAGAGCATGGACTCGCCACGCTGGTCGGCTCGCAAACCGGCGGCAACCGCAAAGGGATCAACGCGGGCGCGGTCGCCTTCGTCACGCTGCCCGGCAGCGGGATCGAGTTCGACCTGCCGCTGGTCGGCTACTACCCCGCCTCGCCCCAGCCCGATCGCGGCGTGTTGCCCGATGTCGCGGTGCAGACCACTGCGGCGGACATCGCCGCAGGGCGGGACGCGCAGCTAGAGGCGGCGCTTGCACGGCTGCGCTGATCAACCGCCCGGGGTCCGGCGCACCGGTTTGACCGGGATGCGCAGGTAGGCGACGCCGTTGTCTTCCGCTTCGGGGAAGTGCCCGGCGCGGATGTTGACCTGGATGGACGGGAGCAGCAGGCGTGGCACGGCGAGATCGCTGTCGCGCGCCTCTCTCATCGCGACGAACTCGTCCTCGCTGACGCCGTCGTGCACGTGGACGCTGCTGCGCTTCTGCTCGCCGACGGTGGTTTCCCACGCATAGACGTCGCGCCCCGGAGCCTTGTAGTCGTGGCACATGAACAGCCGCGTCTCGTCGGGCAGCGCCAGCAGGCGGCGGATCGAGTGGTAGAGCTGGTGCGCGTCGCCGCCGGGGAAGTCCGCCCGCGCGGTGCCGAAATCGGGCATGAACAGCGTATCGCCGACGAACACCGCGTCGCCGATCTTGTAGGCAATGTCCGCCGGGGTGTGCCCGGGCACGTGCAGCACCTCGACCGATAGCGAGCCGATGGAGAAGGTGTCTCCATCTTCGAAGAGCGTATCGAAGTCCGATCCGTCGGTCTTGAGATCGTCCATCCCGAAAATGGGGCGGAAGATCTTCTGCACATCCCTGATCCGCGCGCCGATGCCGATCGCTGCGCCGGTTTTTGCCTTGATGAAAGGCGCGGCGCTCAGGTGGTCGGCGTGGGCGTGCGTCTCCAGCACCCAGTCGACCGTCACGCCTTCCTCCCCGGCGGCAGCCAGGATCGCTTCGGCGGAGCGCACGTCAGCCTCGCCCGAAGCGACATCGAAGTCGAGCACGGGGTCGATCACCGCGCCCTTGGCCGTGTCGGGGTCCCAGACGAGGTAGCTGACCGTGTTGGTCGGTTCGTCGAAGAAAGCTCGAATGTGGGCGTTCGCCATGATGCGTCTCCATCGGATGTCGGTTGTCGCTTGACATATATTAGCGACCACTTAATTAGCAAGTACTAATGCACAACGGAACGCTCCTCGCCCCCGCAGACCTCGCCACGTTCGAGGCCAATGCCGCGCATGTCGCAGAGCTTCTCAAGGCACTCGGCAACACGCGCAGGCTTATGGTGATGTGCAAGCTGGCCGAACGCGGCGAGATGCGGGTCTCCGCGCTCGCGCAAGAGGTCGGCCTGTCGCAATCTGCACTGTCGCAGCATCTCGCGAAGATGCGGGCCGAAGGGCTGGTCGATTTCCGGCGAGAGGCGCAGACGGCTTGGTACCGGATTGCCGATCCGCGCTGCCGCGCGCTGCTCGCCACCCTCCACGATCTCTATTGCCAGGAGTGAGCGCGATGGACGCGACGACAATTGCGCTCACGCTGCTTTCGGGCGGGATCATCGGCTTCGTTCTGGGGCTGGTCGGCGGGGGCGGGTCGATCCTTGCCGTGCCGCTGCTGGTCTACGCCGTGGGTATCGATTCGCCGCATATCGCGATCGGCACCGCCGCCGTCGCGGTTGCCCTCAATGCGCTGGTCGGCCTGATCGGGCACGCACGCAGCGGGAATGTCCGCTGGAACTGCGCGATCAGCTTCGCGCTTGCCGGATCGGCGGGCGCAGCGCTAGGCGCAGAGGCGGGCAAGGCGTTCGATGGGGAGCGGCTGCTCGGCCTGTTCGGCGGGCTGATGATCGTCGTCGGGCTGCTCATGCTGCGCAAGCGGCGCGGGATCGAGGACGCGCAGGTCCGCATGACGCGGACCAATGCGCCGCAGATGCTCGCCCGGATCGTGCCCACGGGGCTTGGCACCGGGCTGCTCGCCGGGTTCTTCGGGATCGGCGGCGGTTTCCTGATCGTGCCGGGCCTCGTCTTCGCCACGGCCATGCCGTTGACGCTGGCGATCGGCAGTTCGCTCGTCGCGGTTACCGCCTTCGGGCTGACCACCGCCGCGTCCTACGCACTGTCCGGCCTTGTCGACTGGGTGCTGGTTGCCTGGCTGGTCGCCGGGGGCGTGATCGGCAGCATATTCGGCCGGGGAGCCGGCGCGATGCTGGCGGGGCACAAGCGCGCGCTGGAGGTCGGCTTTGCCATTCTCGTCGCCGCCGTGGGCCTGTGGGTGATCGCCGGATCGCTCGGCTGGCACGGCGGCTGATCGCAACGCTCGGCAACCGGGCGGAACCGCTTGCCGCTCCTTTCGTCTGACAAGGCAGAAGGAGATTTATCGAATGGCAAATGTGAGCACCGGCAGCGCGAAATACGAAGGCTTCGGCAAGGACGGCAAGGGCCACGTCTCGACCGGATCGGGCGCGCTGGACAACCAGCCCTACGGCTTCAACACGCGGTTCGAGGGTGCGCCGGGCACGAACCCTGAAGAACTGGTGGCGGCCGCGCACGCGAGCTGCTTCACCATGGCGCTCTCGTTCCAGCTGGCGGGCAAGGGCCATTCGGACGGCACGATCGAGACGACCTGCAAGGTCACGCTGGAAAAGATCGGCGACGGCTTCACCGTGACAAAATCCGCGCTTTCGGTGAAGGGCGGCGGCGAAGGGCTGGATAAGGCGACCTTCGAGGAATGCGCCAAGACCGCGAAAGAGAACTGCCCGCTTTCGCGCTTGCTCGATACCGAAATCACGCTGGAGACCGAGTTTACGGGCTAACCCGCATGCCTTCGCGGACGCGGCGCTAGAAGTTTTCCAGCGTCGCGTTCGCGCAAGGGTCGTTCGCGGCGCTCGCTTCGTCGCGATGGCCCAGCTGGGTCACCAGCAGGAAGCCGCCGACCACCAGTACCACGAACAGGGTCGTCAGCGGCACCAGGTACTTGTCGATGAAGGTCTTGATCGGCGCGCCGAACAGGCGGAACAGCACGCCCACGGTCATGAAGATCAACCCGCGCCCGGCGATGCTGGCAATCAGGAACGTCGCGAAGTTCATGTGCACGAACCCGGCGGTGATCGTCATCAGCTTGTAGGGAATCGGCGTGCTCGCGGTGGTGAACACCGCCCAGCCGCCATTGGCGTTGACCGTGCACGCGGCCCACGGGAAGATGTCGGCGTAGCCCAGCTTGGTGATCAGCCACAGCCCGATGCTGTCATACAGCAGCGCGCCGATCGCATAGCCGAACATGCCGCCAACGACCGAGGCTGCCGTCGCGATTAGCGCGAAGCGCACCGCCTTCTTCGGCTCGGCGAGGCACATCAGGCCGAGCAGCGGGTGCGGAGGGATCGGGAAGAAGCTCGATTCGACGAAGGCGAACAGCGCCAGCCACCACTGCGCGTGGGGGTGCGCCGCCTTTTCCATCGTCCAGTTGTACAATCCGCGCAGCATGGCCGCTCCCTCGCCCGTTTCGCCGCCGCTTAGGCGAGGGCGCGACCCCGCGCAAGCAAGCCTGTCGCAAACAAAATAACCATATCGGTTATTTTCTGATTGACATCGCGACGCTCTTTGGTTAGAGAACCGGAACATCGCGATGGTGCGAACGGCCCGGACGGCCAGTGCTCGTCGCAGCGGCCTACGCCAGCTTTCGAGGCGCTCCTTTCATGACCAGCAATATGCGCACTTCGCTCCCTGCCCGGGCGAAGCGCAAGAACGTGCGCTTTACCGATGCGCAGAAGGCGGCCGAGGGCGAAGGCCCGGTCAACAAGCACTGGCGGACCTATTTCCTCCAGCACCTTGCCGCGACGTCCAATGTCAGCGCCTCGGCGAAGACAGCGGGCATCTCGCTCAGCCGGGCATACAAGACCCGGCGCGAGCACGCCGACTTCGCCGCCGCGTGGCGCGCCGCGCTGTACGAAGGGTACGAACATCTCGAGATGGAGGTGCTCGCGTGCCTCCGGGGCTACGATCCGGAGCGCAAGCTCGACATCGCCAACGCGATCCGCCTGCTGGCGGCGCACCGCGCCACGGTGGCGGAGGAACGCGCCCGCCGCGGCGGACGGGACGAGGCGGCGGTCTTCGCCGCGCTCGACCGCAAGCTGGACGCGATCCGCGCACGCCGCCTTCCCAGACCAGTGCAGGGCCCCGCCGATGAAGCCTAACCGGCTCGATGCTCTCGCCGACCTGTCGGATGCCGCGCGGGCCGACTGGTACGCCTCGCTGAAGGAGGACGAGGCCGACGTGCTCGGGCTTTATTGGCCCCTGTGGGCGCGGCCGCAACAATTGCCGCCGCTGAGCGACTGGCACACCTGGCTGATCTGCGCCGGGCGCGGCTTCGGCAAGACGCGCGCGGGGGCGGAGTGGGTGCGGGCGGTCGCGCGGAGCGACCCGGAGGCGCGGATCGCGCTGGTCGGTGCCTCGCTGGGCGAGGTGCGCAGCGTGATGATCGAGGGAGAGAGCGGCATCCTCGCGGTGTCGTCGCCCGGATATGCGCCGCAGTGGGAGCCGAGCCTGCGGCGGCTGTCATGGCCCGGCGGCGCGCGCGGCTATTGCTACTCTGCTGCCGAGCCCGAAGCCTTGCGCGGTCCGCAGCACAGCCACGCGTGGTGCGACGAGATCGCCAAGTGGGACAATGCGGGCGAGCGCGCCACCGCAGCGTGGGACAACCTGCAGATGGGCCTGCGGCTGGGCGAGCATCCCCGCGTGGCTGCGACCACCACGCCGCGCGCCGTGCCGTTGGTCCGGCGATTGCTGGAGGAGGCCGAAACCGGCGACGTTACGGTGACGCGCGGCACGACATGGGACAACGAGGGCAACCTCCCCACCCGCTTCGTCAACCGGATGCGCCGCCAGTTCGCCCGCACCACGCTGGGGCGGCAGGAGCTCGACGGCGAACTGCTGACCGACATCGAAGGCGCACTATGGACCCGCGCCCTGCTGGAGACATGCCGCATTCCTCCCCCTCCCCTTCAGGGGAGCGAGCGGGGCTGCCGTCCTGTCCCCCGGACAGGATCGGGGGGCGCCCCGCTGGGGGGAGGGGCCGATACACTCGCCCGCATCGTCATAGGCGTAGATCCCCCCGCCAGCGCCCACGGCGACGCCTGCGGGATCGTGGTCTGCGGCGTCGATGAGGAAGGCCTCGCCACCGTCCTCGCCGACGAAAGCGTCGAACGCGCCTCGCCCGAGAAATGGGCGCGCGCCGTCGCGCGGGCTGCCGAGCGCTGGCAAGCCGACCGCGTGATCGCCGAAGCCAACCAGGGCGGCGCGATGGTCGAAAGCGTGCTGCGCGCAGGCGAAGTCTCGCTGCCGGTCAAGCTGGTCCACGCCAGCCGCGGCAAGGCCGCCCGCGCCGAGCCGGTCGCCGCGCTCTATGAAGCCGGCCGCGTGCGCCACGCCGGACTGTTCGCCAAGCTGGAGGACCAGCTGTGCGGACTTATCGTGGGCGGCGGCTACGAAGGCCCGGGCCGCTCCCCCGACCGCGCCGACTCGCTGGTCTGGGCGCTGACCGAGCTGATGCTGGGGCGGAGCGGAAGGCCGCGGGTGCGGGGGATGTGAGCCACCAGGTCACCCCGGACTTGTTCCGGGGTGGTGCTTCTAAAACGGCGAAAAGCCGAGATCGACGGCCAGATCGCGCCACTCGGGATTGCTCGCCTCGATCGTGTTGAACTTCCACTGGCGCGACCAGCGCTTGATCGTCTTCTCGCGCTGGATTGCGATCTCAATGTCCTCGTGACGCTCGAACCAGACGAGCGACTCGATGCCGCGCCGTTTTGCATAGCCATCGAACGTGCCGCAGCGATGCTGATGGATCCGCGCCAGCAGGTCCGACGTGACGCCCGTATACAACGCACCGCGATAGCGGCTGGCGAGAATATATACGGTCGGTTCGAAGGTCCGCATCGGCAGTGAATGAAACAAGCACCACCCCGGAACAAGTCCGGGGTGACCGATAATAAAACTTCCAGCCGGAGAACCCCATGTCCTTCCTCACCTCCATCACCTCCGCCTTCAAGGGCGGGGGGAGCGCCCGTGTGCCTATCGCGCGCGGGTTCGTTTCGCCCTGGACTTCCGCGTTCGAGGCGCGCGGGGCATCCGCTCCGCCGTTCGACTACGCGACCAGTCTGGAGGCGGGCTACGCCTCCAACCCCGTCGCGCAGCGGGCGGTGCGGATCGTGGCCGAGGGGGTGGGTGCCGCGCCCGTCTCTACCGATGCGGACGAGCTGCTCGCGCTCATCACTGCGCCCAGCGCGGGCCAGTCGCTGGTCGAGACCATCGCGGCGCACCTGCTGCTGCACGGCAATGCCTTCATCCAGATCCTCAAGGACGCCAGCGGCAGGCCGGTCGAGCTGTTCGCGCTGCGGCCCGAGCGGGTGACGATCCGCCAGCGCGCCGACGGCTGGCCCGCAGCCTTTGCCTATCATCTCGGCGCGCAGACGCATGTCATCCCGCTGGAGGACGAGGATGGCTGGCCCGAGCTGATCCACCTCAAATGCCTCAACCCCGGCGACGATCACTATGGTGCGGGCGCATTGAGCGCCGCCGCACAGGCCATCGCGATCCATAACGCGGCGAGCTGGTGGAACCATGCGCTGCTGGAAAACGCGGCGCGGCCCTCCGGCGCGCTCGTCTACCAGCCGGGCGACGGACAGGGGCTGACCGCCGACCAGTTCGAACGGCTCAAGGCCGAACTCGCCAGTGCTTTCCAGGGGCAAGGCAATGCGGGCCGACCGATGCTGCTCGAAGGCGGGCTGAGCTGGCAGAGCATGGCGCTCTCGCCCGCCGACATGGACTTCGCGACATTGAAGGCAGCTGCAGCGCGCGACATTGCGCTCGCCTTCGGGGTCCCGCCGATGCTGCTCGGCCTGCCGGGCGACAACACCTATTCCAATTACCGCGAGGCCAACCGCGCGCTGTGGCGGCTGACCCTGCTGCCGCTGGCGGACAAGATCTTCGGCGGCATCGCTGCCGGGATGGCGCCATGGTTCGACGGAGCAAGCATCGCGGTCGATCTCGACCGGGTGCCTGCGCTCTCCGAAGACCGCGAGCGGCTGTGGAAGCAGGTCAGCGAAGCGGATTTCCTGACGCCCGAGGAACGCCGCGCGATGCTGGGGCTAGAACGGCCAAAGTGACGGCACTTCGCCTCGGTAACTCTCGGCGAAGCGGCATTCGTGGCGCTCGTAGTGGTAGCTTCCACCGCCGTCGAGACAAGCATCGGCGGCCCAGAAACCTGCCGATTGCAGGTATCCCAGATACGCGAAAACGGGTGCGGCCAGTACCACCGCCACGATCAGCAATCTGCGCAATTTCGACAAATTCTCGCCCCCTCGGCGGGCCAGTTTTGCCCCATCTCAAGAGGCTAGTGAACCCATGACCAATGAAGACATGCTCGCCGCGCTACTCGCGCAGGCGCGGACCGAGGGTGCCGAGCTCGTCACCCTGCGCGCGATTGCAGAGGAAGCGGGCGAACTGGGTGCCAACCGCGCGCTGGTGCGCATCGGCCTATCGGACGAAGCCGCATCGGGCGATATCGACGAATTGCGCGAGCTTTTGCAGGCGTGGCGCGATGCCAAGGAAAGCGCGTGGAAAGCCGGGATCGAGTGGCTGGTGCGCGGGATGTGCGCGCTGCTGCTGCTCGGCATTGCGGTGCGGCTGGGCGTGCCGGGGCTGCTGAAATGAGCGTGTCGCTGCGTACCTCCTCCCCCTTGAGGGGGAGGTCGGGTGGGGGTGTATTGACGCCCGATGGCGCAGAGCCCCTTCCCCTCAATCCCCTCCCCGCCGGGGAGGGGAGGATTTGGCGGATCGCCGGATATGCTGCGCTGTTCGATATTGCCGACGCCGCGCGCGATACCATCCGGGCCGGAGCTTTCGCCGCCACGCTCGCGCGACAACGCGAGCCGCTGCCGCTCTACTGGCAGCACGATCCACGCCGCAGGATCGGCACGGTTGAACGGATCGAAGAGGATTCGCGCGGGCTGAGAGTCATCGCGCGGATCGACCGGCCCGCCAGCCGGGCCGCTGCGCTACTAGCTGCGCGCTCCGTCAGCGGGCTCAGCTTCGGATACCGCGCCACGCAGGCGCGCCACGGCCCCCAAGGCCGCGAACTGCTCGCGGTCGACCTTATCGAGATCAGCCTGGTGACGCACCCGCTACAGCATGGCGCGCGGGTGCATTTCGTCGTCCCCTGATTCCCTGCGGAGGCAGGGACCTCATGCCTCAGACGTACCCCCAAACGGCCCGAGGCTCCCTGCCTGCCCCACCGCCAACCCCCTCCCCTGAAGGAGAGGGGGCATTTTTCCGTGCCCGAAAGAAAGGCTTTTCATGGATATCCAGACCCCGATTACCGACACCCCCGATCCGCTCGACGCCAGCTTCGATATCGTCGCGCGGCAGGACGCGCTGGAAGAAAACGTCGCCACGATCCGCACCGATCTCGACGAGGTGAAGGCGCGCGTCGACAAGATCGGCCGCGCGGCGCAGCGACCCGCGCTTGGCTCGAGCGACGGCGCGCCCGCCGAAGTGAAGGGCTTCGTCGACGGCTATCTGCGGCGCGGGGCGGTGCACGAGATCAAGTCGATTTCCGGCACTACGCCTGGCGACGGCGGTTATGCCGTACCGCGCCAGATCGACGCGATGATCGCACGCGAGCTGACCGACATCAGTCCGATCCGCGCCATCGCTCAGGTCGTGCAAACGGGCACCGCAGGCTATCGCAAGCTGATCTCCACCGGCGGCACCGCAAGCGGCTGGGCGAGCGAGATCGGCGAGCGCGACGAGACCGACACACCGACCTTTGCCGAAATCGCCCCGCCGACGGGCGATCTCTACGCCAACCCGGCCGCCAGCCAGTCGATGCTCGACGATGCGGCGTTCGACCTCGAATCCTGGCTGGCGAGCGAAATCGCGATGGAGTTCGCCCGCGCCGAGGGTGCAGCCTTCGTCAATGGCAGCGGCACCAACCAGCCCAAGGGCTTCCTCAAGCAGGCCACCTCCGCGCTGGGCGATGGAGCGCGCGCCTTCGGGTCGGTGCAATATATCGGCACGGGCAGTGCGACCGGGCTGGGCGACGATCCCGACCTGACGCTGATCGATCTGGTCCACACGCTCAAAGCCGGGCACCGGCAGGGCGCGGCCTTCGTGATGAATTCCGCCACGCTGGCCGAGGTGCGTAAGCTCAAGACCGTCGACGGCGCGTTCCTGTGGCAACCGGGCCTCGTCGAAGGACAACCCGATCGCCTGCTCGGCTATCCGGTGGTCGAGGCGGAGGACATGCCCGACATCGCGGGCGGCGCATACCCGATCGCCTTCGGCAATTTCCGTCACGGCTACCTGATAGCAGAACGCAGCGCGACGCAGGTGCTGCGCGATCCCTTCAGCAACAAGCCCTTCGTCCACTTCTACGCGACCAAGCGGATCGGCGGACAGGTGCTCGACAGCGCAGCGATCAAGCTGCTGCGCATCGAAGCCTGATGCCGACCGGGTGCGGTTGAGCCCTCGCTTCATACGCACCCCGCGCCCGCGTCGGCTTGCCCCCTTGGCCGACGCGGGCGCCTTTCCTTCTACGCCAATTCAGGAGACCGCCCATGACCCGCATGGTGTTGGCTACCGGCGATCTCTCGCCCGCGCTGGCCGAGCTCAAGCACTGGCTCGGCATCACCCGCACCGCCGACGATGCGCAGCTGACCGCGCTGATCGGTGCCGGGGTGGAAGCATGCGAGGCCTTTACCGGCCTCACCCCGCTGGCCGCGACCATCGAGGAAACCCGCGATGCGAGCCACGAGTGGACGCGGCTTGCCACCCGTCCGATCGCGCAGGTGACCGGTGTCGAACTGCTCGATGCCGAGGGCGCACGCACCGCGCTGGGCGATGACGAGTACGACCTGCACCTGTCGGGCGATGGATCGGCGCAGCTGCGATTGCGGCGCGGGCCCTTCGTCAGCCGGGTGGTCGCAACGCTGGAGGCGGGGCTCGCGGCAGAATGGGCGCACCTGCCCGACGGGTTGCGCCACGGCATCCTGCGCTTCGCCGCCTACCTGCACCGCGAAGGCGAGGCCGCCGCTGCCGAACCCCCGGCAGCGATCGCCGCGCTGTGGCGCCCGTGGCGCGTGCTGAGGCTCGCATGATCCGCGTGCGTGCCCAGGCATTGGACCGGCTCGCGCTCGTGCTCGAACGGCGCGCGCTGCGCAGGCTCGACGCGCGCGCCCGTGCCGCGCGGCTCGACGGCCACGGCTGGCGCAACCCGCGCAAGCTCTGGCCGCATTTCGGAGACGACTGATGGAGACCGCCCTGCGCACCGCGCTGCTCGACCACCTGCGCGCCGATGCCGCGCTGATGGAGGCGATCAACCTGGTCGACGAAGCCGAGATCGAGCGCGCGTCCGCTCCCTGGCTCGCACTGGTCGCCTCCGCCGCGATCGACTGGAGCACCAAGACGAATGCGGGGCGCGAAGTGCGCGTCGCCTTCGAGCTGCGCCTGCATGGCGACGATCCCGCGACCGGGGCGGATATCGCCGCGCTGGTCGATGCGCGGGTGCTTTCGCTGCCAGCCGACCAGACCGGGTTCCGCGTCGTCACCGCCCAATTCCTGCGCGGTCAGGCCGAACGCCGCGAACGCAACGCCCGCGCGATCCTGCGCGAATACCGCTTCCGTCTCCTCGCCTCCGACTGATCCCGAAAGGATATGCCCATGACTGCCCAGAAAGGCTCCGCCTTCCTCCTCAAGATCGGCGACGGGGCCGCCCCGCCTGCCTACGAAACCGTCGCCGGGCTGCGCACCACGCAGATGTCGATCAACGGTGACAGCGTGGTGGTGACGCACAAGGATTCTGGCGGCTGGCGAGAATTGCTCTCGGGCGCGGGCACCCGCTCGGTCTCGGTCAGCGCTGGGGGCATCTTCCTCGGCTCGCAGGCAGAGGCGCGCGTGCAGGCCCATGCGCTCGCTGGGACGATCGCCGACTACGAATTGTCGTTCGAGGATGGCGCGCGGCTGCGCGGGCGCTTCCTCGTCCAGCGGCTCGACTATTCGGGCGATTTCAATGGCGAGCGCAATTACACGATCCAGCTCGAAAGCTCGGGCGCGGTCACCCCTGTATGACCCCGGAACAGGTTCGGGGTGACGAACCCAATCTGCCCCCCAACCCCCTGCGCGGCGAAGCGGCGATCCGCATTGCGGGCGAGGTGCGAACCTTGCGCCCCAGCTTCACCGCGCTGGTTGCCGCCGAGGAGGAACTCGGCCCGCTGTTCGCGCTGGTCGAGCGTGCGGGCAATGGCGAGCTGCGCCTCACCGAGATCGCCGCGCTGTTCTGGCACTGCCTCGAATCGCGCGACGGCCTGACGCGCGAGGCGGTGGGCGAGGCAATCCTCGCGAACGGTCTCGCCACCAGCACGAAGCCGTTGCGCGCGCTGCTCGCCGCAATCCTGCAAGGTCGCTGATGAGCGACTTTCGTACCGGTGTACCGCCACTCGCCGCGCTCGCCGCGCAGGCGCTCGGCTGGCCGCCCGACGCCTTCTGGCGCGCCACCCCTGCCGAGCTGGCCACCGCACTCGGGCCCATCGCCCCGCAAGCGGAGGGTATGTCCCGCAGCGATCTCGAAACCCTGATGGAGCGCGACGCACATGCCTGATTCTGTCGACGAACTGCTGATCGACGTGCGCGCGAGCACGCAAGGTTTCTCCGAGGATATCGCACGCATGCGGCGCGACCTCGATGGAGAACTTGTGTCCGGGTTTGCCCGTGCGGGCGATGTGCTCGAACGCGGTCTGCTCACGGCGATCCGGCGCGGGAGCCTGGGTTTCGAAGACCTGCAGGCCAGCGCGACGAAGGCGATCGACCGGATCGCCGCACAGGCGCTCAAGCTCGGTCTCGGCGAGATTTTCGGCTCGAACGATCCCATAGGCCGCGTGTTCAACAGCTTCGTCAGCGGCATCCTCGGCCTGCCGGGCCGGGCAACCGGCGGTTCGGTGAGCGCCCAGCGCGGCTATCTGGTCGGCGAGCGCGGGCCGGAGCTTTTCGTACCGCCCGGCGACGGGCGTGTGATCCCGCTGGCACAGGGTGGCGGAGCAAAGCGCGTGGACGTTTCCATCCAGATTGCCGCGCCTGCCGGGACGAGTGCGCCGGTGGCACTCGAGAGGTCGAGCCGCCAGATCGCCGCCGCGGTGCGCCGCGCGATGGAGAATTCGTGATGTCTTACTGGCTTGCCTCGCGCCGCAATTGGCAGGAGCACGACCATATCCAGCGCTTCGACCCGCGCTTCTGGACGGTCAATTTCCCGCGCCCGATGATGGCGAGCGTCGTCACCACCGCGCCCGACGCGCTGCGCGTGACCTGCGAATTCCACCACAAGGGCGAGCTTGCAGGACTGATCTGGGAGAGCGAGGACAGGCTCGACCATCCGCTCCACGCCTATGCGACCGATCGCGACTACGCGCACACGATCCTCTCCTTCAGGTGGCGCAGCGGCGGGCTGATCGCGCTCGACGCGGTCAACGGGCCGACGCTCACAATCGAAGGCCGCGATGCAAGCGGAACGCCGCGCAGCTGGTATGTCCGGCTGTGGAACTACGCCGTGGGCTCGCCCGAAGATGCGCAGGTAACCTTGCCGTTCTCCGCGCTCGAAAGCGGGTTCGGCCTGCCGGGCGAGCCGATCCACCCTTCGGATATCGACCGGATGTTCATCTCGCTTGTCCCGCCCGCGTACGTCGCAGGCAGCGACGAACAGCTTGCCGCCCAGGCCGATGGCTGGGTCGAGCTGAGCAATATTGCCTGCGACGGCGCGCGCGCGATGCTGGAGATCGGCGACTGCATGCTGCCCGAGCATGGCGAGCAGATCGCGACCGCCTACGACGATTGCTTCAACCAGACCCCCGCGCGGCTGATCCGCCAGATCCGCCATCTCGGCTATCGCGGGCGCGTGGTCCACTATGTCGGGATGAGCCATTATTTCCGGCTCGAACCGCTCGGCGGCGGGCACTATGTCAGCCTGGCGGGCGGCGTGCTCAACGATGCCTGCGCAGCGTGGCACCGCGCCTATGCCCGAGAGGCCAAGGGTGCCGGGTTCGAACCGATCTGGTCGCTGTCCTACGAAGTGCTCGACGCGCATTGCTGGAACGACTGGAAGCAGCGCAGCGCCGATGGCGCGCCCGCACAGACCGGGTGGGAGCCGCCCTCCGCGCTGCTCTCGCCTGCACATTCGGGCGCGATGAGCTATCTGCGGCAGGTCGCGGTCGCATTCGTGCAGATTGCGCGCGATGCTGGCCTGCCGGTCCGCTTCCAGATCGGCGAACCCTGGTGGTGGGTGATGCCCGGCAGCTTCGCCCCGTGCCTGTACGACGATGGCGCGCGCGCTGCTTTTGGCGGCAGCCCGTCCATCATAACCGACATGCGCGCCGACCTCGATGCGAGCCAGACCGACCTGCTGGACGGGGCCGGGGCACTCCTCGCCGCCTCGACCGCCGCGCTCGCGCAGGCAGTACGCGATGCGGCTTCGGGTGAAGCGGAGGTGCTGCTGCTCGCCTTCACGCCCACCATCCTCGACGGCCAGATGCCCGAACTCGAACGCGCCAACCTGCCGACCGGCTGGGCCTACCCGGCGTTCGACCGGCTGCAGCTGGAAGATTACGACTGGCTGACCGCCGGGGCCGAAGCGCGCCGCCGCGCGGCCTACGCGCATGTCGATGCGCGGCTGGGCTATCCGATCGACCGGCAGGACTATTTCGCAGGCTTCGTTCTCTCGCCCGAGGACGCGCCCGCATACTGGGCCCGCATCGATGCTGCGCTCGACGAAGCGCATGCGCGCGGGATCGCGCACCGATACGTCTGGGCGCTGCCGCAGGTCGCGCGTGACGGATACACGCGGCTCGCGCCGCCCCAACACCCCGAGGACGACATGCAGGCATTCGACGACGTATCCTATCCTCTCGCGCTCGGGACCGATGCCAGCGCAAGCCCCGAATTCTCGACCACGGTGCTGGTCACCGCCTCGGGGCACGAGCGGCGCACCGCGCAATGGGCCGACGCGCGCCTGCGCTTCGATGTCGGGCCGGGCATCCGCTCCGAAGACGAGCTGGCGACGCTCGGCGCATTCTTCCGCGCCCGCTACGGCCCGGCGCGTGGGTTTCGCCTTGCCGACCCCCTTCGACCATTCGTCCAACGGTGCCACCGGATCACCTTCCGCGACCGACCAGTTGCTCAGCATAGGGGACGGCGAGACCACCCGTTTCGCCTTGGTGAAGCGGTATGGCGACGGGCCCGAGCCGCAGGTTCGGCGAATCACCCGCCCCCGTTCGGGTAGCGTGACGGTGTCGGTAGGCGGCGAAGCGACGTCGGCCTTCACACTCGATCCGTTGGGTCATGTGGTACTCGATGAAGCACCCTCCCAAGGCATCGAAGTGCGCGCAGGCTTCCTATTCGATGTCCCGGTGCGCTTCGCCGAAGATCGCCTTGCCTTGAGCGCGGCGGGCTTCGCCGCCGGACAGGCACCAAGTGTGCCGCTGATCGAAATAAGGGAAGCGGCATGAGCGAAGACACGCTCGCGACGCAGGCGTACTTCTGGCGGATCGAGCGGCGCGACGGCGTGACGCTGGGCTTCACCAGTCACGACCGCGATCTCCAGCTCGACGGAGTGGCGCTGCGCTCGGCCCCGGGCATTCGCCCTGCGGCGCTGCGCCTGACCACCGATATTGCGGGCGACGACGCACAGATGGACGGCGCGCTGACCCATGACGCGATTTCGGCAGACGACCTTGCGACGGGCCGGTTCGACGGTGCTGCGGTCGATGTCGGCACGATCGACTGGCAGAGCGGCGAGGCGCGCGTGCTGTTTTCGGGTTCTATCGGGGAGACCGAAGCGGGCGCGGAAGGCTTCTCCGCGCAGCTCCGCTCGCTCAAGGCGGCGCTCGAGTTCGATCCCGTCCCGCGCACCAGCCCCGGATGCCGCGCGCGCTTTTGCGGGCCGGGTTGCAACCTGTCGCCCGTCCGCTTCACTGCCGAAACCGTCGTCATCGCGATTGACCCTGCTGCGGACGCAATCGCGCTGGCCGGAATAGCCCCGGCGGACTTCGTGTTCGGCGAGGTGCGCTGGCTCGATGGGGCAGCCGTCGGATTGCGCCATGCCATCATTGCGCGGGACGACGACCTGCTGATCCTCGATTCGTCGCTTCCTGCAGGGGTCGTCGAGGGTACGCGCGCGCAGGTGCGTCAAGGCTGCGACCGGACGATTGCGACCTGCGCAGCCCGCTTCGGCAATGCGCTGAATTTTCGTGGCGAACCCTTTTTGCCGGGCAACGATCTGGTCGCTCGATATCCCTCGCAATCCTGATGGAGCGGAACATCGCGCTTGCCATCGCGGCGGGCGAGTTGGTCGGATCTCCGTTCCGGCTGCAGGGGCGCGATCCGGCGCACGGTCTCGACTGCATCGGCCTGGTGCTGGTCAGCCTCGCCCGGATCGGGATCGAGCTGCACCTTCCCGCGGATTACCGCCCGCGAAGGCGGCGGTTCGAAATTCCGGAAAATGCCCTGCAACGCGCTGGACTCGAACGCACCCAAGCCCCGTACGCGCCGGGCGACATCCTCCTCCTGCGAACCGCGCCCGCGCAGGTCCACCTCGCAATCGTGCGTGATGCGGACTCGGTCATCCACGCCCATGCCGGACTGGGCCGGGTCGTTGCCCAGCCCTTGATCGAGAGCTGGACCATCGCAGCTGCGTGGCGATTCGCCAAAGAAACTGTCCCAAAAGGAGACGATGCATGGCCACGCTGATCCTTTCTGCCGTCGGCACGGCCGTGGGTGGCCCGATTGGTGGCGCGATCGGCGCGCTGGTGGGCCGATCGGTCGATAGCCGCATAATCGGTCGCCCAAGCCGCAAGGGCTCCCGCCTGACCGAACTCGCGGTGACGACCTCCAGCTATGGGCAGCCGATACCGCGCATTTTCGGCAAGATGCGCGTGCCCGGCGCGATCGTCTGGGCGACAGATTTGCAGGAAAGCAGCGAGACGAGCGGCGGCAAGGGCCAGGCAAGGACAACCACTTATAGCTACGCGATCTCCTTCGCGGTCGCACTTTCCAGCCGCCCGATTGCCGACATGCGGCGCGTCTGGGCGGATGGTTCCCTGCTGCGAGGGACGGCAGGCGATCTGAAGGTCGGCGGGACCATGCGGCTCTACCGGGGCCTTGGCGACGAGACAGCCGATCCGCTGATTGCCGCGGCCCTGGGCAGCCAGGCGTGCGCCTTTCGCGGCCTGGCCTATGCGGTGTTCGAAAACCTCGAACTCGCCAGCTTCGGCAACCGCATTCCCGCGCTCAGTTTCGAAGTCGACGCCGGCGATGGCGCGCTCGATCTCGTCGACCTCCTCGACGACGTGACGCTTGCGCCGGGGGCATCGGTGCCGCTCGACGGCCTGACCGGGTTCGCGGATGAGGGAGGAACCCGCGCCGATCTGCTTGAGCATATCTCGGGCGTATTTCCCCACATCTCTACTGCGAGTGAGCAAGGGATCGGTCTTGCGCCTGTTCCGGATGCCGGATCGTCCGTACTGCCGCCTGCCATCGTGGGTCGCGTGGACGATCGCGCCCTGCCTGCCGTGACTCGCCGACCGATCAATCCGGACGCACCTGCAGCGCTGCGATATTACGATTCGGCGCGCGACTACCAGCCTTCGGTCCAGCGTGCCCCGGGGAGCGGGGCGCAGGGCACCACTCTGGAATTTGCCGGCGTGTTCGGAGCGGGCGACGCAAAGTCGCGGATCGCGGAATTGCACCAGAACGCCCTCGGCTTGCGCGAATGGCTATCCTATCGGATTGCCGAACCGACACTCGGCTGCGGCCCGGGACAGGCGGTATTTCGCGCGGGCGACGCCCGCAGCTGGCTTGTCAGCGGTTGGGAATGGCACTCCGGCGGCGTCGATCTAATGCTGCAGCGTATTGCCGCCCGTCGTCCAGTCGGCGCGGTGGCGGACCCAGGCGCGGCGTCCGTGCCGATCGATACGATCCCAGGCACGCTTCGACTGCGCTATTTCGAGATGCCGTGGGATGGCACGGGCGCGGGCAACGCACCGCAGCGCTATGCCGCCGTCAGCCAGACAGGCTCGCGAACATCGGTCACGCTCTCGGGCGTCGAGCACGATTCGCTCATCCCCCTGGGGCTGTCTTCGCGCGGTTCGGCGGTTCTGGGCGAAAGTACCGTCGATCTTGCGCCCTCGCCTGCTCTCATCTTCGAGCCCGAGGCGACCTTTGGGATCGCGCTGTCATCGGAGCAGGCGCAGTTGCAGTCGGTCGATGAAAGAGCCCTCCTCGATGGCGCGAATCGTCTGCGCATCGGCGAGGAGATCCTCCAGTTTCGCTTCGCCGAGCCTTTGGGAGACGGGCATTGGATGCTCCGGGGCCTGCTGCGTGGTCGTGGCGGGACCGAGCATCTTGCTGCCTCCGGACACCCGGCCGGCAGTTCGGTGGTTCTGCTGGACCGTCAGTTGCTGGCGATGCCCTCGAGCAATTACGATGAGATTTGCGGCGAGAGCGGCCTTGCCGGATCAGCGCCGGTTTACGCGCAGCTGGAGTCTGCAGGCGCAACCCTGCGCCCGCTCGCGCCCGTGCATCCCTCCGTCTGGGTGACCGCTGCCGGCGACCCCGAGTGGCGCTGGATCCGGCGCGCGCGAGGGTCCTGGCGCTGGGTTGATGCGGTCGACGTTCCGCTGGCCGAGGAACGCGAAGCTTACCGGATCGGACTTGGCCCGGTGGCCGCGCCCTTTGCGCAGTGGGAGGCGACCTCGGCCTCGTTCTCGCTGTCCGCCGCGCGGTGGGCCGAACTGCAAGCGGCCCATCCCGGTGCGCAGATCTGGGTGAGCCAGGCCGGCAGCCACGCGATCTCGCTTCCCACCCTCCTTCCTTTCCCGCTTCCCGCCTGACGCAATTCTGGGAGTCCTATTAATGACCGAGCCGCTTATCTTTACCGATCGATCGCCGCGTACCGGCCTTCCCTATCTTTTCGCGGGACAGGCCCAGAAGGAGCCTACCGTGAACGAGGCGCTGGCCCGCATCGACGCCTTGCTGAGCCGATCCGTGGAGGGCGAAAGCGGATCGCCGCCCCCCGATCCCGCCGACGGAGAATGCTGGATCGTCGGCACGGGCGCGAGTGGTCCTTGGGACGGGCACGATGGCGACCTCGCTTTCTTCACCGCCGGCGCATGGCTGTTCGCGCCGCCCCAGCCGGGTTGGCAGGTCTATGATCGCGCAGCGGGCTTGCAGCGCACGTGGATCGACGGCTGGCGCGCTCCGACGCTGCCCGACGAGCCTGCCGGAGGGACGACAATCGATGTCGAGGCACGCGCGGCGATTGCAGCCCTCATCGAAGAATTGCGCAGTGCCGCTGTCGGGGGTTGACCCGAGAACGGGAACCGGGTTGAGGGCAAGGCGTTGGCGCCATGGGAGGAACGGGAGTAGTACCCGTCTCCAGAGAAAACTCGAACCAGCTGCTGAGGCAATCGTGCAACAGTGCTTTCGCTTTGCTAGAACGGAAGCCTGGCTGCTTGCCTCTTAACTGGGGAAAAGTTAAGTGGGTGCCTCCTGGTGGCTCCCAATCATTGCAAAGGGGATTTTCAGTAATGCGCAATCTTGTCATCGGAATGGCGATGGCTTCGACGGTGCTCGCATCGCCGGCACTTGCACGCGACGACCAATGGTACGTGCAGGTTCAGGGCGGTCCGATGCTCGTTGAAGACCTCGACTTCGACGTGAACGGCCAGGTCGAAAACCTGACCGCCGACTACGACACCGGCTACGATTTCGGTGGTGTGATCGGTTATGACTTCGGTCCTTTCCGGCTCGAAGCTGAAGGCAGCTATCGCGCTGCGGACATCAATTCGATCCAGGTTGGCTCCGAAGGTTTCCCCCTCCAGCTGCCGGGTCTGCCCGTCCGTAGCCTCACTCCGAGCACCGCTCCGGCAACCGGCGACATCAGCTCGCTGAGCTTCCTGGTCAACGGCCTGTTCGACCTTGGCGACGACGATGGCCTGCAGGGCTTCATCGGTGGCGGTGTCGGCGTTGCCCGCACCCAGGCTTCGATCTCGATCAACCCGACCAACACTCCGGGTCTCGACGATTCGGACACCGGTTTCGCTTGGCAGCTCCTCGGTGGCGTTCGCGCTCCGCTGACCGACCGCATCGACGCGGGTCTGACCTATCGCTTCTACAACGCGGAAGACGTTCAGCTGGTCGACCTGCTGGGCAATTCGCTTGAAGGTCGTTTCCGTTCGCACTCGCTGCTCGGCACGCTGACCTACAACTTCGGCGAACCTGCGGCTCCGCCGCCCCCGCCGCCTCCGCCGCCCCCGCCGCCGCCGCCGCCTCCGCCCCCGCCGCCTCCGCCGCCGCCTCCGCCGGCTGTGAAGTGCAACACGGGCCCGTACATCGTGTTCTTCAACTGGGATCGTTCGGACATCACTCCGGAAGCCGCCCAGGTGCTGAACAACGCGGTTTCGGCTTACCAGAACTGCGGCAGCGCTTCGGTCATGCTCGCCGGTTACACCGACCGTTCGGGTACCGAGCAGTACAACCTCGGCCTCGCGGCACGTCGTAACGCTTCGGTCCGTTCGTACATGACCGGCCGTGGCATCCCCGACGCCCGCATCAGCAGCGAAGCCTTCGGCGAAGCGAACCCCCGCGTTCCGACCGCCGACGGTGTCCGCGAGCTGCAGAACCGCCGCGTGGAAATCACGTACGGTCCGGGTTCGGGCATGTAATCGAGCGGACTTCCGCTACGAAACAGTTGAAGGGGCCGGAGCAATCCGGCCCCTTTTTCGTTGTGCGGGTAGAAGGAGATCTGCCCGCCATGATTCATTTTCCGAAATCACCGCTCCCCATCGCCGGCGCCTTGACCGCGGCCATCGCCCTGTCGGCCTGTGCGAGCGTGCCTCCACCTGCCTCCGAAACGATCGCGACGGCCATGCTGGTCGACGCGAAAGGCAGTCCTACAGGTGAGGCGCGCCTGCTCGCCATCGGTGATCGGGTGGAACTGTCGGTGACTGCCGAAGGTCTAAGCCCCGGCGAGCATGGCTTTCACCTGCACACGACAGGCCGCTGCACCGTGCCCGATTTCAAGTCCGCCGGCGGTCACCTGAACCCGTCGAACGAAGGGCACGGCCTGCTCGACAATGACGGCCACCACCTGGGCGACCTTCCCAACCTCACCGCCCGCGCCAATGGCACAGCAAGCGCCCAAGTGACGATCGACGGCACGCGCAGCTATGTTCTCGACCAGATTTTCGACGCGGATGGCACTGCGGTGGTCATTCACGCCGATGCAGACGACGGCCGCACCGATCCATCGGGCAATGCCGGATCCCGGGTCGCCTGCGGCGTTCTCACGCGCAGCTAGTATCTGCCGACCTGAACGGCTGAACGACTCGACGCTGCCGCCTAAGCTGCGGCAGCGTCTTCAGATTTGCCGATAGCGGTCACACGCTCCTGCGCGGCCGGCACCAGCTTGAGCGCAATCAGCAGCAAGACGAGACCGATCGGGGCGCCCCAGAGCGTGCTCAGCATGCCCAGACCCAGATCTCCGTCCGCCTTCGACGAGACGAGGCCCGCGAGGTAAGGGCCAAGCGCTAGACCGACCAGTGTTGTTGCGAGGAAGAAGGTGGCGGTCGCCACCCCCCGCATCCGTGGCAGGACGAGCGACTGGCTGGTCGCCGCTGCGGCACCTAGGGCACTCGACGCGAAAAGCTGCGCCATCGCCGCGAGCACCAGGAACAGTGCCTTGCTGTCGGTGGTGAACATGACCCACACGACCGGCACCGGCGCCAGCAGGCCGAACAGGACCACATACAGGCGCCCAGCGGGCACGCGGGCGAACAGCCAGTCGGCAACCCGGCCGCCGATGATGACCCCGAGGAAGCCCGTCACGGCCGCAGGCGCGCCGAGCAACAGGCCGAGCTCGCTCTTGGAAATCTCGAACACGCGCTCGCCATAGGGCGCACCCCAATACGACGTGGCGTAGGAGATGAAGGCCACCATGCCGTAGCCAAGGATCGTGCACAGGAAGGCAGGCGAGCCCCACGTCAGCGCGAAGGTAGAGGGATCGCGCGACCGAAGCGCGCTCGCCCAGCTGAAGATGGCGTAGTAACCCAGCGCCAGCAGGAACCACTGGTCCGATATTTCGATATCGAAGCCGAGCGCGGGCATGATGAAACCCTGCCCCGTCACAGCGAGCAATGTGATCAGCCATGCGGCGAAGAAGAACCCGACCAGCCCCGCAAGATTGGCGACCAGAGGCACCATTCCGCGCCGCGCCGCACCCAGGATCGTGAAGGGCGGGATGATCTGCAGGAGTTCCTCGACGAAGCCCTTGAACGGGCGTTCGCTTGGTTCCTCGGTCGGAATCCCGTCGATCAGCCCGCGGACCGGTTCCTTCAGCGTAAAAACCCAGATCGCGAGCAGGATGCCCGGCATCCCCACCGCGATGAATGCGGCTTGCCAGCCGGCGAGGCCAAGTGGGCCGCCATCGGGGTAACTCGCGTTCCATTGTTCGACGATCAAACCGCCGATCAGCAGCGAAATACCGCCGCCGACATACAGGCCCGATGAATAGATCGCGAGTGCGGTGGCGCGCAGCCGCGCGGGAAACCAGTCCGAGATCAGAGAATAGGCAGACGGGCTCGCCGTAGCCTCGCCGATCCCGACCCCGACACGCGCGCCCGACAGCATCGCGGCATTCTTCGCAAAGCCTGACGCCGCGGTCATCAGCGACCACAGGCCCAGACCGATCGTCATCAACCGGACGCGATGCCAGCTGTCCGCCAGCTTGCCGAGCGGGATGCCGAACAGCGCGTAGAAGATTGCAAATGCCGTCCCGTACAGGAAGCCGAGAAAGGCATCGTCGACGCCCAGATCCGCCTTGATGTCGTTGGCGAGGATCGAAAGAATCTGCCGGTCGACGAAGTTGAGCACGTAGACCAGCACCAGAACGCTGAGCGCATACCAGCTGTAGGCCGGAACCCGGGCGTTCTCTGCCGCACCGGGCTTGTCAGTCTCGCTCATAGCATCCCTCACCTTGTGTTATGTGTCGGCAGGATAGCTGAGGCCATCCTCAAGTCCAGCCGCTGCAAATCCGCCTTTGCGCAAACGGCAGCTGTCGCACAGCCCGCACGGCAGGCCATCGTCCCTCGGATCGTAGCAGGACCAGCTGAGCGACGTATCGAGGCCGAGCCTGTCCGCCTCTCGCGCGATGTCCGCCTTGCTGAGGAATTGCAGCGGTGCGTCGATCGCAAAGCCGCCGCCCTCGATCCCCGCTTTGGTACCCAACCTCGCCGCTTCCGCAAACGCCGCGATGAACTCGGGCCGGCAGTCGGGATAGCCCGAATAGTCGATCGCGTTGACCCCGATCACGATCCGGCCGGCACCCCTGGTTTCTGCAAACGCGGTGGTCAGCGCCAGGAACACCAGGTTGCGCGCGGGCACATAGGTGACCGGGATGTCTTCTCCGACGCCGCCCTTGGGCACGTCGATATCGGCCGTCAGCGCAGAACCACCGAACTGGCGCAGGTCGAGCGAGATTTCGGAGTGGCTCGTCAGATCGAGTGCAGATGCGATTGCACGCGCGGCTTCGATTTCGCGCCGGTGCCGCTGCCCATAGTCGATCGTCAACGCGTGCACGACCTGCCCGCGCTCTTTCGCGAGCGCCGCAGCAACCATCGAATCGAGCCCGCCGGAAAGCAGGGCAGCAGCAATGTGGGAACGATCTTCGGCAGGCATGACCCGCCGCTAGCGCCTCTTGACGCCAACCTGCAAGGCCGGTTGCGCAGTCAGTCTATCGGCAATTGCCGACCCGGCGTCCTTCAGCTTCGAGCGAGAAGGGCGATCCACGCTCGATCCCGTCGCTGCGAAGCTGCACCAGATCCGCGGTTTCCCGGCGAATCTGCGTGCGACCGTAGCCCGCGCCATTGCAGCTGTACTGGACCGTGGCGCTGGCGCCCTTTTCGTCGACAAGAATGCGGCGGCACGTCTGTCCGCGATGGCGAAGCTGCACCAGATCGCTCTCACTGCGCAGGCACACGCGGCGTGGACGCTCTGCGCCCCGCTCGCGAAATTCCCATTCTCCGAGCCTCAGCTGGCCGAACAGGGCGGTAGTGGCGGTGCTGGCCGCAAGGGGTGCCGCGAAGATGGCACCTACCGTCAGGCCCAGCGCAACGGCCGCCCCTAACTTCAGATGTCTCATAACGCTTTTTCCTTCACACGTGGCCCACAGCAGGGCGCCACAAATTGCATCATAGGCGATCGACGACCGATCGAACCTGAACAAATCACGTCACAATCGTGAAAACCTTTGAACAGAACGCACAATCGACCAAAATGTCCCCGGCTTCGTTGCGCATTTCGGCGCGCTCTTCCTCGGGGAACTGTGCGATCACCGACTGATAGTGTTCGACGCTACAACGACAGCCGCGCGAGATCGGCGCACCCGGGAAAACACGCACCTCGTCTTCTTCGTGGAACAGCCGCCAGACCAGCGCTTCGAGCGGAATGGTCGTGTCGAGCAGTTCCTCGTGCCGGATGGAGGATGCCATCACCTGCACATGCTCCCAGTGGGGGTGAGAAAGGCGGACGTGCAATCTTTCCCGTCCGACTTCGCCGTCGGGCAGGTGCTGCGCCAACATCCCTGCGGCCAGCGTACGGCCGCCTTCGGTCCGGATCGCAACGCGCAGCAGCGAGGGCACCTGCTCCGATTGCATGAAATAGCTCTCGCACGCCTGTGCCAGGCTATCGCCTTCGAGCGGGACGATCCCCTGGTAGCGACCGCCCTTTGCAGGCACGTCGAAAGTAAGCGCGAGATGCCCTTCGCCGAACAGCGACGCGAGCGACGGGTTTGCGCCGAGCGTGGCAAGCCGTTCGCGATCGAAATCGGCGTAGCCCCTGATCGCCCCATTGCGATAATCGCACACCAGCAGGCGGACGATGCCGTTGCTCGTCTGCGCCTGGATCGTCAGCTGGCCTTCTTCCTCGTCGATCAGGCCGCCGATCAGTGCGGTCACCACCAGTGCTTCTGCCAGCAGGTTGCGCATTGCGGGCGGATAATCGTGGGCAGCCAGGATCTCGGCCAGCGGCTGTTCGAGCCGGACCATCCGCAGGCGCGCGTCCCGGGCAGGGATGGAGGCTCCGAGCAGGCGGTCGGAGAAAGTTTCGCTAGGTTGGGAAGTATCGTTCACGCCGCGCTATATGGGGGCGCTTTCGCGCTCCCGAAGAGCCGGCCCGCATCAAAGCTTGCCGAGCGCCCATAGAAGCACGGATTTCTGCGCGTGAATGCGGTTTTCCGCTTCATCGAACACGCAGGATTGCGAACCCTCGATCACGCTTTGCGTTACTTCGTCGCCCACATGCGCGGGCAGGCAGTGCAGGAAATCGGCCCCCGGCTTGGCCAGTGCCATCAGCGCTTCGTCCACGCGGTAGGGCTGCATCGCGCCCAGCTTGTTCTCGACGTTCTCCTGACCCATCGAAACCCAGGTATCGGTGACGATCACATCGGCATCGCGCGCAGCCGCCTGCGCATCATGTGTCAGCGTGACCGTGGCACCGGCGGCACGGGCGGCATCGACGAAGGCGCTGTCAGGCTCGAAGCCGGCAGGGGTGGCGACCCGCACGTTGAACTTGAAGATGCCGGCGGCTTCCAGAATCGAGTGAAGCACGTTGTTGCCATCCCCGAACCACGCCAGCTCGAGCCCGGGCAATGGCTTGCCCTGCTCGATAATCGTCAGAAGATCGGCGACGATCTGGCACGGGTGAGACTTGTCGGTCAGCCCGTTGATCACCGGCACGCTGGCGTATTGGGCCATTTCCTCGACCTTGGCGTGATCGTCGGTGCGGATCATGATCGCATCGACCATCCGGCTGAGCACGCGGGCGGTGTCGGCGATGGTCTCCCCCCGGCCGAGCTGCATCGAGCCGCCTTCCATCACGATCGCGCTGCCACCGAGCTGGCGCATCGCGATGTCGAAGCTGACTCGCGTGCGGGTGGAGCTTTTCTCGAAGATCATCGCCAGCACATGCCCCGCCAGCGGTGCATCGGCGTCAGCCTTGCCTTTGGGCCAGGACTTGCGCGCGCCCTTGCGGTCGATCGCGTCGTTCAGCATCGCAGCGAGCGCATCGCCGCCTGCGTCCGATAGATCGAGGAAATGGCGCGTGCCCATCAACTGGCGTCCGGCACGGTGTAGTCCGCCGCACCGGCAGACAGCTTGTCGAAGAACTCGTCGATCTCGGCATCGCCGATGACGAGCGGCGGGAGGACGCGCAGCGTGTTGTCGCCCGCGGCCACGGTCAGCAGCTGGTGCTTGTCACGCAGGTGCTGGAAGAACGGGCGGCTTTCGACCTTCATCTTGATGCCCAGCATCAGCCCCTCGCCGCGCACCAGTTCGAACAGTTCGGGATAATTGCCGATGAACTGTTCGAGCTTCGCCTTCAGCCGCGCGCCGGTATCGCGCACATGCTCGAGGAATTCGTCGTTGGCGACGGCTTCCATCACCGCAGTGCCCGCCGCCATTGCCAGCGGATTGCCGCCATAGGTCGAGCCATGCGTGCCGAAGGTCATACCGCGCGCGGCGTGTTCCGTCGCCATGCACGCGCCGAGCGGGAAGCCGCCGCCGATGCCCTTCGCGGTCGCGACGATATCGGGCGTGATGCCGTAGAGTTCGTGCGCGTAGAGCTTGCCCGTGCGCGCGACGCCGCACTGGACTTCGTCGAGCACCAGCATCAGGCCGTGTGCGTCGGCCAGATCGCGCAGGCCCTGCATGAATTCCTGGCTGGCGGGGCGAATCCCGCCCTCACCCTGGATCGGTTCGACAAGGAAGCCTGCGGTCTTGGGGCCGATCATGGCGCGCGCCGCTTCTAGATCGTCGAACTCGCAATATTTGAAGCCTTCGAGCAGCGGCAGGAAGCCGTGGTGCATCTTCGCCTGGTTGGAGGCGCTGATGGTCGCCATCGTGCGCCCGTGGAACGCGCTCGTGAAGGTGATCAGCTCGGTCCGGGCCGGATCGCCGCCTTCGTGCTGGTGGAAGGCGCGCGCGGTCTTGATCGCGCATTCGACCGCTTCGGCGCCCGAATTGGTGAAGAACACCGTATCGGCGAAGGTCTTGTCGACCAGCATCTGCGCGAGGCGTTCGCCCTGCGGGCTGCCGTAGAGGTTGGAGACGTGCATCAGCGTCTCGGCCTGTTTCTGGATCGCGCCGATCAGCCCTTCGTGGCTGTGACCGAGGAGGTTAACCGCGATGCCGCTCGCGAAGTCGAGATAGCGCGTGCCGTCCTCGTCGATCAGGTGGCAGTGCTCACCCTTGACCGGGCGGACGTCGCAACGAGGGTAGACGGGCATCAGGGCGGGGATCGACATGGCAACTCCGAAAAATTCAAACCGGGGAACGACAAATGGCGGCCCCGCGAGGGAACCGCCATTCGCGAATAACCGGCGATCTATTGCGTCAGCCGGGCCGGGTCAAACTCATGATCCGGGCCCGCGCCGACGCCGACCTTATTCCTGTACGGGAACGAGGTTGACCGCCGAATACTTGCCTCGTCGATCGACTTCGAGATCGAACTCGTAACGCTCGCCCTCGTTGATCTGCGAGAGACCCGAACGCTCGACTGCGCTGATGTGGACGAAGGCATCGGGCTGGCCGTCATCGCGGACGAGGAAGCCGAAGCCCTTCATCGCGTTGAAGAACTTGACCGTGCCGGTCGCCTTCTCGCCGGTCAGCTCGCGCCGCGGCGGGCCGCCTGCTGCATCGCCGCTGGGAGCAGCCGCGCCACCGCCGGTGACGGGGATGACATCGCCCACCACCTGCAGATCCTGCGCGGAGATCTTGCCGCCGCGATCGACCAGGTTGAATTCGAGCTCCTGCCCTTCGGCAAGGCCTTCGAGACCGGCGCGTTCGACGGCACTGATGTGCACGAACACGTCGTCTCCGCCGCCTTCCTGCTGGATGAAGCCGAAGCCCTTCTGGCCATTGAAGAATTTCACCTGGCCCTTGCCGGTGCCGACGACCTGTGCGGGCATGCGGTTGAAACCGCCGCCACCGCCGCCGCCGCCACGCGGACCACCGCCGCCGAAGCCGCCGCGACCACCGCCGCCGCCACGATCCTGGAAGCCACCGCGATCCTGGAAACCGCCACGGTCCTGAAAGCCGCCGCGGTCGTTGTAGCCGCCGCCGCGATCGTCGAATCCGCCGCGATCCTGGAATCCACCGCCGAAATCACCCCCGGGGAACGGCTCGAAACCGTCTTCGCCGATGTTGTCCCGCTTGTCGCGACCGCGTCGACGTCCTTTATCGTAACCCATAACTCGCCAAAAACCTTGTTACTTCCATCCGTCCTTGAACCGAAATCCCGGCAGGCGCGGACGGCCACTTACCGGCATTGCTATCGGGCAAACGATCGACGTCCTCGCCGCAAATCCCCCGCCACGCACATGTGACCCATACCGCAGAACGCGGGCCAGCGCGAACCAAATCGCACGTGCACCCAGATTCCGCAGAAATATGACAATCTCGAACAAGCCGAGAGCCACCACTTCTTGCGCGTTCGCACGCCAGACGGCATGGCAAGCAGCCGATGGAGAGGCAGACGACACTCGGCGACCGGGCACAGCGCGCGCCTGAGAAGGCGGATCGGCGATTCGCGCCGCGCTTCGCCCCTGCCCCGCGCCGCTGGGCGAGCCGCTGAACCGATGGAAGGGCAAACCCTCCAGCTGATCGGCTCGCTGGTCGCGATCCTCGTTCTCGCCGCAATCGCATGGGCGCTCAAACTCGGCCGCTCCGCCAATATCGAGGACGCGCAGCACGCCATGGCGCTCGCCAGCGAGGCGGATAGCGGGTTCGATCCGGCCGAGGCAGCGGTCTCGCGCGATGGAGCCTGCGCGATCGTGGCGGACAAAACTGGCAGGATCATGGTGCTGCGCGGCCACGGTGCGCAATTCGCGGGGCGCGTGCTCGAACCTGGCAGCGCTACGCAGGTCGAGACCCATGCGCTGACCGTCACCCCTGCCGACCGGCGCTATGGCCCGGTCACGCTCGACCTCGGCGATCAAGCACAGGCTTGGGCGGAACGCATCGACGCGCTACATACGGCGCAGGATGCCTGATTTCTCGCCCGTCGATTACGCCGTTCCCGGTTTCGTCCTGCTCGTGCTGGCGGAGATGCTGTGGGCGCGCTGGAAGGCGCCGCAGGCTTACGAGCCGAAGGATACGCTGGTCAGCCTCGCCTTCGGACTGGGCAGCACGGTGGCCGGCTTGTTGCTTGGCGGGTTCGCATTGGCGGTGTTCCTTGCCGCCTACGAAGTCCGTTTCTTCACCATCGGCTGGGCATGGTGGGCGTGGCCTGTGTGCTTCGTGCTCGACGACCTCAAATATTACTGGGTCCACCGATTCGGCCATCGCAGCCGGTGGTTCTGGGCGAGCCACGTGAACCATCATTCCAGCCAGCATTACAACCTCTCCACCGCGCTGCGGCAAACCTGGACCGGCGCCTTCACGCTCGGCTTCGTGTTCGCGCTGCCGCTGGTGCTGCTGGGCTTCCACCCGGTGATGATCGCGATCTGCGGCGGGTTCAACCTGATCTACCAGTTCTGGATCCACACCGAAGCGATCGACAAGATGCCGCGCTGGTTCGAAGCGGTGATGAACACGCCCAGCCACCACCGCGTGCACCATGCGACCAACCCGCGCTATCTCGACCGCAATTACGCGGGCGTCTTCATCGTTTGGGACAAGCTGTTCGGCACCTTCGAGGCCGAGCGTCCGCGCGACGAAGAGCCGATCCGCTATGGCATCGTCAAGCAGTTGGGCAGCTTCAACCTGCTGTGGGCGGTGTTCCACGAATGGATCGGCATGCTGGGCGATATCTGGCGCGCGCCCTGGAAGCACAAGCTTTCCTACCTCCTGCGCGAACCGGGCTGGAGCCATGATGGCAGCCGCGAGACGTCGGACATGATTCGCGCGCGCTGGCAGGCGCGGCAGGACGCCAACGAGCCGCCGGCACAGGCGCCTGCGGGTGCTCCACAGGAAAAGCCGATTGCGGGTCCGCGCCGGGCAGCCTAACCTTTCCGTAAACGGAGAGGGGAGAGGAACCCGATGGACCAATATGATTACATCGTCATCGGCGGTGGCAGCGCAGGCTGCGCGGTCACCGGGCGGCTCGCGGTCGGCGGCCAGCGGAGCATCTGCCTGATCGAGGCTGGCGGTCGCAACAACACCATGGCCGTCAAGACCCCCGGGATGATGCCGTTCCTGCGCAACTCGCAGAACTACCGCTACGAAACCGTGCCGCAGAAGGGCCTGAACGGACGTGTAGGATATCAGCCCCGCGGCAAGGGTCTGGGCGGCTCCAGCGCGATCAACGCGATGATCTACATCCGCGGCAACGCATGGGATTACGACAACTGGGCCGCGATGGGCTGCGACGGGTGGTCGTATGACGATGTCCTGCCGTGGTTCATGAAGGCCGAGGCGAACGAGCGCGGCGCGGACGATTATCACGGCGCAGGCGGGCCGCTGTTCGTTTCGGACCAGCACTATACCAACGAGGCCAGCCGCGCCTTTGTGAGCAGCGCCGCCGCCTTGCAGCTACCTCAGACGCAGGACTTCAACGGCGAGCGGCAGGCAGGCTTCGGCATTTACCAGGTGACCCAGCGCAAGGGCGAACGCTGGTCCGCATCCCGCGCCTATGTCGAACCGATCCGCAACCAGGAAAACCTCGATATCCGCACCAAGACGCTGGTCGAAAAACTGGTGATCGAAGGCGGCCGCGTGACCGGGGTTGCGATCCGCAAGGGTCGCCACCGCGAGACGATCTATGCGCGGCGCGGGGTAATCCTGTCGGCGGGCGCGTTCAATTCGCCGCAGATACTGATGCTGTCGGGCATCGGGCCGGGCAGCCACCTGCAGGCGCACGACATCCCGGTCGCGATCGATCGCCCGGCGGTGGGCAGCAACCTGCAGGACCATATCGACTACGTTTCGAGCTGGGAGAGCACCAGCCGCGTGCCGATCGGCAACAGCCGTGAAGGAACGCTGCGGATGCTCGGCGCGATGCTGGAGCATCGGCGCAAGCGGACCGGCGTGATGACCACCCCCTACGCCGAGGCGGGCGGATTCTGGACGGTGGGCAGCGATGCGCCCTGCCCCGATGTGCAGTGGCACTTCGTGCCCGCGATGCTGGAAGACCACGGCCGCGAAAAAGTGAACGGCCACGGCGTCTCTCTGCACGCCTGCGTGCTGCGCCCCGAAAGCCGCGGCACCGTGCGCCTCGCCAGTGCCGACGCCGGCGATGCGCCCGCGATCGATCCCAATTTCCTCGACGACGATCGCGACATGGCGGTGCTGCGTGCTGGCGTGCGCCTGTCGCACCGCATTGCCGAGGCACCGCCGCTGGCCGACTACGAACTGACCGACAGGCACCCGGTGGACCTCAACGACGATGCGGCGCTCGACGCGATGATCCGCAACCGTGCCGACACGGTCTATCACCCCGTCGGCACCTGCCGGATGGGTTCGGATCAAGAGGCGGTCGTCGACCCGACGCTGAAGGCGCGCGGGCTCGATGGCCTATGGATCGCCGATGCCTCGATCATGCCCAAGATCGTGTCCGGCAACACAAACGCCCCCTCGATCATGATCGGGGAGCGTTGCGCCGATTTCGTGATCCAGGCGGAGAGAGCGGTCTAAGCGCCACCCTCCCCGGCCTGGCGTCGTTTCAGGATCCCTGCGCCGTCACCGGCAGGCCAAGCGACGCGAAAATGTCGTCGGTCGGCTCGATCTCGGGCGGGGTCGGGTCGATCGTGCGGCAATAGCCGGGTTCGATCGAGGTCTCGATACACACGAAGCGATCGTACTCGAACTGCGCGCGAGCCCATGCGTTGGCCCCGTCCCGGCGGGTGTATTCGCCGTAAACCGAGTAGATCGGGCTGTTCTTCTTCTCGCTCTGACGCTCGACATTGCGCAGCGTGCCCGAACGGTAGGCCTTGCCCGGATCGACGAAATAGCTTTGCAGTTCGAGGATCGCGTCGAGCCGCGCTTCACCCGCACCATCGCCGAACACGATGCCGCCGAGCCGGTCATAGGCGCGGACCAGTTCCAGATCGCGCTCGCGCTGGTAGAAATCGACCGTGTTCACCCCGACCGTTTCGAACACCAGCTCGATCTGTTCGGGGGCGTTGGGCACGCTGCGAACCGAGCCGATGAAGGCTTCTCGGTCGCAGCGGCCGCTCCACACCGAACCGTCGGTGGTGTCGAACAGGCGGCAATTGGCCCCGCTGCGGCGGCCGATCAGGGTCGACGGGCGCATCCCGCCGGTGCCGCGATACTGACCGCGCACGATATCGCCATCGAATTCCAGCTCGGCCTGAAAGCTGCCGCCGATCAGTTCGGGGCAGCCGCCTTCGCGCTTGGGGCACGTGGTGTCGGTGCGGCGCGGCGTACCGGGTACGGTGGCACGCACTTCCCCGCTATGATTGCCGAAATACTGGACCTTGCCGTGGAAATCATCGGGCAGGCCGTCATCGGCAGCCGGAACCACGACTTGAGCCGCAGCGGGGGCGACACCAAGTATGGCGAGAGAAAGTGCGAGAAACAGCGAACGCATTGAGGTTGGCTCCTCATGATTGCCTATGGCGTTAACCATATCATGATCCTGCCACATTCAGAAGCACTGCTTTGCTGAAGGCAGGATTTACGCCGCAAGATGCAGCCGCGTTTGCCGGGTTACCCGCTGATGTAGCGGTCGGTCGCACGGGTGGGCAGGCCGTCGATGCTGCTCGTGCGACCGGCCATCTTCGCTTCCCACTGGGCCGGATCGGCCTGCGCGTGCGCCTTCTTCAGAGTCGACCGTTCCCCCTCATAGGCCATGAAGGGGACGCCCCAGCCGCACGAGGTCTGCACGCTCTCGACGTCGATCACGAAGATCTGACGCGTGCCGGGCAGCAGCGTGAAGTGCGCCGCCAGAGCCTCCCACTCGGCATCCTGCGGCAGCACCGGACGCCCCCGGCCATAGATCCGCAGGATCAGCGCGGGCTGCTCGAAATTGCAGAACATCATTGTGATGCGGCCATCCGCAGCAAGGTGCGCATGGGTCTCGTTGCCCGAGCCGCCAAGGTCGAGATAGGCGACGCGGGTCGGCCCGAGCACCCGGAAGGCGTCATAACCCTTGGGACTGAGGTTGATCCGTCCCTCGGGCGCGGCGGTGGCGACGAAGAACACCGGCTGCTTCGCGATCATCGCGATGTGCTTTTCGGTCAGCGTGTCGAAGAAGTCGGCCATGGGGAAGATTTACCCCACCCCCAACGATCCGTCACCCCCTGCACAGGCCGGGGTCCCGCTCATCTGAAGAAAGCGGGATTCCCGCCTTTGCGGGAATGACGAAGGGGCTTACCGTTCCTTGGTCGCGGAGAACTTCAGGTCGGGGTTCTTTTCCGCCTGATAGTTCACGTCCCACGGGCTCTTGGCGAGGAACACCATGTCGCCGTCGCGATCCTTGGCGAGGTTGGCGCGGTTGAACTTCTCGAATTCCTCGAGCGCCTTGTCGTCGCCCTTCACCCAGCGCGCGGTCGCGAAGGGCGCAGGCTCGAGCGCAGCCTCGACCTTGTACTCGGCCTGCAAGCGCGAGATCAGCACTTCCAATTGCAGCTGCCCCACGACGCCGACGATGTGGTTCGCGCCCAGTTCCGGATAGAACACCTGGATCACGCCTTCTTCGGACAGATCGTCGAGCGCCTTCCTCAGCTGCTTGGTCTTGGTCGGGTCCTTCAGCTGGACGCGGCGCAGGATTTCGGGCGCGAAGTTGGGCAGGCCGGTGAAACGCACCTCGTTCTTCTCGCTCAGCGTATCGCCCACCCGCAAGGTCCCGTGGTTGGGAATGCCGATGATGTCGCCCGGGTAGGCATTGTCGGCAATCTCGCGGTCCTGCGCGAAGAACAGGATCGGGCTGTGCACCGCGATCGGCTTGCCGAGGCCGCTGGGGGTGAGCTTCATGCCGCGTTTGAACGTGCCCGAAACCTGCCGCATGAAGGCGATCCGGTCGCGGTGGTTGGGGTCCATGTTGGCCTGCACCTTGAAGATGAAGCCGGTCACCTCGTCGCGGTCCGGCGCGATCTCGCCCTCGTCGGTCGGCTGCGGGCGCGGGGCGGGCGCATATTTGGCAATCGCATCGATGATCGCGGTGACGCCGAATTCCTTGAGCGCGGAGCCGAAATAGACCGGCGTCAGGTCGCCGTTGCGATAGGCCTCGAAATCGAACGCGGGGTAGCCTTCGCGCGCCAACAGGCCCTCTTCGGCCACCCGCGCGACGCCGTCTGCGCTGAGATATTCGCCCAGCTTCTCGTCTTCCGGGCCGTCGACCCTCACGGTCTTGCCCTGAAATTCCTTGCTGTCGCCTTCGGGCAGATACAGCTCGTTCTCCTCGAAGTCGTAGACGCCTTCGAACAGCCCGCCCATGCCGACCGGCCAGCTCATCGGCGCGGTGTCGAGCGCGAGCTTTTCGGCAATCTCGTCGAGCAGTTCGAACGGCTCGCGCCCTTCGCGGTCGATCTTGTTGATGAAGGTGATGATCGGGACGCTGCGCAGGCGGCAGACCTCGAACAGCTTCAATGTCTGCGCCTCGATACCGGCGGCGGCGTCGAGCACCATGATCGCCGAATCGACCGCGGTCAGCGTACGGTAGGTATCCTCGGAGAAATCCTCGTGCCCCGGCGTGTCGAGCAGGTTGAAGGTGATCCCGTTCCGCTCGAAGGTCATCACGCTAGACGTGACCGAGATACCGCGCTGCTGCTCGATACTCATCCAGTCGGATCGCGCCCGCCGCGCGGCTCCGCGCGCCTTGACCTCGCCCGCAAGATGGATCGCACCGCCGCGAAGCAGCAGCTTCTCGGTCAGCGTGGTCTTACCCGCGTCGGGGTGCGAAATGATCGCGAATGTACGGCGTTCGGAGGTCATCGAAAACTCTCGTCATTCCCGCGAAGGCGGGAATCAAAGGCCGTTTCGCGGAGGGTCAAAAGAAAGCGGGGCCCCGGATCAAGTCCGGGGTGACGGCAGTATAGTCAGTTCTCGTCCCGCGCCACGCGGAAGCCCGCGAAGTCCTGCGTCACCGGCATGATCTCCAGCCGGTTGACGTTGAGGTGCGGCGGGAGCTCGGCGACCCAGCGGATCGTCTCGGCAATATCCTCGCCCGTCATCGGGTGCGCGCCCGCGTAGAACTCGTCGGACTTGTCCTGGCTGCCAGTGCGCACGGTGGTGAATTCGGTCTCGACCATGCCCGGCTCGATGCTGGTCACGCGCACGCCGGTGCCGTGCAGATCGGCGCGGATCGCCAGCGTGAAGTGGTTCACGAAGGCCTTGGAGCCCGCGTAGACATTGCCGCCCGGATAGACGTAGCTGCCCGCGACCGAGCCGATGTTCACCATCGCGCCCTTGCGCTCGATCAGGCCGGGCAGCATTTTGCGCGTCAGCCGGACCATCGCGGTCACATTGGTGTCGATCATGGTCTGCCAGTCGTCGAGATCGGCGTCCTGCGCAGGATTGAGCCCCTTGGCGAGGCCGGCATTGTTCACCAGCAGGTCGATCCCGCGCCAGTCTTTCGGCAGCCCGTCGATCGCCGTATCGCGCGCCGCATCGTCGGTGATGTCGAAGGCGAGGCCAAGGAAGCGATCCGCGCCCAGCTCCTGCCCAAGCGCATCGAGCCGCTCCTGCCGCCGCCCGGTGCCGATCACGCGCCAGCCGTTCTCGACCAGTAGCCGCGTGGTCGCCTGACCGATCCCTGCGGTCGCGCCGGTAATCAGGGCTGTTTTCATGCTCTCAACTCCGCTCCGGTCTTCGCCGCCGCCTTCACGACCGCGTCGGAAATCGCCTTCAGCTCTTCGTCGGTGAAGCTCTTCTCGCCCGGCTGGAGCGTGACTTCGAGCGCGAGCGAGGTCTTGCCCTCGGGTACGCCCTGTCCGTCGAACCGGTCGAAGATACGCGCATCGACGATCCGCTGCTTGTCCGCGCCGCGCACGGCTTTCACCAGATCGCCTGCGGGCATCGCGCTATCCACCAGGAAGGCGAAGTCGCGCGTCACCGGCTGGAGCGCGGGCGGGCTGTAGGTCGAGCGTGCGAATTCGGCGTTCTTCTTCGCCGGGATCGCGTCGAGGAAGATCTCCGCCGCCACGACAGGCCCGTCGATATCGAACGCCTTGAGCGTGGCAGGATGCAGCGCGCCGAAGCGGGCGAGCACCTTCTTGGGGCCGAGCCGCAGCGTGGCCGACTGGCCGGGATGGAACTGCGCACCCGCTTCCCCCATCACCATCAGGTTGTTGACCGGAGCCCCTGCGGCTTCGAGCAGCGCGAGCGCCTCGGCCTTGGCATCGTAGGCGTCGAATCCTTGCGCCTTGCCATTGGCCCAGCCGCGCGGCGTCTTCTCGCCCGCGAGGACGAGGCCGAGCGTCGCGCGCTCGTCGCTATGGCCGGCTTCGCCCCGGAAATAGCGTCGCCCGATCTCGAACAGCCGCGCACCCGCCGCGCCGCGATCCGCCGCGCGCTTCGCCGCGGTCAGCAGGCCCGGCAGCAGCGAGGGGCGCATGGCCTTCAGGTCTTCGCTGATCGGGTTGTCGAGCACCCACAGATCGGCGCCCTCGGCGAAATGCTCCGCCTCGGGCACCGGGAGGAAGCTCCACGTTACCGCCTCGTGCAGGCCACGCGCAGCCGCCGCGCGGCGCAGCTTGCGCTGGACCAGCTGCTCGGGGGTGGCGGTCGGCTTGGCGACACCGGGCGCGCGAGTCAGCGGGACGCTGGCGACCTTGTCGAGCCCTTCGATCCGGACGACTTCCTCGACCAGATCGGCAGGCCCCTCGATGTCATGGCGGCGCGGCGGGCAGGTGACCTGCCAGTCCGAACCGACCTTGAAGTCGAGCGCGGTCAGGATCTCACGCTGGCGATCCTCGGCCACTTCGACACCGCCCAGCTTCGCGGTGCGCGCCGGATCGAACTGGACGACCTTGGGCTCGACCGGCGGCTGGCCTGCGCGCACCACTTCGGTGGGAGTGCCGCCGCAGGTCTTCACGATCAGGTCGGTCAGGATCGCGAGCCCTTCGTCGAGGAATTCGGGATCGACGCCGCGCTCGAACCGGGTGCGCGCATCGCTCGTCAGGCCCAGCTTGCGGCCGGTCACGCCGATCCGCGCCGGGTCGAAATACGCGATTTCGAGCAGCACGTCGGTGGTCGCTTCGGTGGCACCCGAGTGCTCGCCACCCATGATCCCCGCGACATCGTGCACGCCCGCATCGTCGGCGATCACGGTCATCGTGTCGTCGAGCGTGTAGGTCTTTTCGTTCAGCGCCTCGATCTGCTCGCCGTCCTTGGCGCGGCGTGCGACCACCGGGCCGCTGAGCTTCGCAAGATCATAGATATGCGCAGGCCGCCCGAAGGCGAGCATCAGGTAATTGGTGCAATCGACCAGTGCCGAGATAGGCCGCTGGCCCGCCGCCTTCAGGCGACGCTGCATCCACTCAGGCGAAGCGCCGTTGCTCACGCCGCGAATCACGCGGCCGTAGAAGGCGGGGCAGCCCTCGGCATCGTCGGTGCGAATCTCGACCGGGCACGCACCTTCGCCCGCGATCTCGTCCGCTTCGATCGGCTTGAACGTGCCGAGGCCCGCTGCCGCCAGATCGCGCGCAATACCCATCACGCCCATGCAATCGGGCCGGTCGGGCGTGATCGCCACGTCGATGATCGGCGAGGCGGCGTGATATTCGGCAAAGCTCGCGCCGACCGGCGCATCGGCGGGAAGCTCGATGATTCCGTCGTGTTCCTCGCCCAGCTCCAGCTCGCGGACCGAGCACATCATGCCGTTCGATTCGACGCCGCGGATCTTGGACTTCTTCAGCTCCATGCCGTTGGCAGGCACCACCGCGCCGGGCTGGCCCAGCACGCCCTTCATCCCGGCACGCGCGTTGGGCGCACCGCAGACGACCTGCAAAGGCTCGCCCTCACCCGTGGAGACGGAGAGCACCTGCAGCTTGTCCGCATCGGGGTGCGGCCCGGCGGTGAGCACTTCGGCGACGGTGAACCCGGCGAGCTTTTCCGCCGGATCCTCGATCCCCTCGACCTCGTGGCCGATCGCGTTCAGCTTGTCGGCGATCTCCTGCACCGACGCGTCGGTTTCGAGGAAATACTTCAGCCATTCGATCGAGAACTTCATCGTGCGACCTCCGTTCGTGTCGAGCGAAGTCGAGACACACCACGAACCGCCTCTCGACTGCGCTCGAGGCGAACGGGAATGGAATATCCAGGCATCATGCGCGCGCTCCCACACCGCCCGAAAGCGTCGGTTGGTCGAAGGGCGAGAAGCCGTAGTGCGACAGCCAGCGGGCGTCGCCATCGAAGAAGGCACGCAAGTCGTTCATTCCGTATTTGAGCATGGCGAGGCGGTCGATCCCGCAGCCGAAGGCGAAGCCCTGCCATTCATTGGGGTCGAGCCCGGCGGCTGCAATCACCCGCGGGTTGACCATCCCGCTGCCGAGCAGCTCCATCCACGCATGGCCTTCGGCATCGCCGTGGCCACCGACCACGCGGCGACCACCCTCGTTCGAATAGCCGACATCGACCTCCACCGAGGGCTCGGTGAAGGGGAAGTAGGACGGGCGCAGCCGCAGCACGATATCGTCACGTTCGAAGAAGGCCTTGAGGAAAGTCTCCAGCGTCCACTTGAGGTGGCCGAGGTGAATGTCGCGGTCGATCGCGAGCCCTTCGATCTGGTGGAACATCGGCGTGTGGGTCGCGTCGCTGTCGCTGCGATAGGTCCGGCCCGGCGCGATGATCCGCACCGGCGCGCCCTCACCCACCATCGTGCGGATCTGCACCGGCGAAGTGTGCGTGCGCAGCAGCATCCGGTTGCCGTCCGCATCGCGGTCGGGGAAATAGAACGTGTCCATTTCCGCGCGCGCGGGGTGCGTCTCGGCCATGTTGAGCGCGGTGAAATTGTGCCACTCGTCCTCGATCTCCGGCCCGGTCGCGACCGCGAAGCCGAGATCGGCGAAAATTTCCGCGAGCTCGTCCATCACCTGGCTGACCGGATGCACGCTGCCCTGCGGCATCTGCGGCGCGGGCAGCGTGAGGTCGATCACTTCGGTCGCCAGCTTCGCTTCGAGCGCAGCGGCTTCGAGCACGGCCTTGCGATCCTCGATCGCGTCGGCGACGCGCGCGCGCATCCCCTGCAGGCGCGGGCCTTCGGTCTGGCGCTCCTCCGGGCTCATCTTGCCCAGCGTCTTCATCAGCGCGTTGAGCCAGCCCTGCTTGCCCAGCGCCTCCACCCGGATCGCCTCGAGAGTGGCGAGATCGCCCGCGGCATGCAGCCGCTCGAGCGTCTCGTTAACTTGTGCTTCGTGTTGGGATGTATCGGTCATCTTCGTCATTCCTGCGTAGGCAGGAACCCATCTCCATCGTTCAGGATCGATGCGAAGGAATTGGCGGCAACATGCCTAAGCCCAAATCCACCGCCAGATCCCGCCAGTCGGCATTTTGTTCGCGAATGAGATTGATCTTCCATTCGCGCTTCCATTTCTTGATCCTTTTCTCGCGCAGGATCGCTGCGTCCATCGTGGCGTGCTGTTCGAACCAGACGAGACGATTGACGCCGTAGTCTTTCGTGAACCCTTCAATCAACCCGTCGCGGTGCTCGGCCATGCGTTTGATCAGGGCCGACGTGACGCCGACATAGAGCGTACCGTTGCGGCGCGATGCAAGAAGATAGACCGTCGGCTGCAAGTCCCGCATCATCCGCCACTCCCGGAGCTGGGTCCCTGCCTTCGCAGGGATGACGGGAGCCGACAAGAAAAAGGGCGCCGAAGCAATGCCTGGCGCCCTCGTTCGTTCAAGCAGATCGGCTGCGGTTACGCCGGAAGCGCATCCTTGGCCTGCTTGATGATCGCCTTGAAGGCCGCTTCCTCGTTCATGGCGAGGTCGGCCATCACCTTGCGGTCCAGCTCGATGCCGGCCAGCTTGGTGCCGTGCATGAACTGCGAATAGGTCAGGCCTTCGGCGCGGACAGCCGCATTGATGCGCTGGATCCACAGCGCGCGGAAGTTGCGCTTCTTAACCTTGCGGTCGCGATAGGCGTACTGGCCGGCCTTTTCGACCGCCTGACGGGCGACGCGAATCGTATTCTTGCGACGGCCGCGATAGCCCTTCGCCTGGTCTAGCAGCCGCTTGTGCTTCTGGCGCGTGGTGACGCCGCGTTTGATGCGAGGCATTTCGTATATCCTTTCAGAAAGTCAGATGACGCGAGGGCCTAAGGCCCTCCAGCGATCACTTCAGGCCGTACGGGGCCCACTTTTTCACGTGGTCGACATCCGACTTGGAAAGCACGTCGGTGCCACGGTTCTGGCGGATATACTTCGCATTGTGGCTCATCAGGCGGTGGCGCTTGCCGACGACACCATGCTTGACCTTGCCGGTTGCGGTGAACTTGAAGCGCTTCTTCACACCGCTCTTGGTCTTCATCTTGGGCATTTTCATCTCCTTTACAGAGACACGTCCAAACCAGCCCTGGCAGCCCTTTCGGCCAGGCCGGTGGTGAAATACGTGTCGGTGAAGGCGCGCGATCTACTGATTCTCGCCAAAAACGCAAGCCCTAACGCAAGTCAGAAGTGCGCGAGATAGCCGCCATCGACCGCCAGCACCTGCCCGGTGATGTAGCCTGCGTCGGGCGAGGCGAGGAAGGCGACCGCGCCCGCGATCTCGTCGGGCTGGCCCCAACGGCCCAGCGAGGTGCGCCGCTTGAGATGCGCCGCAATCTCCTCGTCGGCGACCATCTCCGCGTTGGTTTCGGTCGCAAAATAGCCGGGCGCGACCGCGTTGATGGTTATGCCGTGTGGGCCCAGCTCCGCCGCCAATGCGCGAGTCAGAGCGTCGAGGCCGCCCTTGCTCGCGGTGTAGGCCACGTCGCCCCGTGCGATCTGGCCCGCAATCGAGGTCACGTTGACGATTCTGCCCCAGCCGGCCGCGATCATGTGCGGGGCCACCCTGCGCGCGAGATCGTAGGGTGCGGCGAGGTTGGTCTCCAGCATTGCGGAGAAGGCCTCGCGCGGCAGGTCCGCCAGCGCCCGGCGGTCGCGCAAGCCGGCGTTGTTGACCAGGATATCGATCCCGCCAACCTGCTCCAGCGCAGCGGCGCAGGCGGCTTCGTCGTCGAGGTCGAACACCAGCGCCCGGGTCCCCCCGCCAACGGCGCGCAACGCCGATTCGTCTCGTCCGGATACGAACACACGCGCACCGTTCTGCGCCAGCCGTAGCGCGATCGCACGGCCCAACCCACGCGCTGCGCCGGTTACCAGCGCCGTCTTGCCGGTCAGATCGAGATGCCCCCCCGCGTCCATGTCAGTCCTCGTAGATCATCTTCACCGTCATGCCACCATCGACGTTGATCGCCTGCCCGGTGACGAAGCCTGCGCCAATCAGCCAGTGGACCGTATCCGCGATATCCGCCGGTCGCCCGACGCGGCCCGCCGGGTGCTGCGCCTTGTCCTGCTCGCGGTGTTCGACCTTTTCGCGGGCGCCTTCCTTCTGCCAGTTGCGCGTCTCGATCCAGCCGGAGCGAATCGCGTTGACGCGAATGTCCGGGCCGAGCGAGACCGCCATGGCATGCGTCAGCGCGTCGAGCCCGCCCTTGGCCGCCGCATAGCCGAAGCAGTCGGGCTCGCTCATCACTGCGCGAGTGGAAGAGATGTTGACGATCGACCCACCCTCGCCGCGCCTGAGGAAGGGGAGGCAGGATCGGCTGCAAAGGAAGGCGGCCGTCAGGCTGGCGTCGATCCAGCTCTGGAAATCGGCGAGCGACAGGTCTTCCAGCGGTCTTGCGTAGGGGTCTGCTATTCCGGCGTTGTTGACGAGGCAGGTGAGCGGTGCGCCGTCGAGCCATTCGGACAGGCGGTCTGCCGTATCGATCACATCCGCCTCGCGCCCGGCATCGCCGGGCACGAGCAGCAGATCGCCGTCGAGCCCCTCGCGCAGTTCGGTCAGCGCCTCGTCGTCGGGGTCGAGCCCCGCGACGCGCCAGCCGAGCTGTGTGTAGAAGACGGCCAGCGCACGGCCGATGCCGTTACCGATGCCGGTGATGAAGATGGTTTTCTGGGTCATACCGCGCCAACGCGCGGAGCGGACGAAAAGTGCCGTGAGTTCCGGGGCTTATTCGCGCGCCGCAATTTGGCTGCGACCGGTTTCCCGGAGCCAGGCAGCGAAATCGCCGCCGCGAATCTCCTGCGCCTGCGAGGGAAGCCGGCGCGCGTAGCAATAGGCGAACGCGGTTGTCGCCGAGCCATCGGCCAGCGTCACCGGGATCTCGCGCCGGGCATATTCGGCGCCCGGCCCGTCATGCGCATCCTCGAATTGGTCCATCGCAGCCCAGTCGACACCGCGCGCATCGTGGACCACGCCCCGGACGTTGCCGTCGTCGGTCGCGGAAGCGGGATCGCGCAGCAAGATGGGATACCAGCCCCCGTCCGCCGTACTCTCGATGGCGTAGAGCCTGCCCCGAACGCTGGCGGCCCGCCCTTCGTCGAGCCCTGCGACCAATTCGGCCGCACGGCCCCTCGCCAGTTCGCGGATCAGCACGCCATAGACGAAGAGGCGCGTCAGTGCCCGTGCTCTGCCGGGTCGTGCGAATGCCCGCCCAGCGCCTCCAGCACATCCTCCAGCCGCGCAGGGTCGCCTAGCGCGATGACCGTGCCATCGCTTTGCGCGTCGAGCGGGTTGCCCTGCCAGTCGGACATGGTGCCGCCTGCGCCTTCGACCACCGGCACCAGCGCGGCGTAATCGTAAAGGCTCAGGCCCGATTCGCACACGATGTCGAGGTGCCCGCCCGCGAGCAGGCCGTAATTGTAGCAGTCGCCGCCGTAGACGATCATGCCCTGCCGCTTGTTGCCGCCGACCGCGTGGGCGAGCTTCATGTATCCGTCCGCCGAAGCTGCGTCGAAATAGTGCGGGCTGCTTGTCGCCAGGGTTGCCACGTCGAGGCTCTTGCAAGAGCGCGTGCGGACTTCCTTGCCGTTGAGCGTCGTCGGCATGCCGATTCGCCCGACCCAGCGCTCTCCGATAATCGGCTGGTCGATAATGCCCAGCACCGGCCAGCCATCCTGCATCAGCGCGATCAGCGTGCCGAAGATCGGCCGCCCGGCGATGAAGCTGATCGTGCCGTCGATCGGGTCGAGCACCCATTGCCGGCCAGAGCGGCCTTCGTGCTCGGGATACTCCTCCCCCACGATCCCGTCCTGCGCGTATTCGGCCATGAGGATCCGCCGCATCGCATCTTCCGCCTCGCGGTCGGCGATGGTCACGGGCGAGGCATCGCCCTTGAACTCGGGCGAGACGCTGCGGAAATGCGGGCGAATCGCCTCGCGCGCGGCATCGGCCAGCCGGTGCGCGACAGCCAGTTCGTCGTCGAGTTTCATGCGCCCACTTTCATAGAGACGATATTAGTCGAACAGACTCGAGACCGAGCTTTCGTCCGCAATCCGCCGCACCGCTTCGCCGATCAGCGGCGCGATGGTGAGGTAGCGGATGCGCTTGGCCTCCTTGGCGGCTTCGGCGGGCGGGATCGTGTCGGTCACCACCAGTTCGGTCAGCTGCGATCCGTCGACGCGGGCCACCGCCGCGCCCGACAGCACGCCGTGGGTGATATAGGCCGCAACCGATGCCGCCCCCTGGTCGAGCAGCGCGTCAGCGGCGTTGCACAGCGTGCCGCCCGAATCGACGATATCGTCGATCAGCACGCAATGGCGGCCCTTCACCTCGCCGATGATGTTCATCACTTCCGATTCGCCTGGCCGGTCGCGGCGCTTGTCGACGATGGCGAGCGGCGCGTTGTCGAGCCGCTTGGCCAGCGCACGTGCGCGGACCACGCCGCCGACGTCGGGCGAAACCACCATCAGGTCCTTGTCGCCGTAACGCGCCTGGATATCCGCCGCCATCACGGGCGCGGCGAACAGGTTGTCGGTCGGGATGTCGAAGAAGCCCTGGATCTGCCCTGCGTGCAGGTCCACCGCCAGCACGCGGTCGGCACCGGCCTGGGTGATCAGGTTGGCGACCAGCTTGGCGCTGATGGGCGTACGCGGGCCGGGTTTGCGATCCTGCCGGGCATAGCCGAAATAGGGAACGACCGCGGTGATCCGCCGGGCCGATGCGCGCTTCAGCGCATCGATGCAGATCAGCAGCTCCATCAGGTTGTCGTTCGCCGGGAAGCTGGTCGACTGGAGCACGAACACGTCTTCGCCGCGCACGTTCTCGTGAATCTCGACGAAGACTTCCTCGTCGGCGAAGCGCCGCACGCTCGCATCGGTGAGCGGGATTTCGAGGTAGCCTGCGATCGCACGGGCGAGGGGCAGGTTCGAATTGCCGGCCATCAGTTTCATGGGTCGAGCGGTCCTTGTTGCAGGCGATGCGGGATCGCTTTGGCGGCTAAACCGCCGGTCACACGATTGCAACGTGTGGTTCGCGTGTGCGCACGGGTCCGCGCACGCAAAGTGCTTTCCTACTCGTGCGGATTCGTGGCTTAGAATGTGCGATGGCGAAGCCCCATGCCCACCGATCGCGCCGCCGCCCCGGCTGGTTCCGCCCCGTGCCGCTGCGCGCGCGGCGCGACGGGTGGAGCGTGGCGCGCCAGTGCGCCTTCCTCGTGCAGCTGTATCTGACCGGGTCGGTCGCGACGGCGGCGCTTAGCGTCGGGATGAGCCGAGCGAGTGCCTATCGCCTGCGTGCGCGGCCCGATGCGCGATCCTTCGCCCACGCGTGGGACCGTGTGCTGACACCGCCCGGTTCGGGGCATGTGGTGGGCGCGCGCGAGGATTTCCGGAAGGTGACGGATGCGGAGCTGATGACGCGGGTGGAGTCGCCGCTGGTGCAGCCGGTGATCTATCGCAGGACAATGGTCGGGATACGCGAAAAGCCGGATATTTCCGCCATTCTGAGGTTGGCGCAGAGGACCGGGCGGGATGCCGTTTCCACCGGTCGGGCAATCACCGACCGGCGCAGCGCAGTTCTGAAAACACCCCCGGTCACTGTGTCACGACACAGCGACCCTCCCCGTTTTGCGAAGGCAAATGGGGAGGGGGACCGCAGCGCCGCAGGCGTCGGGGTGGAGGGGAACCTGGCTCGCCGCCCCTCCGTCAGCCGCCTGACGGCGTCTGCCACCTCCCCATTTGCGGCTCCGCCGAAAACGGGGAGGATCAGGATGGACCGCGTGCCCTTTGAGAGTGCGAGGACCGTCCCTCCAACTCCTCACGCTCGATCACCGCACTTTGTGCTCGCTCTTGATCCACCGCACGGTGCCACTCGACGAGCGCATCACCACGCTTTCGGTGGTCATCTTGCCCCCGCGCTTGAGCTTGACGCCTTCGAGCAGCGAGCCCGAGGTGACGCCGGTCGCGGCGAAGATGCAGTCGCCCTTGGCGAGGTCTTCCAGCTTGTAGATCCGGTCGAGGTCTTCGATCCCCCACTTGGCGGCGCGGGCCTTTTCCTCGTCGTTGCGGAACACCAGCCGGCCGTTGAACTGGCCGCCGACGCAGCGCAGCGCGGCTGCGGCGAGCACGCCTTCGGGGGCTCCGCCCTGGCCCATGTACATGTCGATCGTGGTGTTCTCGTCGGTCACTGCGATCACGCCCGCGACGTCGCCGTCGCCGATCAGGACCACGCCGCAGCCCAGCCCGCGCAGCTCCGCGATCAGATCGTTATGGCGCGAGCGGTCGAGCACGCAGACGATGATCTCGGACGGGTCGACGCCCTTCGCCTCCGCGACTGCGCGCACGTTGTCGCTCGGCGACTTGGCGAGGTCGATGATGCCTTCGGGATAGCCGGGGCCGACCGCGATCTTGTCCATATAGGTGTCGGGCGCGTTGAGCAGGTTGCCCTCCTCCGCCGCCGCCAGCACCGCAAGCGCGTTGGGCCCGGCCTTGGCGGTGATGGTGGTGCCTTCCAGCGGATCGAGCGCGATGTCGATCTTGGGGCCCTTGCCGGGCGCGCCGCCGACCTTCTCCCCGATATAAAGCATGGGCGCTTCGTCGCGCTCGCCCTCGCCGATCACCACGGTGCCGTCGATATAGAGCTTGTCGAACGCGCGCCGCATCGCCTCCACCGCTGCGGCATCGGCAGCTTTCTCGTCGCCGCGCCCGATCAGCTTGGAAGCGGCGATCGCCGCCTTCTCGGTCACGCGCACCATTTCGAGCACCAGCACGCGGTCGAGTTCATTGGCGAGTTCGTCGGCGGCGCCTGCGGTGTTCATAGGTGATTCAGCCCTTCTGCTATGTCTTGCAATGCTTACAGCGCCTAGTGCGGGAGCGAGGCCATGTCGACAAGGTCAGTGCGGTTTGCGCCGCCCCTCTTCGCTCTTGCGTTGGCGGCGGTGCCGTGCGCGCCTGCGCTGGCGCAGCAGGACGGCGGCGACGAGGACGTCGTCGGGCCGATGCTGGAGGAGGCGCGAAAGACCTATCGGGTCGACCCGCCGGAGCCGGAGCGTCCCGCCGATTGCCCGGAGGCGGTCGGCAACGAGATTCTCGTCTGCGCGCCGGTCGAGAGCGACCCCGACCGCTATCGAATCACCTCCAGCCTCGACAATGGGGACGACAGCCACCTGTCGTGGGGCGGCGAGGCGCCCGATGTGTCGGGGCCGGGGATCTTCAAGGGACCCGCGACGGTGGGCGGACTGTGCTTCATCCCGCCATGCCCGAAAGACCCGGTCTATGTCGTCGATGTCGCCGCGCTGCCCGAGGCGCCGCCCGGCTCGGACGCAGACCGGATCGCGCGCGGCCTCGCCCCGCGCGGCAGCCGCTTCGACGACGGCGAAACGCCGGTCGCTATGATGGAGAGCGAGGAAGAGACGCCCGACCCTGCGGTGGACGACACATCGCAAACCTCTGCCGAGCCGGGCGAAGTGCCCGAGGGCTGAGCGCTCAATCCATCAGGATCGGCATCGCCAGCGGAGGCTCGACGATGCTGGCCGCGCCCCGGAGCCGGGCCAGCGCATCGCGCACATTGCGCGCCGGGGCCTTGTGCGTGACCAGCGCGATCATGATGCCTGTTTCTTCGGGGCCGACGCTCTCGCCTTCCTGGATCAGGCTCTGGATGCTGACCCGCGCATCGCGCATCGCGGCGGCAAGTTCGGCGAGCACGCCGGGCCGGTCTGCGACGACGAAGCGCAGGTAGTAGCGCGCTTCCCTTGCCCCCGAATCGGCACACTCGACACCGGCGAGGCTGGCGGCGGGTACCGCGAAGGCGGGCCGCGTTTCCCCGCGGGCGAGCGCCACGACATCGGATACGATCGCGCTCGCGGTCGATTCGCTCCCCGCGCCTGCGCCCTGGATCAGGATCGGTCCGGCGTAGTCGCCATGTGCGAGCACGGCATTGGTCGGTCCGTCGATGCTGGCCAGCGGATGATGCGCGGGCAGCAGGCAGGGGCGAACCCGCTGCAGCAGGCGCGCCGGCGAATCGCCGTGTCGCTCCATATCGGCCATCGCGACGAGCCGTACCGAATAGCCCAGCCGTTCTGCCTGCATGATGTCGGCGGCACGGATATCGCGAATGCCCTCGATCTCGACCTCGCAGAAGCGCGGCTCGACCCCGAATGCGAGCGCGGCGAGAATCGCAAGCTTGTGCGCAGCGTCGCCGCCATCGACATCCAGTGCGGGATCGGCCTCGGCGTAGCCCAGCCGTTGCGCTTCGGAGAGGACCGCACCGAAATCCTCACCCTGCCGCTCCATCGCGGACAGGATGTAATTGCTGGTACCATTGAGAATGCCTTCGATCCGGTCGATCCGGTTGCCGACCATGCCCTCTCGCAGGGTCTGCAGAATCGGGGTGCCGGCGCACACTGCGGCTTCGAACAGCAGGCCCGCGCCGTTCGCCTCGGCACGCTGCGCCAGGTCCAGACCATGCTGCGCGATCATCGCCTTGTTGGCCGTGACCAGCGAACGGCCTTGGCCGAGCGATTCGCGCGCAAGATCGAGTGCCGGACCGTCGGTCCCCCCGATCACCTCGGCGACCGCGTCGATTCCGTCGAGGCGCGCGAGTTCGACGGGATCATCGCACCAGCGGCACGAGGACAGGTCGATTCCCCGGTCCCTCGTGCGGTCGCGCGCGCTCACCGCGACGACCTCGATCGGCCGTCCGGCGCGTGTTTCGATCAGTGCGGCATGCTCGGTCAGCAGGCGGACGACTCCTGCGCCCACCGTGCCCAGCCCCGCGATTCCCAGTCTGAATGCCTCGCTCATGGCGCGCAGCGATGCGATGCTGCACTCGCGAAGGCAAGCCCTAGCAGCACCGATGGCCGGGAAGGACCGTCGAGTTCAGTAGCGTACGCTCGGCGCCTCGCGCATCCGCGTGCACGGGCCCAGCTGCGACAGGATGAAGCGATAGTCGTCGCTCGCGCGCGCCCGATCGGCCGGATCGCGGGCCAGGTTAGCTGCGCTCGGCAAGGAAGGCGGAAGCGCGCAGGCGAGGCGGTAATATGCCAGCGAACCGGGCTGAGGCACCTTCACCGCCTGGTCGACGATCTCGGAGAAAGACACCCCCCACACAGGTGCCATCCCGGGCCGGCGCACCACGCTGATGGCAGCGGGGGAATCGTCGACCGTATCGAGGAATATCTGCGTCTCCGATTCGCCCGCCAGCGTGCCCGCAACCGACAGCGCGTCGCGCACGCCCGCGATGCGCGGGGCCGCGTCAGGCGCGACGAGCTGTTTCAAAATGAGACGCGTGCGCTGCTCCAGCGCGTCGTTCCAGAGCAATTGCGCGTCGGGTGCGACCAGCAGAAGCTCGCCGGGCCGGTCGGGCACGGGCCGGGCGAACAGAATCACATCCTGCTTTTTCAGCTTGGGCTTCTTGCCGCGCGCGTCGAGCGGAAGGTCGACGAGGTAGCGGATGCGTTCGCCGAGCCGGGAGGTTCCTGCAATCAGGCTTTGCGTATCCGCCTCGATGTAAAAGCGGGAGTAGCCCGGTCGCAGGCCCGGCGCGCGCTCGGGCGCAACTTCGCTTTGCTTGCGCACCTTTGCGCGCACGACGAGGTCGGCATAATCCGCCAGGTCGACCAGATCGGCATCGCTGACCTGCTGACCTGCAGAGACCTGCGATTGCGTGCTGCTCTGGGCCATCGCCGGTGCGACGAGGGCCGGTGTGACTAGAAGTGCGGCGGCACTGATGGACGAAACTAGGAACTTCACGGCGCTCTCCGTGGTTAAGCATATCGGACCCAATGGAGGGTCTCCATGACAGAATTTTCAGGCTGGAGACACGTTAACCCGTGAATTCTGACTGAACCGACAAAGGGTTTGCAGAGGTAGAACATCCTGTTTAAGACCCGGGCCGTCTGGGCGGACGGTAGGAAATTGCCCGGACACGGCCCCATTGGCTCGATTGATTACGGCTTCGGCTCGTCCGAAGACGCAATAGAATTGACTAACGGGGTTGAACAATCGCCGTCCGGTGCAGCCGCCGGACATGATCGCCGGGCCGCGCCCGGTGCTTGATGGAGTGATGCGACTGCATGGCTTATTCAGACCAACAGATGAGCGGTAACAAGATTGTCGCGATCATCATCGTTGCTCTTATTCATGTCGTCATCGGCTACGTCCTCATTACCGGCCTGGCGTATTCCGCCGTTAAGAAGGTCGTGGAACGGGTGACGACAGTCGATATCGAGGAACCGGAGCCGGAGCCGGAGGAAGAACCGCCGCCGCCCGAAGAGCCGAAACCTGAAACGGCACCCCCGCCGCCGGTGGCACCGCCGCCGCCGATCAGGGTCGCGCCCAACCCGCCTGATGTGCGGACGCAACAGACGATTCCGCCGCCAGCGCCGCCTGCGCTGCGGATTCCGCCTGCCGCGCCGGTAGCGCCTCCTGCGCCGCCGCCGCCTCCCCCGCCGCCGCCGCCTCCGCCGCCGCCTGCGGATCCGCTTCGCCCGTCGAACAGCCCGGGCTCGTGGATTACTCCGTCGGATTATCGGTCGAGCTGGATCAGCCGCGATTATTCCGGCAGCGTTTCGTTCACCGTGACGGTGGGCAGCAATGGGCGGGTTTCGGGATGTTCGGTTACCGGAGGCAGCGCCCCTGGCGACCTCAAGGACGCGACCTGCCGCCTCATCGAACGCAGAGCGCGTTTCAAGGGCGAGGCAGGATCCTGGTCCGGCACGGTTCGCTGGCAGATCCCGAATTGATTTAGGGCGACGCGTCTCCGCAATGGGGCACCACGGGGACGCGTCGACATTGTTGGTTAGACATACTTTTTTGGAGAGTTCGCGATGTTCATCAATCTAATGGCGGCCGCCGCTGGCGAAGGTCCGCAGACTGAATTCGGTTTCATGGAAGCGATGAAGCAGGGTGGTCCGATCGCATGGACCATTCTGGCCGTTCTCGTGATCATGTCGGTCGGTTCGTTCTACATTCTGATCACCAAGCTGCTCGAGCAGAACAAGGTGCTCGGCCAGTACAAGAAGGTGCGCACGCAGTTCTGGCGCGCCAACACGCTGGAAGAAGGCGCTGCCAAGCTCGACAAGAACAGCGCATGGCGCCAGATGGTCGACGATAGTGTCGAAGCCCAGGCTTCGCACGGCCGTATGACCGACAGCCTCGAAGCGCACGACTGGATGCACGGTTCGCTGGCCCGCTCGCAGGATGCGATCATGTCGCGCCTGAACGGCGGCCTCGCGTTCCTCGCCACCGTGGGTGCGACGGCTCCGTTCGTCGGCCTGCTGGGTACGGTTATCGGGATCTACCGCGCGCTGATCAACATCGGCCTCGCCGGTTCGGCCTCGATCGACAAGGTCGCTGGCCCGGTTGGTGAAGCGCTGATCATGACCGCGATCGGTCTGCTCGTCGCCGTTCCCGCCGTGTTCGCCTACAACTGGCTGATGGCACGCAACAAGAAGATCGCCGAGCTGCTGACCGGCTTCTCGACCGATCTGCTTGCCTACATCAACTCGAACGGCGCGGTGAAGCCGATGACTGCGGCTTCGGCCAAGCAGGCTGCTGCTGCCAAGACCGTCAAGAAGTAAGCCGATCCGGGGCCACGTTCCACGCGTGGCCCCGCTTCGCTCTTCATCTTGGCTAACTAACGGATAGGACGCAGACCATGGCGATTTCCACGGGAGGCGACGGCAATACGCCGATGGCAGACATCAACACCACTCCGCTGGTGGATGTTATGCTGGTGCTTCTCATCATCTTCCTGATCGCGGTTCCGGTTGCGATCCAGACGATTGAGAAACTCGAAATTCCGATCTTCGAATCGGTCGAATCGAAAGACAAGGTGGAAAACCTGCTGATCACGGTCAGCACCACCGACGCCGAAGGCCGCACCGCCGGGCCCGTAAAGTCGGGCTTTACCGGTGCTGTTCGCGACGGCGAATGCCGCGTGTATCTCGGCAACACGACCCCGGTCAGCTCGGAAGAGCTTTACGACCAGGCGTTCAAGCGTCTCGACAGCATTGTTCAGCGCGCTGGCGGGCCCGAGGCCATCATGGAAGACCCGGATCTCATCCCGCAGGTCCACATCCGCGGCGACGTGAATGCGCCGTGGCGCTGTGTCGCCGGGACGATCTACAACGTGCAGGCGGCAGGCTATCCGACCATCGGGTTCATTTCGAACCCGGTCGATCCGAACGGCTGATCCGGCCCAGACAAAGACTTAGGAGACTTCAACCATGGCTATGTCAGGCGGCAAGGATGATGGCGCGCCGATGATGGAAATGAACATGACGCCGTTGATCGACGTCCTGCTCGTGCTCCTCATCATGTTCATCATCACCATCCCGGTGGCTACGCACGCGGTCAATATCGACCTCCCGCAGCCCGACAACTCTCCGCCGCCGCCCGATCAGATCGATCCTGTGAAGAACAAGATCGTGCTGACCCAGGACGGCCAGATTCTCTGGAATGGCGATAATATCAGCCAGCCCGAACTGGTCCGCAATCTGCAGCTGACGCGCGACATGCAGCCCGAGCCCGAGCTGCAGTTCGAGCCCGAACCGCTCGCAAGTTACGACCTGTCGGCCAAGACGCTGAACATCATCAAGGCGTCGGGCGTGACCAAGTTCGGCTTCGTCGGCAACGAACAGTACCGCACGTTCGGCAAATAGGCCGATAGGCAAATCCAGCGGCGCATGAGCGCTCGCGAAATTCGAGGGGGCGGAGCGATCCGCCCCCTTTTTTTGTGCCTACTGGTATGTCCGCCGATAATGATATATTCTCACACACGCAGGTCGGCTGACCGATCGCGTTGTGGGAGAGTGAAGATGGCTTTCGCGAGTTCCGCCGAGACCGCCCCCCTGGGCGAAATGAACATGACCCCGCTCATCGATGTGCTGCTGGTGCTGCTGATCATGTTCGTAATCACCATCCCGATCGCCGCACACTCGATCGACATCGATGTCGGCTCGAGCACCGAACGGTTCGACTTCGATCCCGTGGTCAACAAGGTGGTGGTAACCGAGAGCGGCACCGTGCTGTGGAACGGGCAGCCAGCATCGCAGAGCGAGTTGAAGGCCAATCTGCTCCTCGCAAGCCGGATCGCGCCCGAGCCGGAACTGCAGTTCGAACCGGAGGGTAATGCCAGCTACGATCTGTCCGCGCGTACGCTGCGTACGATCAAGGCGTCCCCCGTCACCAAATTCGGCTTCGTCGGCAATGATCATTATCGAGAGTTCGGATCGAAATAGGCCGATGCCAGCATGGCCGCATCCCGCTAGGCTGCGGCCATGACACTCACCTAAGCTTATACGCTCAAGCACGCCATTCCGACGGTAGAGGATTACCTCGGCCTTCGGATCGCGGCAGGTCTGAGTCCACACGATCGCGCCGCGGCTGAAGCCGGCCTTCCCAACAGTATCGTCTCCGTCATCGTCGAATTCGAATGCCAGACGGTCGCCATGGGCCGGGTCGTGGGGGACGGCGGGCTCTTTTTTCAGGTCGTCGATATCGCAGTCCATCCCACCCACCAGGGAAAGGGGGTGGGCAAGGCAATCATGCGCGATCTGATGGCTCGCCTGGCGCAAAAGCTGGAGGCACCCGCCTATGTCAGCCTCATCGCGGATGGCGATGCGAACCATCTGTACGGCCGTTACGGATTCGTACCGGTCGCGCCCACGTCGCAGGGAATGGCCCGCTGGCTGGAACCCGCCGCCAGCTAGCCCTCGTTGGCGCCGGCTCGCATGGCTTCGGCCGCCAGACTGTCCGCCTCCAGTAACAGCTCGTCGTCGACCGATCCCTGCGGCAGGCTCTCGCGCCCGATCATCACCATGACCGGCACGGCCAGCGGGCTGACGCGGTCGAGCTCGACATGCACCAGATCGCCCTGCGCGCGATCGAGAAGATCGCCCAGCCGCCCGACATCGGTCATCCGCGTGCGCGCATCCGCCCAAGCCGCCTCCAGCAGCACATGATCGGGTTCGTATTTGCGCAGGACATCGTAAATGAGGTCGGTCGAGAAGGTCACCTGCTTGCCCGTCTTGCGCTTGCCGGGATGCTGCCGCTCCACCAGACCGCCGATGACCGCGACCTCGCGAAAGGATCGGCGCAGCAGGTGCGAATCCTGGACCCAATCGACAAACTCATGCGCCAGGATATCGGGCGACAGCAGGGGCGCAGGATCCTCAACCGGCTTCAGCCCCCACACGGCCAGCGAATAGTCGTTGGCCACGAAGCCCCCCGGCATCAGCCCGCGATCTTCCATACGCTTGGTAATCAGCATGCCAAGCGACTGGTTAGCGTTCCAGCCGATGAAGGTGTAGTAGACGGTGTATTCGCGCCCCCCACGCGGGAAACTCTCGACCAGCAGATTGTCCGGACCCGGCATTGCGCTCCGCCAGTCCTGCATTTCCAGCCATTCGCGAACATCGTCCGGGAAGCGGCCCCACCCTGCTCGGTCGACCAGCATCGCACGAACGCGTTCTGCCAGATGCGTCGTCAACGGCATGCGGGCACCGCCATAGCTGGGGATCATCGCCGACTTGGACGATGCGCGCACGATAATCTCCATATCCCGCAGCTGTTCGACTTCGAGTGAGGTGCCCGCAAAGGCAAACGTGTCGCCTGGCGAAAGCTGAGCCGCGAAGTTCTCCTCGACCCGCCCCAGCGAGCGGCCATTCCTGAAACGAACCTCCAGCATCTCTGCATCCATGATGATGCCCGCATTGAGCCGGTGGCGGGCGGCGTGCTGGGGGTGCGTAAGGCGCCATTGGCCGTTGCGGTCGCGTACGATCCTCTGGAAGCGATCGTAGGCCTTCAGCGCATAACCGCCCGTGGCCACGAAATTGAGGACCCGGGCGAAGACGTCCTCGTCGACCCACGCATACGGGAGCGAGCTGCGCACCTGCGCGAGCAGTTCACCCTCCTCGAACGGCGCGGCGCAGACGCAGGCCATTACGTGCTGGGCGAGCACATCGAGCCCACCGGGGCGGAAATCCTCGCCGTCGCGCTGCCCTTGGTCCACCGCGTCCTTGGCGGCCTGCGCTTCGAGAAACTCGAACCTGTTGCCGGGGACAAGCAAGGCGCGGCTCGGCTGGTCGAGCCTGTGATTGGCCCGCCCCACGCGTTGCAGGAGCCGCGAGGAGCCCTTGGGGGCACCCATCTGCACCACGCAGTCGATATCCCCCCAGTCGACCCCCAGATCGAGACTGGCGGTGGCCACCAATGCCCTCAACTCACCCGCCGCCATCGCCGCTTCCACCTTTTCCCGCGCCTCGCGGCTGAGCGAGCCGTGGTGAATGCCGATCGGGAGCTTTTCCTCGTTCACATCCCACAGGTGCTGGAAGATATATTCGGCCAGAAAGCGGGTATTGGTGAAGACCAGTGTCGTGCGGTTCTGCTTGATGACCTCGTAAAGCTGAGGGATCGCCCAGGTCGCGGCATGGCCGCCCCACGGCACCCGATTCTCGTCTGGCAGCAGGATCTCGACCTCGGGGGGAGCACCGGGTTCGCCCTGGACCACCGCCACGCGATCGATCTCGCCCCACGGCGCGAGCCATGCGCGAAAGCCTTCCTCGTTGGCCACCGTGGCGGACAGTGCCGCACGCTGCATCTCGGGCGCGATCGCCTGCAAGCGTGCGAGGCATAGCGCCAGAAGATCGCCACGCTTGCCCGTGGCAAATGCGTGAATTTCGTCGATCACGATCCGCCGGACGCCTGCGAAGATCCCGAAACTCTCGGGGTAGGAGAGCAGGAGGGAGAGGCTTTCGGGCGTGGTCAGCAGAACGTGTGGTGGTTTCTCGCGCTGGCGGCGCTTGCGATCGGAAGACGTATCGCCGCTGCGCGTTTCCACCCTGATTGGCAGCCCCATCTCGTCGATGGGAGCCAGCAGGTTGCGGGCAACGTCCTGCGCCAGCGCCTTGAGCGGGGAGACGTAGATCGTGTGCAGGCCGTCTGGCGGGGTGAGATCGCCCAGCCGCGAAGGAGTGAAGGCCGCCAGAGTGGGTAGAAATCCGGCCAGCGTCTTGCCCGCCCCCGTATCGGCGACCAGCAATGCGTGGTCGCCCCGGTCGCTAGCTTCGAGCATGGCACGCTGGTGGTCGCGGATGCGCCAGCCACGACCCGCGAACCAGTCTTCGATTTCAGGCGGAGTTCCGCTGCCCGTCATGTCATCATAATGCACGACGGGCGCGATGGAGCCTGGCGGTTATTCGCCGCCGACATCCTCCATGGCTTCTTCGAAGGATTCGCCTTCATCGGCTTCGGACGAATCCATCGAACCCTCGGAGTCAGCGTCGATCTCGTCGGCCGCTTCGTCCGCTGCCGCGTCCAGGTCTTCGTCGGACCAGTCGCTCATGTCGATGGTCATCGCCTCTTCTTCCATCGCTTCGGCGGCGGCCATGCTTTCCCGCAATGTCGACTGGTCTATCCCGAGCATCTCGGCCGCTCGCCGCTGCTCCGACGGCGTGAGGTCGTCATAACGGCGCGGTTCAGGCAGCCCGTCCGCCGCATTCTCGAAGCTTTCCGTCAGCATTGGCAGCTTCTCGATCAGGCTGGGGATGGTATCCATCATCCCCGAGATCACTTGGGGGTCGGCGTTGAGAAGCAGGCTTTGCGAAGCATATTTCGCACCGACGGGGGTTGCGAAAAACGATTCCAGTTCCGCCAGCTCGCTTGCCTCGAACTTGCTGGCATAGGCGCGGGCCAGACCATCGCGAACGCCGGGCTCGAGCACCCCGAACAGGGTGTTGACCCCGCTGATGATGCCATCGAACTTCGCCTGCTCGCGGCTCTGGTAGACAGGATCGAATATGTCGGTCAGCTCGGCCCGTTGCTCGTCGGTCAACGCTTCCACCGTTTCCTGGGCAAGCCCGGTATAGGTCGCAAGGTCCGAAGTGCTCATCCCGCCTTCGGTATTCGCCATCTTGAAGATCGGGGCGAGGAATGAATCGATCATCTGCCCCATCATCTCACCATAAATACCTTCGGGCACCAGGCTTGCCGCGACCGAATTCGCCAAGGGGAGCCGCGCTTCGGCCTCGGCGGTCAGCGGCTCAGCCTCGAACATGCTGGAGAGCATGGCGGTGACCATGGCCATGGCCATCGCATCGTCCTTGCCGCCTGCCTCGTCCGAATCATCTTCGAACCATACCTCGTCGGTGTCGGCGTCCCGATCCGCATCGTCGATCCGAACGACCGAGACGGCCACCGGCGGCGTATCGCTTTCCTGCGCCATGACGGGTTGCGCGCTGACCGCGGCAAGCGATCCCAGCGCGGTGGAAATGAGCAATTTCTTCATGACGGTCCCCCCTCGTCCAATTCCCGGATCTAATGCCCTGCTTGGGGCCCTCTTGCGAGTCCCGAAAGTGCCAGTTGCTCGTCGATCTGCTCCATCAATCGTTCGAGGCCCGCTTCACTGTCGCTCTCGGCCCGCGCAACCAGCACGTCCTGCGTATTCGAGGCGCGCAGCAGCCACCAGCCGTCATCGGTGGTGACGCGCACGCCGTCCGTTCCATCGACGTCTGCCGGGCTGTCCTCCAGCCGCGTTTTCACCTCGTCGATTGCGGCAAATTTGCGCGACTCGTCGACCTGGAAGCGCATTTCCGGCGTGTTGATCATTTCCGGCATGGCGTCGCGCAGTTGTGTCACCGATTGGCCCAGGCGCGCCGAAGCCGCAATCAGCCGGATGCCCGCATAGAGGGCGTCGTCGAACCCGTAATAGGTGTCGGCGAAGAAAACATGTCCGCTCATCTCACCCGCCAGCGGAGAGCCGGTTTCTTTCATCTTGGATTTGATGAGCGAATGGCCAGTCTTCCACATCAGCGGCTTGCCGCCGTGCTTCTCGACATGATCGAACAGGGCACGACTGGCTTTGACGTCGGCAATGATCGTCGCCCCCTGCTGCCGCTGCAGCAGATCCTGCGCGTAGATCATCAGCAGCTGGTCGCCCCAGATCACCCGCCCCGTGCCGTCGATCGCGCCGATCCGGTCGCCATCCCCATCGAACGCAATGCCGAAATCGAGGCCCTTTTCGGCGACCAGTGCGCGCAGGTCCTCGAGATTTTCCTCCACGGTGGGATCGGGATGGTGATTGGGGAAGGTACCGTCGACCTCTGCGAAAAGCACATGATGTTCGCCCGGTAACTTCGCGACCAGCTGTTCCAGTGCGGGGCCTGCAGCGCCGTTGCCCGCGTCCCAACCGACCTTGAGGCTCGCGAGGGCAGTTCGGTCGATTCCGTCGAGCCCTTCGAGCAGACGTTCGATGTAGCTGTCCATCACGGGCCGCTCGCTGACGGTGCCGGCGCCGTCCTCCCAGTCTCCCGCTGCAGCGATTTCGCCGATCCGCTGAATGTCCTGCCCGAAGAACGGGCGGCCCTGGAAGACCATCTTGAACCCGTTGTAATTGGGCGGATTGTGGCTGCCGGTGATCTGGATACCGCCATCGACCTTCGCGTCAGAAGCCTCGGCGTAATAGAGCATCGGCGTTGCACTGAGGCCGATTTGCACGACATCGCACCCACTCGCCGTCAGCCCTTCGACCACCGCGTGTTCGAGCATGGGCGAGCTTTGCCGCCCGTCGTATCCCACTGCTACCGTCGAGCCACCGGCGCGCTTGAGCAGGGTGCCGAAGCTGCGGCCGATCGCGCGGGCATCATCTGCCTCCAGCGTCTCGCCAATAATACCGCGAATGTCGTATTCGCGCAGGATCGACGGGTCGAAATTGTGGCTCATAAGGATCTCTCGTTTTCGGGAAGACTGTCGATCAACGCATCACGCGCGGCATTGGCTTCATGCACCTGTGCGGTCGTTCCGCCCATATCGGGGTGAACCTGCCGTACGAGCCGCTTGTGCGCCTCGATGATCTGGGCGCGGTCCGCGTCTGCCGACACACCAAGCAGCTTTCTGGCTCGAGATACGGTTTGCGAACGGTTGGGCGGCGCGCTCAGATAATCCCACGGCCAGCGCCCGAATATCCACCGGCACGCCAGGCACAGGATTGCCGCGATTATTATGAAGCGGATCATGCGGCCTTGAGCGCGCGGTCCGCACCATCGGGAACGGGCAGACGCAGGTTCTGGACCAGCTGCCGCAGCTCCTGCCGCGCGACCAGGTGACTGGTGCCCAGATCGCCGAGATATCCCTTATCGAGCAGGGTGAGCCCCGAGGGGAAGAGTTCGCGGTAGATCACACGCTCGGACAGGCCCGAGGATACGCGAAAGCCAACCCGCTTGCTCAGTTCGGACAAGGCACGCTCGATGCGAACCATGTTGCGCGCCTCGGTATGGCCGGTGCGGTTGCGCACCACGACCCAGTCCATCTGCGGGCGCTCTTGCTCGATTGCCGTCTTGCTGCGCGCGAGCCGGGCTTCCCAGATCAGCTCGGCATAGAAGCTGAGGCGGCGAACCTTGAAGCTTTCCGCGTCGACCTGCCCGATAAGGTCGAAATCGACGAAACTGTCGTTCAGCGGCGTTACCAGCGTGTCCGCCTCGCGGGCGACATGGCGCGCCAGCGGATCGTCGCGACCCGGCGTGTCGAAGATGACGAAATCGGCCTCTTTCGAAAGCTCGCGGGTCAGCGCCTCTAGGTCCGTCTCGTTGCCTTCGGAAAACACCGCCCGTGCCGCCGTGGGCAAGGCGATATCGCGCCGCCTTGCCGTCTCTTCACGGTTCTCCAGATAGCGGTCCATCGTGCGCTGGCGATGGTCGAGGTCGATCGCGACCACGCGCGCGCCCTGATAGGCGAGCGCGACGGCGACGTGGACCGCCGTCGTCGACTTGCCGGTTCCGCCCTTCTCGTTGGCGAACACGATCCGGTGGGTGCGACGGCCTGACACGTGGAGCGATCCTTTGCTGATTGCGGAACAGAGCTTATTGCGAAACGGGTTCGGGCCCCGCTAGGCCGCATGTGAATTCGTCTATCGGAGGGGTCCAACCCATGCAATCCGCCATGAAATCGATCCACCGTCTGGATCATTTGCGAGAGGAAATCGCCCAATTCCGGGCAGAGCAGGAGCGCATTGCGCTGGTGCCAACGATGGGCGCGCTGCACGAGGGCCATCTGACGCTGGTACGCGCCGCACGGGAGCGCGCCGACCGCGTTGCCGTGTCGATCTTCGTAAACCCGACCCAGTTTGGCCCGAACGAAGATCTCGCTGCGTATCCTCGCACGCTGGAGGCGGATACCGAGTTGCTGCGGCAGGAGGGTGTCGACCTGCTGTGGGCCCCGAACGTACCGGAGATGTATCCGGAAGGGTTCGCGACCAGTATTTCGGTCGATGATGTCAGTGCGGATTTCTGCGGAGCGAGCAGGCCGGGCCACTTCGCCGGGGTGGCAACCGTGGTTTGCAAGTTGTTTCAGCAGGTGCAGCCCGATATCGCTCTGTTCGGCGAGAAGGACTGGCAGCAATTGGCGGTCATCCGGCGCATGGCACGCGATCTCGACCTGCTGCTTCCTCACGCCGACGCGATCATCGGCGTGCCGACCGTCCGCGAGCCGGACGGGCTCGCGCTGTCCAGTCGCAATCGGTACCTCGACGCGGAACACCGTGCCAAGGCTGCAGTGCTGCCGAGGGCGATGCGCGACGCGGTAATGTCGATGGAATCGGGCGGCGCTATCGGCGACGCACTCGTCCGGTTGGAGGAGACGCTTCGCGAAGGGGGTTTTTCAAAGATCGACTACGCAGCTTTGGCCGATGCAGCGACGCTGCAGCGGATCGACACGCTGGGCGATCGCCCTGCCCGCCTGCTCGTCGCTGCACACATCGGAGGCACGCGGCTGATCGACAATATGGCGGTGAATGCGCCGTCCTGATCGCAGTCGATTACGGCAGACGGTAACGCCTGGGGGAGCGCGATCGACGGCGTGGGTTGGGGAGGAATGGAGCGGGTAAGGGGAATCGAACCCCTCTAGCCAGCTTGGAAGGCTGGAGCATTACCACTATGCTATACCCGCTTCTCGGTCGCAGCCTTTGCCACCGGTTGGGCGCGCGCGTCAATCGCTCCTGTGATCGCCTGACGATGTGCCGCGAAAATCCAGGTCAGCTGCCCGCAGCGGTCGATTTCGGAGTGGCGGTTGGAGCCGGTGTTGTCGGCGGCCCGGTGGGCGTGGGCGTTGCCGTCGGACCTGGATCGGGAATCGTCGCCCCCTTGGGCACGAGGATGGTGACATCGACGCGGCGGTTGGCCGCACGCCCGCGCTCGTTCGGTTCGCCATTGGGCAGCAGATTGGGCTGGACCGGATTTTGCGCACCGAAGGCGATGATCCGCACCTGATCTTCTGCGAGGCCCTTTTCCTCGAGCCAGTCCGCCACCGCCTGCGCGCGCTCTTCGGAAACGCGCATGTTGACGCGATCCGGGCCGCCTGCGTCGCTGTGGCCGCGCAGGATGACGAGCTCGACCTGTTTCCACTGATCGGTATCAAGCATCGCTTTCAGGTCGGCGATGGCCTCTTCGCTGAGGTCCGAACCTCCCTCGGAGAACGGGATCGTGGTCCTGAGCGGTTCCAGCGGGACAGGCGGCCGCTCGACGTCCATTTCGGGGCGGATGATAGAGGTCTGTTCGGTGGCCTCCGGCTCCATCGTGGCCGAGGACGTGGGAGCAGGCGTGGGGTCAGGTGCAGGCTCTTCCCGTTCGCAGCCTGCCAACAGCGCTGCCAGCGCCAACACAATGATCATCGGGCCACGCATGGCCGCTCCTCCCTCGCTTGCTGTATTCATGCCGGCTTTGCCTTTCCGGCATTTGCTTCTGCCTCGCGCCGGGCCGTCTCCGCCTCGGCTCTCTTAAGTTGTTGCGGTGAATAGGTAATGACGATGTCCCCCGGGCGCGGCTCGGGCTTGGCGGCGTGCGTGAAGAAGCGCATCGCGCCGTTCTCCCGCAGCAGCAACAGCATCTGCGCCTTCTCGCCCAGCTTTTCCCGGGCATCGTCGATCGTGAATTCTTCGGTCAGCTTGGTGCGCCTGAAAGTCCAGCCTTCCTGCTGTCGTTCGTCCACCTCGGTAACACCGAAGCCGGAGGTGAACAGGGCACGTCCGCGCAGGCTATCGGGGAGCGCGCGGCGGTCGTCGTCGGAGGCCTCGCCCAGCTGGTAGACGCTGTCGCGCCCGATCTCGTGCGCGAATTCGTTGCACACCAGCGCATTGTAGGCCTCGTTCTCGGTCGCAGCGACCAGCACCTGGTATGGATTGAGATCGAGGTTGTGTTCGGTGGCCTCGTTCAGGATCTCTCCATGATAGAACGGCAGGCCTTCGCGCCTCGCCGCAGCGAGGCGTTGCCAGCTTGAATCGACGATCATCACCGGGGTCTTGAGCTCGTGCATCTGCTTGGCGAGGGCAATCGTCCACGAGGTACTGCCCGCGATGATCAGTCCGGGCCGGGTGGCGCCTTTCACCTTCAGGAGCTTGGCGACCAAATCGACCGTGAAGCCATGGGCGACGATGGTGGCGACGACGACTGCGAAGCTGAGGCCGATCAGGACATTACCATCGCCATAACCCAGTTCGTTGAGGCGCAACGCGAACAGGCCGGAGATCGCGACCAGCACGATCCCGCGCGGTGCGATCCACGCCACGAACAGACGTTCGTTCCAGGGAATGGGGCTTCCGAGCAGGCTGATGAGGACGGTTGCCGGTCGCACGAGGAACAGCAGCGCCACCAGGAACGCGGCAAAGCGCCAGTTGAGGTATTGCAGGTCTTCCCAGTTGAGCGAGGCCGAGAGCACGATAAAGATGCCCGACACCAGCAGGACGGCGATGTTTTCCTTGAAGGGATGGATGCTCCGCAGGCTGGAGACATCCATGTTCGCCAGCGCCACGCCCATCACGGTGACTGCGACGAGTCCAGCCTCGTGCTCGATCATATTGCTGACCACGAATACCGCGATCACCATCGAGAACAGGACCGGGACCTTGAGATATTCCGGGACCGCGCCGCGCGGGAACAGGTAGGATATCAGCCAGGCCGCGCAGTAACCGATCAGGCCCGATAGCGCGGCTGCAAAGATCAGCGGCGGGACCACTTCGAACAGCGATGCCCCCGGACTTTCGGAGATCCTGCGGAAATACTCGTAAGCGATCACCGCGCAAAGCGCGCCGGTCGGGTCGTTGACGATCGCTTCCCACTTCAGGATGGATGCCGGCCGCGTCTGCACCGACGACTGGCGGAGCAGCGGCAGCACCACGGTGGGCCCGGTCACCACCAGGATGCCGCCGAACAGGATTGCCACCGGCCAGACCAGGCCTGCGATTCCATACCCTGCGAGCGAGCCGAGCGCCCAGCCTACCGCAACCCCGATCGTGGCAAGCCGCCAGACCGCGCTTCCCGAGTGGCGCAATTCGCGAAAGTCGAGGCTGAGCCCACCTTCGAACAGGATCAGCGCGACACCGATCCCGATCATGGGTTCTAACAGCGAACCGAAGGTCTCCTCAGGACTGAACAAGCCCAAGATCGGCCCTGCGAGAAACCCCGCGATCAGCATCAGCACGATAGCCGGCCAGCCGGTACGCCAAGCGATCCACTGCGCGCCGATACCCAGCGCGCCGATCGCGGCGATAACCAATGCTGGTGAGTCCATCGTCAAACCGTACCCCCTTCAACCCGCAACCAACGGCAGGTGGGGCGATTGTGTTCCTCGCCCCTCGGATTGGCAAGGTTACTCGCCTTCGAAGGCGAGCAGCGTGTGCACCTCGATGTTCGAATCCCGCAATCGCGTGGCGCCGCCCAGATCGGGCAGGTCGACCACGAACAGAGCGGCAGCGACTTCGCCACCCGCCTTGCGAACCAGTTCCGCCGCAGCGAGAGCTGTGCCACCGGTGGCAATCAGGTCGTCGACCAGCGCGACCTTCGCGCCCTGAGCGATCGCGTCGGGATCCACCTCGAGCCGGTCGGTCCCGTATTCCAGCTGATAGTCTACGCCGATCGTTTCGACGGGCAGTTTGCCGGGCTTGCGGATCGGGACGAAGCCCAGGCCCGCCTCGATCGCCACCGCGGCACCAAAGATAAAGCCGCGTGCCTCCATCCCGGCGATGACCGTCGCGCCGGAGGCACGGGCGTGTTTGGCCAATAGTGCAACGCTGCTATGCAGCGCCGCCGGATCGGCCAGCAAGGTGGTGATATCCCGAAACTGAATGCCGGGCTTGGGAAAGTCCGGAACGGTGCGAATGGTCGCGCGAAGCTGCTCGATATCGAGCAGTGCGCGACCTTTCACGGATGCGTCCGGGGGGATCGGGTCAGGCCTTCTTCTTGGGCTTCACGCCCGCCCAGATTTGCTTCTTGGCGAAGTAGGCCAGCACGGTCGCAAACAGCAGGAAGACGAGCACACCCCAGCCGGTCTGGCGCCGCTCGACGAGCTTGGGCTCGGCGGTCCAGGTCAGGAAGGCGGCGACGTCTTCGGCCATCTGCGGCACGGTTGCCTTGGTCCCGTCATCGAACGTCACCTGGCCTTCGGCCACCAGCGGCGGCGACATGGCGAGATTGAGGTTCCCGAAATAGGGATTGAAGTACAGGCCGTCGGGCGTGGTGAAGTCAGGGAACTCCTCCATCAGCCGCTTGCCGTCCTTTTCGAAGGTCGCCGGATCGGTGAAGCCGGTAAGCAGCGAATAGACGTAGTCGCTGCCGTGGTGGCGCGCCTTGGTCATCAGCGAAAGATCGGGCGGGATGGCGTTGTTGTTGGCCGCCGCAGCCGCCACCGCATTGGGATAGGGCGAGGGGAAGTAGTCGGTCGGCTCGCCCGGGCGCGTGGTCGCTTCACCGGTGTTCGGATCGATCCCCGGCACCTGCTTGGTCGCGGCGAACGCCTTCACCTGTGCCTCGCTGTAGCCAAGCTCTTCGAGGTCGCGGAACGCGACGAACTTGAGGCTGTGGCACGCCGAGCAGACTTCGCTGTAGACCTTCAGGCCGCGCTGCAGCTGGGCGATGTCCCAGTTGCCGGTCGGACCGTCGAAGCTGAAGCCGCCTTTGGGCCCGTGCGCTTCGAGGTGGAACTCGTGATCGGCCGAATGCTGCGGCTCTTCGGTGAGCGCAGTGTACGCCCCGTTGAAGAACGCGAGCAGGGCGACGCCTGCAAAGACGAGACCGGCAAGGGCGGCAATAATGCGGATCATCGGGTGTCCTTAACTTTCGTCCGTCGTCTCAAGGAAATCGGTTGCAGGGATCAGGTGGCGGGCTGGGTGTTTTCGCCCAGCACGGCCTTCTTGTCGGAACCCAGCACCGCCTCTGTAATCGAATAGGGCAGAGGCTTCGGCTTCTCGATCGAGGAGACGATCGGCAAAATCACGAGGAAATGCAGGAAGTAATACGCCGTCGCGATCTGGCTGATCATCACGTAGGGTTCTTCGGCCGGCGCACCGCCACAATAGAACAGCACCGCCATGTCGGCCACGAAGATCATGAAGAAGATCCGGAACAGCGGACGATAATGGCCGCTGCGCACCGGCGAACGATCGAGCCACGGCAGCAGGAACCACAGCAGGATCGAGCTGAACATGGCGAGCACGCCCCACAGCTTCGCTTCGAGGATGAAGTCGAAGGTGAAGGCACGCAGGATCGCGTAGAACGGATAGAAATACCATTCCGGCACGATGTGCGCAGGCGTCGAAAGCGGGTTCGCCTCGATATAGTTGTCCGGGTGGCCGAGCATGTTCGGCAGGAAGAACACGACCACGCAGTAGATGATGAGGAATACGCCGAGCCCGAAGCCATCCTTCGCCGTGTAATACGGGTGGAACGGCACGGTGTCGCTTTCGCTCTTCACTTCGACCCCGGTCGGGTTGGACGAACCGGGAATGTGCAGCGCCCAGATGTGGAGGATCACCACGCCGGCGATCACGAAGGGCAGCAGGAAGTGCAGGCTGAAGAAACGGTTGAGCGAGGCATTGTCAGGCGCATAGCCGCCCAGCAGCCAGACCTGGATCGGCTCGCCGACCAGCGGGATAGCGCTGAACAGGCCGGTGATGACCTTGGCGCCCCAGAAGCTCATCTGACCCCACGGCAGCACGTAGCCCATGAAGGCGGTCGCCATGCAAAGCAGGAAGATGACCACGCCGAGCAGCCAGATCATCTCGCGCGGGGCCTTGTAGGATGAATAGAAAAAGCCGCGGAAAATGTGCAGGTACAGCACGAGGAAGAAGAAGCTGGCGCCGTTGGCGTGCATGTAACGCAGCATCCAGCCCCAGTTCACGTCGCGCATGATGTGTTCGACCGTGCCGAAAGCGACCTGCGCATTGGCGGCGTAGTGCATCGCCAGAACCACGCCGGTGACGATCTGCAGCACGAGGCAGAAGCCCGCCAGCACACCGAAATTCCACATGTAGTTCAGGTTGCGCGGCACCGGATAGCCCGCGCCCACCGCGTTATAGACGAAGCGCGGCAGGGGCAGCTTTTCGTCGATCCACTTGGTGAACCCGCTCGCCGGGGTATATTCCTTGGCCCAGGGAAAACTCATCGCTCTCGTCTTTCTCTTGCCTTAGCCGACGGTAATCGTGGTGTCGGAGCTGAACACGTAATCCGGAACCACGAGGTTCTTGGGCGCCGGGCCCTTGCGGATACGCGCAGCAGTGTCGTAGCTCGAACCGTGGCAGGGGCAGAAATAACCGCCGAACTCGCCCTTGTTCTCGCCCTCGGCGGCACCCAGCGGCACACAGCCCAGGTGGGTGCAAACGCCCATGGTCACCAGCATGTCCGTGTGACCTTCCTTGGTCCGGTCGGCCAGCGTTTCGGGATCGCGCAACGCGGAAAGCGGCACGTCGTTGGCTTCCTTGATCTCGGTCGGCGTCAAGCGACGCACGAACAGCGGCTGCTTGCGGAACACCGCCTTGATCGCCTGCCCCGGTTCGATCGCGGAGACATCGACTTCGGTCGTGCTCTCGGCGAGCACGTCTGCCGAAGGCGCCATCTGGCTGATCAGCGGATAGAGCACCGCCGCACCGCCGACTCCGGCCGCGCTCAGCGCTGCGATATTGATGAAATCGCGACGGCGCACGCCTTCGCTGTTTTCGCCGATCTCGTTGGGTTCCGCGGTTGCGGCACCGGTTGCGTCTGCCATCGTTCCTGCCTTGTCGCGTGCACAGCGGCGGTTGCCGCGCTGCCCGTGTTGCTTTTTTCTCTGGGAATTCGGGCGATCCGCTCGGCCCCCGGGTGCCGGGGAGCGGGCCCCCTTTCCCATGTGCCGGGGCTGTTAGCGCGTAAGGTGCGGGCTGCCAATGGCCTTTTGTGCAAGACTTGTGGCGTGGTTGCGCAAGCGTCAGCCAATGCGGATGAATGCACCCTGCCTTCCGTAGGTCGCTTCGCCCCGGTGTGTCGCGCGGCGGAAAGAGTAAAACCGCGCCGGATCGGCATAGGTATCGAGAGCGAGATTCTCGATCGTCGACACACCGGCATTCCGGAGCTGCGAGGTGACAAAAGCAGGTAGATCGAACTGGTAATGGCCCGGGGTGCCCGGGGTGAAAAAGCGAGCGCTGCCCGTGTCATCGTCGCAGAATGCTTCGAAGAAAGCCTCGCCAACCTCGTAACTTGGCTGCGCAATCGTGGGCCCGATCGCCGCAGTGATCCGTCCGCGATCCGCACCGAGCGCGGCCATCGCTTCAACCGTGGTCGCAAGCACTCCGTCCTTCGCACCGCGCCAGCCCGCGTGCGCCGCCGCGACTACGCCAGCCTGCGCATCGGCGAGCAGGACCGGGGCGCAATCGGCGGTCACGATCCCGATCAGCAGGCCGGGAGCTGCGGTCACGAAAGCATCGACGCGTGGTCGGTCTTCATCGGCCATCGGCGCGGTCACGATGGCGGCATCGGCGGAATGCACCTGATACGGCAAGACCAACGCCCCGCCGGGTGAGAGCGCGGCAATGACGCGCGCCCGGTTCTCCTCGACTGCCGCAGGATCGTCGCCCGCGCCCTGCCCGATCTGCAATCCGGCCACAGCGCCGGTCGAAACGCCGCCCTCCCGACCGAAAAAGCCGTGCGTCACGCCTTCGAGCGCACCCGCCCTGATCGGGACCGGCCCGTTCGGTGCGTCAGCCAAGGCTCGCCTCGACCTGCTCGGCGACGTCGCGTGACAGCGTACCCGCCGCCGCGATCCGCTCCAGCTCGGCGCGCATCAGCGCCGACCGACCCGGCTCGACCCGACGCCAACGCCCGAGCGACGGAACGAAGCGCGCCGCAAGTTGCGGATTGCGCAGGTTCAGCTCCAGAATCAGGTCGGCAATCATCCGGTAGCCCGCGCCGCTTTCCTGGTGGAAGGCCACCGGATTGCCCGACATCGCACCGTAGAGCGAACGCACCCGGTTGGGATTGGAGATGGTGAAGGCCTCGTGCCGGGCCAGCTTCTCGACCTCTTCCAGCACGTTGGGCCGCAACGATGTGGCCTGAAGCGTGAACCACTTGTCGACCACCAGCGGGTTGTCGGCAAACCGGGCATAGAAGTCGGCCAAAGCCTCTTCCCGCTCCGCCCCATCGAGACCGGCCAGCACCGCGAGAGCGCCCTGCCTTTCGGTCATCCCGGCTGCAGCGCGATATTGGGCGAGCCCCAGACGCGCGCCTTCGCCTTCGTCCGCTGCGGCGATGTAGCCGAGCGCGAGCGAGCGCATCCGCCGTGCCTGCTTGCCCTGCGCGCCCTGTTCGCGCGCCAGATTGGTCAGCCGATCATGGTAGTCGCGGAACTGGTCGGCGAACTCCTGCCCCAGCCACGCCTTCAAACCTTCGCGCTTCTCGACCATCGCCCCCGGATCGTAAATCTTCGAACGCTCGCCGAGATAGGCGAAGGGCGGCAAGGTGAGCAGCTCGGCACGCATCTCGTTATCGAGCGCCTCGTCGGCCAGAACGGCCTGCGTCGCCGTGCCAATGGCCGCGCGTACATCATCGTCACCCTCACCCAGCAGGTAGCCGAGCAGCAGCTCCTGCATCGCCTCGTGCCGCGCGAAACTGTCGTCGTCGTGCGCGGCAAGGAAGACCAGGTCGTCACGCGAGATATCCCGGTCGAGCGCGATCGGCGCGGTGTACCCTCGGTTGATCGAAAGGATCGGTGGCTTGGCGAAGCCTTCAAAGGAGAATTCCTGCTCGGCCTCGGTCAGCACGATCAGCTGCTCGCCCGCATGTTCGCCGCTTTCGCGGTCGAACAAAGCGATCCGCAAGGGGATAGGTACCGGAGCCTTGTCGGGCTGGCCCGGCGTCGGCGGGACGGTCTGCTTGAGGACGAGCGTCACGGTCTCGCCATCGTGGCGTTGCTCGGCGGTCACCTGCGGGGTGCCCGCCTGTTCGTACCAGCGCCTGAACTGGCTGAGGTCGAGCCCCGCGCCGTCTTCCATCGAACGCACGAAATCCTCGCAGGTCGCGGCCTCGCCATCGTGGCGATCGAAGTAGAGATCGCTGCCCTTCCGGAATGCCTCGATACCCGCCATGCTGCGCATCATGCGGATCACCTCGGCGCCCTTGTTATACACGGTCGCGGTGTAGAAGTTGCTGATTTCCTTGTACCTATCGGGCCGGATCGGGTGCGCGAAAGGCCCGCTGTCCTCGGGGAACTGCACACTCCGCAGGACCCGCACATCGCCGATCCGCTTGACCGCCGCGCCGTGCATATCCTCGCTGAACAGCTGGTCGCGCAACACGGTGAAGCCTTCCTTCAGGCTCAGCTGGAACCAGTCGCGGCAGGTGATGCGGTTGCCCGACCAGTTGTGGAAGTACTCGTGCCCGATCACGCCTTCGACCGCGTCGAAATCCGCGTCGGTCGCAGTCTCTTCATCGGCCAGCACATACTTCGTGTTGAAGATGTTGAGGCCCTTGTTCTCCATCGCCCCCATGTTGAAATCGCCCACGGCGACGATATTGAAGCGGTCGAGATCGTATTCGCGGCCGAAGGTTTCCTCGTCCCATTTCATCGACCGCTTGATCGATTCCATCGCATGGCTTGTGCGCGGCAGGTCTTCCTCGCGAACCCACACTCCAAGCGCGACCTCACGCCCGGACATGGTGGTAAAGCTGCCGGTCCGCGCGACCAGATCGCCCGCGACCAGCGCGAAGAGGTACGACGGCTTGGGCCAGGGATCGTGCCATTCGGCGAAGTGGCGGCCATCTTCCAGCAAGCCTTCTTCGACCGGATTGCCGTTGGAGAGCAGGATCGGGAACGCGTTGCGGTCGGCCTCCATCCGCACGGTGTAGACCGAAAGGACATCGGGCCGGTCGGGGAAGAAGGTGATCCGCCGGAACCCCTCCGCCTCGCACTGGGTGCACAGCATCCCATTGCTGGCATAAAGCCCCATCAGCTGCGTGTTCTCGGACGGGCGGATGCGGGTGACGATGGTCAGTGTATGCTCGCCCGTGCCGAGCGGGACGATCAGCGCCTCGCCATCCCGCCGCCAGTCGGTGCGCTCTTCGCCATCGACATGCACGCGCTCCAGAACCAGACCGTCCCCATCGAGGCGGATTTCCTCCTCAGCCTCGGCATCCGGATTGGGTTCGACCGTCAGCGTCGCTTCGACCCGCGTCGTCTCGATCCCGAGATCGAAATCGAGCCGGATCGCCGGGACGCGCCACGCGAACGGAGCATAATCCTTGCGGCGGATCACCGCCGGCTCCTGCGGTTCGGGCGCGGCATCAGGCAGGACGGGCGAGCCTGAGGGAGCATTGGCGGCGGTGGGGAGATCGCTCGGCTGGTCCATTACGTCGCATTCCTTCCGGCAGTCATCTGTGGCAGCATCGCGCGCGATGCCAAAATTGTTCATCTTCGGGCTCGGCTATAGCGCCGGGCGAATCGCACGCGAGGTGCAATCACTCGGTTGGGAAGTGGTGGCGACCGGCAGCAAGGGCAACCTGTCGTTCGACGACCGGGACGCGGTGGTGGCCGAGCTGGCGAGCGCGGATGCGGTGCTCTCCTCGGTGCCGCCCGATAGATCGTCGGGCGAGGATCCAGTCCTTGCGGCCTATTTCGAGGAGATCCTTCATCTCGAAGTCGCCGGAAAAATCGGCGTATTCTACCTCTCATCCACTGGGGTCTACGGCGATCGGGAGGGCGCATGGGTCGATGAGGCGACGCCTACCATTGCGCAAACCGGCAAGGGTCGCCGCAATGCGCGAGCAGAAGCGGACCGTGGCTGGCTCGATATCGGTGCGCGGGTTTTTCGGCTGCCGGGCATATACGGGCCGGGCCGAAGCATTTTCGAACGTATCGAAGAGGGTAAGGCGAAGCGGATCGACCTGCCCGATCAGGTTTTCAGCCGGGTACATGTCGACGACATCGCAAGCGGCGTGGTCGCCGCTCTGACCGGCAATGCGCCGCGCGGTGCGTACAATCTTGGCGACGATCTGCCCGCCAGCCAGAACAGGGTGGTGGAGGAAGCATGCGCCCTGCTGGGTATCGATCCGCCATCGCTGATCTCGCTGGAGGAAGCCGACCTCAGCCCGATGGCGCGCGGTTTCTATGCGGAGAACCGGCGAGTCGCGAACCTCAAGGCGAAGCGCGTTCTGCGCTGGCAGCCGCGCTATCCGACATATCGCGAAGGCTTGCGCAGCCTGCTTGAGTGCCTGAGCGAGCCCGACTGCTGCACTTGCACCGCCTTCTGGCGTCGCGCCCTCAGCGCCAGCATCATGCCGATCACCGCAAGCGCCATCCCGCTGGCGGTCAACAACGTCCAGCGGTAATCCTCGAACAGCGTCGAAAGCAGCATCGCAACCGAGATCGTCAGGATCGAATTATACGCGGTGCGCCCTGCCCCGATCTCGCGCACGAGGCCGTAGTGCAGCGGGAAGGTCACCACCGATCCGATTAGCGCGAGATAGACGATGCCCGCCCAGTAGCCGGGGTCGCTCGGCACAGTGGGCGGCCCGGCCGTGAGCCACGCAAAGCCGAGGTCGGCCAAAGTGCCATAGAGCATCGCCCAAGCGAGCAGGCTGACCATCGGCACGCCGCGCCCGGTCGGGTTCGCTTGCACGACATTGGCGAGCGATGCGGCGAGGATGCCCGCCATCGCCAGCCCGATCCCCAGCGCCACATTGCCGCCGATCACCCCGGCATCGGGATTGGCCTGCCATTCGTGGATTAGCAGGAACGAGACGCCAATGATGGCGATACCGCTTCCGACGATGAAGCCACCCTTCACCTTCTCGCCCAGAAAAGCGCGTGCGAACAGGGCGTTGGGCACCATCAGCAGGCCGAACATCATCGCGACGATGCCCGAGGTGACGTAAAGCTCGGCGTGATAGACGAACAGGAAATTGCCGCTGAACTGGAAGATGCCCACCACCAGCGCGAGCAGATGCTCGGGCCGGGTCAGCTGCAGCCGCCGCTTCATCAGCAATGCCACCAGAAACAGCGCAGGGGTTGCCAACGCGAAGCGGTAGAAGACCGACCATGCGGCGGGCACGTCGGCGATCTGGCCGGTGATGACGAGCCAGGTCGACCCCCAGATCGTGCCGGTGATGACGAAAGGCAGGATTACGCGAGGACGCAGCATCCCGCTGTCGGTCGCGCTCATAGGTCGGCGATTCGTTCGCCGAGCGTGCGCGCCTCGGCAAGATCGCTATCCCATGCGGCGACGAAACGGGCTGCGTCGGCGCCCCAGTCGTAGAACTGGAATCCCTGTTCGCGCAGAACCTCACGTTCCTGCGGGGTGAGGCGAATGAACACCTCGTTCGCCTCGACCGGATGCATCAGCCGGTCCGCGCCGTAGTGCGCAATCGCCTGTGCCGCGGCGTTGGCGGCGCGCGCATTGTCGAGCCACAGATCGTCCTCGATCATCGCCAGCAATTGCGCTGCGAGGTAGCGGCCCTTCGATTGCAGGTGCCCCGCTCGCTTCCGGCGATAGCGGACCACATCGGCCAGCGCGGGATCGAAGAAGACGATCGCCTCGGCGCTCATCCCGCCGTTCTTCACGCACCCGAAACTGAGCGCATCGACGTCGCCGGCAGCCTCCGCAGCCGACACATCCAGAAACGCTGCGGCATTGGCAAAGCGCGCGCCGTCCATGTGCAGGCGAAGGCCACGATCGCGGGCGAGCGCGGAAATCGCCGCAATTTCATCCGAGCGATAGACGCGCCCATACTCGCTGGCTTGCGTGATCGAAATCGCGTGCGGCTGCACCTGGTGCACATCGTCGCGGATCTGATCGATCACCGCGCGAATCGCGTCCGGCGTCAGCTTGGCACCTTCGCCATCGGCCAGCATCAGCTTGGCGCCATGCAGATAAAACCCGGGCGCTCCGCCCTCATCCATTTCGATATGCGCCTCACGATGGCAGACCACGCCGCCGTGCGGCGGCACCATCGCACTCAGCGCAAGGCAATTGGCAGCCGTGCCGGTGGCGACCCACAGCACCGCAACTTCGCGACCGAAAAGCTCCGAAAACCGATCGTCGAGCTGTTGCGAATGCGTATCGCCGTCATACGGGGAATCGGGACCATCGGCGGCACGCATCGCCTCCCAAACCTTCGGATGTGCGCTGGCGGCATTGTCGGAGAGAAATCGCATTGGAACGCCCCTAAGCTGCCCGGCGTTCGATGCAAGAAGATCGAAAGGGACCGTTCACCATGACCATCACCAGCATCACCCACCATGTCACCGGCCAGGGCGGTAAATATGTTGCGCATGTCGAGGGTGAGGAGGCGCAGGGCACGCTCGAGTGGGAACCAGGTGACGAACGCGACGGCAAGGAAGTCCGCATCGCGACCCACACCATCGTCCCGAAGCCGATCGAGGGGCGTGGGATCGCAGGCGAACTGGTCAAGCGTCTGATCGCCGATGCACGCGAACAGGATTTCCTGGTCGACCCCCAATGTTCCTACGTCGATGCGCAGTTCAAACGGCACTCGGATTGGCGCGATCTGCGCGCCTGAGGCGGCGTCACTTCACAAGCCGGGAGAAATCCGTCCGGACCATGCTCGCGAGCAGCGCTTCACGCAGCTGCTCCGCTTCGGCGCGCGGCAGCCCGGCCATGGCGAAATATCCGCCTGCAAGCCCCAGATGGAGTGTAACGTAGCCGAATAGCCGGCCCAGGGGGCCGCGCGAGATGCTCACCGATTGCAGCTTCACGCGGTCGCCGATCTTGTAGCCGGGGGCGAGCCAACCGGTCCGCTTGTAGATGTGACCCGGCGAAAGCGCATGCCGCTCTAGCCGCCACAGAAACAGCTGCCGGATCGCCGCAAATGCCGAAAGACCGGCGAGGACCAGCGCGGCCACCCACAACCAGCTATAGCGTTGGTCCTGCAGGTGGAGCGCCAGTATCGCGGCCCCCACGGCGAGCGCGGCGTAGCCCACCACTGCGAAGAGCGCCGACACAACGCGAAAGCTCGCAGCAGTCCGGTGCCACTCGAGCCCGCGAGGGGGCAACGGGAAACCCGAAACCTTGAGGATCGGCGTCAATTCCTCCGATCTGGCGAAGGGCGCGACAACATGGCTCGAATCGCCCGAATCCTGCGCTAGACTAACCAGTTTCAGGCTCTTCCAACCGAACCTGTGGCGCACCACACCCGTTGCTATCTGGACCGCCTGCACCCGGTGTACCGGCATGACCACGTCGGTACGGGTGAACATGCCGCGTCGCCGGCGAAAGCCTTTCGATGTCCGCTCCAGCCGGAAATCCCAGTCGCGCAAGAAAGTGCGCACGATCCCGCTCAACATGCCGACCACCAACAAGGAAACGACCGCTGCGACGGCACCGATGATCTGACCCAGCAGCCCGAGATGCGCGATCTGTTCGCCCGGTCCGGCCAGCAGGCCCTGCCAGGTTTTGACGTCCCAGATGTCGAACGGCAGCAGGAAGTCGAATTGCTGCGCCGCTGCACCAAGGAAGGCCACCAGCGCCAGCGAGAATTCGAACAGGCCGAACACGAACAGTCGCTTCGGTCCCATCGAAAACAGCACCGGGGCTGCCTCTTCCTCGCGCGAAGCGATCGCCTCTTCCGCCGCGTGCGTCGTAGAAAGTGTGGTGGGCGTATCGAGCTCGTCGCGCATCTCGCGTACCAGCTCGCGCAGCCGTGCGCCTTCTTCGTTGCTGAGATAGGCGAGCTTGATCTCGTCCGATCCGCCGGCTCCCGTCTCGAACTTGACCTCGGTCAGGCCGAACAGCCGGGGGATGAAGCCCTGTTCCAGACTGACGTCCTGAATACGGTCGTACGGAACGGAGCGCGCGGCGCGTGACAGCACACCCGTCTCCAGCCGGATATCGCTTTCCCCGACGCGGTAGGTCTGTCGCCACCAGCGCAGGAAGGTGAAGAGCATGTTGATGGCCAGGATCACCACAACGATGCCGAAAATCATCAGCGGCCCGAACACCCCTTCGTTCCGCATCGCGATCGCAACCGCTACCAGCGGTAGGATAGAGCGCGGGACGACCTGCAAAGCCTGCACCACAAAGGTCCGCGGATCCGTGCGCTGGGGGAGCGCGTCATCGGCTTCGGCGGTGGCAACCAGATCGCCCGCCCCCGATTCGGGTTGCCTGACCGGCGCGTTGCCTGGATTCTCGGTCACAGCGATTCGCGCTTGATGTGCGCACGGATCGTCTCGCGCATGGCAAGGGCGTCTTCGTGCGAAAGCCCGGACAGCGTGACCACATCGCCATGCGAGCCCGCGGTGTAGAGCTGCAAGGTGGCAAGGCCGTAATAACGTTCGATCGGGCCGCGATCGACGTCGATATGCTGAACCCGCCCGAAAGGGACCACGGTGTCGGTGTGGAACATGATCCCGCGCACCACCCGCAGGCGATCCTCGCTCAGGGCATAGCCACGCGCGGCGTAGCGCCGATGCGGCAGGAAGATGACCAGACCCGCAAGGATCAGAGCAATCGGCCCGGCGATGACGAAGTTCGGAAACGGTGTGAGGTATTCGGCGATCAGCGCGCCGATCAGGATCGGGGTTGCCACCAGCAGCGCCTGAACGCGCATCGCCTTGGGATAGTTGGGATGGCCCTGCCTCAGCGGCTGCCCGTCTGCATCCCCCAAGCCGTCCAGTCGCGGATTGATTCCCTTGCCCATTCCCGGCTGCTGCCCCTGTTCGTCCATGGCCCAAGAATGGCCAAGCACCCTGCGCGCGGCAAGAGCTTTCCGGCCAGCCGCCAAGGCGGGTCGATCACTGACGGTGGGAGATAGAGTGTGGTGCTGCTGGGGAGGATTGAACTCCCGGCCTCACCCTTACCAAGGGTGCGCTCTACCACTGAGCTACAGCAGCATAGGGGACTCGCGGCGGGACCGAGCCCGTCACAGGCCGCGCGCTATTGTCGCGTGGCGCGCGCAAGTCAAGCAAAGCTTGCGTATGACGCGGTCAGATAGCATTCGGGACGGACGATGAGCAAGCAATCACCCGCCGATCCCACGCCCGACAGCAAGGAAGCGCGGCTGGCCGCGCAGCTTCGCGCGAACCTCAGGCGGCGCAAGGCGCATACCCAAAAAAAGCCCGAAGCCGCCGCTTTGCAGGCGCCCGACCTTCCCAAAGATGGCGAGGCCCGCTAACGGCTCGCAGCCTATCCGCAAGGGAGCATGTAAATTGTCGACGCTGATCCTCGTCCGCCACGGACAGTCGGAATGGAACCTCGCCAACCGCTTCACCGGATGGTGGGATGTGGATCTGACCGACAAGGGCGTGGAAGAAGCGCGCGCGGCAGGCCGCCTGTTAAAGGACAAGGGCGTACTGCCCGATCTCGCCTTCACTTCGCTCCAGACCCGCGCGATCCGCACACTCAACCTGGCGCTGGAAGAATGCGGACGGGTATGGATCCCGGTGCGCAAGGACTGGCATCTGAACGAGCGGCACTATGGCGGGCTGACCGGGCTCAACAAGCAGGAAACGCGCGAGAAGCACGGTGACGAGCAGGTGCATATCTGGCGCCGCAGCTTCGATACGCCGCCCCCGCCGATTGAGCCGGGCAGCGAGTACGATCCCGGCGCAGACCCGCGCTACCAGGGCATCGATGTGCCCAAGACCGAAAGCCTCAAGCTGACGATCGAGCGTGTGCTGCCCTACTGGGAAGAGCATATCCTGCCTGAGCTGACCGGCGAGCGGACGGTGATCATCTCCGCCCACGGCAATTCGCTGCGTGCGCTGGTGAAGCACCTTTCCGGCATTTCGGACGACGAGATCACCGATCTCGAAATCCCCACCGGCCGCCCCATCGTCTATCCGTTCGAGAACGGTAAGGTCGCGGGGGAACGCCGCTACCTGGACGAAACCTGATGGCCGATACCCCTGTCGTAGCGATCGTCATGGGGAGCCAGTCGGACTGGCCGACGATGAAATGCGCCGCCGACGTGCTCGAAGAGCTCGGCATCGCGCATGTGGCGCGGATCGTTTCCGCGCACCGTACACCCGACCGGATGTACGATTTCGCCAAGGGTGCCGCGGACGAAGGCTTCAAGATCGTGATCGCGGGCGCGGGCGGTGCGGCGCACCTGCCGGGTATGATTGCGTCGATGACCCCGCTGCCGGTGCTTGGCGTACCCGTGCGCTCGAAAGCTCTGTCGGGCATGGATAGCCTGCTCTCCATCGCACAAATGCCAGCCGGGGTGCCCGTCGGCACGCTTGCCATCGGCGAAGCGGGGGCGACTAACGCCGCCCTGTTCGCGGCCTCGATCCTCGGGGCGCACGATCCGGCGGTGATGGAGCGGCTGGTCGCATGGCGCGCCGCGCGCAGCGCCTCGGTGGCAGAGAAGCCCAGCGACGCATGATCCAGCCGGGTGGCACAATAGGCATCCTGGGGGGCGGCCAGCTTGGCCGGATGCTCGCGATTTCCGCCGCCCAGATGGGTTACCACGTCCTCGCCTACGCGCCCGAAGAGGAGGCGGTGATCGCGCAGGTGTGCAACGAATATATCAGCGCCGACTGGCACGATGCGGACGCGCTGAAGGCGTTTGCCGAGCGGTGCGACGTTGTGACGCTCGAATTCGAGAACGTGCCCGCCGCGCCGCTCGATGCCATAGCCGACAAGCTTGCCCCACACCCCCGCGCGCTGGCGATCGCGCAGGACCGGCTGGCGGAGAAGCGCTTCGTCGCCGATCTGGGCGGCACGCCGGCCCCCTTCCACGCGGTCGATTCGCGCGCGGACCTGCTCGCCGGGATCGACGCGCTCGGCACGCCCGCAATCCTCAAGACTCGCCGCGACGGCTACGACGGCAAGGGCCAGTGGCGGATCGGCTCGCGCGAAGAGGCCGAGGCTCTGGAGCTGCCCGACGCGGCGTGCATCCTCGAAGGCTTCGTGCAGTTCGAATGCGAGTTCTCGGTCATCTTGGCACGGCGCGCGGATGGCGAGGTCGCGTTCTGGGAATGTTCGGAGAACGGCCACGAGGATGGCATCCTTGCCCGCTCCACACTGCCCGGTGCCGCGATCATCGGCCAACAGGTGGACGAAGCGCGCATGCTCGCCAGGGCGGTGGCGGACAAGCTCGACTATGTCGGCGTGCTGACGCTCGAGTTCTTTGCCAGCAAGGACGGCCCGATCTTCAACGAGATGGCACCGCGCACGCACAATTCGGGCCACTGGACCATCGAAGGCGCCGCCACCAGCCAGTTCGAGAATCAGGTCCGCGCGATCTGCGGCCTGCCGCTAGGTGATACCCGCCGCGTCGCGCCGCGCGTGGTGATGGAAAACGTGATCGGCCCCGCCGCCGCGACCGCGTACGAAGCTTTGCGCGATCCGGCGGCGCACCTTCACCTCTACGGCAAGACCGACGCGCCCGAGGGTCGCAAGATGGGCCACATCACCCGGCTCGAATGGCCCGAGGGAGACGCCAGCTCATGATCCAAGACCAGCTCTTCCTCGTCTATGCGCGCGCCGCCAATGGCACGATCGGTAAGGATGGCGGCCTGCCCTGGCACATCCCGGCGGACCTGAAGCACTTCAAGGAAGTGACCATGGGCAAGCCGATGATCATGGGCCGCAAGACCTTCGAGAGTTTCCCGGCCCCGCTCCCCGGTCGCCGCCATATCGTGCTCAGCCGCGATTCGGACTGGCAGGCGGAAGGTGCCGAGCACGTCATGTCGGTCCCCGAAGCGCTCGCCGCCGCCGGGGGCGAGGAAACCGCCATTATCGGCGGCGCGGATGTGTTCATGCTGTTCGAACCGCAGGCGGAGCGAATCGAGCTGACCCAGATCCACGCCGATTACGAAGGCGACACCTTCATGGACGCGCCCCATCCCGAACGCTGGGCCGAGGTCGCGCGCGAGGATCATGAGGCCAGCGGCGACACCCCCGCCTTCTCCTTCATCACCTACGAGCGGCGCACGTGAAGAAGACCGTCCTGATAATCGTCGGGCTGGTGCTGCTGGTCGGCATCGCAGGCTTCTTCCAGTTCGGGCCGGGGCTGGTCGAGCGGAGCATGAACAAGATCGACGGCGAGCCGCTGATCGCAGTCTCCGACGAGGCGAAGGCGCTGCACAAAACGCTGACCATCGTCGATCTGCATTCGGACACGCTGCTTTGGAACCGCGACCTGCTCAATCGCGGGACCCGCGGCCATATGGACCTGCCGCGGCTCGAAGAAGGCAATGTCGCGCTGCAGGTGCTCTCCAGCGTCACCAAGACGCCCAAGGGCCAGAACTACGACGCCAACGACGCCGACAGCGACAACATCACCCCGCTGGTGATCGCGCAGCTGCAACCCACCCGCACCTGGAACAGCCTGCTCGAACGTTCGCTGTGGCACGCCGAGAAGCTCGACCGCGCGGCGGCGAAGTCGGACGGCGAGTTGGTTGAAGTGACAAGCGCTGAAGAGATCGAGCAGCTCCTTGCGGTGCGCGCCGACAAGAGCCGCTGGCCTTTGCTCAAACCGAAATACAACACGCCCTTGCGGGGCCAGCCACCCGTGGGCGCATTGCTCAGCGTCGAAGGCTTGCAGAACCTCGAAGGCGATCTCGCCAATTTCGACACGCTGCGCGAGGCGGGCTTCCGCATGGCGAGCCTGACGCATTTCTTCGACACCGACCTCGCCGGGTCGATGCACGGGATCGAGAAGGGCGGGCTGACCGACAAGGGCCGCAAGGCCGTGCGGCGCATGGAAGCGCTCGGCATGGTCGTCGACATTGCGCACTGCAGTCACAAGTGCGTGGCGGACATCCTCGCGATGGCGCGCCGCCCGGTCGTCTCGAGCCATGGCGGGGTGCAGGCGACCTGCGACGTCAACCGCAACCTGTCCGACGACGAGATTCGCGGGGTCGCCAAGACGGGCGGCGTGGTCGGCATCGGCTACTGGGACGCAGCGGTGTGCGGCACGTCCCCGCGCGATGCGGCCAAGGCGATGAAGCACGTCCGCGATCTTGTGGGGATCGACTACGTCGCGCTCGGCAGCGATTACGACGGCGCCACAACGGTACGCTTCGATACCTCGCAGCTGGTGCAGGTGACGCAGGCGCTGATGGACGAAGGCTTCACCGAGGACGAGATTCGCGCGGTGATGGGCGGCAATGCGTTGCGCGTGCTGCGTGCGGGAATCGTACCGCAATGAGGTGGCTCGATCACCGCGAGCCGGTGCCTGCGCCCTTGCGCGGAGCCATCGTCGCGCTCGGCAATTTCGACGGGTTTCACAAGGGCCATCAGGCGGTCGCGGGCGAGGCGATCCGCTGGGCGCGCGAGGAAGAGCGCCCGGTGATCGTCGCGACCTTCGATCCGCACCCGGTGCAGTTCTTCAAGCCCGATACGCCGCCCTTCCGCCTGACCAGCCTCGAGCAGCGGCACGAACTCTATCTCGCCTTCGGGGCGACCGCGATGCTGGTGTTCCACTTCGACGCCGAGCTGGCGGGCACCAGTGCCGAGGATTTCATCGAGCAGATCCTGGTCGAGCGATTCGGCGCGCACGGCGTGCTGACGGGCGAGGATTTCACCTTCGGCAAGGGCGCGAAAGGCAATGCCGCGCTGCTGAAGGAGCATGGCGCGAAGCATGGGCTGGAAGCGCGCACCGTATCGGCGGTGAGCGATGGCGACGCGGTCGTCTCCTCCAGCCGGATTCGCGACCTGCTCAAGGCAGGCGAGCCGCAGGCGGCCGCGCAGCTGCTCACCCGCCCCTTCGCGATCCGCGGGATCGTGGAGCATGGCGACAAGCGCGGGCGCACGATCGGCTATCCCACCGCCAACCTCGCGCTCGAGGATTACCTGCGCCCCAAATACGGCATCTACGCCGTCACCGGGCGAATTCTCTCCACCGGAGAGGAGCTGCAGGGCGCGGCCAATATCGGCATCCGCCCGCAGTTCGAACCGGCCAAGGAGCTGCTCGAGCCCTACTTCTTCGACTTCTCGGGCGACCTCTACGGGCAGGAGATCGAGGTCGCGCTGCATCACTTCATCCGGCCCGAAGCGAAGTTCGACTCGCTCGACGCGCTTATTGCTCAAATGGACCGGGATTGCGCCGAAGCGCGGCGGTTGCTGGCGGAGTAGGGGGTTGGCGCTCAGCGCCTTCTGACACACCTGACACAGTGTCCTGGGGCCGAAAAACCGGCCTCTTTTGCGAGGGTGAATTCATCACGCGATAGCGGATGAGCAGGCCCGCGCGGTTCGACAGTATCAAAGAACGGCAGCGGGGTTAGCGGGTCGGCGGTATGTAGGACAGCTTGCGCGATACCTAGCGCCCCCCCTTCATTCTCCCGCGATCCGACACCGGGCATGACAATCGAAAAATTGCGCGATGCACTAGGTCCCGCTAAGGCCTCGCGCCTGATGAGCGACGATACCAAGAAGGACTGGCGGGACACCGTCTTCCTGCCGAAAACCGATTTCCCCATGAAGGCCGGGCTCCCGCAGAAGGAGCCGGGCATTCTGGCCGGGTGGCAGCAGGACAACCTGCACGGCACGCTGCGCGCCGAGCGTGCGGGCGCGGAAAAGTTCATCCTTCACGATGGCCCGCCCTATGCGAACGGCGATATCCACGTCGGCCACGCGCTCAACCACATCCTGAAGGATATGGTCGTCCGCACGCAGAGCCTGCTCGGCAAGGATGCGCCCTACGTGCCCGGCTGGGACTGCCACGGCCTCCCGATCGAGTGGAAGGTCGAGGAGCAATACCGCAAGAAGAAGCTCAACAAGGACGAGGTCCCGCGCGCCGAATTCCGCGCCGAATGCCGCGCCTACGCCCAGAAATGGGTCGATACCCAGCGCGAACAGTTGAAGCGCCTCGGCATCCTGGGCGACTGGGACAATCCCTACCTCACCATGGACTACGACAGCGAAGCGACGATCGTTGCTGAGCTGATGAAGTTTGCCGAGGCAGGCAATCTCTATCGCGGCTCCAAGCCGGTAATGTGGTCGCCGGTCGAAAAGACCGCGCTCGCCGAAGCCGAGGTCGAGTACGAGGACATCACGAGCACGCAGATCGACGTGGCGTTCGAGATCGTCGAATCGCCGATCGAAGAGCTGGTTGGCGCACATGCGGTGATCTGGACGACCACGCCGTGGACGATCCCGGTGAACCAGGCTTTGGCTTACGGGCCTGAGGTTGACTACGCGATCTTGGAATTTGAAGGACGAAAGCTCCTTATCTGCGCCGACCAAGTAACGGAGAGCTTTTTCCGTATTGCCCATCAGAAGGAGGGTAACACTTACTTCGAGAAAGAGGGCATAGATGCCAACAACTGGTCTTGGGGCGACAATCCGAAGCTGATCAAGGGCTCCGACCTCGCCGGAACCAAAGTCCGCCATCCGATGCACGCCCTCGGCGGGTTCTACGAAACGCTCCGCCCCATGCTCGCAGGCGACTTCGTCACCACCGACTCCGGTACCGGCCTCGTCCACATGTCGCCCGACCATGGCGAGGACGATTTCTACCTGTGCCGCGAGAACGGGATCGACCCGGTCTTCGCGGTCGACGATGGCGGGGTGTATCGCGACGACTGGCCGTGGCTGGGCGGCGACGACGAGCGCCGCCGCTCGGTCATCAACCCCAACTTCAACGCGCCCGACGGGCCGATCTGCTCGGACCTGCGCGAAGCGGGCGCGCTGCTGAGCGCGAGCGCGGATTACAAGCACTCCTACCCGCATTCGTGGCGGTCCAAGGCGAAGATCATCTACCGCTGCACGCCGCAGTGGTTCGTGCCGATGGACAGGGACCTGGGTGCGGAATCCCCCCTCCCCGATGGGGAGGGGTCGGGGGAGGGGTCGGGGGAGGGGTCTCCCACGCCCGCAAGTGCCGAACACCCTCACCCAACGCTCTCCCTCAAGGGAGAGGGCTCGACGCTGAGGGAACGCGCCCTCTCCGAGATCGAGCGCGTCCGCTTCGTGCCCGAGCGCGGGCGCAACCGCATCCGCGCGATGGTCGAAGGGCGGCCCGACTGGGTGCTTTCGCGCCAGCGCGCATGGGGCGTGCCGATCACGCTGTTCGTCCGCAAGGACGGTACCTACCTGCAGGACGCGAGCGTCAACAGCCGCGTCGTCGATGCCATCCGGACAAGCGGCGTCGATGCGTGGGACGAGGCGCGCAAGGCCGAATTCCTCGGAAGCGAGCACAATCCCGACGATTTCGAGATGGTGCACGACATCCTCGACGTGTGGTTCGATTCGGGCTGTACGCATGTCTTCGTGCTCGAAAGCGACCGCTGGCCCGCGCTGACCTGGCCCGCGAATCTCTACCTCGAAGGTTCCGACCAGCATCGCGGCTGGTTCCAGTCCTCGCTGCTCGAAAGCTGCGCCACGCGCGGGCGCGCGCCTTACGACCAGGTACTGACCCATGGCTTCACCATGGACCAGAACGGGCGCAAGATGTCGAAGAGCCTCGGCAACACGGTCGATCCATTGAAGATCGTCGACCAGTACGGCGCGGATATCCTGCGGCTGTGGGCGCTGAGCGTCGATTCGACGATGGACCACCGGATCGGCGACGAGATCCTGAAGGGCGTGGCCGACCAGTACCGCAAGCTGCGCAACACCTTCCGCTACATGCTCGGCGCGCTCGAAGGCTACGAGGCTTCGGAAGCGGTCGATTATGCGCAGATGCCCGAGCTGGAGCGCTACACACTGCACCAGCTGGCCGAGCTCGATGGCAAGCTGCGGCAGTGCATCGCGGACTACGACTTCAACGAATATACCCGCCTGCTGACCGAGTTCGCGAACGAGGATCTCTCCGCCTTCCTGTTCGATATCCGCAAGGATCGGCTCTATTGTGACGATCCGGCATGGGTCGAACGCCGCGCCTACCGCACCGTGCTCGACACGCTGTTCCACGCGCTGGTGCGCTACGCCGCGCCGGTGCTGGTGTTCACTGCCGAGGAAGTATGGTCCACGCGCTTCCCCGATGCGAAGAGCGTCCACCTGCAGCAGATCGATCCGCTACCGGGCGAATGGACCGACGAGGCACTCGCCACCCGCTTCGCCGCGCTGCGCGAGCTTCGCGAGGATGTGACCGAGGCGATCGAGCCGCTGCGGCGCGAGAAGACCATCCGCTCCAGCAACGAAGCTGCCGTTTCCGTCCCGAAAGGGGCCGTCCCCGAAGGTTTCAACATGGGCGATCTTGCGGAACTGTTCATCGCCGCGTCAGTCTCCACACACGAAGGGGAAGGAGTGACCGTCTCGCGCTCTTCCGATAACAAGTGTGGCCGTTGCTGGCGCCTCCTGCCGAGCGTTTCGGAGGATGGCGACCTGTGCGATCGGTGCGAGGAGGTCGTGAACTGATGCCGCGTATCTGGAACCGCCGTATCGCCGGCCTCGTGCTGGCCGCGCTCGTCTTCGGGCTGGACCAGTTCGTGAAGTGGCTCGTCACCGGACCGCTGGAAATCGACCAGGTCGGCGACGTCATGCACCTGCTGCCGTTTTTCGACCTGACCTTCACGCAGAATTTCGGCATTTCGCTGGGGCTTTTCGAAGCCCAGAGCGTCGAGGCGCGCTGGATACTGGTGTGCGGCACCGCCGTGATCGCGGTGATCGTGCTGCTATGGATGCTGCGCGAACGCACCGGTGGGGACATTTTCGGCCTCGGCCTGATCCTCGGCGGCGCGCTGGGCAACATCCTCGACAGGGTGCAGTACGGCTACGTGGTCGACTATGCCGATCTGCACTTCGGCACCTTCCGGCCGTTCCTCATCTTCAACATCGCCGACGCCGCGATCACCATCGGCGTCCTCATCATCCTTGCCCGATCCTTCTTCCTGCGCGACAAGAGCGCGGACGACGACATGCACCTCGCTGCGAAAGAGAGCTGATTATGCGTACCAAGAGCCTCCTGATCCTCGGCACACTTGCGATGGGCCTGGCTGCCTGTGGCAGCAATGGCGGCATTCTGGGTCGCGAACGGCCCGACGAATTCGCCGTGCAGCGTCAGGCGCCGCTGGTGGTGCCGCCCGATTTCAACCTCGCCCCGCCCGAGCCGGGCACCGCACGCCCGGCCGAGGGTACCGCTGCCGAGCAGGCGCTCGACGCGCTGTTCGGTGGGCCGGCTCCGCGTAGCCAGGTCGAAGCGGCCGCCATCAGCCGGGCAGGCGAGGCCGAGCCGGGTATCCGCTCTGCAGTGGGCGACCCGCACACGCCGACCGTCGCGAAGGGCCGCGTAACGCGCGACATCATCGCCGCACCCGAGGGTGACGGCGGCTCCGCGCAGGCCGTCATCCCCGGCTGATCGCTGCAACCTTGAATAGCTCGGCGTGCGTGCGTTCGCACCGCGGCAACTTTTCGAACATTTTCGCCTCGCCGGTCGCCCGCCGGGGCGCGATGCCCCCGTTCGCGACCGGTCGGGCTAACGGCCTGCCATGGATTTGACCTTGGGCAGGAACGTGCGGCCGATCCGCAGGGTTTCGCCGTCTTCCAGCTCGACCGACCAGACCCCCAGCCCATCGTGCCGCAGGCCGGCGATGTGATCCTTGCGCAGGATCGTGCTGCGGTGGATTCGGATGAAGGCTTCGGGATCGAGCTTTTCTTCCAGTCCGGCGATCGTCTGCAACAGCAGGTAGGTCTTGTCGCCGACGTAAAGCCGGACGTAATCGCGCTCCGCATCGATCCGGCGCACGTCCGAGACCGACACCCGGACCAGTTCCGAGCGGTGCGGGACCCACAATTCGCGCAGCCATCTGCCATCGCCCGGTTCGGCGGTTTCGCCCCGCTTTGCCAGAGCGCGGCCGATCGCCCTTTCCAGCCGTTCGGCTGCGACCGGCTTCAGGACATAGTCGACCGCATCCAGATCGAACGCCTCGACCGCGAAGCTCTCGTGCGCGGTGACGAAGATGATCGCGGGCGGGGTGGGCGTCTTGGCGAGCTTCCTGGCCACCTCGATCCCGTCGAGCCCGGGCATCGTCAGGTCCAGCAGCACGAGGTCGGGGGCCTGCTCGCCGATAACCTCCAGCGCGGCCTCGCCATGGTCGGCCGTGCCGACGACTTCGACCCGCTCGATCCGGCTGCAAAGCGTCTCCAATCGCTCGATCGCGAGCGGCTCGTCGTCGACCAGGACAACGCGCAGGGGTGAGTTATCGTCCATTCTTCATATCCAGCGGCATGATGATTTCCGTTCGGTAGCCCCGTCCTTCGCGCTGGCCCGACTCGACATGTGCGCGATCCCCGAAGCGGGCGCGCAGGCGATCGCGCACATTGGAGAGCCCGATGCCGAACCCCCCGCCGCCGCTTTCGCCAAGGCCGGGTCCATCGTCGGCCACCACCAGATGCAGGCGATCGTCCTTCGCAAAGGCCTCGATCGTGACGTGCACCCGGGAGGTCGAGCGGGCAACCGCATAGCGGACGGAGTTTTCGACCAGCGGCTGCAGGATCATCCCCGGCACGCGGGCCCTTTCGAGGGCTTCGGGAAGGGTGATGTCGACCACCAGCCGCTCCGGAAAACGCACTTCCTCAATCGCGAGGTAGTCGCGCTGCAGGGAAATTTCGTCTTCCAGCGCAACGTCTTCGGTCGGCTCTTCGGCCAGGCTGTGGCGGTAGAAGTTCGACACCGCCTGGATCATCGCTTCGGCGCGCGCTTCCTTGCCGGTGATCACCAGCGAGGACAGCGAGTTGAGCGTGTTGAACAGGAAGTGCGGATTGATCTGGTAGCGCAGGCTGCGCAATTCGGACGCCTTGGCGGCGGACCGGAACCGTTCCTCGCGGGCCTGTGCCGCCCTCGCCTGCGCGCCCGCCAGCATCGCGAGATAGAGCGCCGCCCACGCCAGCAGCAGGAAATAGCGGCCCAGCGCGATGTCCGACAATTGCCGCCAGCGTTCCGTACCCGTGGGCGCAGGGGCCAGCACGAAAGTCCGCACGTCGTCGATTTCCAGGTCTTCGTTGTCTTCGCGGCCAGCCGGGCGGCGGCGTGGCAGCGGCGGAAACTCCAGCAGCATGTTGCCCGCCTCGTCCCGGCGGATGACTACGCCCTGATCCTCGGCGTATTTCTGGTAGAATTCCTTGTAGATGCGCTCTTCGACATCGGCGAAGACCATCTGGTTTATCTGCGCGATCATCAGCGATGCCGGCAGCGCGACGACCAGCGCCGTAGCCGTCTTGATGATCAGCGACTGCCGATCGACCAGCCGCAGCACCAGCCACATGCCCAGCGTGACCGTAGCCCCGGCGAGGCATACCAGCGACCGGCGCCACAGGAGTGCTTCCTGAAGCTCCAGCCCGACGATCGCGCCCCGCAGGCTGACCAATGCGAAATAGGTGATCCACAGGCCCGCAATCGAGATCAGCACCAGCCTGAAGGGCAGCCGGCTCGAAACGGAGTTATCCTGCAGGTCGGAGGTATCTTCTGTCACAGTCTGCCGTCATTGCCCGGCCTCGCGCACGAATACCATGCCGCCGGTCGATCCTAAAAATGCCCCGGTCGAAGCCCGCCTGCCGTCAGGCCGTCAGCCAATGGAGATGCGCGCGTCGCGCAATGCCTGCAATACTTCCTCGTCGACGGGGGTCCAGGGCTCTGCCTTGCCCATCGGCGCGGTGAGCCCCGCCAGCGACCGTGACCATACGCGAGAGAAGATCACGGTCTCGTCTTCCCACAGGACCGCCAGCACCCTGCCCTCGCCCGGCTCGCGCCAGCCCGCGGGCAGTTTCCCCCATGCCAAATTGTCGCTCCACCGCTCCGGCTCGCAACCGGGATGGTAATAGTCCGCCTCGGCCAGCGATTGCAGCACGCCGACCCAATCCACAGGCTGCCTGTCGACGGCGAAGGCCGCGAAAGCCAGGCTCGGATCGGGAATTTCGGGCGCGAAGACTCCAGCCTCGGCCATCTGCCCGACGAGCTTGCGAACCTTAGCCTGCTTTGCCTGCGACAGCGGAGGGATCGTCCCTTCGAACTGCAGCTTCCTCGCCGGAGCGTCCGGTTGGGACGCAAAACTCAGCGCCACCCCGACAAAAATGTCGATCGCGTAGGCGAACCCCAGCAGCACGATCGCAAAAATCACGACGAGGAAGGCGTGACCATCCCCATCCCACGCCATGCCCATCACCCGGGTGGCAAACAGGAAGCTGACTCCCAGCGCCAGCAGACGGATGGTCCAGCGCCCCATTGTGCTGCGCAGAAACGCGATCACGCGTCCAGCAGGCCTTCTTCCGCGATGCGCTTCTTCCACTGCGCCGGGGCGAGCGTGTGGACATTGTTGCCCGCCGCATCGACCGCCACGGTCACCGGCATGTTTTCGACCGTGAATTCGTAGATCGCTTCCATGCCCAATTCTTCGAACGCGACGACCTTTGCTTCCTTGATCGCCCGCGCCACCAGGTAGGCCGCGCCGCCGGTCGCCATCAGGTAGGCGGTCTTGAAGCGGCTGATCACGTCGACCGCATCTGCGCCCCGTTCCGCCTTGCCGATCATCGCCAGCAGGCCGAGGTCGAGCATCATCTCGGTGAACTTGTCCATCCGGGTGGCGGTGGTCGGGCCTGCCGGGCCGACGACTTCGCCCATCACCGGGTCGACCGGGCCGACGTAGTAGATCGCCCGCCCCTTGAAGCTCACCGGCAGCTCCTCGCCCGCCTCGAGCATGTCCTTGATGCGCTTATGCGCCGCGTCGCGCCCGGTCAGCATCTTGCCCGACAGCAGCAGGCGGTCGCCATGATTCCAGCTCTCCACCTCTTCCTGCGTCAGCGTGTCGAGGTTCACGCGCTTCGCCGCGCTGTCCGGCTGCCAGTTGACCTTGGGCCACTGATCGAGATCGGGTTTTTCCAAATAGCTCGGGCCCGACCCGTCGAGCGTGAAATGCGCGTGGCGAGTCGCTGCGCAGTTCGGGATCATCGCTACAGGCTTGCCCGCGGCGTGGCACGGCCAGTCGAGGATCTTGACGTCGAGCACGGTGGAGAGACCGCCGAGCCCCTGCGCGCCGATTCCCTGAGCATTGACCGCGTCGAATATATCGATCCGCAGCTGCTCGATGTCGGTCTGCGCACCGCGCGCCTTGAGCTGGCCCATGTCGATCGGGTCCATCAGGCTCTGCTTGGCCAGCCGGACGCAATGTTCCGCCGTGCCGCCGATACCGATGCCCAGCATCCCCGGCGGGCACCAGCCCGCGCCCATCGAAGGGATCTGCTCGACCACCCAGTCGACGATATTGTCGCTGGGGTTCATCATCTTGAACTTGCTCTTGTTCTCGCTGCCGCCACCCTTCGCGGCGACATCGATGCTGACCGTGTTGCCCGGCACCATCTCGACCGAAAGCACGCAGGGGGTATTGTCGCGCGTGTTGCGGCGGGTGAAGGCGGGATCGGCGAGAATGCTGGCGCGAAGCTTGTTGTCGGGGTGGTTGTAGGCGCGGCGAACGCCCTCATCGACCGCTTCCTGCAAGCTCCGCTTGCTGTCCAGGCGGCATTCCTGCCCCCATTTGACGAACACGTTGACGATGCCGGTATCTTGGCAGATCGGGCGGTGGCCCTCTGCACACATGCGGCTGTTGGTCAGGATCTGCGCAATAGCGTCCTTCGCGGCGGGCCCCTGCTCGGCCTCATAGGCCTCGCCCAGCGCGCGAATATAGTCCATCGGGTGGTAGTAGGATATGAATTGCAAAGCGTCGGCGACACTTTCGACGAGATCGTCTTCACTGATAACAACCATGTCGCTCATCGACGGGCACCTTCTACTGATCGAAACCGGAGCGCCGATAGAGCAGCAAAGGCCTATGCGACAAGTGATGCGGGTCTTGGCGAGCCTTTCCGCCCCCTCTAAGGCGTCTGCCGGGGCCCGCATCCCCGTCTACCAAGCGGCATAGATAGCGAGACGAGAGAAATGATTGCCACCGCGCAGAAAACGACAGATTTCGCGGCCGCACGCCGTCACATGATCGAAAGCCAGCTACGCACCAGCGGGGTCAACGATTCCTGGGTGCTCGAGCGGATGGCTGCTGTGCCGCGCGAAGATTTCGTGCCCGAAGCCGCGCGCGCCGGTGCCTATGTCGACCGGACGGTGCCGCTTGGCGATGGCGCCTTTCTTGCGCCGCCGCTCGCGCAGGGCCTTATCCTGAACCATGCCCGCCCCGCTGCCGCGGACCGCGCACTCCTCGTCGGGCCGGCCACCGGGTATCTCGCTGCGCTGCTTGCGCCGCTGGTTGGCGACCTCGAGCAGGCGACGCCCGAGTCGGTGCTTTCCGGGAATGTCGAAGGGACCTTCGATCTGGTGATCGTCGATGGCGCTCTCGAGCAGGTACCCGCCGCGCTGGCCGCCACCCTCTCGCCCGATGGGCGACTCGTTACCGGGGTCATCCGCAACGGCGTCACCCGGCTCGAACTGGGCCGCCGCAGCGGAGATGGCGTTTCGCTGATCTCCGTCACCGAAGCGCAGCTGCCCCGTCTCGCAGCCTTCGACGCGCCACCGAGCTGGACTTTCTGATGATGACACGTCGATCCCGTTTCCTCGCCATAGCGGCGACCAGCGCGCTCGCTCTGGCAGCGCCCGCGCACGCCGATACGCTGCGCGAAGCGCTGGCCGAGGCCTATCGCACGAACCCCACCCTGCAGGCCGCACGGGCGCAATTGCGCGCGACCGACGAAACCGTCGCGATCGAGAAAGCCGATGCCCGCCCGAATGTGAACGGGCAGGCTGCGCTGACCGAGTATGTGAAGAAGAGCTCCACCAGCTTTTTCTCTCCCGACCGTGCCCTGACCGCTGGCGTCGATCTGGGCGTGCCGCTCTATTCGGGCGGCTCGGTCAAGAACTCCATCCGGGCGGCGAAGGAACGCGTGCAAGCGGGCCGGGCCGATCTGCGCGGCACCGAAAGCGCGATCTTCAGCCAGGTCGTCGCAGCTTACATGGACGTCCTGCGCAGCGAAGCGCTGGTGGGATTGAGCGCCAACCAGGTCGATGTGCTTCAGGTCAATCTCCAGGCGACGAGCGACCGGTTCGAGATCGGCGATCTTACCCGCACCGATGTCGCCCAGTCGCAGTCGCGCCTCGCGCTGGCACAAGGGGACCTGCGGTCGGCGCAGGCGGGCCTCATCCAGGCGCGCGAGAATTACATCCAGCTGGTCGGGTCCGCCCCGGGTGAGCTCGAACCACCGCCGCCGCTGCCCAACCTGCCAAGCGATCCGCGCACGGCGGTGGAAGTGGCGCTCGAAAACAACCCCGATCTCATTGCTGCGCGGGAACGCGCAGCTGCGGCGGGTTACGACATCGAAGTGGCCGGAGCGAGCCGCCTCCCACGCGTGTCGGCATTCGCCGGGTACGATTATCAGAACTTCCTGGGTTCGGTTCCGGGCTCACCGCTCGACCCGAGCGACCCTGCCAGCCCGATTGTCGGCAGCCCGCAGACCGCGACCGCATCCTCGGCGGGGCTGTCGCTGACCATTCCGCTGTTCCAGGGCGGTCGCCCCGCGGCGCTGCAACGTCAGGCCCAAGCCATCGCTTCCGCCAGCTACGACCAGGTTATCGCGACCGAACGTGACGTGATTGCGCAGGTACGAGCAGCATACGCCAGCTATTCGGCAGCCCTCGCGATCATCGACAGTTCGCGCGAAGCGGTCGCCTCGGCCGAGCTCAGTCTGGAGGGTGTCCGGGCGGAAAACTCGATCGGCAATCGCACCGTGCTCGATGTGCTGAACGCCGAACAGGAACTGCTGCTCTCGCGAGTCGATCTCGTGACGGCTCGCCGTAATGCTTACGTTGCCGGCTTCACCCTGCTCGCCGCGATGGGCCGCGCCGAAGCGCGCGACCTCGGTATCGAGGGCGGCGCGCTGTACGATCCGCTGGATAATTACGACCGGGTCGTTGGCAAGTGGAACGACTGGGACCGCGATCCCGACCCCGAAGCACAGGGCACGCGCACCATTGACATTCCCCCCGCCAACGCGGAAATCGGCGGCGTCTACGGCCCGGTGAACGAGCCGGACGAGGACTGAGTCAGCCGGAGCTGGGGGGCATGAGCGTGCGACACGATGGGGAAGCGTCGGTCGAGGAAATTCTCGATTCCATCAAGAAGGTGATCGCGCGCGACAATCGCGCGGGCGCGATGGAAGCCCGCCGTCGGCGGGAACGCACCACGCGCGACGAAAGCCCGTCGTCTCCGCATGATCCGGTGATGGATGAAGAGGCCGACGAAGTGCTCGACCTCGCCGAAGCCGAACTGGTCGATGAAGATGAAAGCGAATCGCCCGCCGAGTCGGACGACGATCAGGATAGCGAAGGACCGTCCTTGATGAGCGAAGCCGCACGCCACGCGATGCGCGACAATCTGGCTACGCTTGCGCTTCTTTCGGAGCCTGGCAGCCCGCCGCAGATCGTTCGCTCGGGCGAAACATCGCTCGAAGGGCTGGTGCGCGAGATGTTGCGCCCGATGCTGGCCGAGTGGCTCGACAAGAACCTGCCGCCGATGGTGGAAGAGCTGGTGCGCCAGGAAATTGCGCGGATCGTCAAGAAACAGGGTTGAGGGCACCTGCCGTCAGCGAGTTTTCGCTTGCGGGCTCTGACTGAAGGCCTAGTTTCCGCGCCCATGCGCAAGGCCTTCAAACCGCTCGCCCTTCTCGCCCTCTCGACGGCGTTTCTCACCACCCCCGCTTCCGCTCAGGACCAGTCCGAGGGCAGTACGCCTGCGCCGATGTCGGCACGCGATCTGGTCACGATGCCGCGGCTCGGCGGCCCCAGCGTCAGCGCGGATGGCAAGCGCATGCTCTATTCGGTTACCTCGACCGACGAGACCTCACTGGCGCGCAGTACGGATTACCGCCTGAAAACGCTCGCCACGGGCGAAGAGGTTGCGGTGACCCTGCCCGAAGACGCCAATTCGCCGGTCTTCGTCGGCAATGACCGCCTCTATTTTCTTGCCCCCGGCGAACGCGGTTCGACGGGCATGCAGGTCTTCACCGCGATCCTCCGCGACAATGGCAGCTTGGCCCAGACGCAGCAGGTGACCCGCTACACCCGCGATGTCAGCGGCTTCGAAGTCTCGCCGCAGGGCAACAGCCTCGCGATTTTCGGCGACGTGCCGCGCGAATGCACGCAGTTCGACTGTGCGAGCGAAGCGGCCGGGCCGGGCTCGGGCATGCTTTTCGACGCCGATGACGGTTTCGTGCGCCACTGGGACAGCTATGAAACGCCCGGCACCTTCAGCCGCGTGTTTGTCGCCCCGCTGAAGAATGGTGCCGCTGCCGGTGCTGCCGTCGCGGTCGACGGACCGGCGGCGGATGGTGCACTCGTCGGCGACACGCCGCTACGCCCCTTCGGCGGGCTGGAGGACATGGCGTGGAGCCCCGACGGCTCGACCCTCTACTTCGTCGCGCGTCAGGCCGATCGGGCCGAGCCGACATCGACGAACAGCGACATCTACCGCTTCTCGATGGGCGATAACGCGCCGAGCAATCTGACCGATGCCAACGAGGCAAGCGATGGTTCGCCCACGCCCTCGCCCGATGGCAAGAGCCTCGCCTATCTCGCAATGGCGCGTCCGAACTACGAATCGGACCGCCAGGTGGTCATGCTGCGCGATCTCGCGACCGGGAAGGTTCGCGCACTGACACAGGATTTCGACCGCAGCTTCGCCTCGCTTGCTTGGACGCCCGATTCGCGCTGGATCATCGCCACCGCACAGAGCGTGCTCGATACACCCGCTTTCCGCATCGATCCGCGTACCGGCGCAGTCACCGAACTCGATCTGGTCCGCGGCAACGAAGCGCATATCGGTAACGTGACGCCGGTGGGGAACAAGGCGCTCGTCTACACGCGCGATTCGATTGCCGCACCTGCCGAAGCCTACCTGTCCGAAGGGTGGAGCCAGGGGGTCCAGCTGACCAACGTGGCCACCGCGCGGATTGCCGCTCTCGCACCGGTCGAGACGCGCCGTTTCGAATTCGCAGGAGCCGGCGGCGACACGGTTCACGGCCAGATTACCAAGCCCTCCGGCGTGGACGGCCAGATCCCCGCGATCCTCTACGTCCATGGCGGCCCGCAGGGCTCGTTCAACGATGGCTGGTCGAGCCGGTGGAATCCGCGCGTTCTTGCCAGCCAAGGCTACGCGGTGATCTCGGTCGATTTCCACGGGTCCACCGGATACGGGCAGGCCTTCACCGATGCGATCAACCGCGACTGGGGCGGGAAGCCTCTGGAAGACCTGCAGAAGGGTCTGGCGGCCGCGCTGGCGCTCGACAGCCAGATCGACGGGGAGCGTGCCTGCGCCATGGGCGCGTCGTATGGCGGCTACATGATGAACTGGATCGAGGGTAACTGGCCCGACCGGTTCAAGTGCCTCGTGCAGCACGACGGGCTGTTCGATATGCGCAGCTTCTATTACGCGACCGAGGAATTGTGGTTTCCCCGCTGGGACTTCGGCGGCTCCTACGCCCAGAACAGCAAGCTGTACGAGCGCTGGAATCCGGTGAACTATGTCGACAACTGGCAGACCCCCATGCTCGTCGTGACCGGAGAGAAGGACTACCGCGTCCCTTCGACGCAGGCATTCGGCGCCTTCACCGCGCTTCAGGAACGCGACATTCCGGCGCAGATGCTCGTCTTCCCCGACGAAAACCACTGGGTGCTCAAGCCTGCCAATTCGCTCCAGTGGCACGACACGGTGTTCGGCTGGCTCGACCGCTGGCTGGGCGACGAGGGCGAATGAGCAAGGACAAGGCGCTGCGCAAAGCGCGCGTGGCCCTGACCAAGACCGGCGGCGAGGATGCCGCGCGCCACATCTTCCTGTGCGCGATGCCGCACAAGGCAAAGTGCTGCGACCGCTCGCAGGGCGAAGTATCGTGGAATTATCTCAAGAAGCGCCTGAAGCAGTTAGGTATCGGCCCATCGAAAAGCGGTGAGCATGGTCTGGTCATCCGTCGGACGAAGGCAGATTGCCTGCAAATATGCGAGGCGGGGCCGATCGCCGTCGTTCAGCCCGATGGGGTCTGGTACCATTCCTGCACGCCGACGGTGCTTGAAGAGATCATCCAGCAACATCTGATCGGCGGAGAGCCGGTCGAGGCCTACCGCCTCCACCCGGCAGACTAGCGGTCTTCGTCGTCCAGCGGATTGTGGATCGATTCGTCGTGCCCGGTTCCGTTCGACAGGAAAACCAGGCCCATCAGCGCGCTGGCGAGCAGCATCGTCATCCCGATGCCCAGCGCCACCGCGATGAAGAAATGCGGGCTGACCTCCGCCTCGCTCCAGAAAATTGCGACCATCGCCCCTCCTACGACGAGCAGGGTGAGCGCGAACATGAATCGCATGATTCTTTTGTAGCGCGCCCAGGCAAAGGCGGCCTTTTCCGGATCATCGAGAGGAGATTTTGGAGCCAATTGGCCTTCCTTAGGTGACGATTCGCCAAACGATGGCCTTCGTGCCATCATCCGGGCGGAGGGGAAAGGAGGACCTAAGGCATGACTATCGAACGGCTTATGGCGGATCGAGAGGCGGGGGACATCCTGAGCTGTACCACGCAGACGATCATGCGCGACGCGGTCGCACTGCTGGCGGAAAAGCGCATCGGCGCCCTGCCGGTGATGGATGGCGATCGTGTGGTGGGCATATTCTCGGAACGCGATGTGATCTACTGCATGGCGAGGGAGGACGGGGCCTGCCTCGACCGCCCGGTGGGCGAGGTAATGACCGCACCCCCGATCACGGTGAATCGCGCCGAGCAGGTCGACCGGGCGCTGGCCCTGATGACCAAGCGCCGGATTCGCCACCTGCCGGTGGTCGAGAACGACCGGATGGTCGGCTTCGTCTCGATCGGCGATCTGGTGAAATACCGGTTCGACAAGGTCGAGCAGGAAGCGGAAGAGATGCGCAGCTACATCCAGACCGCTTGAGCCCGGCCACCCGAAGGCCCATATCGTGCCTATGAGCACTACACCCGCCCTTACCGAGGCTGCCGCCGCACGCGTATCCGCGATCGCCAGCAAGCAGGGCAAGCCCGCCATCCTGCGCCTTGCGGTCGATGGCGGAGGCTGTTCCGGCTTCCAGTATCGCTTCGAACTGGCCGATGCCCCGGATGAAGAGGATCTTGCCAGCGAAACCGCAGGGGTGCGCCTGATCGTCGATCCGGTCAGCCTCGATCTCGTGGCAGGCAGCACGGTCGATTACGTCGAATCGCTGGGTGGGGCGGCCTTCCGGGTCGAGAATCCTCAGGCGGCGGCTGGTTGCGGCTGCGGTTCAAGCTTCGGCATTTGAATTAGACTAGGCGCAACGCATCGGGCAGGAAGCCTGCATGCGTATCGCCACATTCAACATCAACGGAATCAAGGCGCGCCTGCCGCGTCTGATCGAATGGCTCGAAGAAACGCAGCCCGACGTCGCGTGCCTGCAGGAAATCAAGTCGCAGGACGATGGCTTCCCCGCTGCCGAGTTCGAGAAGATCGGTTACCAGGCGCTCTGGCACGGCCAGAAGAGCTTCAACGGGGTGGCGATCCTCGCCAGGGACGGGCTGACCATGACCGAGCGGATGCGCGGATTGCCGGGCGACGATAGCGACGATCATGCGCGTTATCTTGAGGCGGAGGTCGACGGTGTGGTCATCGCCAACCTCTACCTGCCCAATGGCAACCCGCTGCCAGGGCCCAAGTTCGACTACAAACTCGCGTGGATGGAGCGGCTGCGCGCGCGCATGGCCGCGATCTGGGCGGAGGAGAAGTCGGCGATCGTGCTTGGCGATTTCAACGTCATTCCCGAAGACAAGGACGTCTGGTCGCCGCCCGCGATGGCAGACGACGCGCTGATGCAGCCCGCCTCACGCGATGCCTATCGCCGCCTGCTGGCCGACGGGTGGACCGATGCGCTCGACACTCTCAACCCGCGCGGCGGCGTGTGGACGTTCTGGGACTACCAGCGCGGCGCATGGCAGCGCGATCACGGCTTCCGGATCGATCACTGCCTGCTTTCGCCCGAACTGGCCGACAGGCTGCAGGCTGCGGGCGTCGACAAGGACGCGCGCGGCCGCGAAAAGGCGAGCGACCATGCACCCGTGTGGGTGAAGGTCGCCGCCTGATCCTGTCTTAGGGAAGCCGGGCCGAGCGCTGGTGCGCGATCAGCGGTAGAAGACGTGGGTCTTGATTGTAGCGCGAGCCTGCTTGGTGCGGGCCCAGCGGGGCTTCACGTACGTCGCGTGGAAATACAGCGAATCGCGTGCTTCACTGTTCCACAGGCCTTCGTGCGCGATCCGCGCGATCTTGCGTGCGCGTTCCCATGCGCCTGCATTGCTGCGGCGGCTCGGGATACGGCCGTTCTTCACGAAGGAGAACTGCGCGCGCTGGGTGACGACCCCGCAATAGTCCGAGGGGAAGGCCGAGGATTCGGTGCGATTGATGATGACCTGCGCCACCGCCAGCTGGCCTTCGATCGGCTCACCACGCGATTCGAAGTACACTGCGCCTGCAAGACACTCGAGCTCGGGCGACATGGTGCTGGGGGCGTCGACCTCGGCCACCAGCTCGCGCAGCGAGGATGCCTTGGCGAATTCCGGTTCCGCATCGGAGGCATCGGCGGTCTTTGCGGTCTCGTCCTTCTCCGGAAGCGGCTGGACCACTTCTTCCGAGATGAAGACCGGTGCGTCCGTAGCTTCAGGCTGCGGCGCGATGAGCGTTTCAGCGGTGCCCTCTTGGGCTTGCGCATCGGCGTAGGCAAAGCCTGCGGATGCGATCAGTCCGGTTGCGACAAACGCCGCAAAGCCGAATTTCGTCTTGGTACCCATTGATCCCGTTCAAAGGGCGGTGAACGAACTCAGACGCAGGCTGGAACCAACACGCGCGAAAGCGCTTGTATGAAATGTGCAAATGTGAGGGTTCTGTAAAAGGCCTGCCGGCCGTTCCCCGACTGCGTGCTAATCGGCGCGACCGTATTGTCGCCTCGACCGCCTGCGCAAATTCGAAGTTGCGGGCCCATTGCCGCAGAATGGGCTTAGGTCAAGTTAAGGCCGCATTTGTGCGACGAACCGTTCCGGATCGTCGATCTGTGCCTCTATGACCCACAAATCATCGTCCTGCGAACTTCTGCGATCGCAATAATCGTAGATTTTTCGTTCGTTTTCAGCGGTTTCTTCTTGCGTTACTTGCCACTCGAAGCCGAAGTCCGCCGAAGGCCGTCTTTCGACTAATTTCACCGTCCCGCCGCGGTCGCGCAGCAATAGAACATAGGTGCCGCTCTCACGATCACCTTTGGCAAGGATAACTCCCGAGCCGCCTTCGCTCGAAATCTGTCGCAAAATCCCGCTGACGACGAGGTGAGTCGGCAGGCGCGAATCGGTCATTCCGAATCGCTCGTGTAGCCTTCGAGGCCGGAGAGCGGGATGCGCGAGCGCATGAAGGTGCCCGTGCCGCGTCCGATCTCGTCTCCTTCCTCATCGACCAGGCGCGATTCGGCGACGAGAACCCGTCGGTGGCCGCTTACCCATACACCCGTGGCGATCACTCGCCCCGTGCGTACGGGCTTGGTAAAATGCAGGTTGAAAGCGGTGGTCAGCAGGAAGCGATCGGTGACGAGGCTGTTGGCCGCATAGAAAGCCGCATCGTCGAGCATCTTGAAATAGATCGTCCCGTGCGCTGCGCCCGCCGCATGATAGACGCTTTCCGTGATATCGAATGCAATCCGGGCGTGGCCTTCGCGCTCGATCGTCAGCTCGGAAGAAAAGGCATCGTTGATCGGCGCGCTTCGATACAGACGCTCGAGCGCACGGTAATGGGCGACGGGCCCCTGGCTTTCTTCAGGCTGCGTCACGCAGGTCCGCATTGGCGACGATAGCGAACAGCTCCTCTTCGCTCTGCGCCTCGAACAGTGAGTGCAGAACGCGCTCGTCGCGGGTCAAGCGAGACATCGCGGCCAGCGCGTGGAGGTGCCGGGCACCTGCATCGCTGGGCGAGACCAATCCCATGACCAGGCGCACCGGCGCACCATCCGCCGCGTCGAATTCGACATCCTGATCGAGGTGAATGAGCATGGCGAGCGGCTGATCGATCGCATCCATCCGCGCATGCGGCATCGCCACTCCCCGCCCGAAACCCGTGCTGCCGAGGGCTTCGCGTTCGCGCAGCGCCTCGAGCACCACGTCATCCTCAAGCGAATATGCGGTAGCGAACCCCTGCGCCAGTTCGGCCAGGATGGCACGCTTGTCGGTGCAGGTCGCGCAGCGCACGGCTTCGGGAATTAATCGAAAGGGGAACGACACGGGGGAATTCTCTACCTTGGTAGCGTGGGCTTCGTCCGTGATCCTGAGACGTCCGACCTCAGGCCACGAAAAACCTAACGAATTGGGCGCGGTGAGCGCGGGGACGGCGGACCGGGGCGAGAAGCCCCGGTCCATCGCTCGTCAATGAGGCTCGACCCAGCCGATCGTGCCATCGTGGCGGCGGTACACCATATTATGGCGGCCGCTGCCAGCATTTTTGAAGAACAGCGCGTTGGTATCGCGCAGATCGAGCAGCATGACCGCGTCGGCGACCGAGACTTCGGGGATGTCGGTCTTGGTTTCCGCTACCACGGGTGCCGAATCCTCGACCTCGCTATCGTCTTCGTCCGGCGTTGCGGCGAAGATGCGATAAGCGGCCTCTTCTGCCTCGGGCGAGAGCGCGCGGTCGGTATGCTTGTCGGTCAAACGCCGCTTGTACCGGCGAAGCTGCTTTTCGAGCTTGGCGGCCGATGCATCGAGCGCCTGGTGGATGTCGTGGGCTTCACCGCGCGACTTGAGCGTCAGACCCTGCTTGATGTGGGCGACGATGTCGCACGAAAAGGCACCGCCTGGCACCTTGCCGAACGTGGCGTGAGCCGAAATGGCGCGACTGAAATACTTGTCGACGATGCCTGCGAGACGGTCGCTCGCGCTTTCCTGCAGCGCGGCTCCGGTATCGATCTGGTGGCCCGAAATTCTGACATCCATGCTCAGCAAATCTCCTTTTTTCTGGCTACCCCGGGGGAGGGCATGCCTACCTATTCCAGATAGGTCTTGCGATACGTTCAAGAAAGGCCGCGTGCCGCATCAGTTCCGCTTCGCTCGCGGAATGGGGCCGAGGCGCACGTCGCGGGCGATCTGCCGATGCGGCGAGGGGGGCCGCGACCGCGATCGAGGAAGCAGTGCTGGCGTCCTCGGCTGCCAGAAGGCCCATCGCGATCTGGCGACCGCCGGTCAGTTCGATATAGACTTGCGCCAGAAGCTCCGCGTCCAGCAGCGCGCCATGGAAAACACGGTGGCTGCGATCGACCCCGTAGCGCGAGCACAGCGCGTCGAGCGAGTGCTTGCCACCGGGGTTCTTGCGCCGCGCCATCTCGAGCGTGTCGATCTTGCGGGTAAGGCAAATCGGTTCGCGCGCGCAAAGCTCCAGCTCGGCATTGAGGAAAGCGAAGTCGAACCCGGCATTATGCGCCACCAGCTTGTCGTCGCGGACGAAATCGAGAAACTCGTCGACAGCATCGGCGAAGCGCGGCTTGTCCGCCAAGAACTGCGCGCTCAGGCCGTGGATCGCCTCGGCTTCGGCGGGCATGTCGCGGTCGGGGTTGTAATAGGCGTGGAAGGTTTCGCCGGTCGGCATCCGGTCGATCAACTCGACACAGCCGATCTCGACCATCCGGTGCCCCTGCCTGGGGTCGATCCCGGTGGTTTCGGTATCGAAGATGATTTCTCGCATGGCCGGAGTATCGTCCTCCATGGGCCAACTGGCAAGGTCAGGCGGGGGAAGGGCGCTCGCTTTTCAATATAGCGATAAGTTCGGCGACCTCCGCCTCGGTTTCGGCGAGCGACTGGCCTGTATCGATCACGTGGTCGGCGCGCGCGCGCTTTTCCTCGTCCGGGGTTTGCAGCGCGAGGATCTGCTCGAATTTCTCCTCGGTCATGCCCTCGCGCGCCAGCACCCGCTCGCGCTGGACAACATGAGGGGCGGAGACCACCACCACGCGATCGACCCCGCCCACGCCGCCTTTTTCGAACAATAGCGGGATGTCGAACACGATGATCGGCTCGTCGCTTTTATCCGCGAGGAATGCCGCCCGGCGCTGCGCCACCGCAGGGTGCATGATCGCTTCGAGCCGGGCGAGCTCTTCAGGATTGCCGAACACCAGCGCGCCCAGCTTGCTGCGATCGACGCCCTCGGGCCCGGTCGTCCCGGGGAAGGCCGCCTCGATCGCGCCGAGCACCGGGCCGCCCGGCCCCTGCATCGTGCGGACCTCGGCATCGGCATCGAACACGGGCACGCCGTGCGCCTCGAACATTGCGGCGACCGCCGATTTGCCCATCCCGATCGAACCGGTCAGGCCGAGGATCAGCGGGCGCGTCATGCGCTCAGCAGCGCGCGTAGTTCGTGATCGTGCTGGCGCGGCGGCGGGCTCCCGAAAAATAGCCGAAACGCTTCGGCAGCCTGCCCGATCAGCATCGCAAGCCCGTCGATGGTTTCGTGCCCCGCTTCGCGAGCGGCGCGCAGGAAGTCCGTTTCGAGCGGGTCGGTGACGATGTCGTAGGCGATTGCGCCGGGCGGGGCGTGGCTCCAATCGAAAACGGGCGGGGACTTGCCGCGCATTCCCAGCGGGCTCGCATTGATCACGAGATCCAGCAGACCCTGTCGGTCGTCGAAATCGAAATCGGTCGATTGCGCGAAGTGATCCAGCAAGATGGCATGGTGCTGCGTGGTTTGGGGAAGCCCGGCGATGAGATCCTCCGCCTGCTCCACACGACGGGCGGCGATGACGAGAGTGAAGTTTTCCCTCGCGAGCGCGTGAGCAATCGCGCGCGCCGCTCCCCCTGCGCCGAGGATGCGCGCCATGCGGAAAAGGTGCGGTGACTGCAGCTCTTTGGTCAGCGGTTCGAGAAATCCCGCTGCGTCCGTGTTCGTGCCGGCGAGAAGACGGTCGTTGTCCGGATAGATTGTGTTGACCGCCCCGATCGACGCGCCCGGCTCTTCGACAGAGTCCAGATGCGGCTGGACCGTCTGCTTGAGCGGCATGGTCACGTTGCAGCCGCGCCAGTTCGGGTCCGCTTTTCGCTCGCTCAAGTAATCCGCCACCTCCGCCTCGCTCACCCGCGTGGCGCGATAATCCGCTTCGATGCCGAGTTTCTCCAGCCAGAAGCGGTGGATCGCGGGCGACTTGGACTGGGCAATCGGATCGCCGATCACTTCGGCATAGGGCATCGTCATGACGCCAGTTCGCCCTCTTCGCGAAGCGCCTCGAGCACCTGAAGCAGCGGCATGCCGAGAATGGTGAAGTGATCCCCGAAGATGCGATCGAACAGCTGCACGCCCATCGCTTCGATGCGGAAGACCCCGACAGTGTGCCCGACCGCCGGCCATTCGGCAGCGAGATAACCCTCGATGAATTCGTCGCTCAGTTCGCGCACGTGGAGCGCCGCTGCATCGGTGCCCAACCAGACGATCCGGCCATCGCGCGCGAGCGCGGCAGCGCTGTGGAGATGCATGACCTTGCCGGAAAAGAAGCGCAGGTGCTCTGCCGCCTCTTCGCGATTCCGCGGCTTGTCGAAGCGCTTCCCCTCGACGACCACCAGGCTATCCCCGCCAAGCACGAGCGCACCCGGACTTTCGACCGACACGGCGCTCGCCTTCGCCGCTGCGAGCGCCTGAGCGATCTCTTCGGGCGAGGCCTCGGACATTTCCGCCTCGAGCGCGCGCTCGTCGACGTCGGCGCCGACCGGCTCGACCGACACACCCGCAGCTTCGAGCATGGCCCGGCGCGAGGCGCTGTTGGAGGCGAGAATGAGGGTCAGATCGGCTTCTCCTGCGGTTTCGCCCGCACGTGATGATCGTTGATAAGCTTGATGATTGCCGCCGCGGTTTCTTCGATCGAGCGGCGGGTGACGTCGATCACCGGCCAGTTATTGTCGGCGAACATACGCCGGGCGAAACGGATTTCCTCCTCCACGCGCTCATGCTCGGCATAGCTCGTTTCCGATCCTTCGTTGAGCGAGAGAAGGCGATTACGGCGGATCTGCACCAGCCGTTCGGGCGCGGTGGTGAGCCCGACGATCAATGGCCCGCCGAGTTCGAACAGCACCGGCGGCGGCGGGCTTTCGATGACCAGCGGAATGTTCGCGACCTTGTACCCGCGGTTGGCGAGGTAGATACTCGTGGGCGTCTTGGACGTGCGCGAAACACCGGTGAGAAGGATGTCGGCCTTGTGCCAATCGTGGCTTCCGACTCCATCGTCGTGCGCGATCGTATAGTGGATTGCGTCGACCCGCCGGAAATAGGCATCGTCCATGCGGTGTTGGCGGCCCGGTCGCCCGTGCGCCTCCTGGCCGAAGCACGTTTCGAGTACGGCAGTCACTTCGCCCAGCGCATCCACAGCGGGTAACGCGAGCTGGCGACACTTTTCCTCCAGTGCCTTTCGAGTTTCCTCGTTGACCAGCGTATAGAGAATGAGGCCGGGCGATTTCTCGAGCTCCGGCACGATCCGTTCCAGATGCTGGCGCGAGCGGACCATGGGCCAGAAGTGGCGTACCACATCCACCCCTTCGAACTGGGCGAGCGCGGCGTTCGCCACCATCTGCAGCGTCTCGCCAGTCGAATCGGAAAAGAGGTGCAGGTGGGTGCGCGACAAGGCTGCCGTCCGGGTTGTGGAGAAGCCTCGGGATAAACCACTTCACCGATGCGAGGACAAGTCCGGCATCAAATTCATGCCCTTTTCGCGCCGAACTTGGGCGGGAGTCTGCCCACAGCAGAACCGGTTTTCGACACCCGTCTGACAAGCGGGATAAGTTTCGATTGACGATGGTACCGCCGCGAGTCGAGGAGCGGATGGAGCCTGCGGGTTTTCCCGTGGGGCCTGTGGGCCGGAGGGTTATCATCGCTGTCCACAGGGCCAACTCACTTCAATCATCTATTAATATAATTATTATTGGGGTTAGAGAGACCTATGCCCGGTCCGCTTCTCGATTGCCTCCACGGCGAATTGCTCGCCCGTCCTCCCGTCTGGTTCATGCGTCAGGCTGGGCGGTACCTGCCCGAATATCGCGCTTTGCGAGAGGAGAAGGGCGGCTTTCTCGATCTGGTTTACGATAGTGAGGCAGCGTGCGAGATCACGCTCCAGCCGATCGATCGGTTCGATTTCGACGGGGCGATCCTGTTTTCCGATATCCTGATCGTGCCGCACGCCATGGGGCAGCACCTGGAATTCCTGGCGGGTGAAGGCCCCAAGCTGTCGCCGCCGCTGGTCGCGAGCGAGCTGAGCGATCTTCATGCGGAAACGTCTCGCTACGAGCCCATCTACCAGACCGTGCGCCTGTGCCGTGAACGGCTGGGACCGGACACGACGATGCTCGGCTTTGCGGGCAGCCCGTGGACGGTTGCGACTTACATGATCGCAGGCGAGGGCAGCCGCGATCAGCACGAGGCCCGTGCGCTGGCCTATCGCGATCCGGCGCGGATGCGCGAGATTATCGGGGCCATCGTCGATCACACCGTCGTCTATCTGCGCGGCCAGATCGATGCGGGGGCGGAAGCGATCCAGCTGTTCGACAGCTGGGCCGGGAGCCTCGCGCCCGACGAGTTCGATCGCTGGGTGATCGCGCCCAATGCGGCGATCGTCGCAGCGCTGAAAGAGTCGCACCCGGATACGCCGGTGATCGGTTTTCCCAAGGGCGCCGGCGAGAAGCTGGTCCGCTATGCCAAACGTACGGGAGTGATGGCACTCGGCCTCGACGAGACGATCGATCCGGTGTGGGCGAACGAGGCTTTGCCCAAGGGAATGCCGGTTCAGGGCAATCTCGATCCGCTGCTTTTGCTCGCGGGCGGCGATCAACTCGACTCGGCCATCGTGCATATCCTCGAAAGTCTGCGCGGCCGTCCGCACGTCTTCAATCTGGGCCACGGGATTGATCGGCGTACGCCGATTTCGCATGTCGAGCAGGCGCTCTCCCGTTTGCGCGATTGGCAGCGGTCAGCATAGCCGTTAAGGGCTGAGGTAATGCAGGAAACGCTCGCAATGCTCTACTACTGGCTCAAGGCAGGGCACATCATCTTCATGGTGTTCTGGATGGCGGGGTTGTTCATCCTGCCTCGCCAGCTGGTCTACATGCACTCGGCTGCTCCCGGCTCAGCGGAAGAGAGCCTGTGGGCGCAGCGCACGCGCCAGCTTTCCAAGATCATCCTGCTGCCGAGCATCATCGTCGTGTGGGTATTTGGCCTTGCGCTCTCGTTCTCGATCGGGGCGTGGGATCAGGGGTGGTTCCACGCGAAGCTGCTGCTGGTGCTGATCCTGAGCGGTTATCACGGTTACATGGTCGCGCTATCGAAGAAGATGGCGCGCGGTGAACGTCCTATCGAGGAAAAGCGGCTGCGCCTGATTGGTGAAGCGCCCGCGATCCTGCTCGCGTTGATCGTCGTTCTGGTGGTCGTGAAGCCCTTCTGATCGGGAAGGCGCAATCGCGCACCAAGCGGGCTAAGTTCGATTGACCTGAGCGGGTGTTAGACTTATTTCGGCGTTGACCCAGCCGGGCATTGGCGGCGCTCTGCCGACACATTCTTTCGCTTTCTCCAAGCCCTACGAAGATTCCGGCGCGGCAAATTTCGGACAAGAAAACACATGCATCTCAAAGACTTAAAGAAAAAGGCTCCGGCCGAACTCGTCTCCATGGCCGAAGAGCTGGGGGTCGAGGCTGCGGGCACCATGCGCCGGCAGGACCTGATGTTCTGTATCCTTCGCGAGCTGGCGGAGGACGAGGAATATAACGAGCAGATCATGGGGATCGGCACCATCGAGGTGCTGCAGGATGGTTTCGGCTTCCTGCGCTCGCCCGAGGCGAACTACCTCGCCGGGCCTGACGATATCTACGTATCGCCCAACCAGATCCGCAAATGGGGTCTGCGCACCGGTGACACGGTCGAAGGCGAAATACGCGCGCCGCGCGAAGGCGAGCGCTATTTCGCGCTCACCAAGCTCAGCTCGGTCAACTTCGACGACCCTGAAGCGGTGCGGATGCGCACCAATTTCGACAACCTGACGCCGCTCTATCCGGAGCAGAAACTCAACCTCGACACGCTCGACCCTACGGTCAAGGACAAGAGCGCGCGGGTGATCGACATCATCTCGCCGCAGGGCAAGGGCCAGCGCGCACTGATCGTCGCGCCGCCGCGTACGGGTAAGACCGTGCTGCTGCAGAACATCGCCAAGGCGATCACTGACAACCACCCCGAGGTGTTCCTGCTGGTGCTGCTGGTCGACGAGCGGCCCGAGGAAGTCACCGACATGCAGCGTTCGGTCAATGGCGAGGTGATCTCCTCGACCTTCGACGAACCCGCGCAGCGCCACGTGCAAGTCGCTGAAATGGTGATCGAAAAGGCGAAACGCCTGGTCGAGCACAAGCGCGACGTGGTGATCCTGCTCGACTCGATCACGCGTCTTGGCCGTGCCTACAACACCGTGGTGCCGAGCTCGGGCAAGGTCCTGACCGGTGGTGTCGACGCGAACGCGCTGCAACGCCCCAAGCGCTTCTTCGGTGCTGCGCGTAACATCGAGGAAGGCGGCTCGCTCTCGATCATTGCCACCGCGCTGATCGATACCGGCAGCCGCATGGACGAGGTCATCTTCGAAGAATTCAAGGGCACCGGTAACTCGGAAATCGTCCTCGATCGCAAGGTGGCGGACAAACGCATCTTCCCCGCGCTCGACGTCGGCAAGTCCGGTACCCGCAAGGAAGAGCTGCTGGTCGAGAAGGACAAGCTCTCCAAGATGTGGGTGCTTCGCCGGATCCTCATGCAGATGGGCACCATCGACTCGATGGAATTCCTGCTCGACAAGATGAAGGATTCGAAGACCAACGAAGACTTCTTCGACACCATGAACCAGTAGGATCATGCGCCGCGCCGTCGTTACCGGGGCGCCGGGGTCGGGCAAGTCGACCCTGCTGGCCGAGGTGGCGCGGCGCGGAGTTGCTACGGGGGAGGAGGTCGCACGGGCGATCCTCCAGGGTCCCGGTGGCATGGAATTGCGTGCGGAGCGGCCGAGCGACTTCGCGCTCGCCATGCTGGAGGCCCAGCGCGCGTCGTGGGATCGTGCAGGGGAGGGCGATGCCCCGATCCTGTTCGACCGTGGCTTTGCCGATATCGTCGGGTTCCTGAGGCTGGAAGGGCTCGCCGTTCCGCCCGCGATCGACGACGCTTGCCGAAGATATCGATACGAAGGCCCGGTCTTCCACGCTCCGCCCTGGCGCGAGATTTACAGACAAGACGACGAACGTATCCAGAGCTGGCAAGAGGCGGTCGATAGCGATGCGGCGGTGCTCGGCGCATGGCGGGAGTATGGGTACAACCCGATCACCTTGCCGTTGTCAGATCCCGTCACCCGCGCGGATTATGTCATCGAGAGGCTATGAAACGGACGCTTTTTCGAGCTGCGCGGCCATCATTTCCCAGACCTTGTTCACCGCCTTGATGGGACGGATCATCACTTTGAAATCGTTGATCTTTCCGGCGTCATCGAAAGTGATGATATCGACGCCATTCACCTGGATCTCATCGAGTACGCAGGTGAATTCGAGCATTGCGTGCGGCCCATCCACAATCTCGCGGACATAGCCGAACTGGCCCTGGCCCAGCGTGGCTGCTGCAGCGGACAGGTAGGCGACGACAAGCGTGCGGCCTTCCTGCGGTGTGTGCACGACGGGGGAGTGAAACACCGCCCCCTCCGCCACGATGCGCGCCAGGCGTTCCGGGTCGGGCGAAGTGGCGAGGGTGTGCCACTCAGCGAGGCCTTGCTGCGTGGGCGTCATCCCAAGTGCTCGGCGAAGAATTCCATCGTTCGCTTGTCGGCCAGCTGTGCGTTTTCCTCATTGCGGCGCTTGCCGAACTGCGTCGCGAAGCCATGGTCCATGCCTTGGTAATCGTGGAGTGTCACCTTGGGGTGATCGTCCAGCCCTTCGTGCATGGCTTTCTGCGTCTCCTTGTCGACGAAACCGTCTTCGGTCGGGATGTGCAGCATGAGCGGATTGGAAATTGCGTGCTTTTCGCGCAGCAGCTCGTCGATGCCCACCGCGTAGTATCCGACGGTTGCGTCCGAATCGGTCCGTGCCGCGGTCATGTAGGCAAGCCGCCCGCCGAGGCAGTATCCGACCGCACCGACCTTCTTGTCGCAATCCTTGCGCGCCCATTTGATCGTGGCTTCGATATCGCGAACGCCGGCGTCCTGATCGAACTTGCCCATCAGATCGAGCGCCTTCTGGAATTCGGGTTCGATGTCGGGATCGAGTTCGATTCCTTCACCCAGTTGCCAGAAAAGGTCGGGTGCTACGGCGAGATAGCCGTCTTCCGCCAGCAGGTCGCATTTCCGGCGGATCCCCGCGTTGATGCCGAAGATCTCCTGGATCACCACGATGGCTGCGCGCGGAGTGCCTTCCGGTCGCGCGACATAGGCCATGAAATCCTTGTCGCCGTCGAGGGTAGTGATCCTTGTCGTCTCGCTCATCGATATGCTCCCGTCGTTGATCTGCCACTGACTTGCGCCTTGTCGTCGCGCGGCCCAGATGGTTTTCTAGGAGAGGTAACGGAGAAACTGCAATGAAGGTCCACGTGGAAATCGATTGTACGCCGGAAGAGGCGCGGGCTTTCATGGGTCTGCCCGATCTCAGCAAGGCGCAGGCCGCCTATTCCGAAGGAATGGAGAAGGCGATGCGTGGGGTTTCGAACCCCGATCAGTTGCAGGAACTCGCAAAGACGATGGCTCCGATGGGGCAGGCAGGGCTCAAGATGTTCCAGGCCTTCATGGAAGGCAGCGCGGCCAACATGGCGCGAGCGACGTCGGGTGGTGAGAAGAAAACTGGCGACTGATACTTCCGGGACGATTTTTGCGCTGTCCTCCGGTGCGCCGCCTTGCGGCGTCGCGGTCATCCGCATTTCCGGGCCCGCTGCGGGGAGTGCGCTCGAGCGGTTGACGGGTCGCCTGCCTGCGCCGCGCAGAGCGAGCCTTCGCGATGTGCGCGATCCGGAGACTGGCTGGCTCGATCAAGCTCTGGTGCTTTGGTTTCCTGGTCCCAATACGGCCACGGGTGAGGACTGCGCAGAGATCCATTGCCACGGCGGTCGTGCCGTGATTCGCGCCATTGAACGGGCTTTGGAAGGCTCCTCCGGACTCAGGCGGGCGTCTGCCGGTGAGTTCACCCGCCGCGCGTTCCTCAATGGGCGGATGGACTTGCTCGAGGCGGAGGCATTGGGCGACATGCTCTCTGCGGAAACCGAGCTCCAGCGTGCGGTGTTGGCGAATTCCCTTGGAGGGAGTGCCTCTGCACGGGTTGCCAAGTGGCGCGAAGCGATCCTGATGGCGTCTGCGGCGGTCGAGCAGGAGCTCGACTTTTCGGACGAGGATGAGGAGGGTGCGGCGCCGCCGTCCGCATGGAGAGACACAGTCTCCCAAGCTGCGGGAGAGATGCAGCGGTGGCTTGCGACTCCTTCGTCGGATCGATTGCGCGACGGCTTGCGGGTGGTGTTGGCGGGGCCGCCGAACTCGGGAAAGTCGAGCCTCTTCAATGCAATTCTGGATGAGGCGGCCGCGATAGTCTCTCCGATTGCGGGGACGACGCGCGACGCGATCGAGCGGCCGGTGGCGATTGAGGGTGTCCCGTTTGTTATGGTGGATACCGCCGGCCTGCGGCGGGAAGGTGCGGAAGAAATCGAAGCTATCGGGATCGAGCGTGCAAAGCGCGAGCTTGCCCGCGCCGACATCGTTTTGTGGCTGGGGCCAGAAGGAGTGGGGCCTGAGGGTGCAATCGAAGTCGGAAGCATGGTCGATCTCGACGGTGTGCAGCGAAAGGGCGAGGGAGCATTGCACGTCTCTGCCCGCACGCGCGCCGGTTTGGACGATCTGATGGCTGCGCTGGTGAGCTACGGTCGCGACAGGTTGCCCCGGCCGGGACAGGTTGCAATTTCGGAGAGGCAGCGGGAAATTCTCGGTCAGGCACATGCTGCGCTGTGTGAAGCCGCGGCGCTAAGCGACATTTTGTTGGTGGGTGAGCTCTTACGTCAGGCCCGGCATGCGATGGACGCCATGTTGGGTAATGTCGCCACAGAGGATATGCTCGACACGCTTTTTGGGCGGTTCTGTATCGGCAAGTGATGTTTCACGTGAAACATAGCTGGGGCTGGCGAGGGACGTTCGCCCCTTCTATAGGGGCGCAATGCTGGAATATTCTATCATCGTGATCGGCGGCGGGCACGCCGGCGTGGAAGCAGCTTGCGTAGCAGCCCGGATGGGCGTGCGCGTGGCGCTCGTGACGATGGACGCGTCGAAGATTGGCGCGATGAGCTGCAACCCGGCGATCGGCGGTCTCGGCAAGGGACATCTGGTTCGCGAAGTCGATGCCTTCGATGGAGTGCTCGGCAGAGCGGCGGATGCTGGGGCAATTCATTACCGCATGCTCAATCGTTCGAAGGGGAGTGCGGTGTGGGGCCCGCGGGTCCAAGCCGATCGGGTTCTCTTCGGTAGGGCGGTTCGCGCGGCGGTGGCCGCCGAGCCAAGCCTGGACGTTATCGAAGGGGAAGTGTCTGGCTTGCGGATAGCGGGTGACCGCGTGCGTGGCGTAACCCTGAGTAGTGGCGACACGATTGCATGCGAAGCCGCGGTACTCTGTACCGGCACCTTCCTCGGCGGAGTGCTGTTTCGCGGGGAAGAACGTTTCGAAGGTGGTCGGGTGGGCGAGGGCTCTGCTGCAGTACTCGCCTCGCAATTGCGCGAAACGGCGTTGCCGATGGCGCGCCTCAAAACCGGCACCCCGCCACGTCTGGATGGGCGGACCATCCACTGGTCGCAATTGGAAAGGCAGGAGTCCGATAAGGACCAGTGGACGATGTCGCCGCTCTCTGGCGGACGTCGGAACCCGCAGATATTCTGCGCAATCACGCGGACCAATGCGCGTTGCCACGATATCATTCGCGCCAACCTCTCACGTTCGCCGCTTTACTCCGGGGCGATCGATGCGCGGGGGCCGCGATATTGTCCCTCTATCGAGGACAAGATCGATCGCTTTGGCGATAGGGAGGGGCACCAGATATTCCTGGAGCCGGAAGGGCTCGATACGCCCCTGGTCTATCCGAACGGGATCAGCACTTCGTTACCCACCGACGTACAGGAGGATTTCCTGCGAACGATCGAGGGGCTCGAAGAGGTTCGTGTCGCTGAACCCGGCTATGCCGTCGAGTATGACCACATCGATCCACGTTCGCTCGATCGCTGGTTGCAGATGCGTAACCTCACCGGTCTGTATTGTGCTGGTCAGATAAACGGAACCACTGGCTATGAGGAGGCTGCTGCGCAGGGCCTGCTTGCGGGCCTTCGTGCGGCCAGCGCGGTGCTCGGCAGGGAAGCGCCCCAGCTTGATCGCTCGAATAGTTATATCGCCGTGATGGCAGACGATCTGACACTACACGGTGTGAGTGAACCCTATCGCATGCTCACGGCGCGCGCGGAGTTTCGCCTGCGACTTCGGGCGAACAACGCGACGAGTCGATTGACGCCGCTAGCGATCGAAAGTGGATGTGTATCCGAGGAGCGGAGAGCTTGGTTTGAATCGCGACAAGCTTCTCGGGCACTCATCGAAGATGCCCTCTCGGTCGGAACTGGCCCGGCTGACATGCGGGCGCTCGGCTTTAGCGCTCCAGATGATGCGGGTAGGCAGCCTCTGAGTGCGTGGACGCGTTTCCCCGGCTTTGGACTGTCCCGTCTGGTCGAGGCAGGTCTTGTTCCACGTGAAACAGATGAAGACCTACTGAGCGAGGTCGAAGAGGACCTCCATTACGCGCCCTATGTGGCACGTCAGGATGCAGAATTGCGAGAGGTAAGGGCGAACGAGCAAGTGCAGCTGCCCCACGATCTCCCGTTCGGCGATATCCCCGGCCTGTCTAACGAAATGATCGAGAGGCTCAGCTCCGCACTTCCCGACACGCTCGCCCAGGCTGCACGCGTTCCCGGTGTCACCCCAGCAGCCCTAACTGCGCTGCTCGTATTCGTACGCAAGCACGTCCACGCAGCATGATTGAAAATGAGGAACAGGCCAGGGCATTTGTCGCGGAACGATGCAGCGCCGAATCATTCGATCTGCTCGATTGGTTCGTAACCGAGTTGCTGGCGGAGGCCGAAAATCAGAACCTGATTTCACGTTCGACAATCGATTGCGTATGGCAGCGACATATCGCAGATAGTGCTCAGCTGCTTGATCATGTTCCACGTGGAACAGCGGGGGTCTGGCTCGATCTTGGCACCGGTGCCGGATTCCCCGGGATTATCACTGCGATCATGCGGCCTGAAATTCCACATCTATTGGTCGAGTCTCGAAAACGCCGGGTTGCGTGGCTTGAACGCGTTATCGAGCTTTCATCGCTCGACAACTGCAGCGTTCTGGGATCTCGTTTGCAGCTGGTGGAGTCATTTCACGCGGCCGTTATCAGCGCGAGGGCATTCGCCCCATTACCGGATCTCATCAACTTGTCCGCACGCTTTTCCACCGAGCGAACGATCTGGCTCTTGCCGAAAGGCCGGTCGGCAGAGCAGGAGAGAGATGAACTGGATTCTCCGCAGCGCAGGATGTTTCACGTGAAACAATCGCTCACCAGTCGCGACGCTGCCATTCTGGTCGGCAAAGGTCGGCCCAAGGTCGGGAGACGGACATGATTCGCATTGCGATTGCCAACCAAAAGGGCGGGGTGGGGAAAACCACCACGGCGATTAACATCGCCACTGCCATGGCAGCGAGCGGCTGGCGGACGCTCCTTGTCGACATCGATCCGCAGGGCAATGCGTCGACGGGCTTGGGGATTCCTTCGCGCGACAGGGACTATTCGACCTACGAGTTGCTAATGCGGGAGGGGACTGCCCAGCAGTGCATCCAGCACACCCGCATTCCGAAGCTCGATTGCATCCCCGCAACGCAGGATCTCAGCGGTGCCGAGGTGGAACTCGTCGGCGAAGAGGATCGTATCGATCGGCTCAAGAAGATGCTTTCAGAGGTCGATTCCTCTTACGATGTCTGTTTCTTCGATTGTCCGCCGTCGCTGGGCCTGTTGACCGTCAATGCGCTTAGCGCGGCCGATTCCCTGCTCGTGCCGCTTCAGTGTGAGTTCTTCGCGCTCGAAGGATTGAGCCAGCTGCTCCAGACTGTCGAGCGAGTGCAACAGGGCATCAATCCTTCGCTCAAGATCATCGGTGTCACGCTGACCATGTTCGATCGTCGTAACCGCCTGACCGATCAGGTGGCCGAGGATGTGCGGGAATGCCTGGGCGGATTGGTGTTCGACACCGTCATTCCGCGCAACGTGCGTCTCTCCGAAGCGCCAAGCCACGGGCTGCCCGCCCTTATCTACGACCATTCCTGCGCGGGCAGCCGCGCCTACATGTCGCTTGCACGTGAATTGCTAGGGCGGCTCCCTGCTGAAAGGAAAGCGGCATGAGTGCCAACACGAAGACAGCCAGTGCAGCGGACGCGTCGCCCGATCGCAGCAAGCGGAAGCTGGGCCGGGGACTTGGCGCATTGCTTGGTGAGACGCAACGCGAAGAAAGCGTTGTTTCCGACGAAGGCGGCACGATGGTGTCGAACAGTTCGTCCCAAGGTGATGGGACTGCGGCAAGCGAGCGTACCGGGCTGGCAAAAATTCCAGTCGCGCGTATCGAGCCCTTGCCCGATCAGCCGCGGAAGGTTTTCGACGACGAAGCGCTCGACGAGCTGGCGCGTTCGATCGCCCAACGCGGGGTCATCCAGCCGATTATCGTCCGTCCCTTGGCCCGCAAGGGGCGTTATCAGCTGGTTGCTGGCGAACGCCGGTGGCGGGCTGCCCAACGGGCAAAACTGCATGAAATTCCGGCGATTATTCGCGACCTCGACCAACGCGAGGTCATGGCGATTGCGCTGATCGAGAATATCCAGCGGGAAGACCTGAATCCTATCGAAGAGGCGCGTGCCTACCAGCATCTCGCCGAACAGGAGGAGATGAGCCAAGCCGAGATTGCAACGCTGGTCGACAAATCGCGAAGCCACGTCGCGAACTTCCAGCGCCTGCTTGCTCTACCCGAAGCTGTGATCCAGCTTGTCGAGGGCGGCAAGCTCAGCATGGGTCACGCGAGAGCGCTGATCGGACACGATCGTGCCGAAGCGCTGGCCGATGAGGCAGTGGCAAAAAACCTGTCGGTACGCGAAGTCGAAAAGCGGGTGCGGGCGAAGCCCGAAGGTGCGAAGTCAAATTCGCAGCGCGCGAGTGGTGCAAGTTCGCGCAGCAATGCCGACATCGAGGCGGTCGAGCGGCACCTGGAGGAATTTCTGGGCATGTCGTTGAATATCAAGCCCGATGCGGACCCGCGTTCGGGCGCGATCACGATCCGATACAAGACGCTCGACCAGCTTGACCTGCTCTGTCAGCGCCTCACAGGCGGAGAAATCTAGAGCTACGCCGAGTTGCGCGGCGCAACCCGGCTCACTTCACCGACTTGATATATTTGGGGCCACGCCGCGGCTGATATGGAACGGGGACCTCTTCGACGACCCGCTCCCGAACCGTCTCGTACTCAGTCGTCTCGTACGTTTCTTCGATGATCTCTTCGCGGATGACAGGGATGTAGCGCTCACCACGCTCATGCTCGACGATTACCGTTACACCACCGGACTGGGTCGTGACGTAACCTCCACCATAAGCGGCTGAATATCCGCCCGAATAGCCTCCCGAGTAGCCGCCGCCGTAACCGTAGCCATAACCATACCGCTGGTCTGCCCGACCTGCAGGGTAGCCGTAGGCGTAGCCCCCTTCGCCGCGATATCCTCCGCGATACCCATCCGAGTACCGGTAGCCATAATTATCCGGCATCGCGGTGTAGTCCGGCTGCTGCGGCCAATCCCGACAGTCGCTCCACCCGTCGGTGCCCCTACGGTCGCGGGGGTCTTCATGGCAGACACGCACGTAGTCATCGCCGTCATAATAGCCCTGAGGGGTGGGATGTGCGGACACATATGTGTTGGGAGCGGAATATTCGTACGTCCCACCCGTATAATCTTGCGCCATCGCCGACGGTGAGAGGCCCACGAGTGCGGTGATCCCGATAAGAGTGGTCGTACGCATTCGCAGCTAGCCCTTTCCAGGCGGCCCGGAAAATACCGGCCCGCTCAAGTCGTTAAGAAAGAGTTAGCATTAACGATCCCGCACTGGATGCGGGCACTATTCCAGTGTCCCGTGCTGGGGCACGGTCAACCGTCAGATACGGTCGGCGATTCGCGCCGCGAGCGCCTCGATACCCCGCGCATCGGTGTCGGAAAAACGCGCTTTGTCGGGACTGTCGAGATCGATGACCGCGATGACCTCACCATAGCGCAGGACCGGGACCACCAGCTCGGACCGGCTGGCCGGATCGCATGCGATATGACCGGGAAATGCATGGACGTCTTCGACCAGCTGGGTTTCGCCAACAGCAGCGGCAGCGCCGCACACACCCTGACCCAAGGGAATGCGGATACACGCAGGACGGCCGACGAAGGGGCCCAGCACCAGCTCGCCCGACACCATGCGGTAGAAGCCCGCCCAGTTGAGGTTCGGTACGAAACTCCATATCAGCGAGGCAAGGTTCGCCATATTGGCGACGGCATCGGCTTCACCCTCGGTCAGGGCATCGGCCGCGTTGACCAATTCGCGATAGCGATCTTCGTCACTTACATCGGCAGACAGCGCAAAATCGAACATCAAAGCTCCTAATTCGGGGCCGCGCCCCTTTGGCGATTGCCGCTTGCGCGCCCGCAGCCTATTTTGGGTGCCATGACCACTCTTCGCAATATCGCCATCGGCCTGCTCGTCATTATCGTCATCATTGCCATCGGCATCGCCATCCTGATGCGCGGGACATCGGCGACGCTCAGCGTCGATGAAGTCTCCGGCACCGATCCGACGCTGGTCGAACCCGACGAAGGGCTCTTCCCGACAATCGACGTGGCAGAGCCGGTCGGCTGGGCCAAGGGGGCGGTACCCGAAGCGGCGAAGGGTCTGCAGGTGCAACGGTTTGCCGAGGGCCTCGATCATCCGCGCATCATGTACCGCCTGCCCAATGGCGATATTCTCGTGACGCTGACCAATAGTCCGCCACGCGACGTGGGCGGAATCGAGGGCTTCATCATGAAGCGTCTCATGGGCAAGGCCGGGGCTGGAGAGCCTTCACCGAACAAGCTGGTGCTCCTGCGCGATACCAACGGCGATGGCCGGGCCGACGTCGAGAAGGTGGTGCGCGAAGCCGGTCTGGATTCACCCTCCGGACTCGCATATCGCGATGGCACGCTCTACGTCGCCAATCACAATGCGTTGATCGCGTTCGATTACGAACTCGGCTCCACGCGGATCTCCGGCAAGCCGCGCAAGCTGTTGGACCTGCCCGGCGGCGGCAATCACTGGATGCGCAACATCGTCCTCTCGCCCGATGGCGAGAATCTCTACATCGCGGTAGGGTCCGCGACCAATATCGGCGATGACGGGATGGAGGCTGAGGAAGGCCGCGCTACGATCTGGGAATACGATCTCGAGAGCGGCTCGGCGCGTCCTTACGCCACCGGACTGCGCAACCCCAATGGGCTCGCTTGGAGCCCCATGTCTGGCGAGCTGTGGACCACCGTGAACGAGCGCGACATGCTCGGCGGCGATCTGGTGCCCGACTACCTGACCAACGTGCCCATTGGCGCGAACTACGGCTGGCCGTGGGTCTATTACAAGAACACGATCGATCGCCGGGTTAAGGCACCGATGCCCAACTTCCTGACCGAATATGCACGCTATCCCGAATATGCGCTCGGCCCGCATGTTGCTGCGCTCGGCCTTGCCTTCACGGGCGAGGGCAACCGGATGGGCGACCAGTTCGCCCGCGGCGCCTTCATTGCACGTCATGGCTCCTGGAACCGCAAGCCTCCCTCTGGCTACGACGTGGTGTTCGTGCGCTTCGACGAGCGTGGCAATCCCACGGGCAAGCCGATCAAGGTGCTCGACAGCTTCCTCGACGGCGACGGCGAGACCCGGGGTCGCCCGACATGGGTCGAATGGGCCAACGACGGGAGCCTGCTGATCAGCGACGATACCGCAGGGATCATCTGGCGCGTCGTTGCACCGGGTGCGAAGCCGACTCCGGCAGTCAAGCGGATCAAGGGCGACTCGCTCGAGCCGCAGACCGAACTCAAGGGCGATCCACGCGACGCCTTCACCGATGAGTTCGCCCGCGAATTTAATCCTATGGGCAACTAACGCAGGCGATCAGCCCACCAGCGCGTCGGTCTCCAGCTCGTAGAGCAAACCGGCACCGGCAACGGCGGCAGCCTTGAGCCCGATCGCTTCGGGCACGATCTGATCGAGGAAATAGCGCGTCGTCAGGCGTTTCGCGGCCTTGCGGCCTTCTTCACCGTTGTCTGCAAGCGCGCGGTGCTGCTCGATCAGGCACCAGCCCGATACCGCGACGGCACACATGGCAGTGAAGGGTACGCTGCCCGCCAGCCGGTCGTCGAGCGAGGCCTCCTCACGCATCCACTTGGCAATGGCAGCGCATTCCCCGGCGAGAGCCTGCAGGTTCGCTTCATCTCCTGCGTCCCGCGCGATATCCGCGAAGAGCGCCTGCAACACCTGACCATCTTCGAGCCCGAGCTTGCGGGTCACCAGATCGGCGGCCTGGATGCCGTTGGTCCCTTCGTAGATCGGCGCGATCCGGCTATCGCGCCAATGCTGCGCAGCGCCCGTTTCCTCGATGAAGCCCATCCCGCCGTGGACCTGGATACCGAGCGAGGCGACGTCGATGCCCGTATCGGTCGCCCAGGCTTTCAGCATCGGCACGAGCACTTCGGCGCGGGCAGCCGCCGCACTGTCTCCAATGTCGCCACGATCGACCTGCCCGGCTGTGTAGTAGAGCAGACCACGCATCGCCTCGGTCAAGCTCCGCATGCGAAAAAGCATGCGCCGTACGTCGGGATGCTCTATGATCGCCGCAGGGCCACGATCGGCTGCCCCGGCGCGGGCCGACTGGACACGCTCCTTCGCATAGTCGAGCGCCTGCTGGGTCGCACGCTCGGCGATCTGCACACCCTGCGAACCGACATTGATCCGCGCGTTGTTCATCATTGTGAACATCGCCGCGAGGCCGCGGTTCTCCGCACCGACCAGCTCGCCGATGCATTCGTCATCGTCGCCGTAAGACATTACGCAGGTGGGCGAGGCGTTGATGCCCAGCTTGTGCTCGATGCTGACGCAGCGAAGATCATTGTGTGCGCCGGGCGTACCATCTTCGTTGAGGTGATATTTCGGCACCAGGAACAGAGAGATGCCCCGGCTGCCCTCGGGCGCACCCGGCAGTCGCGCGAGGACCAGGTGGATGATGTTCTCCGCCAGCTCGTGCTCGCCCCAGGTGATGTAGATCTTCTGGCCCTTGATCCGGTATTTACCCGCATGCTCGCCGTCTTCGATCAGCTGCGCAGTGGTGCGCAACGCGCCGACATCGCTGCCGGCCTGCGATTCGGTGAGGTTCATCGTGCCCGACCACTGCCCGCTGATCAGCTTGGGCAGATACCGTGCCTGCTGTTCCTCCGTCCCGTGCGCTTCAAGCGCCTCGATCGCTCCTACCGACAGCATCGGCAGCAGATTGAACGCCATGTTTGCGGTACCGAGGTTCTCCAGCACGGCGCAGGCGAGCGTGAAGGGCAGGCCTTGCCCGCCATACTCCGCGCTGCCCGCAATCGCGTTCCACCCCTGCTCGACATAGGATTGGTACGCCGCCTCGAACCCCTCGGGCAGGCGCACCGTTCCGTCATGCAGCTGCGCGCCTTCGAGATCCCCCTTGCGATTGAGCGGAGCCCACTCGCCAGCCGCGAACTGACCGACGCCTTCGACGATCGCCTCGACCAGGTCGGGCTCGGCCGCAGAGAACCGTTCGCTTTCAGCGAGTTCGGCGATCCCGGCATTCACGCGAATCGCGAGCAACTGGTCCTGGGTGGCGGGCTTGTAGGTCATTGCGCGGGTGCGTCCTCTTGGTTTTCTCGCCCCCCGGATATAGCGCGCAAGGATGGACCGCAAATACGTTACGGAAACGGTATTGGCCGATACGGTCGGAATCGCGCGCGGGGTGGATATCCTGCGTGCGGGCGGCCTGGTGGCCGTGCCGACCGAGACTGTCTACGGCCTGGCAGCGCGCGCCGATAGCGAAGAGGCGGTCGGCCGAATTTTCGAAGCCAAGGGGCGGCCGGCTTTCAACCCGCTGATCGTGCATGTCCTCGATATCGCAGCTGCTGAAACGATCGCGGAGATTGACGAGAGGGCGCGCATGCTGGCTGAGCGATTCTGGCCTGGACCGCTAACGATGGTCCTGTCGCGACGGCCCGATGCCCAGCTGGCACCGCAGATCGCCGCAGGCCTGCCGACAGTCGCCGTGCGCTCCCCCGCGCATCCGGCGATGCGCGCCATTCTGGAAAGGCTGGGCCACGCCCTGGCCGCGCCTTCGGCCAACGCGAGCGAGACGGTGAGCCCGACCAGCGCCGCGCACGTTCTGGCGACGCTGGACGGAAGGATCGACGCGGTGGTCGATGGCGGTCCGACAAGTCGAGGCCTCGAATCGACGATCATTGCCTTGAGAGAGGACGGGCGCTGGTCGCTGTTGCGCGAGGGGCCGATCACGCGGCAGGATCTGGGTGCCCTTCTTGGGGAGGAAACCCCGTCCGACGGTACCATCGAGGCTCCGGGGCAGCTCGCTCGCCATTATGCGCCCGGGAAACCTGTCAGGCTCAACGCTAGGCACGCTGAGGAGGGGGAATTCCTGATCGGCTTCGGATCGGTGACAGGTGACGTGACGCTGTCAGAGAGCGGAGAGATCAACGAGGCGGCGCGAAATCTCTATGCATGCCTGCATCTGGCGCGGGAGGCTCCCCAGCTACGTATCGCGGTCGCAGCCATCCCGGACGAAGGTGTTGGCAAAGCGATCAACGACCGGCTGCGGAGAGCCGCGGCCCCCGGGAGTTAGCGGTCCGGTTCGTAAGGTATGGTGGGCAAGATGCGCTCGATCTCTTCGTAGGTCTCTCGCGCCTTGTCGCACGCCTTCCGATCGCCTTCCTCGCAATCGTCGCGCTGCTTGCGATAGCGCCGTTCGAGCTTTGCCAGTTCCTCTTCGCGCTTGCGGATTTCACGCCCGCGCTTTTCGTCTGCCTCGCTCTGACTGGTGGTCGCCAGATCGACCGCCTTGCCGGCAACCTTCACGGGCGCGGTAGCCACGTCGAACGCCGTCTTGGCGAGACACCCCTGCAGGGCCAGTGCGGCGAGGAGGGCGAGCGGCACGATCTGTCTCATGCCACCATCTTATGCCCTGCCTCGCCCGGTGGCGGAACCCTATTCCGCGTCGGTCGCGTCAGCCGGGCCCTCGTCCCCTGTTACAGGTTCGGTGTTGGATGGTTCAGCTGCCGCGCGTGCGTTGCACTTGAGCTCTCCCGAACCCATCGCGCTGACCGAACACTTTGCGTTGCCGATCACTTCGACCGTCCCGGACCCCATGATGCTGGCTTCGACGTCGCCGTCGGATGCAAAGATCGCATCACCGGAACCTGCGATCGAGATTTCCGCTTTGCCGATCTTGACCTTCGCCATGTCGAGGTCGCCCGAGCCCGCGATCGATAATTCCAGGCTGTCTGCCCGGCCTGCCGCGACGAGCGTCCCGGACCCCGCCACGTTCACCTCCAGTTCGCTGGCGTCGATCCGTCCGATCTTCGATGTGCCGGACCCCGCGATCGAAACTTCTGCCTCATCGCCGGAACCCAGGCGATCGAGTTCGATGGTACCGGACCCTGCCATCGACACGGATTTCGGTGTCGGCATGGTCACACGGATGATGGCGGTGCCGCCTTTGCGCCATTTGCCCTCGCGCCCGATCTCGAGCTCGTCGTCGTCGAGATCGAACCGCAGGTCTTCGGTAACGCCGGCAGGCCCTTCGACGTCGATGGTCAAGGTCTTGCCCGAAGTGACGATGACACGATCGGGCCCGGCAAGCGCGATTTCCGTGGGAGTTGCGCCCTCGTAGTCCAGCTCGGCCAGCGGTACGCCATCGCTCCCCGACATGTTGAAATTACCATTGCACGCGGAAAGCAGTGTCGCTGTTGCGGCAATTGCGAGGCCTAACCAGAACTTCATGACGATCTCCACCGACTGACTGTATTGCATCCTTAATACAGGAAGTGGGTGGCACAAAGCAAGAGGGCCACCCCTTGCGGAGCGGCCCTCGTCAGCTGTCTGTCGAGTGCCATGAGGCACCGGTCGATCAGGCTTCTTCTGCGCTTTCGTAATATTGCGGCGCGTGTTCGCGCAGCACCGAAAGGATCTTTTCGAGCGCGGCAGGCTCGTCCGTCTTTTCCATCGCAGCGAGTTCGCGCGCGAGACGGCTGGATGCTGCCTCGAAGATCTGCCGCTCGGAATAGCTCTGTTCGGGCTGGTCGTCGGGGCGGAACAGGTCGCGGGTCACTTCGGCGATCGACACGAGGTCGCCCGAGTTGATCTTCGCTTCGTATTCCTGCGCGCGGCGGCTCCACATGGTCCGCTTGACCTTGGGCTTGCCCTTCAGCGTTTCCATCGCTTCCTTCAGCGTCTTGTCGCTGGAAAGCTTGCGCATGCCGATCGATTCGACCTTGTTGACCGGAACGCGAAGCGTCATCCGCTCTTTCTCGAAGCGCAGCACGTACAGTTCGAGCTGCATTCCGGCGATTTCCTCGCTCTGCAGTTCGACCACGCGGCCGACGCCGTGCTTGGGGTAAACGACATAATCGCCGACATCGAAGGCGAGAGCCTTGGCTGCCATGAAATTTCCTTTCATTCGAAGGCAAGACTGTGCAGCGCGCGCAAAGGAAGGCCGACCGCCCGAGAGCGGGCGAAGGTCCGGTTGCGTCGTGATGCTGGGGGAACCTGCCTTTCAACTTCCACGTGCCGACACGGTAACCACCGTGGCGGACGGTCTATATAGCAGGTTCTTGCGAATATTGCGAGTCGATGAAACAAATGGGACGGATCAGTCACGTTCCTCGCGCGCCTGAACGAATTCCCCCCCGAGCAGCAGCACGTAGGCGCTCAGATAGAACCAGGTGAGCAGGATCACGACGGCACCCAGTGAGCCGTAGGTCGCGTTGTAATCGCCGAAATTCGCAACGTAGCGTGAGAACAGCGCGGTCGCGCCAACCCAGACGATGGAAAACAGCGCTGCACCCGGCAGCACCGCTCCCCACGGAGGATCGGGGCGGTTGGGCGCCACCCGGTAGAGGAAGCCCGCACCGATCATTCCGGCAAGGAACATTAGCGCGAAACTCGCGACCGGCGCAGCCTCTCCGGGCAACGCGGCCGTCAGAGAAATCGCGGTGCCCGCGAGCCCCAGGGCGAAGACCCCGCCAAGCGTCACCGCGACTGCGATGGCGTTGCTCTTGAAAAAGCCGCGGTTTTCTTCGGCATTGAAAACGACGTTCAAGCCGTTGATCACGCCTCCCGCGGCGTTTCGCGCGCCGAACAGCGATAATCCGAAAGCGATCAGCAGGCCCAGACCCTTTGCATCATCCTTGGCCTCGGTCACGGATTGCAACTGGTCGCCGACGAGCGCGGCAGCGCTGGGCGGAAGGGCCCGACCGATCGCCGCGATATCGCGTGCAACGATATCGGGCGTCGCCACCAGTCCGTAAACCAGAACGCTGACCGCGAGCAGCGGCACCATCGCGAGGAAGGCGTAGTAGGACACGCCCGCCGCGACGAGCCCCGCGTTATCTGCGCTGGCCCCGCGCCAGGTCCGTGAGAGAATTTTGAACATCGAACCCCCTTTTCAGAGGAATCGACTCAATCGCCCTCGCCGGGTTCCTCGGTGAAGAACTTCTCGAACTTGCCCTCTTCGCCCTTGTGCTCGTCGGCGTCTGCGGGCGGGTCCTTCTTCTGGGTGATGTTCGGCCATTCGTTGGAGAACTTGGTGTTGAGCTCCAGCCACTTTTCGAGGTTGTCCTCGGTATCGGGCAGAATCGCTTCGGCGGGGCACTCGGGCTCGCACACGCCGCAGTCAATGCACTCGCTGGGGTTGATCACCAGCATGTTCTCGCCCTCGTAGAAGCAGTCGACCGGGCAAACCTCGACGCAATCGGTGTATTTGCATTTGATGCAGGCGTCGGTGACGACGTAGGTCATGGTGCGTTATCCTTGCGCGCCGTTTGAATCTTGCGCTGCTGCTAGTGGGTCCGTGCCCGCGCGGTCAAGAACGGTGTAACATTCACGTGCTTCGGCAGGGGGGCCGCGCCTTTCGGGCAACGCCTCGATGCGAACGATAATGACGCTCGTCTCTCGCGGAAGGGTGAGCACATCGCCCACCGCGATATCGCGAGAGATGCGCTCCACCCGTACTCCGTTGATTCGCAGATGGCCCTCTTCGATAAGTCGGCGCGCGGCGCTGCGAGTGCGCACGAAGCGCAAACGGCACATCGCCAGGTCCAGCCGCATCAGAGCGTTGCCTGCTGCATCAGGCCCGCAGCATCAGGAAAGCATGTCCTTCAGCGCGGCGAAGGCGTTTTCGGGCCGGGGCTCGCGAGGCTTGCCGCCAGCCCCCTGGTCGTTCCGCTTCGGGCCACGACCCTTGCCTTGCGGCTTGCCTTTGGCCCCACCCTTGGATCGGTGAGGCTTGCCCTGATGCCGACGCTCGCCATCGTTCGTGCGCGAGCCGGGCCTCTGCGGCAGCCACCGCCACCGATCGGGCAGGGCGGGGCCGAACATACCCTCCGCCAGCGGCTTGCCATCCAACATACGGAAGCCCGCCGCGCCAAGAAGTCGCTTAATGCTGTCGGGGGTCAGGCCGGTCGACACAGCGAGCGAGAGATCGAGCACGAAGGGTATCCCGCGACCTTTTTTGCCGCGCGCCTCGTGCGCCTGCTTGAACAGCTTCTCCGCGATATCGACCCGCACCAGCTGCTCGCCAGCGGGGCGATATCCGGCGGGCAGCGGCTTGGTCGCCGGGATGACCGATCGCATGGCGTCGTCGATCGGACGGGTGTCGATGCCAGCCTGCTGCATCGCCAGCCGCGGCGCGGGCTTGAGCAGCGCGGGCGCGAAGATGTCGAGCGCGCCGAACACGACGCCGACCTTGCGCAGGAAGGGGCGCGCTTCCTTGGGCAGGTTTTCGATGCCGGCACGCTCACGCGTCACGATGCCGTGCCCATCGAGCAGATTGAGCAGCAGTGCCCGCGCCCACGACGTCGCATCTTCGCTTTTCGAGGCGAGCTGGAGCTTGCGCAGCGCTTCGAGCGGCGCGAGCCATTCCTTCACCTTCGTCTCGATTGCGGTGAGAAATGCCTCACGTGCGCCGTCGGGCAAGCGATCCAGTTCTCGCGCCGGCTTCAGGCGCGGCTCGGCCGGGTCGACCGGATGTTCGAGCCGCGCGATTTCCTGCGCACCCCACATCACACGTCCATTTTCGAGCGCGATGCCATCCAGCCCGTTTTCGCGCAGCCTCTCGGCCTGCTGTGCCAGAATGCGCGGCAGGGCCTTCTCACCGGCGGAAAGCAGCATCTTGCGATCGCCCACCGCTGCGTGCGGGTCGATGGAGAAGCGGAACCCCTCCAGCTTGCCGATCGGCTGATCCTCGACCAGCAGCGTGCCATCGTCCTCCAGCGAGATCGGGAGCAGCGCAGGGTCGTTTCCAAGATGCTTCATTAAAACGGAGGTCCTTCGATTCACGAACCGCTCTGTCAGGCGCGCATGCAATGCGTCGGACAGGCGGGCTTCGACTGCGCGGGCACGCGCGGCCATTTCGTTACGCGCCAGCACCCAGTCGGGGCGCTGGCAGATATAGGCCCAGGATCGGATCGCGGCTATCCGCCCCTGCAGCACGGCAATATCGCCGCGCATCGTATCGAGTTCGGCGATCCGCGCAGCGACGAAGTCCGCGCCGATATACCCTTGGCGCAGATCCTGCCACAACCGCGTGACGAAACGCGCATGGGTATCGACGCCCGATGCACGGAAATCGGGCAGCGAGCAGACCTCCCAGAACCGCCGGACATTGGCCGGGCCGCGAATCGCGCGGGCGAAGGGCTGGTCGGCCAGTTTGCGCAGGACGGCGAGATCGATCGATTCGGGCGCGGCTGCCAATTCCCGCTCTTCAGGAGACGCGGACAGATCGGCAATCAACGTGCCGATCGTGTCGAAGCGGGGTTCAGCCTCGCGCCAGAAGAGCTTGGTGATGGGCTGGAAGCGATGCTCCTCGATCGCGTAGATTTCTTCCTCGGTGAATTCGGCGTCATGGCCGCCAGTGCCTGTCAGCGTGCCGAAGCTGCCATCGCGATGATGCCGCCCCGCGCGCCCGGCTATCTGGGCCATTTCGGCAGGCATCAGCCGCCGTCGCTTGATCCCGTCGAATTTTGCGAGACTCGCGAACGCCACATGAGTGACGTCAAGATTGAGACCCATCCCGATGGCATCGGTGGCGACGATGTAATCGACCTCGCCGTTCTGAAACAGCTCGACCTGCTTGTTGCGCGTTTCCGGGCTCAGCGCGCCCATCACCACCGCCGCGCCCCCGCGATGACGCCGCAGCATTTCCGCAATGGCGTACACCTGCTCTGACGAGAACGCGACGACGGCGCTGCGCTTGAGCAGGCGCGAAAGCTTCTTGGCGCCGCCATGGGTCAGCGTGGAAAAGCGCGGTCGTTCGATCATCTCCACATGCGGGATAAGAGACCGGATGACGGGGGCTGCCGTGGACGATCCCAGCAGCATGGTTTCCTCGCGTCCGCGCGCGTTCAGCAGCCGGTCGGTGAAGACGTGCCCTCGCTCGCGGTCGGCGGCGAGCTGCACCTCGTCGACCGCGACAAAGGCGTGGCCGCCACCGTCATGGGGCATGGCCTCGGCAGTACACAGGAAATAGCGCGCCTCGGGCGGCTCGATCCGCTCTTCACCGGTGATCAGCGCGACCGCCTTCTCACCCTTGATAGCGACCACGCGATCGTAGACCTCGCGTGCCAGCAACCGCAGCGGAAAGCCTATAGCCCCGCTCGAATGCGCGCACATCCGCTCGATAGCGAGATGGGTCTTGCCCGTGTTGGTCGGGCCGAGCACGGCCTTGATGGCAGGAGAGTTCATCGCGCCACCAATGTGGCAAGCGCGCGCCCGGCTAGCAAGCGCAGTACCCGGTTCGCCGCAATCGACGCCCGGATCGTCGACCAAAGCTGCGCCGAGCTGTTGAGATTAAACGGCGATTAAGAATGAAGTGGCACAGCAAAGCCACACCCGATATTGGCCGCGATCAGCAGTATTCTATAACGAACACGCGATCGGTCGTGGCCACATCAGGCTATCGGAGACGGGATCTGGATTACGCCGACCAGCCGGTGGATGAAGCGCGGGCCGAGGATGGCGCGCCATCGCCAACCGAACAGCATGGGGACGATGCCCCTGCGCCGTTCCGCGCGCCGGTAGGCAAGGCGGCCGGTGCGCGTGCGCGGCTGGCGCAACTCGTCGCGACAACCGGTAATCTCGCCCGCGCCGCGATCGCGAAGGTGGAGCAGGCGGACCTCGCGCCCGACCTTGCGCAGAACATCGGCAGCCCGCGCTGGTTTCGCGGAGCGGCCACGTTCCTTTCGCTGACCGCCGTCGCGCTGGCCTTCTGGCCCGATTTCTCACCGGTCGAGGCGGCTCCGGCGGTCCGTCTGACCGATCAGGCGCGCGACGAATTCCGCAGCCAGACGATCCAGCCGCTCGCGCTGGGCGGCGATACCGGCAATCACATGGCCGCGACCGCGCTCGTCCGCCCGCTCGCGAACGCGCCCGAGCGCCCGCAGCTCGAAACGACCGCAACCTTCGGACGCAGCGACAATCTCGCGCGCGTCCTGTCGCGCCAGGGTGTCGGCAAGGATGACGCGGCCCGCGCGACCGAGCTGGTTGCTCAGGCTATCGAACTAGACCAGATCGAACCCGGCACGCAGATCGACGTTACGCTGGGCCGTCGTGCCGAGCCCGGGGCACAGCGCCCGCTGGCCGAGTTGCGGTTTCGGGCGCGGTTCGACCTGTCGCTCGCCGTGGCGCGCGGCGACGACGACAATCTTTCCCTGATTCGCGAGCCGATCGAGGTCGACGAAACCCCCCTCCGGGTTCGCGGCACCGTGGGTGGCAGTCTCTACCGGTCGGCGCGCGCGGCCGGCGCGCCCGCAAGCGCGATCCAGGCTTACCTGAAGGCGCTGGGCGACCACGAGGATCTCGATCAGGCGCTGCAGCCCGACGATACGTTCGACATGATCGTGTCCTATCGCCGTGCCGCAACGGGGGAGCGTCAGGCGGGTAAGCTGCTCTATGCCGGGCTCGAACGCCCCGATGGCAAGCCTATCCAGCTGATGCGCTGGGGCAGCGATGACCAGTTTTACGAAGCATCGGGCGTGGGCGAGCAGCGTGCGGGCCTCGTCTCGCCCGTACCGGGGCCGATCATCTCGCGCTACGGAATGCGCCGCCATCCGATCTTGCGCTACAAACGGATGCACGCCGGTGTCGATTTTCGCGCCCGCTACGGCACCCCGATCGTCGCGCCGACCGACGGGCGGGTTTCCTCCGCGGGCCGGATGGGTGGCTGCGGGAATGCGGTCAAGCTGTCGCACAACGGCGGGCTGACGACGAAGTTTTGCCACATGAGCCGGATCGCGGTCTCGGGCGGGCAGAGGGTCAGGCGCGGGCAGATCATCGGCTATGTCGGTTCGACCGGCCTCTCCACCGGGCCGCACCTGCATTACGAGATGTATCGCAGCGGCCGGCACGTCGACCCGCTCTCGGTCCGCTACGTCACCCGCGCCACGCTGAGCGGGGCCGACCTGAAACGCTTCCAGTCGACCCTTTCGACGCTCAAGACGGTCGAAGCGGGCGTTGCGCTCGAAGACATGCATCCCACGCGCCCCGTTGCGGAAGAGCCGGTGCGCGAGATCGACCGGGTCGCGCTGGTCGCACGGCATCGCAGCGGCGGCTAGCACTTGCGGGGCGAGCGGGCTTGCGCCACATCTCGCGCTATGTCCGCTCACTTCCCCAAAACCCGTCTGCGCCGCACGCGTGCTGCGGCCTGGAGCCGAAGTCTGCACCGCGAGAACACGCTGTCTACGGCGGACCTTATCTGGCCGCTCTTCGTAATCGAGGGCGAAAACGAAGAACAGCCGGTGGGGAGCCTGCCGGGTGTCAGCCGATGGTCGATCGACCTGTTGCTCGACCGGGTTGGCGAGGCGATCGAGCTCGGCATCCCGTGCGTGTCCCTGTTCCCGAACACCCCCGCCGAAAAGCGCAGCGACGATGCGGTGGAGGCGTGGAATTCCGACAACCTCATCTGCCGCGCCGTGCGCGCGATCCGCGATCGCTTCGGCGATGCCATCGGCGTGATGTGCGACGTCGCGCTCGATCCCTATACCAGCCACGGGCATGACGGGCTGCTCGATAAGGACGGCTACGTTGCCAACGACATCACGCTCGATGCGCTGGTCAAACAGTCGCTCAACCAGGCGAGGGCAGGTGCGGACATCATCGCACCATCGGACATGATGGATGGGCGCGTCGGTGCGATCCGGGCCGCGCTTGAAGAGGCGGGCTACGCCAATGTCCAGATCATGAGCTACGCGGCCAAATACGCCTCCGCCTTTTACGGCCCGTTCCGCGATGCCGTGGGATCGGGCGACCGGCTGAAGGGCGACAAGCGCACTTACCAGCTCGACCCTGCCAACAGCGACGAGGCGATGCGCGAGATCGCGCTCGACATCGAAGAAGGCGCCGACAGTGTGATGGTCAAACCCGGCCTCGCCTACCTCGACATCATCCGCATGGCGCGCGACCGGTTCGACGTGCCGGTGTTCGCTTACCAGGTCAGCGGCGAATACGCGCTGGTCGAGGCGGGCGTGGCGGCTGGCGTGGGCGAGCGCGAGCCGCTGGTGATGGAAAAGCTGATGGCCTTCAAGCGCGCCGGATGCGCGGGCATCCTGACCTATTATGCGCCTTTTGCCGCGCGCATCCTCAATGCCTGACTTCCGGCACGAAACCGCACGCCTGATCCTGCGCGACTGGCGCGAGGACGATTGGGCGCGCTTCTGGGAGGCGACCAATACGCCCGCGGTGATGCGCTGGCTGGGCGGAGTGTGCGATGCCGACAAGCGTGAAGGCGCGCAGCAACGCCTCCTTTCCTACGAACGCGACCATGGCCACACCTTCTGGGTGATCGAGCGCAAGAGCGACGGCGCGATCCTTGGCTTTTGCGGGCTGAAGCGGTCGAACCAGCAAGGTGGGCCCATCGGCATGATGGAGGTCGGCTGGCGCCTGCGCGAGGATGCGTGGGGGCAGGGCTACGCCAAGGAGGCTGCTGCAGCCGCGATCGATCTCGCGTTCGGACGATTCGACGCGGACGAGGTGATCGCGCTTACCGTCGAACGGAACGTAGCGAGCTGGGGGCTGATGAAGCGGCTCGGCATGCAGCGCAGGACCGATCTCGATTTCGAGAACGCCGATTTCGACCCCGACGACCCCACCATCATCGTCTATTCGATCTCGCCGGAGGACTGGGCCCGTGTCGACGCCTGAACCGATCCTCGAGACAGAGCGCCTGTTGCTGCGCCCGATCGGCCCCGACGACGCCGAGCTGCAGTTTCGCACACTCAACACTCCGACCATCATGGCGCATCTGGGCGGACCGCTGACGCTCGAGGCGATCGCCGAAAAGCACGCGAAGACGCGTGATCTTTTCGCCCGCGAAGGTTTCAGCTTCCTGTTCCTGATCGAGCGCGAAACCGGCGAACTCGTCGGCCATTGCGGGCTCAAGCGCGTCGATGCCGAAGGGGCGAAGAACCCGGGCGACTTCGAAATCGGCTGGATCATTCGCGACGACCGCTGGCGGCGCGGTTACGCACGCGAAGCGGTCGAAGCCGTACTGCGCTGGGCCTTCGTCACGCATGATGCGCCGCACGTGGTCGCGCTGACGAGCAAGCGGAACGAAGCGAGCTGGGGCCTGATGGAACGGGTGGGCATGCGGCGGCGCGAGGATCTCGATTTCGACGATCCACGCTTTGCGCCCGAGGACAATCCGGCGATCCTCTATTCGATCGACCGCGAGACGTGGGCCGCGACTCGCTGAGCGGGACAGCAATGATCCTGCCCACACTCGCTTGAGACACAATACCGGGAGACAGACGATGACCGACACGCAACAGCAGCGGCCCGGAGTGCGGTTGATCCCGATCCACGGCATGGCACCGCAGATCCACGAAAGCGCCTTCATCGCGCCCGGCACTGTGATCGTGGGCGACGTGACCATCGGGGCGGGCAGCTCGATCTGGTACAATTGCGTGCTGCGGGCCGATGTTAGCAGCATCACGATCGGCGAGCGGACCAATGTGCAGGATGGCAGCGTGCTCCACTGCGATGGCCCGTCGCCGCAATACCCCGATGGCTGCCCGCTGGTGATCGGCGACGATGTGCTGATCGGCCACATGGCGATGGTCCACGGCTGCATCATCGAAGATCGCGGTTTCGTGGGTCTCGGCGCGATTGCCATGAACAAGGCGGTGATCGCCAGCGACGCGATGCTGGCCGCAGGCGCGATGCTGACCGAGACCAAGGTGATGGGCGCGCGCGAGCTGTGGGGCGGACGGCCTGCACGCAAGATGCGCGATCTCGACGATGCGGCGGTCGCGGGGATGAAGCTGGGCGTGGCGCATTACGCGGAAAACGCGAAGCACCACGCGGCGGCCATTGCCGGGGTCGAGTGACGCCTGACACACCTGACACAGTGTCCAGGGGGAGAAATCTTCGCCCCCTCAGCGAGCACAAACGGCCCGGCGCATTGGCGGACGACAACGATGCGAAAGAGCGATTCGACCATGCCATGCTCTCGCCCGTGTAGGACAGCGGCAAATGGCGCGCGCTAAGCCCGAATTGCCCGAACCGGACGCGATTCGTGCGCTGGTGCACGCGGGCGAGCTGCGCGTGCGGGTGACGCCCGGGGCGCGCACCGCATCGATCGCGATTATCGATGGAAGGGTGCAGGTGAAGGTCCGCGCCAAGCCGCAGGACGGCGCGGCCAACACCGCGGTCGAAGCGCTGGTCGCCAAGGCGCTCGGCATCCCCAAATCACGCTGCACCTTGTTGCGCGGCGCAACTTCGCGCGAAAAGGTGCTGGCGATCGTGATCTAGCGCGCGGGTTAATCCAGCAATTCGCCGCCCAGTTCCTCGCGTAGCCAGCGGTCGCGGCGTGCGCCGATGAAATCGAAATCGTCTTCATTGGTCATGATCGCATATCCGATATCGGCGACGGGATCGTAGACGGTGTAGGACTTGAACGGGCCGTTGCTGCCGCTTTCCCAATTGATCGTGCGAACCGCGCCGTTCACCCTCGCCTGGCGAACGCGGCCGCCCAGCGCGTAGTAATCGGCGGGGCTTGCGACGGTCTCCAGGTCTGCCAGCATTTCAGGCGTGAAGCCGCCCGCATGATGCGCGAATCGGGCCAGCCGGATCAGGTCGGCAGGGGTCGCTGCCAACCCGCCTGCGCACAGCACGAAGTCGGGTATCCGGATAACCGGATTCTCGGTGGTAACGGGCGCCGCACCGGGCAAGCTGCCGTCGGTCATGATGACGGCGGTGGACATATCGGCGGGATCGAAAATCCGCGCATGCATCATGTCTGCCAACGGCGCGCCCCCGGCGCGTTCCAGCACGGCCTGCACGACGATCCAGTTGGTGTTGACGTAATCGAATGCGGAGCCTGGCGCGTCGCCCGTCCGGCCGAGTGCGAAGCGGTTGGCAGCCTCCAGCGGCGAGATGTCGAGCGCGGCAATCGCAGCGGCATCCTTCCGGAAACCGTCCATCAGCCCGTCGGCAATGCCCGAACGGTTCTGGAGCAGATTGCGCAAGGTGATCGTGCCCGCATCGGGCGCCGCGTAACCCGGCAGCAGGTCGGCCAGGCTGTCGTCGAGCTTCAGCTTGCCGTCGCGTTCCAGATCGAGCGCGAGCAGCGAACACGCGAATTTCGAGGTCGAACCGGCCTGGTATCGCGCACCCGCCCGCCCGCCATTGCCCGCACTGCTGTGGAACACACCGTCGCTGTCGAGCCGCGCCTCGGCATAGGCAGCCTCGTCGGCTGGTGCCGCCGAGGCGGTTGCGACAGGGGCTGCGATCAACGCGGCGGCAGCGAGAGCAAGCAGGTTCTTCATACCACGTGTATTGCATGTGCAACACACGTGGCGCAAGGACGCTCGTCAGCTCGCGTGCCCGTTTCGCAGATCAGCGCGCGGCAATGCGCATGGCCGCCGCGCACAGCACCAGCGCGAAGCCTCCGGCCACCCACA
>Ga0208018_100011_pt1 | contig 162656 bp, 135 predicted proteins | sample 31_taG_FD_184105 | JGI IMG/M metagenome (GOLD analysis project Ga0208018, IMG submission 184105) | Marine viral communities from the Gulf of Mexico - 31_GoM_OMZ_CsCl metaG (SPAdes) (version 2) | ecosystem: Environmental > Aquatic > Marine > Oceanic | place: Gulf of Mexico | collected 2015-07-12 | reverse complement strand
CTATCGCAGTCACAGTCTCAGGATCTGAGCCTGCCGTCGTAAGTACTGAGCCGTCCTCCAAGGTCGTCTCGTCAACATCGATCACAGTGTCTCCCGCAGGTACAGTTGCTGTCCAATCTCCATTGGCATCTGTCGTCACCGTCTGCTCGACGTTGTTCACGTCTGTGATCACGACATCAACTCCTGGTAAGCCTAGCTCACCTGCATCCTGGATTCCATTGTTATTCTCATCATTGTATACTGTTCCGGTGATAATAGATTCCTGTGGTATTACTGTTATTGTTGGATCTTCAAAATCTCCATCATTATCATTATCAACATTTGTAGCATTATTAGGATCATCTGAGACATCAGTTACATCTCCTAAAGTATCACCATTTGGATCAAAAGCTTCACCAGTTGCTGTTGCAGTATTTGTAAAACTACCATTATCTATATCTAATTGAGTTATACTATAATCTACAGTAGCTGTACTAGTTTCGCCTGGTGCTAAATCTTGATCTAATAATGGTAAACCTACTACAGGTATCATATTATCATCGATAGTTATACCATTAACTAATACATTTCCATTATTTGTTACTGTAAATGTATAAGTGATTGTATCACCTTCATCTACAATACCATTATTATTAGTATCAACAATTGGAGATGATTCTTTTTCTAAATTAAGGTTGCTATCTGGTGTAAAGAAGCCATCTGGTCCTTGAGCTATTGTTGCGCCTGGTCCTAAGATAGTTGTTGTAGGATCTACTCCAGCTGTTTGTACTTCATTACCGTTAGGCAATGTAGTTTCGTCTATATTAGAAGTGTATTCACCTTCAGGTAAAGTAATACTCCAAACACCATTATTATCTGTAGTTACTGTTTGAATAGGGTTACCTAAATCATCTGTTATAACAACATCTACGTTTGCTATACCGATTTCACCTAGATCTTGGATTCCATTACCGTTATCGTCACTAAACACAGAACCACTTAATATTCCTTGACCATCTAATTGTGTAATAGTAGGGTCTTCAAAATCTCCATCTAAGTCATCATCTACATTATTAGGATCATTTGGATCATCAGAATCGTCAGTTTCTATAGGTAATACATTTCCATTAGGATCTGTTGGTGTTCCTGAAGCTGTTGCTGTATTAGTTACATTTCCATTATCTAAATCTGTTTGTGTAATTGTATATGTTACAGAAACAGTTTCTGATTCTCCTGGTAATAGGTCTGGAATAACAATACCCATTACATTAATTGCTGCATCGTCTATAGTTATGTTAGACATTGCTACATTACCATTATTAGTTAAGGTAAATGTATACGTTATAGTATCGCCTGCATCTGTAATTCCATTACTATTAAAATCAACTGCACCTCCAGAAGATTTCTCTAAATCTAGATTTGGATTATTTACAAAATAACCATCATTTATCGTTGCAATTGTTTCTCCAGTTACCGCGGTAACAGTTTCTGGATCTGAGCCAATAGTAGTTAAGATGGTATCTGTACCATTATTAGGAAGTGTATTTTCATCTACATTAACAGAAGCATTACCTTCTGCAACTGTAGCAATCCAATTACCATCTGAATCTGTTGTTACGGTTTGTGATATATTATTCGCATCAACAATTAATACATCTACATTAGGTATTCCTAGTTCTCCAGCATCTTGCACACCATTACCATTAGTGTCATTAAATACTGTTCCTGTAATGTTTCCAGTTGCATCAAAATTAACAGTAGTTGGATCTTCAAAATCACCGTCTAAATCATCGTCTGTATTTAATGGGTTATTAGGGTCATCTGAAACATCTGTTACGTTTCCAAGTGAATCTCCGTTAGGATCTATTGCCTCACCTACAGCTGTAGCTGTATTTGTAAAACTACCGTTATCAATATCTGATTGTTGTATTGTATATGTTGTTGTAGTTGAACTAGTTTCTCCTGGAGCCAAGTCAGTTACTGCTAATGGTAAATTAGTAACAGGTATCATTGCATCATTAACTACAATATTGTTAACAACTACATTACCATTATTTGTAACTGTAAATGTGTATAAAATTGTGTCTCCTGCATCTGTAATTCCATTGTTATTTTCATCGACAATAGGCGAAGCTTCTTTTTCTAATGCTAGATTAGCATTTGGTGTAAAGAAACCATCTGGTGCTTCGTTTACCATTTGTCCCGGATCTACTAATGTAGTTGTAGGGTTATCACCAGCAGTTTGCACTTCATTTCCATTAGGAAGAGTTGCTGTAGTTATGGTACTTGTAATATCACCAGCTGGTACAATAGATGTCCAGTTTCCATCTGAGTCTGTACTTAAAGTAGCAATAGTATTACCTAAATCATCTGTAAGGATAACTTCAACATTTTCGATTCCTAGTTCTCCAGCATCCTGTGTACCATTACCATTTATATCGTCGAAAACTACTCCAGATAAAACAGCATCTTGATCTAATGGAGTTATAGTAGGATCATTTTCACCTGGTGCATTAGAATTATCATCAGATAAATCTGTAACATCATCTGCTGGGTTAGCAGGATCTCCATTTGGAGATTCGGCTAATACATCTGCTTGGTTTGAAACATTACCATTTACAATGTCTGAGTTCATAATTATATATGAACCTTCATAAATCCATGTTTCATTAATTTGAAGTATGTTATCTCCATCATCTCCAGAAACAGGTCCAGCTATTGTACCTCCTAGTAAAGGATCTGATACTACGACTGAATTAAGTGAAACGTCTCCTTCATTTGTTACTGTTAGAGTATAGTTAATTGTATCTCCTTCGTCTGTAATACCATTTGCATTAGTATCTTCATAAATACCTGTTTTAACAACTGCTATAATTGGGTCTTGTACAAAAGGTACTATTGTTGGATCATTTATAACATTTCCATCTAAGTCATCTCCATCATCTGAAATATCATCTACAGCAGTATTATTTCCATCTTGTGCGGTAACGTTAACCTGGTTAATAACTGCACCAGAATCAAAAGCATTTTGTGTAATTATATAAGTTGCCGTATATGTTGCCACCTCTCCAGTATTTGTAGCTGATACTGGTAATAAAGTACCTTCTAACGAACCTTGTGAAGAAGGGCTATTAAATGTTGGCTCAGAAGTTAATACTAACGTATTACCATCATTATCTGTGAATGTATCAATTAAAGCAACATTATTTAATGTGGTATTACCAGTGTTTTCTACAGCAATTGTGAACTCAACTGTATCACCTACACTAAATGCACCAACATCGTTACTTGTTTTAGTAACTTCAATAGAAGGTTCTGCAACAGTTGGTGTTATCGTTGGGTCATCATCTCCATTACCATCATCATCTGAAACATCTGTTACAGGGTTTCCGTCTGGATCAAGACCATCTGCTGTTGCAGAGTTAGTAATAGATCCTGTTAAAATATCTGATTCTAAGATAGTATAGTTTATAACAGCTGTTCCTTGTTCTCCTGGTGCTAATTCTGTTGGGCTTAACGGTACCATGTTAGCGCCAATTGTTGGATCTGATACTGTTAACACTGTAACAGATGTATTACCAGTGTTTGTTACAGTCATTGTATAAGCAATAGTTTCACCTATTTCTACACTACCATTTCCATTTTCATCTAAATGATCAGCTGTCTTAACTAAAGTAATTTCTGGTGTTACAGCTAACTGTGTTGTTGTAGGGTCATTATTAGCTCCAGTATTATCTGCACCATTAGCAGAATCTGATTCGTCTGTTATAACATTTACTAATGTAGGGTCAAATGCTGTAGCATCTGCTCTATTTGTTACTTGTGTAGCATCGATATCTGCTTGAATAAGTACATAAGACGCAGTAAATGTTAGTGTTGCACCAGGTAACAAATCTACTATTGTTGGGTCTCCACCTTCGTTTGTACCTCCAGAAACATATGCTGGTGCAGGTAAAACACCTTGTCCAGTAAAGTCTGTCGCATCTTCTGTAACATCTACATCAAAAGCTGTAACATTTCCTGTATTTCTTACTGTGTAAGTATATAAAATTGTATCATCTACATCAACTATAGAATTACCATTAGTATCTTGATAAACACCATCTTTTATGAGTGTGATTTCAGGATCTTGGGTAATTGTTGTTGTTGTAATATCATTTTCGCCTGCTGCATTTGAATTATCATCTGAAGCATCTATTATGTCATCAGCATTATTTAATGGATCTCCATTTGGTGCTTCAGCAGAAACATTTGCTTGATTATCTACATTACCTGTATTTATATCTTCTTGAGTTAATGTATAAATAGCAGTATAGGTAAGTGATGCTCCAGGTAAAAGGTCTAATAAATCACCATCACCATCTTCATCTGTTCCGCCCATAGGATTTGTAGGAGAAGGTAATGTACCAGTTCCTGTAAATTCTAACATATCTTCAGTAACACTTACATCAAATAATGTCGTATTTCCTGTATTTGTAACAGTGTATACGTAACTTATTGTATTGTTAGCATCATTAAATGTACCTTCTTTCACTAATCCAATTAGTGGATTCTGTACTAGAGGTGCTATTGTAGGGTCATTAGTAGCGTCTCCATCATTGTCATCATCTACATTTTCATCGCCATTATCTGAAACATCATCAACAAGTATATTATTAGGATCTTGTCCCTCTACAATAGCAGTGTTTGTAATCATTCCATTATCCACATCATCTTGTGTAATAGTATACATTACATCTACAGAAGCTGATTCACCAGATTCTAATGTACTAGGTACTAAATCTAAATCTGTCACATTTAAAAAGGCATCATCAATTGTTATATCTGAAACAGAAACGTTTCCAGAATTTAAAACATTAAATGTATATGTAACAACATCTCCAACTGAACCAGTACCTCCGATAACAAAAGTCTTCGTAAGTATTAATTCTGGTGTTTGATTAATAGTAACTATTGTCGGGTCATTTGTAGCGTCTCCATCATTATCATCATCTACATTTTCATCACCATTATCTGAAACATCAGTAACTGGATCTCCATTTGCATCACCATTAGTAGTCGCAGTATTTTCAACCATACCCATATCTATATCAGATTGTGTTAATGTGTATGTTGTTGAATATTCTCCTATTTGACCTGGATCTAAGTTAGATGGTGTTATAGCAATTCCTGTTGTACCTGTAAGTGCATCTGTAATTGAAATATTAGAAATTGAAACATTACCAGTATTTTCTACATTAAATGTATAAGTAATTTCATCACCTACATTATTACCACCTAAAACTGCTGTCTTAGTTAAGGTTAGTTCAGGTATTTGATTTAAAGTTGTTATTGTTGGGTCTTCATCATTTATTCCATCGTCATCCGATAAATCTGAAACTGAAATATTATTAGGGTCTAAACCATCTACAGTAGCTTGATTTGTAATTGAACCTGTATTAACGTCAGATTGTAAAACAGTGTAATTTGCTGTTACACTACCTACTTCACCTGGTGCTAATGTATTTGGGACTAATTCTAAATCTGTACTATTAGTTAATGTATCATCTATATTTAATACAGATATAGTTACATTTCCAGTATTAGTTACAGTAAATGTATAAGTAATTACATCTCCTGCAATTTCATTACCCGTTGCATTATTTGATTTTATTAAAGTTAATTCAGGTGTTTGATTTAATGGTGTATTAACCATATCTGAATCTTGTAAAACAGGATCACCATTTGTATCATTAGCATCTGCTGTAACTGTATTATCAACAGAACCATTATTAATATCTGTTTGAGATATATCATAAGTAAATTCATAGACAAACACTTCATCAACATCTAATTCTCCATCTAAATCTATATCTCCAGATGTCAATGTTAATATACCTCCTAATAACGGGTCATTTACTACAACATTACTTAAGGAAACATTTCCAGTGTTTTCTACACTTATTGTATAATCAATAACATCTCCAAAATCTGTAATAGAATTATTATTTGCATCTCTATATGCGCTTAACTTTTCAACAGATAAGCTTCCGTTAGGATCAATTGTAATAATTGTTGGATCATTAGTTGGGTCTAAATCTGCATCAGGACCATCATTCAATTCATCTCCATTATCCGAAATATCAGTTATAGGATTATTATTAGTATCAGTACCTGTTACCAATGCTGAGTTTTCTACAAACCCATTATCAACATCATTTTGGGTTACTGTATACATTGCAGTAATTATACCTACTTCACCAGGTTCTAAGTTATTTGGTGAAATTGCTAAATTATTACTTGCAGTTAAAACATCATCTATTGTAATTCCTGTAATAGTAACATTACCAGTGTTTTCTACACTGAAAGTATAAACTATAATATCTCCAGTACTTGTTACTGTTGAAGTTGATGTTTTAGTTAATGTAAGCTCAGGTGTCTGCGTCAACGTGATCACCGTAGGGTCCTCGTCATTGATCCCGTCATCATCGGAGGTATCCGTCACAGGGGCGTTGTCCGGATCAAGTCCGTCTACCGTAGCCTGGTTCGTGATGCTGCCGTTGTCCACATCTGACTGTAGGACCGTATAGGTGGCCGTGGCCGTTCCAACAGCGCCTGGTGCCAGCGTTGATGGCGTAAGCGCAAGGTCCGTCGTGCCTGTAAGTGCATCGTCTATGTTGAGACCGGTCACTGTAACGTTTCCAGTGTTGGTCACCTCGAACGTGTAGGTGATCACATCGCCGGCAACCTCATTGCCAGTAGCATCCGAGGTCTTCAATAATGTAAGCTCAGGTGTCTGTGTCAAGGTCACTATTGTAGGGTCCTCGTCATTGATCCCGTCATCATCGGAGGTATCCGTCACAGGGGCGTTGTCCGGATCAAGTCCGTCTACCGTCGCCTGGTTCGTGATGCTGCCGTTGTCCACATCTGACTGTAGGACCGTATAGGTGGCCGTGGCCGTTCCAACAGCGCCTGGTGCCAGCGTTGATGGCGTAAGCGCAAGGTCCGTCGTGCCTGTAAGTGCATCGTCTATGTTGAGACCGGTCACTGTAACGTTTCCAGTGTTGGTCACCTCGAACGTGTAGGTGATCACATCGCCGGCAACCTCATTGCCCGTAGCATCCGAGGTCTTCAATAATGTAAGATCAGGTGTCTGTGTCAAGGTCACTATTGTCGGGTCCTCGTCATTGATCCCGTCATCATCGGAGGTATCCGTCACAGGGGCGTTGTCCGGATCAAGTCCGTCTACTGTAGCCTGGTTCGTGATGCTGCCGTTGTCCACATCTGACTGTAGGACCGTATAGGTGGCCGTGGCCGTACCGACAGCACCTGGTGCCAGCGTTGATGGAGTAAGCGCAAGGTCCGTCGTGCCTGTAAGTGCATCGTCTATGTTGAGACCGGTCACTGTAACATTTCCGGTGTTGGTCACCTCGAACGTGTAGGTGATCACATCGCCGGCAACCTCATTGCCCGTAGCATCCGAGGTCTTCAATAATGTAAGATCAGGTGTCTGTGTCAAGGTGATCACCGTAGGGTCATTAGTTGAATCACCATCATTATCATCATCTACTAGTTCATCTCCATTATCTGATATGTCCGTAACTGTAACATTTCCTATAGCAGTTCCTTCTACAGAAGCAGAGTTTACTATACTACCATTATCTACATCTGCTTGAGAAACGATATAGTTGGCTGTTGCAGTTCCTGTTTCACCAGGAGCTAACGAACCTGGAGAAATAGCTAAATCTGTACTTCCTGTTAGAACATCATCTACAGTAATAGAAGACACTGATACATTTCCAGTATTTTCTACAGAAAAAGTATAAATGATTGTTTGTCCTGCAACTTCGTTTCCTGTAGCATTTGAAGTTTTAGTTAAAGTTAATTCCGGGTCATTAACTTCTAAATAATCTGGAGTACCATCATTATCTGAATCAACAGAATTATTTGGATCTCCTAATTCTGTTGCAGTAGGTACACCATCATTTTCGTCATCTAAATCTCTATAATCTGGTTCTGGGTCGTTATCTGTATTGTTTAATTCTGCTTGTGGATTAGTAGTAACTTGATTTCCATTTGGATCACCATATCCTACAGTACTATCGAAAGCATTATCTAAACCATCATTATCATCATCTAATCCTGTTGGAGCAATGTCTGCAATACCATCATTGTTTACATCATTACCTTCAATAGCATCTACAACACCATCATTATCCGAATCTAAGTCTAAATAGTCTGGATTGTCTTGACCGTCAAAATTAATTGGAGTAATTCCTCCTGCTTCATACGCGTTATCCAACCCATCATTATCATCATCTAACCCTGTTGGTTGAGTATATCCAGCTGTAGTTTGAGATTCAACGTTATCTGGGATTCCATCATTATCTGCATCCTGATCCAAATGATTAGCATTACCATCTCCATCAAAATCAAAAGCTGGTTGAACTAACCCGTCATCATTACCAATTGCTGAATTATTATCGTTATCATCTAAATATGCTGGAACTCCATCTCCATCGATATCTGCATCGAATCCTGGCGATTCAATTACATCAAGAATTCCATCATTATCATCATCTATATCTACAAAATCTGGAATACCATCCATATCCTGGTCATCACAAGCATCTGCTATACCATTTCCATTTACATCTGGACCAAATTCTTGAAAATCAAAAATTCCATTATTATCCATATCAACTGGTTGTTGATAGAAATCTCCATTATCTCCAGAAGTTACTAACCCATTTCCATCTACACTTTCAGGAGATTGAGATCCTAATATACCATCGTTAAATGCTGGATCTGTATTATCTGTAAATCCTGCTTCTGTAGTATCAAAACAGCCATCATTATCTGAATCTAAATCTTGATAATCTGGACCTGCTAAACCATCTGTATTTGGCGCATCGAAGAATACATATGAAGGGTCATTATATAAATCTATTCTACACTCATCAAAACGTATTGAATAATAACGTTGTTGTGAGGTGTTAGTGTTTTTCACTGCACCAATATTAAATACTAATGGTGCTGCTTGAGTTACATTTCTTTTTTGGAAAAATACTCTATACCTATTATCTATATCTATAGGTTGAACTGGAGCTGCACCAGTATTATTAGCTATAAACTGAGTAATTTGAGGAGAACCCCCTAAATTTTGAGCTAATACATTTGTTGGGTTTCCGATAGCATAACCAGTTGCGTTTTGAACTCTATAGAATTCTCTAACTGTACCATTGTTCGCATTACTATCTATATCTTGAATAAAACCTCCTAATCTTGGAACGGATGCTGGTGAATTATCTGCGGAATTTTCAAATCTTATAGATAATTGAACTGATAAATTACCCGTAGCATTTTGAGCATAAGTTAATAAAGGCTGAAGTGATCTTTGATTATTATCAACATTGTCTGCTGGGTCTGTAAAATCTATACTATTTATTGTAACAGAAGCTGGTTTAGAAACTACAGTTACAATAGCGTTTAATCCTGGAGCTGCGTTTGGAAATCTATATCTTGCTCCCACAGTTCCTATACCACTACCTGTCCCTGATATATAAGTGCCGCCTTGGAAATCATATCTTGAACCTGTACAAACATCATTTCCATTTGTATAAAATCCGAATCCTTCCGTAACGTCATCTATACCATCATTATCATCATCTCTATCTTCAGCATTATCTATACCATCACCATCAAAATCATTTGGAGTTGATCTATCTCTAAAGTCAACATTTCCACCTTCTCCTAAATCATTATCTGCATCTGGAAGAAGCGCTGGATCATTAATTGTTCCGTTAACATCATTATAACCCACAGTTGTATCAACAGAATTATCTAATCCGTCACCATCATCATCAGCATTTGCTAAAGTTAGACCTGCTTCAATCGTATCATTTGCTCCTTCATTATCTGCATTTGTATCTAAGTAATCTGGACCATCTGCAGCACCATCTGTATTTATAGGCAACAACCCTAACCCTTCTAAATTAGGATCATAAGCATCATCTAATCCATCTCCATTTGCATCTGTAATTGCAGGACCATCACCACTTGGCAAGGTATAACCTTGAGTTGTTTGAGCCTCCACATTATCTGGAATACCATCTCCATCTGAATCTAAATCTTGGAAATTTGCAATACCATCTCCATCGAAATCGAATTCTGGCTGAACTAATCCATCATCATTTCCTACAGCTGCATCATTATCATTATCATCTAAATAAGCTGGAACACCATCTCCATCGACATCTGCATCAAATCCTGGACTTTCTCTAACATCAATAATTCCATCATTATCATCATCTATATCAACAACATCAGGAACACCATCCATGTCTAAATCATTTCCTTCTCTCCAGTCACGATCGCCGCCTGGCATATCATCATCTGGAAAATCCGTAGGGAATTGATTATTATTATCTGGATTATCTTGAAAATCATCTTCACCAAGATTTACATTATCATAAGCATCATCTAATCCGTCATTATCAGAATCTAAACCTGTAGGAAGTGTGTCTGCAACACCATTCATATTAACATCATAACCTTCTGTATTATCAGGTATTGTGTCATTGTCTGAATCTGTATCTAAGTAATCCGGAAGACCATCACCATCTGTATCAGTTGGTACTATTGGCGTTCCATTAGTATCATAATTATCGTCTACTCCATTATTATCTACATCATCAAAAAGTCCTGGAGTTTGATATCCTGCAGTTGTTTGACCTTCAATATTATCTATAATACCATCGTTGTCTGCATCTATATCTATAAAGTTAGGAAGACCATCTGTATCCTGATCTAATGGCTGTGGCGTAGTACCTGATTCAGGAGAATCTTCTGCATCATCTGGAACACCGTTAGCGCCAACATTTTGACCATCTGCAGCATCTGCAGCACCATCGTTATTAGTATCTAAGGCACCGTTACCATTTTCAACGATATCATAAATACCATCGTTATCAGCATCTAAATCAAACTGGTTAGGTATACCATCACCATCTGAATCTAGACCTAAAGTTTGTGGGTTATTATAATTGTCTATACAATCAAACTCAACATTATGCTGCCTTCCACCAGCTGAAACATTTGGCTGATTTGCTTGAACACCAATACGAATAGTATAAGAGCTACTCGATATATGTTTAGTTGTATAATTTACTGAAGGATTTGTATTTCCAGCACCAACAAACTCTTCAGTTCCACCTGTACCAATTAGGAAGTCACCTTCTGTACTTGTAGAAATTTGTGTTGGATCATCAATTGTATAAGTATATGGATATTGTGACCAATTTTGCTCACTGTAGTTGTTGTTACCATCTATATCATTAAAGTTAACAAAGAATTCTTCTAATACTACTGGGTTTCCATTTGCAGAATTTACAAAATCAAATCTGTATTCGGTATATGCTCTATCTCCAGTATTTGCTAAAGTAAATGCGGTACGTGGTTTAAATGAACCAGAATCTGATCCGTTATCATCAATTGTAGGAATGCTAGTAACATTAACTAAATCTACTATTGTAACAAGAGCATCTACATTTTGTCCATTAAAGTTTGCAACATTTGGGAATCTAAATACTTCACCTTGAAGAAAGGTGTTGTTATCGCCATCACCACTTTCTTCAGAAAAAGGTTCATCAAAACTTAATACAGTATGATTACCACAATCTGGCTGGTTGTTTCCGCCATTTGGACCATTTTCATCTGTATCTAAAATACCATCATTATCATCATCTAAATCGACATTATCAAAGATACCATCGCCATCTGAATCTATATTTAATACATCTCTCCAATCTCTGTCGCCACCAGGCATTTCATCGTCAGGAAAGTCTGTAGGAAGTTGGTCATTATTGTCAGGGTTATCCTGAAAATCATCGACCGTTAAATCCACATCATCAAAGGCATCATCTAAACCGTCATTATCTGAATCTGTTCCGGTTGGTGTAATGTCTGCAACACCATCACCATTAGTATCATAAGCTTCTATTAAATCTGAATCACCATCATTATCACTATTGAGGTCTAAATAATCTGGTTGATCAAAAGTATCTGTATTAGTTGGCTGGATTGGTGTTCCATTTGTATCGTAAATATCATCTACACCGTTACCATCAATATCTGTAAATGTGTCATTAGGAGCAATATAACCATCGGTTGCTTGTCCTTCTATATTATCAATTATACCATCACCGTCTGCATCTATATCTAAATAATTAGGAAGTGCATCGCCATCTGCATTTAAAGGCGCATCTGTAGTTCCTGAATCTGGAGTATCTTCAACTACATCTGGAACACCATTAACTCCAACACCTTGAGATGGATTGTCGTTTGTATCTATACGACCATCATTATTTGTATCTAATTCTCCATTTCCGTTCTCTACAACGTCATATATACCATCATTGTCATTATCTAAGTCTATAGAATTAGGAACGCCATCACCATCATTATCACAAACTGGAGTTTTTCTATAACTTAAAGCATCAATACCGTGAAAATCTACAGCTGTATAACCATTAGGGTATGTATACCTTAATGTAATAGTAGAAAACTCTATATCAGATTGGAAACCAATTGTAGTTTCAGTATTCTGACCTGCAACTAATTGACCTCTAAGATTACCATTAGAATCATAGGCGTTTACTTGCCCAACTTGACTACCTCCTAATAAATTATTTTCTAAATAACCAACTAAATTACCATCTGCATAATATTCATAACGAACTAATTGTCCGCCAGCTGCATCAAAGATATCTACCCAATCAAAAGAAAAATAATCTAAAGGATCATCAAATGTATAAGTTACAGAGTATTCTGAACCTGCAGGTGCATTTCCAGGACCTTCAATTCTAATACCATCTCCAGCATCTCCTGAAATAAATACCGGGTCAACAGTATCTGTAAAACTTACAGTACCAGGTATACCTGAATCATCTAATGCTATTGTACCACCATCAAAAGAAGCAACCGTTCCGACAACAGTGTAATCATCTGGTCCTTCTAAAATTTCAACATTGTAACCATTTTCAAAGGCATTTCTTACAAAACCTGATTCAATTGGTCCTTGGGCATTTGTATTACCACCTACAGCAAATACATTATAATTTCCTACCACCCAATTTAAAGCCTCTGGTACTGCTGCTGCTGGAGGTGTTGCCATTGCAGGACATTCATCTACATCTAAGATACCATCATTGTCATCGTCTAAATCGTCGATATTAAAAATACCATCTCCATCTGTGTCTTCTCCACTTGTAGCAAATTCACATTGCCCAAAACTATCTTCTGCAGCTGCATTTTGAGAAGTCCCTATTGCCTGACCATTAGTAGTGTTAACATCATTAGGCACACCAGTTGAAGGGTTTACAGCACCTTCTAACATACCATCAGAATCTACCTGTGTAAACGAAATATTATCTGCTCCTTCTAATGCATCAAAACAACCATCTCCATCAGAATCTACATCTGCAAAATCTGGAATATTATCACCATCTGTATCTGTACTTAAACAAGCCGCTAATATAATCTCGAAAGCGTCATTTCCTGCAGGACCTACTTGCGTTGTATTTATAGTAAACTCACTAATAGTACCGTTAATGCGTAGAGTACCCGCAGCAGTTCCATTAATATCATCCTGCGAACTTTGCGCAGTATGGTCAGGACCAGGAGGCACGCCATTTGCAGCACCACTATCCGTTACAGAATTTGAAGTATACATTAAATCATCTGTAGACGCCAATAAATCCCAAGTTAAACCTCCTTGTAATGTAAATCGTAACGCATTTTGAAGTCCGTTAACTTGCCCACCAACTCTATCTATATTAAAAATAGGATTAGTTACAAAGACAGGATTACCACCATTATCTTGAAAACTAATTGTAAAAGACTGATTTTCTGCCATAATAAGCTCAACAGAAGCATCACCTTCTAATGGCTCAGACCAAAAACCTGCTCCAGCAGCATTAAAGTTTTCAGCTGCAACATTATTAACTCCTGTTTGCGTAATAACTGCAGTAATACCATTACCAAAATTATAACTTGCAGAAGTTCCGTTTAATGTCCAAGTTTGACTCTGTGGTGGCGTACATTGTCCTTCAACAGTATCTAAAATACCATCATTATCATCATCTAGGTCTACATCGTCATAAACACCATCATTATCTAAATCTGCTCTATCAATATCATCTCTAAAATCAACATCTCCACCAGGAAGATTCACATCTTCATCAGAATCTTGTAATGTTGCAGGATCACTTATAATTCCATTAGGAACACTAAACCCATTAGAAGCATCAACAGCATCATTTAATCCATCTCCATCAGAATCTGCTAATGAACTTGGCAACCCACTTTCATTACTATCCGGGACACCATCATCATCACTATCTAAATCTAAAAAATCTGGAGTACCATCTGCATCTGAATCTAATAAGAAAATTTGAACACCTCCATTATCAGTATCATAAGCATTATCTAAACCATCTCCATCAGTATCATTACCTGTAGATACCTGAAAGCTTAATGTTTCCTGAGCCTCAATATTATCTGGAATACCATCACCATCTGAATCCTGATCTACAACATCTGGAAATCCGTCATTATCCGTGTCTACACAACCACCAACAACAGAAACATTATCAACATACAATACGTCAACTGAATTATCAGGGCCACTAAAACCTCCTGAACCAGTAGTACCTCTAAAAGTTATAACAGGATTAGCATTATTAAAGGTAGTAACTAACGAAATTTGACCAAATGTTAGCACTCCAAAGTCATTAATAACATCTTCTGTTGTAGCTGTATATGCCAACTCTCCATCGATTAAAAGATCTAATGTAGCAGGAACTGCTTCAACAAATTGCGCAGCAACTAGGAAAGTAATTTCATAAGGTTCATTTGGGACAACTGTAATTGCTTGCTCAAGTAAAGATTGCACACCTGCAGGGCTTACAGCTCCAAATACAGCACTTATATTTCCACCACCAGTATTCGCGTCAAACCAGTCTCCATTTCCACTTTCAGTCCAACTGGTAAAATTAGCTTGAAAAGTTCCGTTTACTACTTCTTCAGGACCAGTAGCGTTACATTCATTTATATCAAGAATACCATCATTATCATCATCTTGATCTAAACCATCTGCAACACCATCTTGATCTTGCCCGAAATAAGAAACAGCAGATCTGTATGATGAGGAATTAGCACCAGATAAAGCTAACCTATTTGTAAAATCTGAAGGCATTGGCCAAATGATCTCACCTGTAACTTCATCAAATTGATAGTTAACTTGTAAATCTATATTTTTTCCAATATTTGAGGCACGATTATCCTGTGCAAATGATTGCAAAAGAGAGCCGTAGAAGAAAAATAGAAATAAAATTAAAAACTTTAATAAAGCTTTAAATCTTGGAGTAATAGTAATATTTCCCATATAATAAATGATGGTTATGTATTATAGTCTTGTGTTGCTTATCATCAATACGCATTAATATACGTAAAATTAAGCATTATAGTTTCATTAATACACGTGTTTAAACTAAACGCATGTATGGCTGAACCATATTACAAAAATAGCATTATAGAAATTTGTTAACGGCTCATTTTCATAATTTTTCTTAATTATTCTTAATTATTCGTTAATTGGAATCAATTTATCGATAAAGTGCGCAAGCCTGTAATTTTAACGAAATGATTATTATCTATAATTATTCAAGGTAATAACATCACTTTCAGAATGGCTAGTAGTTGTATATTTGCAGCTTATTTTTATAGAAGTATATGAAATTTAACGAAGAAATAGCTCGCAGAAGAACTTTTGGTATCATTTCGCATCCAGATGCGGGAAAAACTACTTTAACTGAGAAATTACTACTTTTTGGGGGCGCCATACAAGAAGCTGGAGCTGTTAAATCTAACAAAATAAAAAAAGGTGCTACTAGTGACTTTATGGAAATTGAAAGGCAAAGAGGAATCTCTGTAGCAACATCTGTACTTGCATTTGAGTATGATGGTATTAAAATAAATATCCTAGATACACCAGGTCACAAGGATTTTGCTGAAGATACATTTAGAACCTTAACAGCTGTAGATAGCGTTATTGTTGTAATTGACGTTGCTAAAGGTGTAGAAGAGCAAACTGAAAAACTAGTCGAAGTTTGCAGAATGCGCAATATTCCTATAATTGTTTTCATTAACAAACTTGACCGTGAAGGTAAAGATGCCTTTGAACTTTTGGATGAAATTGAACAAAAATTAAGCTTAAAAGTTACACCATTAAGTTTCCCTATAGGTATGGGTTATGATTTTAAAGGAATTTATAATATATGGGAAAAGAATGTAAACCTGTTTAGTGGAGATAGCAGGAAAAATATAGAGGAAACTATTGAAATTGAAGACCTTCAAAGTAGCGAGTTAGAAGAACTAATAGGTACAGATGCCGCAGAAACCTTAAGAGAAGAAATAGAATTGGTTGAAGGTATTTACCCTAGTTTTGATAAGCAAGCTTATAATGATGCAAACTTACAACCCGTATTTTTTGGTTCTGCATTAAATAATTTTGGTGTTAGAGAGCTCTTAGACTGCTTTGTAAGCATAGCTCCTACTCCACGCGCAAAGCAGAGTGACACAAGACTAGTTAAACCTGATGAAAAAGAATTTACTGGATTTGTATTTAAAATTCATGCAAATATGGACCCTAAACATAGGGACCGATTGGCTTTCATAAAAATTGTTTCTGGTAAATTTGAACGAAATGTACCATATCTTCACGTAAGACAAGGAAAGAAATTACGATTTAGCAGTCCTAATGCCTTTTTTGCTGAAAAAAAAGAAATTGTAGATACTTCTTATCCCGGTGATATCGTAGGGTTACACGATACTGGGAATTTTAAAATAGGAGATACTCTTACCGAAGGTGAAGAGCTTAATTACAAAGGTATTCCTAGTTTCTCTCCAGAACATTTTAGGTATATAAACAATGCAGACCCTATGAAGTCTAAGCAACTTTATAAAGGAATAGATCAACTTATGGATGAAGGTGTAGCTCAATTATTTACACTTGAATTAAATGGAAGAAAAGTAATAGGTACAGTAGGTGCATTACAGTTTGAGGTTATACAATACAGACTAGAACACGAGTATAATGCTAAATGTTCTTACGAAAATTTAAATGTATATAAGGCTTGTTGGGTTGAAGCTAAAGATCCAAAAAGTGAAGAGTTTAAAGATTTTAAACGAGTAAAATCTAAGTTTTTAGCAAAGGACAAAAGAAATCAATTAGTTTTCTTATCAGATAGTCAATTTAGCTTACAAATGACTCAACAAAAATATCCTAATGTAAAATTCCATTTTGTTTCAGAATTTGATAAAGAGTCTAAATATTAATCTTTATAAGCTAATTTAAGAGCTTAAATTTTTTAAGCAATACTATATTAAGCTTAAACACAAAAACCACTTGTAAAGTAATTTATACAAGTGGTTTTTTTTAATATGTATAAAATAAATCTATATTTACTGATTTATTTATAATAAATACTTATTCAGCTAAGCTTGACCGGTTGGGCCAAAATTAAGAGGCATTGGAGGTTGCTCATAATCTCTTATCTCGCCATGAGCTTTTTCAAATCTTTTAATATTATCATTTAAAGCTTTAGCTAATCGTTTAGCATGTTGTGGCGTTAAAATAATTCTTGACTTTACTTTACTCTTAGGAGTACCTGGCATAATATTTACAAAATCAACTACAAATTCTGAAACAGAATGATTAATTATAGCCAAATTACTATAAGTACCTTGAGCTACTGTTTCATCTAATTCAATATTTATCTGACCCTTTTTACCTTTTGGGTTTTGTGGTTTCTTTTCGTCTGACATTTTTTTGTTTTTATAAATTAAAAAAGTTACTCATTTTAGTTAGTTAAATTAAAAAAGATAAATCCTCTCTAATTAACTATTAACTAAAATAAGTAACTTTCATACACTCTCACCTTATTAGGTGAGATTTATATTAAAGAGTTTGTCTAATTATTTAGACAAACCCTATTAATTATAGTTCACTTCAGTTTCCTGTTTAGCTTCAACCATTTCGTTCATTTCCTCTTTAGAACCTACAATAATGTTATCATAGCGACGCATACCTGTTCCTGCAGGAATTCTGTGTCCTACAATTACATTTTCTTTAAGACCTTCTAAAGAATCTACCTTACCGCTTACTGCAGCTTCGTTTAATACTTTAGTTGTTTCTTGGAAAGAGGCAGCAGAGATAAATGACTTAGTCTGTAATGACGCTCTTGTAATACCTTGTAAGATTGGAGTAGCAGTAGCTGGCTGTGCATCTTTTGCAACAACTAGGTTCTTATCCTCTCGTCTTAATAAGCTATTTTCGTCACGTAATTCTCTTGGAGAAACAATTTGTCCTGGCTTCAAGTTATTACTATCACCAGCATCATCAACTACTTTCATACCAAAAATAGCATCGTTCTCTTCGATAAAGTCAGACTTATGAATTAATTGGTTCTCTAAGAAAATTGTATCACCTGGATCATTAATCTTAACCTTACGCATCATTTGTCTTACAACAACTTCAAAGTGCTTATCATTAATCTTAACACCTTGTAATCGGTAAACTTCTTGAACCTCATTAACTAAGTACTGCTGTACAGCGCTTGGCCCTTTAATATTTAAGATATCTTCCGGAGTTATAGAACCGTCTGATAATGGCATACCTGCTCTTACATAATCATTTTCTTGAACAAGAATTTGGTTAGAAAGCTTAACTAAGTATTTCTTAACCTCACCAAGTTTAGACTCAACTATAATCTCTCTGTTACCACGTTTAATTTTACCAAAGCTAACTACACCATCTATCTCACTAACTACAGCAGGATTAGAAGGATTACGAGCTTCGAAAAGTTCTGTTACACGTGGAAGACCTCCTGTAATATCACCTGCTTTTGCAGATTTACGAGGTATCTTAACTAAGATTTTACCAATCTTAATCTTATCACCGTCATCTACCATTATGTGAGCTCCAACTGGTAAGTTGTAAGAACGAATAACTTCATCCTTTTTACCCATAATTAATAACGTAGGTATCTTTTTCTTATCACGAGATTCTGTAATTACTTTTTCTTGGAAACCTGTTTGCTCATCTGTTTCAACTTGGTATGTCATACCTTGTACAAGGTTTTCATACTTAATCTTACCAGCAAATTCAGAAATAATCACACCGTTAAATGGATCCCATTGTACTAAAACATCGTCTTTAGAAACTTTGTCTCCTGGCTTCACAAATATTTGAGCACCATAAGGAACATTACTAGTACTTAAAACAATACCTGTCTTCTTATCTACAATCTTAATCTCTGTAGTTCTAGAGATTACAATATCAGCTTCTTCGCCTTGGTTGTTTTCTCCTTTTACCGTTTTAAGATCTTCAATTTCAGCTACACCATTAAACTTAGCAATGTGCTTATTCTCTTCTGAAATGTTACCCGCAACACCACCAACGTGGAATGTACGTAGCGTAAGCTGTGTACCAGGTTCACCAATAGATTGTGCTGCTACAACACCTACAGCTTCACCCATTTGTACTGTTTTACCAGTAGCTAGGTTACGACCATAACATTTAACACAAATACCTTTTTTAGCTTCACAAGATAATGCAGATCTTACCTCTACACTTTCAATAGGTGCTGCTTCAATAAGCTTAGCCATAGCATCTGTAATTTCTACACCTGCTTCTACTAATACTTCTTTAGTAAGTGGGTTTATAACATCATTTAATGCTGTACGACCAATAATTCTTTCACTTAACTTCTCAACAACTTCTTCATTTTTCTTTAATGGAGAAACTTCTACACCACGCAAGGTACCACAGTCTGTTTCATTAATAATCACATCTTGTGATACATCAACTAAACGACGAGTTAAGTAACCAGCATCGGCTGTTTTAAGTGCTGTATCGGCAAGACCTTTACGTGCACCGTGAGTTGAGATAAAATATTCTAAAATTGAAAGACCTTCCTTAAAGTTAGAAAGAATTGGGTTTTCAATAATTTCACCACCACCAGAGTTAGATTTTTTAGGCTTAGCCATAAGACCACGCATACCTGTTAACTGGCGAATTTGTTCTTTACTACCACGCGCTCCAGAATCTAACATCATAAATACTGAGTTAAAACCTTGCTGGTCTGTACTAATTCGGCTCATTGCCAAGTCTGTAAGATTAGCGTTAGTAGCAGTCCATATATCAATTACTTGGTTATAACGCTCGTTAAAGGTTATAAGACCCATATTATAGTTTCCACGGATACCTTCAACTTGCTCATTTGCCTCATCAATCATCTGTTGCTTCTCTGGCGGTATAATAATATCACCTAATGAGAATGAAAGACCACCACGGAATGCAAAGTCATAACCTAATGATTTAATTCTATCTAAGAATTGTGCCGTTTCTGGAACACTAGTTACTTTTAAAATATCACCAATAATGTCTCTAAGAGCCTTCTTAGTTAATACTTGGTTTATGTAACCTGCTTTCTCAGGAACCTCCATATTAAATATTACGCGACCAGTTGTTGTCTCAATAATTTGATTAACAAGCTCGCCTTCTTCATTAAAGTCTTTAGTTCTAACTTTAATATTTGCGTTAATATTTAAACGTTTTTCGTTATATGCAATTACTACTTCTTCTGCAGAATAAAAAGTTAAGCCTTCACCAACAATAGGTACTTCAGGCGTATGCTTTCTTCCTTTAGTCATATAGTAAAGACCCAAGACCATATCCTGAGATGGTACCGTTACTGGTGAGCCATTTGCAGGGTTAAGAATATTATGAGAAGCCAACATCAATAATTGAGCCTCCAAAATTGCTTCTGGTCCTAATGGTAAGTGTACTGCCATTTGATCACCATCAAAATCGGCGTTAAATGCTGTACACACCAATGGGTGTAATTGAATTGCTTTACCTTCAATTAATTTAGGTTGAAAAGCTTGAATACCTAAACGGTGAAGCGTAGGCGCACGGTTTAGTAATACTGGATGTCCTTTAAGTACATTTTCCAGGATATCCCAAACTACAGGCTCCTTTTTATCTATAATCTTCTTAGCAGATTTTACAGTCTTAACAATACCACGCTCAATAAGCTTACGTATTACAAAAGGCTTATAAAGTTCTGCAGCCATATTTTTTGGAAGACCACATTCAAATAACTTTAATTCTGGTCCTACAACAATAACTGAACGTGCTGAGTAATCTACACGCTTACCAAGTAAGTTTTGACGGAAACGACCTTGCTTACCTTTCAATGAATCTGAAAGTGACTTTAAAGGACGGTTACTATCTGTCTTTACTGCTGAAGATTTTCTTGTGTTATCAAATAAAGAATCTACAGATTCCTGAAGCATACGTTTCTCATTTCTAAGAATTACTTCTGGAGCTTTAATTTCAACTAATCTCTTAAGACGGTTATTACGTATAATAACACGACGGTAAAGATCATTTAAATCTGAAGTTGCAAAGCGACCACCATCAAGAGGCACTAACGGACGTAATTCTGGTGGTATAACCGGAATTACTTTCATTATCATCCACTCTGGTTTATTTTCACGGTATTCATTAGAATCACGTAAAGCTTTTACAACCTGAAGTCTTTTTAATGCTTCTGTTTTACGTTGCTTAGAAGTTTCATTGTTAGCCTTATGACGCAATTCAAAAGAAAGTGCATCTAAATCTATACGTTGTAGTAAATCAATTAAACATTCAGCACCCATTTTGGCGATGAATTTGTTTGGATCACTATCTTCTAAGTATAAGTTTTCCTGTGGAAGAGTTTCAAGAATATTTAAGTATTCTTCTTCTGTAAGGAAATCTAATTTTTGTAACGCTTCTCCATCTTCATTCTTCGCAATACCTGGTTGTATAACTACATACCTTTCATAGTATATAATCATATCTAACTTCTTAGATGGCAATCCGAGAAGGTAACCTATTTTGTTTGGTAAAGAACGGAAGTACCAAATGTGAGCAACAGGAACCACTAAATTAATGTGTCCTACACGATCACGACGTACTTTCTTTTCTGTAACCTCTACACCACAACGGTCACAAACAATACCTTTGTAGCGTATTCTTTTATACTTTCCACAAGCACATTCGTAATCCTTTACAGGACCAAAGATACGCTCGCAAAAAAGACCATCTCGCTCTGGTTTGTGCGTACGGTAGTTTATAGTTTCTGGTTTTAACACCTCACCACGCGACTCTGCCAAAATCGCTTCTGGAGAAGCTAAACCAATAGAGATTTTATTAAATCTCTTTACTGTATTCTGTTCATTATTTCTTGCCATAATGCTAAAAATATACTTTGTTATTTTAAGTTGAGACGACCATCACGTCTCTATCATTCGAAGTTTTATAATATTCCCGCTTTCGCGGGAATTATAAATTATTCTTCGAGTCGAATATCAAGTCCTAATCCTTTTAATTCGTGCATTAACACGTTAAAAGATTCTGGCAATCCTGGTTCTGGCATTGGCTCACCTTTTACTATACTTTCGTAAGTTTTTGCTCTACCAATAACATCATCAGATTTTACTGTAAGGATCTCACGAAGAGTGCTAGATGCACCATATGCTTCAAGAGCCCAAACCTCCATCTCACCAAAACGTTGACCACCAAATTGTGCTTTACCACCTAATGGTTGTTGTGTAATTAATGAGTAAGGACCTATAGAACGAGCGTGCATCTTATCATCTACCATGTGACCTAACTTCAACATATAGATAACACCTACTGTTGCTGGTTGATCAAAACGGTCTCCTGTACCACCATCATATAAATGTGTATGGCCAAAACGAGGAATACCTGCTTCGTCTGTTAATTCATTTATTTGGTCTAAAGTTGCACCGTCAAAAATTGGAGTAGCAAACTTGCGTCCTAATTTTTGTCCTGCCCAACCAAGAACTGTTTCGTAAATCTGCCCAATGTTCATACGAGATGGTACACCAAGTGGGTTAAGTACAATATCTACTGGCGTTCCGTCTTCTAAGAAAGGCATATCTTCTTCACGTACAATACGTGCTACAATACCTTTGTTACCGTGACGACCTGCCATTTTATCACCAACCTTAAGCTTACGCTTTTTAGCAATATAAATTTTTGCTAACTTGATAATACCTGCTGGCAACTCATCTCCTACAGAAATAGTAAATTTCTCACGTCTTAAGTTACCTTGTAAGTCGTTTTCCTTAATCTTATAATTATGGATTAAGTCTGCAACCATACTATTTAACTCATCATCTGTAGTCCACGTACCTTGAGTAAGGTGAGTATAATCTTCAACAGAGTTAAGCATTTTTAAAGTATACTTCTTACCTTTTGGTAAAATGTCTTCCCCTAAATCATTCTTAACACCTTGTGCTGTTTTTCCACCTATTAGGTTAAATAGCTTTTCAACTAAAACAGCTTTAAGGTCATCAAATTTAGCGTCATACTCAACTTCAAGTCTTGCTATATCTTCTTTATCTTGTGCTCTCTTACGCTTATCTTTAATTGCTCTTTCAAACAATTTCTTATCTATTACAACACCGTTAAGGGATGGTGATGCTTTTAAAGATGCATCTTTTACATCTCCTGCTTTATCACCAAATATTGCGCGGAGTAATTTTTCTTCTGGAGTTGGATCACTTTCTCCTTTTGGAGTAATTTTTCCAATTAAAATATCTCCTGGCTTAACCTCTGCACCAATACGAATCATACCATATTCATCAAGGTCTTTAGTAGCCTCTTCTGAAACGTTTGGTATATCATTAGTTAATTCTTCATTACCTAATTTTGTATCTCTAACATCTAAAGAATATTCATCTACGTGAATAGATGTAAATATATCTTCACGTACTACTTTTTCTGAAATTACAATTGCATCCTCAAAGTTATACCCTTTCCAAGGCATAAAGGCTACTTTCATATTTCTACCTAAAGCAAGTTCTCCAGCTTCTGTTGCATATCCTTGACAAAGTACTTGTCCTCTTTCAACACGGTCACCAACTTTTACAATTGGCTTAAGGTTGATAGATGTACCTTGGTTAGTTTTACGGAATTTAATTAAGTTGTAAGATTTTGAATCACTATCAAAACTAACTTGACGTTCTTCTTCTGATCTATCATACTTAATAGTTACCATATTAGCATCAACATACTCTACAGTACCTGCACCTTCTGCATTAATAAGTACTCTAGAATCTGATGCTACCTGACGCTCAAGACCTGTACCTACAATTGGAGAATCTACTCTTAATAATGGTACTGCTTGACGCATCATGTTAGATCCCATCAAGGCACGGTTTGCATCATCATGTTCAAGGAACGGAATAAGAGATGCAGAAATAGATGATATCTGGTTTGGAGCAACATCTATATAATTTACGTTTTTAGGATCTTCCACTGGGAAATCTCCTTCAAGACGAGCAATTACACGTTCTGCATCAATATTACCTTTATCGTCTAATGGAATGTTTGCTTGTGCAATTTTCATTCCTTCCTCTTCTTCTGCAGAAAGGTAAATTGGTGATTCATCTAAATTAATTTTACCATCATCTACTTTTCTGTATGGCGTTTCAATAAATCCTAAAGCATTTACTTTAGCATATACAGACAAAGAAGAGATAAGACCAATGTTAGGTCCTTCTGGTGTTTCAATAGGACAAAGTCTTCCATAGTGTGTGTAGTGTACATCTCGAACTTCGAAACCTGCACGCTCACGAGAAAGACCACCAGGTCCAAGAGCTGAAAGACGACGCTTGTGCGTTATCTCTGCTAGTGGATTGGTTTGATCCATAAATTGAGAAAGTTGGTTTGTACCAAAGAAAGAATTAATTACAGACGATAAAGTCTTTGCATTAATCAAATCTATTGGTGTAAAAACTTCGTTATCACGAACGTTCATACGCTCACGAATAGTACGAGCCATACGCGCAAGACCAACACCAAATTGTTGTGATAATTGCTCACCTACTGTACGTACACGACGGTTAGATAAGTGATCAATATCATCAATCTCAGCTTTTGAGTTAATTAACTCAATTAAATATTTTATGATTGTAATGATATCCTCTTTGGTAAGCACTTGCTTATCCATAGCGATATCTAAACCAAGTTTTTTGTTCATTCTATAACGACCTACCTCACCTAAGTTGTAGCGTTGGTCACTAAAGAATAGCTTATCTATAATACCACGTGCAGTTTCCTCATCTGGCGGCTCTGCATTACGTAATTGACGATAGATATGCTCAACAGCTTCTTTTTCAGAATTTGTTGGATCTTTTTGTAGTGTATTATGAATAATTGCATAATCACCAGTACTATTGTCTTCTTTATGTAAAAGAATAGTTTTAGTACCAGTCTCAAGAATTTCTTCTATGTGCTCTTTTTCTAATTCTGTATCACGGTCTAATACAATTTCGTTTCTTTCAATTGAAACAACTTCACCAGTATCTTCATCTACGAAATCTTCATACCACGTATTTAAAACACGTGCAGCCAATTTACGGCCAAGTACTTTTTTAAGACCAGATTTAGTAACTTTTACTTCTTCAGCTAGGTCAAATATTTCAAGAATATCTTTATCTCTTTCGAAACCTATTGCACGGAAAAGCGTTGTTACAGGTAATTTTTTCTTTCTATCGATATAAGCATACATTACGCTGTTTATATCTGTAGCAAACTCTATCCAAGATCCTTTAAAAGGAATTACTCTTGCAGAGTATAATTTAGTTCCATTGGCGTGGAAAGATTGTCCAAAGAATACACCAGGAGAACGGTGTAATTGAGAAACAACAACACGTTCTGCACCATTGATACAAAAAGTACCACTTGGTGTCATATAAGGAATAGTACCAAGGTACACGTCCTGTACGATGGTTTCAAAATCTTCGTGTTCTGGATCTGTACAATACAACTTAAGTCTTGCCTTAAGTGGTACACTGTATGTTAAACCGCGTTCAATACATTCTTGGATAGAATATCTTGGCGGGTCCACGAAATAATCTAAAAACTCTAATACAAATTGATTACGGGTATCCGTAATAGGGAAGTTTTCCATAAAAGTCTTGTAAAGACCTTCTGCTTCCCGCTCATCAGATTTTGTTTCCAATTGGAAGAAGTCTTGGAAAGACTGTATTTGAATATCCAAGAAATCTGGATAATCAGGTCTATTCTTCACATTTGAGAAATTCAATCTTTCAGTCTGCGTTGCTAACATCAATGGACGGAATTTAGTAGCTTAGTTAAGTGCACAACTCTAGTAATGAAGCACTTATTTGGGCCAATTAAAATATATAATAGGTGCGTTAAAAAACGCTAAATAATAGGCTGCGTATGTATACGCAAAAGGGTTTAGACCTTAGAGAACAAATTCTCCAGGTCTAAACCTTTAAAATATTAGGTGGTGAGCTTACTTAAGCTCAACCTCAGCTCCTGCTTCTTCTAACTGTGCTTTAAGTGCTTCAGCTTCGTCTTTAGCAATACCTTCCTTAATTGGAGATGGTGCATTATCAACTAATTCTTTAGCGTCTTTAAGACCTGCTCCAGTTAATTCTTTTACTAATTTAACTACAGCTAATTTAGAAGCACCAGCGCCTTTAAGGATAACGTCAAACTCAGTTTGCTCGTCTGCTCCACCAGCATCTGCACCACCACCAGCAGCAACAGCTACAGCTGCAGCAGCAGGCTCGATACCATACTCTTCTTTTAAAATATCTGCTAACTCATTTACCTCTTTTACGGTCAAGTTAACCAATTGTTCTGCGAAATCTTTTAAATCTGCCATTTTCTATCGTTTTAAAATGTGTTGTTTTTTATTTGAATTTTTAAGTGCGTACTTGTTTATCCTTCTTTTTCAGAAAGAGTCTTCAAGATTCCTGCAAGTTTACCTCCACTAGACTTAAGAGCGCTAATAACGTTCTTAGCAGGTGATTGAAGTAAGCCGATGATATCTCCGATAACTTCTTCTTTAGATTTGATATTAACTAGTGTTTCTAGTTTATCATCTCCAACGAATACTGCTTCTTCGATAAAAGCTCCTTTTAAAAGAGGCTTTTCACCTTTAGTTTTCTTACGGAATTCTTGTATTACCTTAGCTGGTGCATTACCAGTTTCAGATATCATTATAGATGTATTACCTTTTAAAACTTCTGAAAGTCCACCGAAATCTTTTTCAGTGTTTTCCATAGCTTTAGCTAGTAACGTATTCTTAACCACGTTCAATTTTACGTTTGCTTTAAAACAAGCACGACGTAAGTCTGATGTTGAACCAGCATTTAGCGTTGAAATATCTGCTAAATAAATGATTGAATTATCATTTAACTGAGCGGTTAAGTCTTTTATAACTTGTCCTTTTTGTTCTCTTGTCATTGCCATAACTTAGTCCTCAGTAAATCTTTTAGTATCAATTTGAACACTTGGGCTCATTGTGCTAGACATATAGATAGACTTTATGTAAACACCTTTTGCTGCAGTAGGTTTCAATTTCACTAATGTGGTTAATAATTCTCTTGCATTGCCAGCTAGTTTGTCTGCATCAAAAGATGCTTTACCGATACCAGCATGAACAATACCATATTTGTCAACTTTAAAGTCGATTTTTCCAGCTTTAACGTCTGATACTGCTTTAGCAACATCCATTGTTACTGTACCAGTTTTTGGGTTAGGCATAAGACCTCTTGGTCCTAATACACGACCTAATGGTCCTAACTTACCCATAACACTTGGCATAGTAATAATTACATCAACGTCTGTCCAACCGCCTTTAATTTTATCTAGATACTCATCTAAACCAACAAAATCTGCACCAGCTTCTTTTGCTTCTGCTTCCTTATCTGGAGTGACTAAAGCAAGCACCTTAACGTCTTTACCAGTACCATGAGGTAATGTTACAACGCCACGCACCATTTGATTTGCTTTACGAGGATCTACGTTCAAACGAACTGCTAAATCTACAGATGCATCAAAATTTGCGTTAGTGACTTCTTTAACCAAAGCAGAGGCCTCGGCTACCGTGTAGGTATTGCCAGCTTCAATCTTAGATTGAGCCTCTTTTTGTTTCTTTGTTAATCTTGCCATTTTTAAACTTTTTTTTAGGATTAAACGGGTGCATTACCGCCTTTAACGTTAACGCCCATTGAACGTGCTGTACCAGCAACCATCTGCATAGCAGACTCTACTGTAAACGCATTCAAATCTGGCATCTTGTCTTCAGCAATCGCACGGACCTGGTCCCAAGAAATAGTAGCTACTTTTTTACGGTTAGGTTCACCTGAACCACTCTTAGTTTTTGCTGCTTCCAATATTTGAACTGCTGCTGGTGGCGTTTTAATTACAAAGTCGAAAGACTTATCCTTATAAACGGTGATAACAACTGGAAGTACTTTCCCAGCTTTATCCTGTGTACGACCATTGAATTGCTTACAGAATTCCATGATGTTCACACCGGCAGCACCCAAAGCAGGCCCAACTGGTGGTGATGGGTTTGCCGCTCCACCGCGCACTTGTAGCTTTACTACTTTACTTACTTCTTTTGCCATTTCTAATTAAATTTAATTGAGTTGTTCTGAATGTGGAAGCAATAAGAATAACTCTATAAAATGTAACATTTATACTTTTTCTACTTGCATATAACTTAATTCTAATGGTGTTTTTCTTCCGAAAATCTTAACCATTACCTCAAGTTTACGTTTTTCTTCATTTACTTTTTCAACCGTACCATTAAAGCCATTAAATGGTCCATCTATAACCTTAATAGTTTCACCAACTGTATATGGTATTGCAACATTATCTGCCGCAACAGATAATTCATCTACCTTACCTAACATACGGTTTACTTCAGATTTTCTAAGTGGCACAGGATCTCCTCCTTTAACTTCACCTAAAAAACCTATAACGCCATTAATACCTTTAATAATATGAGGAATTTCTCCACTCAAATTAGCCTGAACCATTATATATCCAGGAAAGTAAACACGTTCTTTATTTACTTTTTTTCCATTACGTATTTGAATAACTTTTTCTGTAGGAACTAAAATCTGATCAACAAAGTCTTCTAAACCGTGATGAGATATTTCTCGCTCTATATAGTCTTTAATTTTATTCTCTTGACCACTTACAGAACGTACAACATACCATTTTTTCTCTTTCACTTCTGACATACTACTGTAATTTTAAGATTTAACCCATTCGAAATACTTGTCGATAAGGTTACTAAAAACAGTATCTACTCCCCAAATAGCTAAAGAAAATATAATTGAAAATACCGCTACAGTAACAGTAAGCTTTTGAGCTTCTGCAAAAGTTGGCCACGTTACGTGGTTTTTGAGTTCATTAAAAGACTCAGATACGTAATTTATAAATCCTGCCATTTTGAAATTTTTTAAGTATGTTGAAATTCAACTTTCTTTTTGCACGGGTTGAGAGGCTCGAACTCCCGACACCTGGTTTTGGAGACCAGTGCTCTACCAACTGAGCTAAACCCGTAAATAAAAAGGTAAGGTATCCTGAACTATCAAGACACCTCGCCTTTTATATATAATCTAAATTAATCTAGAATTTCAGTTACCTGACCAGCACCTACAGTACGACCACCTTCACGAACTGCGAAACGTAATCCTACGTTCATTGCAATTGTCTGAAGCAATTCAACTGTAATAGTTAAGTTATCACCAGGCATTACCATTTCTACACCATCAGGCAAACTAATTGTTCCTGTAACATCAGTTGTACGTACGTAGAACTGTGGACGGTAGTTGTTATGGAATGGTGTGTGACGACCACCTTCTTCTTTTTTCAAGATATAAACCTCAGCTTTGAACTTTTTGTGTGGAGTTACAGAACCTGGCTTAACAATTACCATACCTCTTGAAATTTGAGACTTCTCAATACCTCTTAATAAGATACCTGCGTTATCTCCAGCCTCACCTCTATCAAGGATTTGACGGAACATTTCAATACCAGTAATAGTAGAAGTTAACTTCTCTGCACCCATACCGATAATCTCTACTGGATCACCAGTATTAGCGATACCAGTCTCAATACGACCAGTTGCAACAGTACCACGACCAGTAATAGAGAATACATCTTCGATAGGCATTAAGAAAGGCTTATCTACCTCACGCTGTGGCTCTTCGATCCAAGAATCAACTGCTTCCATTAAAGAAAGAACAGTATCAACCCACTTTTGCTCACCGTTAAGCGCGCCTAAAGCAGAACCTTGAATTACAGGACCATTATCTCCATCATACTCGTAGAAAGATAATAAGTCACGGATTTCCATTTCAACAAGCTCTAAAAGCTCCTCATCATCAACCATATCAACTTTGTTCATAAAAACAACGATACGAGGAATACCAACCTGACGTCCTAAAAGGATGTGCTCACGAGTTTGTGGCATTGGACCATCTGTTGCAGCAACAACAAGAATAGCACCATCCATCTGTGCAGCACCAGTAACCATGTTCTTTACGTAATCCGCGTGACCTGGACAGTCAACGTGTGCGTAGTGACGGTTAGCAGTTGCATACTCTACGTGAGAAGAGTTAATTGTAATACCTCTTTCTTTTTCTTCTGGAGCATTATCAATTTGATCAAAAGCTGAAGCTTCTGAGAATCCAGCATCTGCTAAAACTTTAGTGATAGCAGCAGTTAAAGTTGTTTTACCGTGGTCAACGTGTCCAATAGTACCAACGTTTAAGTGCGGTTTGGACCTGTCATAAGTTTCCTTAGCCATAATTAAATTTATTTATTCTTAGTTATATATTAGTGTTCATTATTAATTTGCAAAGAGTGTAAAATCTTCACAAAGAGCCAACGACGGGAATTGAACCCGTGACCTCTTCCTTACCAAGGAAACGCTCTACCCCTGAGCTACGTCGGCCAGAAAGAGCAGATACACCAAAATTCCGACTTTCACGATGCTATGTCCGCAAAAGACGAATTCTTCATATCCTATTCAGCTCAATAAAAATCAAATTTATTATTGATTTTATTAGAGCGGGAGACCAGGTTCGAACTGGCGACATTCAGCTTGGAAGGCTGACGCTCTACCAACTGAGCTACTCCCGCATTTATAATTCATATAGAATTAATGGTAACAATAAAATAGATTTAAAACATAAATCTAACGAAGGAAAATCCTTCTAAAATATTTAGTGGGGAGAGCAGGATTCGAACCTGCGAAGACGTAGTCAGCAGATTTACAGTCTGCCCTCGTTGGCCGCTTGAGTATCTCCCCAACGAACCCTATAAAAAGGTTTCAATATTTTATTTAAATGAACTTTAAAAAGAGCCGATGGAGGGACTCGAACCCACGACCTGCTGATTACAAATCAGCTGCTCTAGCCAGCTGAGCTACATCGGCTTTTTAGTTCCTTTTTTAAGCGACAAACTCCGCATAAAAAAGTCCGCTATTTCTAACGGACTGCAAATTTAAACATATTTATAGATTGACAAAACTTTTATGCAATTTTTTTATTAGAATGTGCATTTATTTTTTCTTTCTTCTTTATTAATTGCCTCTGTAGAGCGCGCTCACACTCATCTATCCCTTCTTCAAAAGTTTTAGTATTTTTTTTCACCATAAGCTCATCTCCAGGAATACTTAACAATACTTCTGTGATTTTATTTTCCTTCTCACTGGTATGTTGCACCTTTAAAAAAACATCAGCAAATATTATTTTATCATAAAATTGCTCCAACTTATCTAGTTTCTCTTGAATAAATACTACAAGTTTCTGATCTACATTAAAGTTAACGGACTGAACATTTACCTTCATACTCTTAAATTTTAGGTTAATAGATTAGTTTTTGTTTCTTGGGTGCGATGCAGAGTAAGCTTTTTTAATTACTGCAATATCATTATTAGTATAAACTTGTGTTGCAGCAAGGCTTGAATGCCCCAATAAATCTTTAACAGCATTTAGGTTTGCACCTTCACCCAATAAGTGTGTAGCAAATGAGTGCCGCAATAAATGTGGACTCTTTTTTATTTTACTCGACACCTTACTAAAGTAATTATTAATAATTCTATAGACAAGCGTTTCGTAAACTTTATCATTTTTAGAGGTTACAAAAACCCATTTAGAAGATTCTTTAAACTCAGCATCTTTAATCTCAAAATATTGTCTTAAAGTAAGCGACACACTCTCAATTAATGGGATAATCCGCTCTTTATTTCTTTTACCCAAAACCTTTACGTAATGGTTAGCTATATTAATATCAGACAATTTTAAATTAATTAGCTCTGAACGTCTCATTCCTGTACTATAAAATAGCTCAACTATTGCTTTATCTCTGTAGTCTTCAAATGAATTTAATGTGAAACCTGACAACACATCTGAAACTTCTTTTTTAGAGAAAGGTACCTGTAACCTTTTTTCAACTTTTAAAGATTTATGTTTTATTAAAGGGGAAACATCTAACTCTTCAATTTTTTGCAAAAAACTGTAGTAAGACTTAAGGGAGGAAACTTTTCTATTAATTGTGCGATTAGAAATACCTGAATCGACTAGGCTAATTATCCAACTCCTTATAAGGGTATAAGAAATGTTATTAATTGAAGTCTCTGAGAATTCTCTAGAAATGAAATCTGACAATGCTACAAGATCATTATTATATGCACTAATAGTGTGGATGGAATATTTTTTTTCCAACCTTAAATAATCTAAAAATGCTTTAATTGTAGCCATAAGAAAACCGCTAATTTCAAAGTTATGAAATTAACGGTTTAATTTATACGTATTTAAACGGAGATTATTTGTTCTCCTGGTCTCTTAGATGTTGAATGTATTCAGCTTTCTGAATCTCAGCTCTACGTACTACAGAAGGTTTATTGAATTGCTGACGTCTACGAAGCTCACGCATCGTTCCTGTCTTATCAAATTTACGCTTAAAACGCTTAAGCGCTCTATCGATATTTTCTCCGTCTTTTACTGGTATAATTAACATAGATGTACCTCCTTTCTTTAAAACTGATTCGTTTTGATTAATAGGGTGCAAATATAAAACTATTTCTGAATTCTGAAATATAAAATTGAATTTATTTTGCAGACCACACAGAATACCCATTTGGAGGCACCTGAATTTTAACCCAACCATGTGCTTGAGTAACTGGCTCCCAAGATGAATTTCCAGTGTAATCCTTTATTATAGTTGAGTTCCAGTTTGTTTGTACCCAACGCTCTTGCCAATTATTACTAATATTTAAGTAAACAACTAAACCATTATTATTGTAGCCATTTCTTTTGGCTATATATTCATCTACATCTGTATAGAGGTTAATTGTAGAACCTCCTGCAAGATTATTATGTATCCAAATAAGATTATTTAACTTGTTCTTATCTAACCATTCTTCATAATCTTTATAAAATAACGTAGGATAACCTTCATGGGTTAGTATATACGCATAAGCTAAAAGTTTATTATTAAAGATTTCATCTGTATCATGGTTTGCAACAAAAGTGACTGCTTTGTTAGCATTACGTTTCCATAATATATCACCACTTAAATTATTTAAATCATTATTTTGAAATGCATCTCTCATTCTGTAATAACATGCAAAATCGAAAGCACTTGATCCTGAGTTATTAACCCACCACTCTAATGTATTTACATTAGCATCCCAATATTCTCCAACAGAAAAACCTCCAACTGCATTTGTCCAACTGTTTACAACCCAAGGCTCAAAGCCTTTAACATAATCAAATCTCCAACCATCAAACCCTAGAACGTTTTTATAATATTTTGCCACAGAATTAGGATTATTCCATAAATGATCCTGTACATAAGATTTATGATGACAGAGATCTGGGAATCCGCCAAAGGCTCCAGAATCATTGTTATGATAATCATTAGGATGAAAATCATATTGTGTTCTATAGAAAATACCTGAAGCAGGATTGTAATCTGTATAAGTATCTGAGCCTGTAAAGACATTACTCTCTGATGCTCCTCCACTATTATGGTTTATTACAATATCTGCAATAACGCTAATACCATTATTATGAGCTGTTGAAATTAAAGACTCTAATTCTGTTCGTGAGCCAAATCTTGTTTCTACACTTCCCATTTGATCATATTCACCAAAATCAAAATAATCAAAAGGATCATATCCCATAGAAAAAGGACCATTTTGAGCTTTTGAAACTGGTGGTAACCAGATTGCATCTATTCCTGCAATGCTCCAATTTTGGAGCTTACCGTTAACAGTATTCCACCATGTGCCGCCAGCAGGTACATCCCAATAAAAAGCCTGCATCATTACTCCGCTACCTATAGTAGTCATCGCATTAACAGTAAGTTCTGATTCTTCTGAAATGGTTTCAGTTTCAGTAAAAGACTCATCTTTATTACAGCTAAATAAAAACAATACAATAAGCAATAAAGCACTATACTTATAATAATTTTTAATAATAGTTAATTTTGGTTACGCAATATTGATGAAAATAAAAAAATCGCCAGTAAAAACTGACGATTTCGTAATCATTAAGAATAAATTAACCTACAACGTTTGCGTAACTTTAGGATTACCTAGCAGCAGCTTTATATTCTTTTTTATCTATTACCATTTTGGCTATAATTTCTTTCAGAATTTGAGAAGTACCTCCACCAATAGGACCAAGACGACTATCTCTTAATAATCTTGCCATAGGATATTCTTCAATATAACCATAACCTCCTAACATTTGTAAGCAGTCATATATTGTTTCATCTGCAATTTTAGTAGACAAAAGTTTAGACATACTTGCCTCTTTAACAACATATTCATTTTCACTTAAGCGTTTAGAGACTGTATAATTAAATGTTTTTGCCATTTCTACTTCGCTTACACGTTGTGCTATAATGTGTCTTAGAGCTTGAAATTTATCTATTGAGCGACCAAAAGCTTCACGTTCTTTCATATAGTCCATAGCATACTCTAAAGCAAACTCTGCTCTGGCGTGAGCATTTATTCCCATAATTAAACGCTCTGAAGCAAAGTGCTGCATAATATAAGGAAAACCCTTACCTTCTTCTCCCATTAAATTCTCTGCAGGTATCTCTACATTATCAAATGCTATTTCTCCTGTGTCTGATGCTCTCCAACCTAATTTATTAAGCTTAGTGGCAGATACTCCTTTTGTATCTCTATCTATCACAAACATACTCATCCCTTTGTTACCAAGTTCTGGAGCTGTTTTTGCTGCAACTACAAGGTAATCTGAATAAACACCATTTGTTATAAATGTTTTAGATCCATTAATAATGTATTTATCTCCTTTTTTAACTGCTGTTGTTCTCATTGCAGCGACATCTGATCCACAGAATGGCTCTGTAACACAAAGGCAACCTATCATTTCTCCTGAGATACTTGCAGACAGGTATTTTTCTTTTATGCGCTCATCGCCTTCGGCATTTAGGTGTGTCATAGCTAAGTAATTATGAGCCCACATTGCAGCTGCAAAACCACCAGAATTAACACGCTGTAATTCCTCCAAGAAGATAACAGTATAAAAGAAGTCTAAACCAAGCCCTCCATATTGTTCTGGGTAAGTAAGACCAAAATATCCCATCTCACCAAACTTCTCCCAGATGAATCGTTCTATATGGCCGGTTTCTTCCCACTTGTCAATATGTGGTACAACCTCTTTTTGTAAAAACTCTCTAAAGCTTTCTCTAAATAAATTATGTTCTTCTGTAAAATACATTCAAATTGGTTTTATTACAAGGTCAAATATAATTGAATTCTATCGAACTTTTCAATAGGGAACTCAGCAATCGACTTGAGTTGGTTAATATCGTTAAACTCACCATTTAGTTCTCTATACTTAATAATTTGCCGTGCTATTTCATAATTTAAATTTGGCAATTCTGATAGATCTGTAACTTTAGCTGTGTTTATATTTATTTTTTTAATGTTTACAGGTGTTTTCACTGTAAACTTCTTTAGTATATTATTAATAACATTTGGCTCTAAACCATAAACATCTTTAAGTTGAACATTATCTGAAAAACCATTCAACTTAGTTCTGTGACCTATAATTTTTTCTGAATAATAAGGTCCAATACCATATACCTCTTGCAATTGCAATGCTGTAGCTTTATTGAGGTCAATTTTATCTTTATAGGATAATTTACGGTCTTTAGCAAAAACCTTTTTCTTTATAGGGTTTGTAATAAAATCTGGGAATTTAAAAAGGTGTGAAAACGTATTTAATAATGAGTCTGAAACTTTTGTAACATCTTGAAAATCCTTTTTTGAATTCACCCATTTATTTTGCTTCCTATAAGCCAAAAGTCTATCAATTTCCTGAGTAGACATTCCTAAAGTATAACCTTTATAATCTGTTATAAAATTTGGATTAAAAGGATACTGCTTAGGCGTATTCTCTTTAATTTTTAATTGCTTAAGAGAATCTACCTTCTGTTGAAATCTAACTAATTCTGGAGTATCCTTGGGAGCAACACCCTTTGGAAAAGGAATTAACCAATATGCTAATTGAAGCACAAGTATAATTGTCACCAATAAAAAAATCCCATTACGTTCACTTTTTGAGAAAACGAAATGGGATTTCATATCATTAATAAATTTTAAAGATTATTTACATCTGTAGCACCATCTTCTAGTGCATTGTGTTTTTTAGAAATTGCTTTATTATACTTTTTAAGTTCTTTCTTAATTTTTGGTGAAAGCAAGATTACACCTATAATATTTGGAACTACCATTGCAAAAATCATTGCATCAGAGAAATCAATAACAGAACCTAAACTAATAGATGCTCCTACAATTACAAACATTAAGAATAAGAATTTATATACTAAATCTGTAATACGTCCTTTACCAAAAAGGAATTTCCAACCTTGCATTCCATAGTATGACCAAGAGATCATAGTAGAAAATGCAAACAAGATTACTGCAATTGTTAATACTATTGAGAAGTGAGGAATTACCGTATCAAAAGCCGTTGCAGTAAGCTCTACACCTTCTGTAATTGGAGTTCCGTACTCCATAAAAGATGATTCGAAATTTGTAATAATAATTACTAATGCAGTCATTGTACAAATTACAACTGTATCAACAAAAGGTTCTAATAATGCAACAATACCTTCACTAGCAGGATACTTAGTACGTACTGCAGAGTGAGCAATAGCAGCAGAACCAACACCAGCTTCGTTAGAGAATGCGCCACGGCGTATACCTTGTATCATTACTCCTATTAAACCACCAGCTATTCCTAATCCAGAAAATGCACCTTCAAATATTAAACCGAAGGCATCATCAATTAACGTGAAGTTAGCTCCTAAAATTATTAAAGCTGCTAATACATAAATACCAGCCATAAACGGAACAATCTTTTCTGTAACAGAAGCAATTCTTTTAATTCCTCCAATAATTACAACTGCAACCAACACAGCCATACCTATACCGAAAAACATACCTGCATTTGCAGATTCTATATCAAATAACTGCACAAATTGAGCAGCTGCTTGGTTAGCTTGAAACATATTTCCACCACCAAAAGATCCTCCAATAACGAATATTGCAAAGACAACTGCTAATACCTTACCAAGACCACCAAGGCCTTTTTCCTTTAAACCTTTCTTAAGATAGTACATTGGGCCACCATAAACTGTACCGTCTGGACCAACATCTCTGTATTTTACACCAAGTGTACATTCTGCAAACTTAGATGCCATACCTAAAAGACCAGCTACTATCATCCAAAATGTAGCACCAGGACCACCAATTGATAGTGCTACTGCAACACCTGCAATGTTACCTAGTCCTACTGTTGCAGATAATGCTGCAGTTAATGCCTGGAAGTGAGAAACCTCACCATCTGCGCTTTCATCTCTTATAGTGTCTACAATATCGCCTTCATCAGACATTGCAATACCATCGGCTCCATAAAGTTCTTCTGCACCGTGCTTTTCAATATCTTCATATTTTCCTCTAACAACTTGAATTGCTTTAGAAAAACCAGTGATATTTATAAACTTAAAATATATTGTAAAAAATAATGCTCCACCTATTAATACTATAAGTACCCAAGGAATTTGAAAGGTTTCAGAAAATGGGATTTCATAAAAAATGCCCTCAACAAACCAACCAGTGTATTTGCTAAAGACAGCGTCTATCTTTTCTGATGTTGTTTGCTCTTGGGCAAACGTAATAATGGGTATTAATAAAGTGAAAATTGAGAGAAGTTGTTTTCTCATATCAAAAGTTATTATTTTTAGTTAAAATTTTGAAGATTGCAATATGACAAAAAAATTGCCTTTATCAAAGTAAAGGCATTAAAATGTTATTCTATTGTTAAATATTAAACTCATTTCTTAAGGTATTTATTTGATTTGGCTTTCCTATAACAATTAATTTTGAACCCTTTGTTATAAGCGTGGACGCTTCTGGGTTCACTACATAATCTCCTGCAGGATTTTTATATCCTATAATTGTACAGCCTGTTAAATTTCTTAAATCTACCTCGCGTATAGTTTTATCTATATTATCCGGACATACATGTTCGTAAAGTATTTCGCGCACGTTTACATTATCTTGACCGGATACGGAAAGGTTATCTAAAAATTCAACTAAATCTGGCATTACTACTAAACTTGCCATATGATCTCCTCCTATTTTATCTGGAAGAATTACATTATCTGCACCTGCAAGTTTTAGTTTTCTAAAAGACGTATCTACACTTGCTCTACTAATTATTTTAAGGTTTTTATTTAATTGTCTTGCAGAAAGCACTGTAAATAAATTATCTGCATCTTCAGGCATTGCACATATTAATGCTGAAGCTTGGTCTATACCTGCACGGATAAGGGTTTCATCTTCGTTGGCATTTCCTATACAAAACATGGTATCATCATCTTCATGTTTAGAAACCAAATCTTCATCCATCTCTACAATTACAAACTCTTTCTTGTAACTCTTTAGTTTCTCTACAGCTTCTCTACCATTTCTTCCAAAACCACAAACAATAACGTGATCTTTTAATTTCTGAATCTTTTTTTCCAAAGTTTTGTGTTTAAATTCCTCGTAGCTTCGTCTTGTAAACATGTATTCTGTAAATACAGATATTACGTAACCTAAAATAACAACGCTAAATAAAATTAAGAAAATTGTGAATACCTTATCGGCATTTGTAAACGGATTTACTTCTCCAAAACCAACTGTGGTAATGGTAATAACCGTCATATAAAGTGCATCTATCCAATCATAATTAGATATGAAACGATATCCTAAAATGCCGAATCCTAAACTAATTGAAAGTAGTAGGAATGCTACGTAAATTCTAGATTTAAATATTTTAATCATAAATCGAACACAGAAGTTCGTTTAGTATATACTAAGTCTTTAAGCTTTAACCAGAATGCAAGCGTTAAATAAATTGCAAAGCCAACTCCTAAAGTTGCAAAAGATACGTAAATAAAGAATAGGCGAACACTTTTAGCTCGCATACCTAATCTGTCTGCTAATCTTGAAGACACATAAAACCCATGTCTCTCAAAAAAGTGCCTTATTTTATATACAACAGTTAACATATTCCAAAGATAAGATATGTAATAGACACCAAGAAAAAACCACCTTAAATTAACTTCAAGGTGGTTTTTGTTATAAAAAAATCAAATTCAATTAGTGAACTGCAATTGGATCTGGATTAAAATCTGGATCTAAAAACACGTTTCCGTCTGTTCTCAAATCTCCTAATAATAATAACCCACAAACATGAGGTGCCGCCATAGATGTACCACTTAACGTAGCATAACCACCTTGCATAGATGTAGAATATACACTTACACCTGGCGCACAATAATCTACAACACTTCCAAAGTTTGAAAAGTAAGCAAATTGATCATTGCTATCCATTGCAGAAACTGTATATACATTTTCTCCAGAAGCTCTTGCTGGAGAGTAAAGGTTTGCTATACTTGTGGAGTTACCTGCTGCAATTGCAACACCAATACCTTTTGCACCTACTCTTGTGGTAGCATTATCTAAAGCACTGTTTATTCCTAAAATTGGAACTGCTGGCCCTAAGCTCATATTAGCAACATCACCAGGTTCTCCTACAGCAGCAACATAATCTAGCGCCGCTATAATACCAGATGTAGCTCCACTACCATCTGCTCCTAACACTTTTAATGCCACTACTTTTGCATTTGGTGCAACTCCAATAACTCCTATTCCATTATCAATTGCTGCAACAGTTCCTGCAACATGACTACCGTGACCATTTTGATCATCTGGTGAAGGTTCTCCTGGAACAAAAGATCTACTTCTATCTACATCTACATTTAGATCTGGGTGATCTAAATCTATTCCGCTATCTATAATCCAAGCTGTTTTACCTGTACCATCTACACCACCATTCACTCTAGTAATTCCGTAAGGTGTATTTTGAGCTACAAATGTCATAGCTGTAGTTTCTTCTTTTGCAACACTTAATTTCACCATTACATCTGGCTCTACACTTGCTACTCTGCTGTCTGACTGTAATGATTTTAATTGCTCTGGCGACAATGTTGCTGTAAATCCTGTCATTGCAAAGCCATATACTTGCTTTACAGATGTAGACTTCATGTGCGGAGATGCAATCATTTCATTTACAAATGCATTTACATTTGCTAATCTACCTTTATAAGAATCATCATTCTTAATAGATCTTGAAGCTGCTTCATTTAAGGTTACAATATATTGCCCAGATATTGCTTGGGATTGTGATTCCTGAAGTACACTAGAATCATTTTTTAAATTTTGTGTTTCTGTAATTTGTTCTTCTGCCTCACAAGACAAAAATAGAGATGACACAGCCATACCTGCAATGGCTATAAAAGTTGTGTTTGGTTTAAAAATTTTCATATTAAAAGGGTTTTGGTTTGTACAGGCTAAAACTATGCATACATATTAAAATGAAAACTTAAAGAATTATTAATATTTGTTAATTATAGTTAAATATTAGTAATTATTCATATTTATTCTTAAAAATCATATTTATTCTTATTTTTTAATAATTTTCAACCCAATTTCACAATTTAGACATTTTAGCTTATCACAATAATTTCTCTTCATATGTATTAAGCCTTGTGAATAAAGAGCATTAGCGTTTAGTGACGGATAAATAGCTGTATAACCTTTAGTAATATTATTTAATTCTAGAGGTAATAACCTCATCCAATTGATAATAGTTGTGTTTTCAAGACCATTTTTCTTGTTGTAGAAAAACGTTAAAGGTATGATGGTGTTAATAATCAACAACGTCACAAAAGCTTTACTAAGTTGTTTCTTTTTTTGTTTATGAGACGATGTGAATGAATAATGTGTTTGCCAAAATTCACTCACCTCAATCTTAAATACAGTTTCTATTTCCTGAAGAGTTGTACACTCAATAATTTTTGAAAATAAATTATTGTTCGACGCATATAGCTCTACAAATTGAGCAAGTCTAATTGTTGGAAAGTTGTCAGGACGCAACCTAAAAAACTTTGGTGTTTCTGTACTATGATTTTCGAGCTTAAACTTCTTGACTAAATAATTGTATTCCTTTAAAAGTGAGTTTGCATAAAACACCTCTTCATTGGCTTGCAACAAATTACATTGGCCAAAAACCAAAGCTTCTAATTGAAACCTATTATGACGAGTTTTTAAAACGACGTTAAAGGGTAAGCTTTGAAATGCATTATAAAAAAATGAACCATTTACATTTAAACCAAAATTTTTGGCTAACATTAAAAACAACACTTCTTCCCAATTAGATTGTGTCTGTTCGACCAAACGTTCAATTTCATTAGATTTTTCTTCCAAACGCTCTAAATACATGCGCTCTAACCAATGGGACAAAGTAAACTCCTCAATTAACGGAAACTCATCTTCACAAGCAATCCATTTGGTTTTGTTAGATAGTAACTTCTGAGCTTTCCTTAATAAGGATTCTGAAACAAGTTCTTTTAATGTTAATGTGGGTATAGGCTGTCCATCTTTTCTGTAAATCTCAACATCATGCTCCCAAACAACATGAAGTATCACATTATCATAAGCAGGATCTTTCTCATGATTGTGCGCATACCAGTCTGATGATTTTAAATGCAACTCTACATTACCTGCCCAAAGTTGATCATCAATCTTTAATTTTGCATTAAAAAAATCTGGGCCGGACTGCGTGGTATTATGAATACCCACAGAACTTATAATAAGTTGCTGGCCTTGTTGTGTAGTTGCATTAAGGAAATCGAACTTTTTAAAGTTCCAGATATGATGTAGAAGTGTTTCTTGCACCTTTAAAGTTACAAAAATCTCTTATTTAAAGTACTGTTTTACAAATGGAAGCATATATTCTACCCAAAGTTTATATTGTGCACCACTAGGATGCAAGCCATCTGAAGCAATTAAAGATTCATTGGAATATGCTTGCTTTGAAATTGTATTAATATCATAAACTGGAATCTCATAAGTGCTAGCTACTTTTTTAAAAACAGTATTAAATTCGTCTATTTCAACTGCTACTTGTTCTGCTTTATGGTGTAGCATTGGTGCAGAACCATAATCCGGAATATTTAAAGCAAATACACCTTTAGCGCCTTTTTTTGAATGTTTTATTGCTTTTTCAAAAACTACTTTTAAGTCTTCCTCATAAGTAGTTATAGATTTTTTTTGATATTGATTGTTTACGCCTATTAAAACTGAAACCACATCGTAGGTTTCAGTTTCATCTAATCTATAATTAATAGCGCTTATAAGGTCGTCTGTACGCCAACCTGTTTTAGCTATAATTTTTATATCCCTAACCTTTAATCCATCACGTTTTAAAGCTTCTTTTAGTTGGTTAGGCCAACGATTATCTTCTGAAACATTTTGACCAATAGTATACGAGTCTCCTAATGCCAAAAAAGAAACACCTTTTTTAGTATCTGCAACAGGAACACTTTTACATTGAAAAAATATACAAACTAAAACAACTAAAAGTACTTGAAAGGTATATTGAATTTTCATTCTTCAGAGATTTCCTTAGGGTGTTCTTTCTCATTTAAAGATTCTTCCAACAACTCCTCACCTAAGATTTTTTTCCATTTAAACAATTTTCGTTTCAACAACAAAAACCTTGATATTCCTATTGTTAAAAATATCACACAAGAAACTAAAGCCAAATAACCAACCGAATGTAGCGTACTAAAATCTTTTAGTTGCAAAACTGCAATGCCGCCAATTAGCAAGTATAAAGAAGATCTTATATATGCCAAGAGCGTACGCTCGTTTGCTAAACGCGTACGCTCCAGTGCTAAAATTTCTCTAGTATTTGCGGGTACAGGACTTGTTCTAAAAGGGTTTTTCAGTTTCATTTAGCATTATAAATAAAACAGAAAGATAATGAATTACTCAATATAACCCATCTTTCTCATCCAATCGTCATTATACATTTTACCAACATAACGGCTACCGTGATCGTGAAATAATACCACAACAACATCATCTTTTGAAAAGTGTTCTTTAAGTTGAAGTAATCCTTTAATAGCTGCTCCAGCAGAGTTCCCTAAGAACATACCTTCTTCTTTAGATAAGCGTTGTGTATAAACCGCAGCATCTTTATCTGTTACTTTGGTAAAACCATCTATGATATCAAAATTTACATTTTTCGGCAAAATGTCTTCACCAATACCTTCTGTAACGTAAGGATAAATTTCTTTCTCATCAAACTCTCCTGTTTCATGATACTTTTTAAAGACACTACCGTAAGTATCAACTCCCCATATTTTTACATTCGGGTTTTGTTCCTTTAAATATTTTCCAACACCAGAAATAGTACCACCAGTACCTACTCCTACAACAAAGTGAGTTACCTTGCCATCTGTCTGTTCCCATATTTCTGGGCCAGTACTTTCATAGTGTGCTTTTGTATTGCTTAAATTATCATATTGATTAACATACCAAGAGTTTGGGATTTCTTTAGCTAATCTTGCTGAAGTAGAGTAATAAGACCTTGGATCATCTGGAGCAACATCTGTAGGGCAAACGTGTACTTCACTTCCTACAGCTCTTAAGATATCCATCTTTTCTTTACTCTGTTTGTCACTCAATACACAAATCATTTTATAGCCCTTAACAATAGCTGCTAATGCTAATCCCATTCCTGTATTACCACTTGTGCCTTCTATTATTGTTCCGCCTGGTTTTAAGCGGCCATCTGCTTCTGCGTCTTCAATCATTTGTACCGCCATACGATCTTTAACCGAGTTACCTGGATTAAATGTTTCATATTTAGCAAGTACTAGACAAGGTAGCTCTGCAGTAAGTTTGTTAAGTTTTACCATTGGTGTATTTCCAATAGTACCCAATATATTTTCAGCGTATTGCATATCTTTTATTTTGAAGGTGCAAAATTAGTAAATGAAATTAGCAAAAAGGTTAATTCTGAGTAAAGAATCCCTAATCGAATTTTATTGCTTTTATAGGATTTATTTTTGAAATAACATAAGATGGTATGAGCAACATAAGCAAACACAAGGTTAGTGTTCCTAAGTTTACAAATAGAATATACCAACCAATATAAACTGGTGCTTCTGTCACATAATAGGTTTCTGGATTAAGCGGAAGTACCTTAAAGTATTTCTGAATAAACAATAACCCTAGACCGATTAGGTTACCCCAAAATAGTCCTACAACAATTAGGTAACCTGCATTATAAAGGAAAATCTTTCTAATACTATTGTCGTTACTACCAAGTGCTTTTAAGATTCCTATCATTTGTGTACGCTCTAATATTAAAACTAAGAGCGCTGTAATCATATTAATACCTGCAATAAGGATCATTATTCCTATTATAAGAGCAATATTAAAATCGAACAGTCCAAGCCATTCAAAAATTGAGTAATACTGTTGCTTTATGGTTTTAGAATCTAAGGCAGAATCTATGTGTTCATATACCTCAACCCCTTTTTCTTCAAGTTCACTAAAGTCATCTATAAAAACCTCAAAGTGTCCAACATCATTATCATTCCATTTATTTAAACGTCTTATATGCCTTATATCTCCTATGACATAGGTTTCATCAAATTCCTGAAAACCTGAATTATATATCCCAACAACTTTAAACGCTCTCAACAAAGGCCTCTCTAATGTGTTATCTCTTAAAAAGTAGGTGACTGCTTTATCACCTAATTTTATATTTAGTCGATTAGACATATATTCAGAAATAAGAACTTCATCATTTAAAGACTCTTTGTAATTTGGCAATCTGCCTTGCACTACGTAATTTTTAAACACGTCCCAATTATAATCTGTATCTAAACCTTTTATTACAACACCTTCAAAATCATCTTCAGTTCTAATCACACCAGCTTTAAATGCTACACCTTGTACATGAGTAATACCATTTACACTCTTAAATTCTGGGTAAAAGTCTTGATTTTTAGATATAGGTTTTAAACTAACCTTGGCGTTGTTATTATCGAAATTTGAAATGGTTATATGCCCATTAAACGCAGATATCTTATCTCGTATCTTATTCTGCAATCCTAAACCTGTTGCAAATGCAATAAGCATCATAATAACACCCACAGCAATTGCCACGATAGCAATTTTAATTATCGGTGCCGAAATGCTACTTTTATACGATTTTGAGCCAATAAGCCGTTTGGCAATAAAGCGTTCGAGATTCAAATGATTAATTTATGATGAATATGTGGTTCAAAAATACAGCTTTTGTAATGGTTTTTACTTTCCTATCCTGCGGAAATGGAAAAACTCAAGTAAATAATACGTCCAAAGCTTCAGAAAACGAAAACGTTAAGACAACCCAATCTACTACAACCCGATCACCACAACGCGGACTTTCGGTAACTGTTGGCGCCAATCAATTTGAGGAATATCTTCCGCTTTTAAAAGACAAGAAAGTGGCAATTGTTGGTAACCAAACCTCAATTGTTTTTAAAAATAGCGGATATGTTCACCTTGTAGATACACTTCTTTCTAAAGGAGTTACTATTACTAAAGTATTTGCACCAGAACACGGTTTTAGAGGACAAGCAGATGCTGGAGAAAAAGTAAACGACTCTAAAGACACTAAAACAGGACTACCCATAATTTCATTATATGGTAATAATAAAAAACCTAGTGTTGAGCAGTTAAATAATGTAGATGTTATTGTGTTTGACATACAAGATGTTGGCGCACGTTTTTACACTTACATTTCAACATTACATTATATTATGGAAGCTTGTGCAGAACAAGGTAAACCGCTTATAGTTTTAGACAGGCCAAATCCTAATGGGCATTATGCAGATGGCCCATTATTAGACCAAAAACATTCTAGCTTTGTAGGTATGCATCCTGTGCCAGTTGTACACGGTATGACTATAGGTGAATATGCACAGATGATTAGTGGTGAAGGCTGGTTAGACACTCCTAAAAAGACCGACCTTACCGTAATACCTGTTAAAAATTACAACAAGTCTATGCCTTATAGCTTACCTATTAAGCCATCACCAAACTTACCTAACTCCACTGCTGTAAATTTATATCCTACATTGTGTTTTTTTGAAGGCACTAATGTTAATGCAGGTCGCGGTACCAATAAGCAATTTCAGGTGTTTGGCTCACCGTATTTAAATCCTGAGATTTATAATTTTAAATACACTCCCAAAGCAAATGAAGGGTCAAAATACCCTAAGCATTTGGGAGAATTATGTTATGGGTTTGATTTAAGCGAAAACAACAAACGCTTCACAGAGCTTCATTTAGAAATTTTAATTTCTGCCTATAACAACACAGCAAACAAAGCTGAATTCTTCAATTCATTTTTCACAAAATTAGCAGGAACTACAATCTTACAAGAACAAATTGAAAGCGGATTAACTGCTGAAGAAATTTCTGAAACTTGGCAAGAAGGTTTAAAAATTTACAACCAAGTAAGAACAGCTTATGAACTTTATAAAAGATAGTCGCCATAACCTTTAAACATACATATACTTTAGACGATTTGGAGATTTTGGTTTCAACTATGAACCGAAATAACTTCGACTTTCTTAAAGCGATGTTTGTGAATATCCCAATTGAGAATTATCACATCCTTATAATTAATCAAACTACTGGAAACAATAAACTTGAAAGTGATTTTGAGAATGTTCGAGTAATAAACACTACAGAACTTGGTTTGTCTAAAAGCAGAAACATGGCATTAAAACAAGCTCGAAAAAAAATTGTTCTCATTGCCGATGATGATGTTGTCTATTTAAAAGATTTTGGACAACACGTAATACAAAGTTTCAACAGACAAACAGATGCCGATTTTATTTCATTTAAAACCATAGTAAATGAAAATGGAAAACCTTTTAGAAATTATGTAAAAGTACCAAGAGCTTTAAAAAAGAAAGAATTAAGAAGAATCTTATCTATTGAAATGTGCTTTAAAAAAGGGTCTATAAAGCAAGCCCGATTTAATGAATGGTTTGGTTTAGGTGCTAAGTTTCCAAATATGAGTAATCAATTTTTCTTGAAGGATTTATGGCAACAAGGCCTTAAGTTTTATGAAGACCCTACACCAATAGTTTTACACGAACCTATCTCCTCAAGTGACGAAGTTTCTACAGACAGAATTCTATATACTCGTGGCGCAGTTTTTTATAAAAAATACGGTAGCTTTGCTTATCTGTATGTAGCAAAATATGGTTTTTTTATGCTTAGAAAAGGTTATGTATCTATCTCTAAGCTTCCAAAAAAGCTATGGAAAATGCAAGAAGGCATTAGTGATTATAAACAACTTTTAAAACAAGGACTTGACAGAAGATAAGACCACCGTAAAAGACGTAACGTTTTTAGATATTCCAAAAATTATAGACCCAAGAGGCAACTTAGCAGTTATAGAACAACAAACTATTCCGTTTTCTCATAAACGTGTATACTATTTATTTGATGTTCCAGAAGGTGCTAAACGTGGCGGTCATTCCCATATAGAGCAATCTGAAGTTTTAATTGCTTTAAATGGCAGTTTTACCGTAATTGTAGATGATGGTGAAGACAAAAAACGTGTTACTTTAGATAACCCATTAAAAGGATTACTAATACCTAATGGTATTTGGAGAGAACTTGAAGACTTCACAAAAGGAAGTGTATGCTTAGTACTCGCTAGTGATATTTTTGAGGAGGCAGATTATATTAGAGAATACACCGACTTTAAATCATCTAAAAGTTGATATATAAAAACCCTTTTCTAATAAAAACTGATGTATTTCTTTTAATGTAACCACTAAACCTACAGGTAGTTTTAAAAGTAATTTCTGTTTTTTATTAAGGTTTTCTAACTCAATTTGATTTTTCCAAAACTTATAATTTTTTGAATCTTTGGCTAATCGGTATGCCAAAGCTATTGCATATCTGTTATTATCTAGATAATGCTTTAAATCAGCACTGTGCGATTCTTGGGTATTGAATTGAGAAAAATCTGGAAAGACTTTATCATCTACTTTCAGGTTACTTACTCTGCCCTTAATATTAATTAAATGTGTAACAGTGGCAATATTATGCAATGCTACTTTGTCTTGTAGTGCTAAGCTTGTCCAAAGTTCTATATCTTCTCCATGAGTAACGCCTTCATTAAAACCTCCAACTTCAATAAACTTCGCTTTATTAACTGCTACAGCACCCATACCTGCAATTGTAAATGGCAATGAATTTTTAAAATATCCACTAACCACACCTTTATAACCATCTGCTATTGTTCCAAACTGAGCTCTAATTTTACTTTTTTCAGATTTTTGTTTTATATAACCCATACAATAAAGAGCACAAGAAGGCATATCAACTATAAGATTATGCAAGGCATCTAAATGATTTGGCTTCCAGATATCATCTGCATCCAAAAAGGCGATGAAATTAGAAGTTGCTTTTGTTACGCCGTAATTACGAGCAGTTGACACACCTTTATTGTCTTTTGAGTAAATTACAATCCTATCATCTGTAAAAGATTCAGCAATTTTCAAACTGTTATCTGTAGAACCATCATTGACGATGATTACTTCAAAATCATCAAAAGACTGCAATAACACAGAATTCAACGTACGCTCAACATATTCTGCTTTATTGAATAACGGTATGATTACTGAAAAAAATGGCATTAGTTATAAAGTTTACTGTAGTGATACAACTTAAATAAATCAAAACATCTAATTGAAGGTGATGCACTATTTAGGTTCGCCATGATATATTTTGAGAATAGGCTATATAAGTTTTGAAATATGGCTGTCATGTAAAATTGATTAAGCGACAAATATGCTTTATGTAGCGGTCGTTCTTTGGCAGCCAAATTACCTGCTTCTACTTGCTGCTTTAGTGTTGTTAAAGCTTCAATTTGTTTAGGTAAATACCTATGTATACGTTCTAGCCCTAAATGATATACGGGATTATGTATATGTTTTACATTTTTACCACTTTGCTTTATCGCTTCTAAAAAAATAATATCTGTCCCATAATTAGATGTCGCATTAGTACTTGTTATTTGTATAAACGATGACTTCTGTACACACATATTTGCTGAAACAATAGTGCTATAAGGGTTATTTTGCCTCACTGCTACATCGCGCTGTTCTCGAGTCTTACCATATAACCAATGCAATCTAAACTCTTTTGCAGGAGAAACATCATCCTTATAAGACACACCTCCAAAAACAAAAGGATGACTCAATTCTGTCTCAAGTAAATATTGCTTTAAAAAATTAGACGCGCACGGTAAAACATCTGCATCTAAAAACAGCAACCAATTAAATTTGGCTGCATTTGCTAAAGCTAATCTAGATTGTAACCTTCCTTTGTTTTTAGCATTCCTTATTATGGTCACTAAAGGACGTTTCTCTAAAATTTCAAGTTCTAATGTAATATTGGAATTGGTTGATCCGTCATCTAAAATAATGATTTCTAGAGGCTCCTTAATCGCCTTTGCTTGCTCTTCAAGGCTATTAACCAAGGTGCTGCAACTATCATTATATGTAGGGATGAGAATAGAAAGCAATAATAAAATATTTATCTTGCAAAGATATTCAATTAATCATAGTGGCTCTAAAATATAAATCAAGTTACAAAACGCTATATCTACTTCTTAGCATTTCTGTCATTTGGTATGTCTTAGTATTTGCAAGTATAAATTTGTGGAGCCAGAATTCAATTTATGTAGACTGCTCTACTTACCTAAAAGCTGCACAATTATTAATCTATGATTTTCAGCCTCACCAATGGCGACCTTTAGGCATGGCGATTTATGCGACTATACCAGGTGCATTAGGGCAAGATTATCAAAGTGTTTTTACCTATGTAAAACCAATAAACCTTTTACTTTGGTTAGGCTGCATAACCTTCCTATTCCACATTATCTTAAAGCTAAGCAATAGGAAGTTCGCTTTTTATGGTGCGCTTTTATTTATGTCCTGTATAGGTTTAACAGTATTAAATAATTTATTGCTTTCTGAAATTCCTTGGTTATTCTGCATTCTCATAGGTATTTATGGCCTAACAAAACATAAGATTGATAACAGTATTTTATGGCTGAGTATTGGGATAGCTTTTATAATCATATCTATTGAATTTAGACCAATTTCAAAATTCATAATACTTTTATTACTATTAATTTATGGGTCTACATTTTTAAAATCTTTAGCATCTAAAAGTCGTTTTTTTGTTGCCGCTGCTGCTTTAATCATTTTAGGACAATGTAGCTTAATGAAACAAGAGTATGGTGATTTTACAATTAGCTACATAGATTCGTTTACTGTACACCATTACCTAACAGAGCCTGCCGCTTTTGCTACATCTAATTACACAGACCGCAAAGCTTTCGAAGACGATTGGATGGCTCCTTATTTTAATAAACCCTATACAGAGCGTCGTGAATATGCTACTTCTAAATTTATTTCTGAAATTTCAGAAAACCCTTTTGGTGTAATAAACGTGTACTTAAAAAACCAATTGCACAATCTCACCACTCCAAGTTTGTATGTGTTAGATGCTAAAAATTTAAAGAACACACCTTACTTTACATTAAGCAAGACTATACTATTACTGCTTTCAAAATTCCAAAATATTGCATTCTCGTGTTTAGGGATAGTAGGTTTATTATTAACGCTTTTCCTTGCTTTTAAAAAGCAACTACAATTTAAAGAAGATAAATTACTGCTATTTATTTCGTTATCCTTAGGATATACAATAACGGTTATAGGGATTTCTGCAGAACAATATGACAGGCTTAACGTACCTAACTATGCCTTAATTATTATTATGAGTGTTTTAATATATCCAAAACTTAAGTCTTTAAGTAAGGCTAAGTAGTTTGTTTTTTCTGAACAACCTCAAATACCTTTTGTCCATCACACTTTAAAGTTTTTGAAGGATATTTAAGGAGTAAAGCATAATCATGTGTTGCCATTAAAATAGTGTTGCCATTTTTGTTTATGTCTTGCAACACTTCCATAACCTCAACACTCGTTTGCGGGTCAAGGTTACCTGTTGGCTCATCTGCCAAAATAAGTTCTGGATCATTAAGCAAAGCTCTTGCTATTGCAACTCTCTGTTGCTCGCCACCAGATAATTGGTAAGGAAACTTAAAGGCTTTGGTTTTCATGCCAACCTTATCAAGAACTTCGTCTATCTTACTATCCATCCCTTTTTTGTCTTTCCAGCCAGTTGCTTTAAGAACAAACTCTAAATTACCTCGAATAGTTCTGTCATTCAATAATTTAAAATCTTGAAATACTACACCTAGCTTTCGTCTTAAAAAGGGAATATCTTTCTCTTTTAATGTTCGCAGGTTATAATCTACTATACTACCTTCACCTTCTTGCAATGGTAAATCTCCGTATAGTGTTTTCATAAAACTACTCTTCCCTGTTCCTGTTTTTCCTATTAAATACACAAAGTCACCTTTGTTTATATGCACATCTACTTCAGAAAGTATAAGGCTTTCACGTTGATAAATTGCTGCATTTTTAAGTTCTAAAACAGTTTCAGACATTGGTGTAGGTTTTGGGTTAAAAGTACAAATTTTAGCTAATGAGGCGTAAAATGTTGCTATAGTTTTTAATATACAGACAACATATTTAAAAAAGCTTCTCTTCTATAGCTTCAACTTAAACACCTTAGTATCATCATAAATTTACTGTCGGATAATTGCCTACTTTAAAGCTGTATAAGATTTGCATAATTATAACAGAACTTTCACGTTATGATAGTCATGAACTTGTAATTTAGTTCTCCAGAACCTACTAACAATTATTTATAATGAAACTACCCAAAATATTAGTCATCCTAAGTTTCGGATTACTGTTACATACAGCCTCAGCACAACAAACAGCTGTATTTACAAATCAATATGTAGCGTATGAACAAGCACTGTCTTTGTACGATAACAATCAATTTGCTGCAGCACAACAACAATTTGAAAAAGTAAAGCTAACCACAGAAGATGGTACTGTTGAGGCCAATTGCGCCTATTATATTGCTAATTGTGCAGTAAGACTTAACCAGCAAGGTGCAGATGATCTTATGCAGGATTTTGTAGATCGATATCCTACAAGTACAAAACGCAACTCAGCGTTTAGTGATGTTGCCAACTATTACTTTGAGAACGGTCAATATTCTCGTGCAAGAAAATGGTATGACCAAGTAAACCAAAGTAATCTTTCTAACTCAGAAAAAGAAAAATTCAATTTTAATTATGGCTATACATTATTTCAGAACAAACGTTTTGATGATGCTAAAAGCTATATGAATAAAGTAAGAGACTCTAAAGAATATGGTGCGCAGGCAAAATATTATTTAGGATTTATGGCTTATGAAGGTGACGATTATCAGGAAGCAGACGAGCTGTTTGAAGAAGTAAAAGGAAACGATCGTTATGAGAAAAACCTAAGCTACTTTCAAGCTGATATGAATTTTAAGCTTGGTAAGTTTGAAAAAGCTGTAGCCGAAGGTAAAGCACAACTTGCAAAGTCTAATCCTAAAGAAAAGTCGCAACTTAACAAGATTATTGGTGAAAGCTATTTTAATTTAGGTAATTATGCTGAAGCTGTTCCTTACCTAAAGGAGTATAGAGGTACAAGAGGAAAATGGAACAATACAGATTACTACCAACTAGGTTACGCCTATTACAAACAAGGCGAGTTTGATAATGCGATATCTGAATTTAATAAAATTGTAGATGGTAAAAATGCTGTTGCTCAAAACGCATACTACCACTTAGCAGAATCTTATTTAAAGCTTGACCAAAAGCAGCAAGCCTTAAATGCATTTAAAAACGCTTCTGAAATGGAGTTTGATAATGCTATTAAAAAGGACGCCCTTCTTAATTATGCAAAGCTATCCTATGAAATAGGAAACAGTTATGAGAGTACGCCAAAAGTGTTAACACGTTACTTAGAAACGTATCCAGATACTGCAGAAAAAACTGAGCTTCAAAATTTATTAATCGACTCATATATTACTTCTAAAAACTATGCTGAAGCTATGGAGCTTTTAGAAAACAGTAGAGATTTTGATAATAAAGTGGCATATCAAAAAGTTGCTTTTTACAGAGGAATTGAGTTATACAATGAAGACAACTATACCGAAGCAAAAACATATTTCGAAAAATCTTTAAGCGAACCTAGAGACTCTTCTTTTACAGCAAGAGCTACGTATTGGAACGCAGAAACAGATTATAACTTAAATAACTATCAAGATGCCTTAATTGGTTATAAAGAGTTTCAAGGTATGAGTGCGGCCTCTCAAACAGAAGCATATAAAAATTTAGATTATAATTTAGGGTACGCTTACTTTAAACAAAAAGATTACGAGCAAGCCATCTCATATTTCAAAAAATACTCTGAAACCTCTTCAGATACTTCAAGAAAAAAAGATGCTTTTTTACGATTGGGTGATACTTACTTTGTTACTAGTAAATATTGGCCAGCAATGGAAAGCTATAATGATGCTATTGCTCTTGGTGGTAAATCTGCAGATTATGCTGCATTTCAAAAAGCTATTAGTTACGGTTTTGTAAACAAGAACGACCGCAAGATTGAGGACTTAACTTCATTTTTAAATCAGTTTTCAAGATCTACCTATCGTGATGATGCCCTTTATGAGCTAGGTAACACTTATGTAGCTATTGGCAATACACAAGAAGGTATAAAAGCCTATAACCGCTTAATTAGAGATGTCCCTAAAAGCTCTTATGTTTCAAAAGCACTTTTAAAACAAGGTCTTATTTATTACAACTCAGATCGTGGTAATGAAGCCTTGGAGAAATTTAAAAAAGTAGCCGCAGATTTTCCAGGAACCGCACAGGCAGACCAAGCTGTTAAAACTGCTCGATTAATATATGTAGATTTAGGACGAACTTCTGAATATGCCAACTGGGTTAAAACTTTAGATTTTGTAAATGTTACAGATGCAGATCTTGACAACACAACTTATGAGGCTGCAGAACAACAATACAGGCAGGAAAATGCAAATGCAGCACTAAGAGGTTTTGAAAATTACTTAGAAGAGTTTCCTAATGGTTTACATGCGTTACAAAGTCATTTCTATCTAGCTCAACTTCAATTTAAAGACAATAAAAAAGAAGAAAGTATCTCTCATTATAAATTTGTATTAACCAAAGAACGTAATGAGTTTACAGAACAATCTTTAGCACAATTGTCTCAAATTTATTTAGAGAAATCAAATTATAAAAACGCTATACCAGTGCTTAAACGTTTAGAAACTGAAGCAGATTTCCCGCAGAACATTGTCTTTGCCCAATCTAACTTAATGAAAAGCTATTACCAGCAAGATAATTATGAGCAAGCTGTTTCCTATGCAGAAAATGTATTGGCAAACTCAAGTATAGATACTAAGGTTAAAAATGATGCGCATATCATTATAGCAAGATCTGCAATGAAAACTGGAGATGAAGCCAAAGCAAAAACGGCTTATGCTACGGTGCAAAAAACGGCTACAGGAAAGTTAGCGGCAGAAGCTTTATACTATGATGCTTATTTTAAGAATAAAGCAGGTAATTACAAAGCCTCAAATGAAAGTGTACAAACCTTAGCTAAAGAATACTCAGGATATAAAGAATATAGTGTAAAGAGTTTATTAGTTATGGCTAAGAACTTTTATGCTTTAGAAGACGCATACCAAGCTACTTATATTTTAGAAAATATCATTAACAACTTTACAGACTACCCTACAGTTGTAGATGAAGCTAAAGCAGAGCTAATTAAAATTAAAACAGAAGAAGCTAAAACAAATGCAGATGTTAACACTAACGGCAACTAAGTTCTTTAAGATGTTAAACACTCAAATTAACCTACACCTAACAAAAAATCTAAGTCTGGATATGTCCAAATTAAATATAAAATACCTAATCTTAACCCTAGCTATATTGGCAAGTTCTGGCCTTATAGCTCAAGAAGATGACAAAGAAACTATTGGTTCTGAAACTGTAGTTGTTGTAAAGCCCTACACTCCATCTGTTAGTGATGCGTTTAAAGTAAAACAAACGCCACAGCTTTTAGACTCTATTACTTTGCAAAAGAAAAGTATTACTTATAAAATCTTTTCTGTACCAGTAGCTTCTACGTTTACACCTACAAAAGGAACTGCAGCTAGAGTAGAAAAAGCAAGACCAATTCAGGCTTTTGACAGTTATGCAACTTTAGGTGTAGGAAACTACACATCTGCTTTTGCAGAATTTTACACCAATTTTGAAATTAATCGCGGCGAGAACTTCGGTATTAATTTTAAACATAACTCGGCTCAAGGAGGCATAGATGATGTTTTGTTAGATGATAATTATTACGACACTAACCTTGGTTTAGATTACTCTTTTAGAGATAGAGATTTAAGCTATACAATTGGTTTAGATGCGTTGCATAAGCAATATAACTGGTACGGTTTTTCTAATAACATTATAGTTACTAATGACAACCTTAATCGTACAGATGTTGTCCAAAATTACTTTGGAGCAGGTTTAAGAGCAAACTTAAGTTTAAATGACAGCTTCTTAGATCAAACAAGATTTGGCTTGTCTGTATTTGGAGATAGTTATGGCTCTTCTGAAGTTAATGCCACTTTAAAACCAGAAATGGAATTTGAGATTGCAGGCGAAAAGATTCAAACTAACGTAAGTGTAGATTACTTAAATACTAGTTTTGACCAAAATTACGAAGGCACTACAGACCTAGCCTCTAGCTACCTCAATCTTGGCTTAAGCCCAAGCATCTTAATATTAAGGGATGACTTAGAATTAAATTTAGGAGCTTCTGTATTTTATAGCCTAGATTCAGAAAGTAGTGAATCTAACATATTTGTATATCCTAATATAAATGCAAGCTACAGACTAGCTGGCGAGTATTTTATTGCTTATGCTGGCTTAAATGGAGAGCTTAAACAAAACAGCTATAAAGGATTTGTAGATAACAATCCATTTGTATCTCCTACTCTTGCAATTACGCCTACAGACCAACAATATGTTGGATCCTTAGGAGCAAAAGGTAAATTAAGTGATGTTATTAGTTATAATATTAAAGGAAGCTACGCTAATGTAGAAGCACAGCCTTTATTTAAATCTAACACTAATACCTTTCCTTTAGGAGGTTTGTTAGAAGACTATGAATATGGTAACAGCTTTGGTGTTGTGTATGACAATATTAAAACAGTCTCCTTTTTTGGAGAACTAAACTTTGATATTACAAAGGTGCTACGATTAGGGCTTAATGCTGAATATTTTAGCTACAATACCGACACCCAAGAAGAAGCTTGGAACTTGCCGGAACTTAAAGCATCTTTATTAGCAGACTATAAAATAACTGATAAATTTACTGCAGGCGCTAATCTTTTCTTTGTTGGAGAACGTCAAGCTCAAGCATCAGATTTTGATATGAGTGGTAACCTTACCACAGAGAACATTACATTAGATTCTTATATTGATGCTAATGTGCAATTAAACTACCTTATAAATGATCAATTATCATTCTTTGTGAAAGGAAACAATCTTTTCGCTGATAGTTACGAGAAGTGGTTAAATTTTCCTGTTTACGGTATACAAGGAATGGCTGGTGCCACCTACAAGTTTGATTGGTAATTATTTAATATAGCATACATTAAAAAGCTAGTTCTTCACAGAACTAGCTTTTTTTTTTAGTAATAACATATAGGCATAAAAAAAAACGCTTCAGAAAAATCTGAAGCGTTTTGTGTATTTAGACATTACTTAGATTATACAATCTTGTAACGTTTTCTATCAACTTCTTTTAAGTAGATTTTACGTAATCTTAAGTGGTTTGGCGTTACCTCAACATACTCATCTTTCTGAATATACTCTAAAGCCTCTTCTAAAGAAAACTTAATTGCTGGTGTAATCTTCGCTTTATCATCTGCTCCAGAAGAACGTACGTTAGACAGTTTCTTAGTCTTAGTTACGTTAACAACCATATCATCACCACGAGAGTTTTCGCCAATTACTTGACCTTCGTAAATATCCTCACCTGGATCTACAAAGAAACGACCTCTATCCTGTAACTTATCGATAGAATAAGGAATAGCAGAACCATTTTCCATAGATACTAAAGAACCATTTTGACGTTGTGGAATATCTCCTTTAAGTGGTGCATATTCTTTAAAACGGTGTGCCATAATTGCCTCACCAGCTGTTGCAGTAAGTAATTGGTTACGTAATCCTATAATACCTCTAGAAGGAATAATAAATTCACAAACCATACGGTCGCCTTTAGCTTCCATACTTGTCATCTCTCCTTTACGAAGCGATACAAACTCCACTGCTCTACCAGAAACTTCTTCTGGAAGATCAATCGTTAATTCTTCAAAAGGCTCACATTTAACACCATCAATTTCCTTAATGATTACTTGTGGCTGCCCAATTTGTAATTCATAACCTTCACGACGCATTGTTTCAATTAATACAGATAAGTGAAGTACACCACGACCAAATACCATAAACTTGTCTGCACTGTCTGTTTCTTCAACACGTAGCGCTAAGTTTTTCTCAAGTTCTTTAGTTAAACGGTCTTTTACGTGGCGAGATGTTACAAACTTTCCGTCTTTACCAAAGAAAGGCGAATCGTTAATTGTAAATAACATACTCATTGTTGGCTCATCTATAGCAATAGTTTTTAACCCTTCAGGATTTTCAAAATCTGCTACAGTATCTCCAATATCAAAGCTTTCTAATCCTACGATTGCGCAGATATCTCCAGCTTTTACTTCTTCTACTTTTTTACGGCCAAGACCTTCAAAAGTATGTAGTTCTTTAATTCTAGCTTTTTGTATGCTACCATCTCTTTTTACAAGAGAGATTTGCATATTTTCTTTAAGGTGTCCTCTTTGTAAACGACCAATTGCTATACGACCTGTGTAAGAAGAGAAATCTAAAGATGTAATTAACATCTGTGTTGTTCCTTCTTCAATTTTTGGCGCAGGAATATGATCATAAACCATTTCTAATAATGGCTCGATATTCTCTGTTGGTTTTTGGTAATCATCACTCATCCAACCTTGTTTGGCAGAACCGTAAACAGTTGGAAAGTCTAATTGCCATTCTTCTGCACCAAGCTCAAACATTAAGTCGAATACTTTTTCGTGCACCAAGTCTGGAGTACAGTTTTCTTTATCTACCTTATTTATAACTACACAAGGCTTAAGGCCTAAGTCTATAGCTTTTTGTAGTACAAAACGAGTTTGAGGCATAGGGCCTTCAAAAGCATCTACTAACAACAAAACGCCATCTGCCATGTTAAGTACACGCTCTACTTCTCCACCAAAATCGGCGTGACCAGGTGTATCAATAATATTAATCTTAATGTCTTTGTAGTTTACAGAAACGTTTTTAGATGTAATTGTAATACCACGTTCGCGTTCAAGATCGTTGTTGTCCAATATAAGATCACCAGTGTTTTCATTTTCTCTGAATAACTGACAGTGATACATAATTTTATCAACCAAGGTTGTTTTACCGTGGTCAACGTGAGCAATAATTGCTATATTTTTGATTTCCATAGGTCTTGCCTTATTTTAAGCGTGCAAATGTACTACTATTTTTTCAGTGTTTAATACTAAAATTCAGAATTAAAAAAGAGCCTGAATATACGTACCTTTGCAGCAAACAAAGAACATATGAAACTTGATTTAATTCCAAGACTAAAGCATACAGATTCTAACAATTTCTTTTTACTTGCTGGACCGTGCGCTATTGAGAGTGAAGATATGGCTTTGCGCATTGCAGAACGCGTGGTAGAGATTACCAATACATTAAAAATTCCTTATGTTTTTAAAGGAAGTTTTAAAAAGGCAAACAGAAGTCGTATAGATAGTTTTACTGGTATTGGTGATGAGAAAGCACTTAAGATCTTAAAAAAAGTTTCTGACACTTTTGACGTTCCTACGGTTACAGATATTCACGAAAATAGCGATGCTGCTCTAGCTGCAGAGTATGTAGATATTTTACAAATCCCTGCTTTTTTGGTAAGACAAACCGACCTTGTTGTGGCTGCTGCCAAAACTGGTAAGGTTGTAAACCTTAAGAAAGGACAATTTATGTCTCCAGAAAGTATGCAACATGCAGTTAAGAAAGTAACAGATAGTGGTAATAACCAAGTAATGGTTACAGATAGAGGTACTATGTTTGGCTACCAAGATATGGTGGTAGACTTTAGAGGCATACCTACAATGAAACAATACGCTCCGACTGTTTTAGATGTTACGCATTCTTTACAGCAACCAAACCAAACTAGTGGCGTTACTGGCGGAAGACCAGATATGATTAATACTATTGCAAGAGCTGGAATTGCTGCTGGTGTAGATGGATTATTTATTGAAACTCATTTTGATCCTGCTAATGCTAAAAGTGATGGAGCTAATATGCTAGATTTACAATACTTAGAAAGCCTACTTACTAACCTTACTAAATTAAGGCAAGTGGTTAATACATTTTAGCGTTGTTTTAAATTCTGAAATGCTTCTGTAAGAATTGCCTTTACAATAGCATGATCTATATCTTCTAAAGTGTGAAATCTTAAAGATCTAAGCATTTTTCTGTTTTCTCCATCAACAAGGTATTGCGTATGTTGTTTTATATGAATACCATAAGGAATACCTAAATCGACATAAGTTTTTCTGAAATTTAGAAAGCAGAACATTTGTTTGTAGGCACCATAAAATGGCAAACTCCATTTGTAGGACTCTTCTACATCTTCTGAAATTGATAAAATTATAAACCTCAACTCTAGCAAAATAGATTGCCAAGGTTGAGGTTTTTTTAATATATAATCTTCAGCTGGATTCAATAGTTTTAATCTTTAACAAATTTTAAAGTCTGACTTTGGTTGTTAATAGTAATTGTTGCAAAGTAAATTCCATTAGATAGCTGAGATACATCTACCCTATTTGAATTAAGCTTAACATTATTTACTTGTTTTCCTTGAACATCAACAATTTGTAGAGATGCATTCTTTGCATCATTTTGTAAACCTTCTACATACAAATATTGGTGTGTAGGGTTTGGGTATACATTTAACTGCAGTGCGTTATTTTCTTTAATTGATAATGTTTGACCTTCTTGAACAAACAAGGTTTCATTTATTGTCGGGTTTAAAATAGTATCTACAATACCAGATGGCCAATAAATAGTTACACTTTCTATTTCTGTATCTGTACCTATTCCAAAATGTCCATTAAGAGAGCTCATATACCTAAAACCATCTCCACTACGTATATCTCGCATTTGAGATCCCATTGCGCTTTGTATTTCAATTCTTGCTCCTATACCATTCCAGTTACTTTGCACACCTTCTGTTGTAATTTTTAGCCAATTGTTATCATTACCATCATTCATGTAAATATTACCAGAGAGTATATCCAAAAATCCATCATTATTAAGGTCTCCAATAGGACCAGCTCCAAAGTTTACTATTTGTTGAGTAAAGGTCATATCTCCGTTATTAAAAAAGAAATTTCCAGAACCTGAGTAAATGTCTAAATACCCATTGTTGTCAAAGTCATGAGTTACATACTCTATGTCTGTATCTTCAAAATTTTCTAAACCTGTACCTGTAATAATATCTGTAAAAGTAGACTCGTCGTTACGCATAAATTTATGACCTCCATTAGTAAATGAACTGGCGCCAATAAACGCATCCATATCACCATCATTATCAAAATCTCCCCAAGCAGAAGACCAAGTTTGAACTGGGTCTGCCAAATTCATAGCCGTACTTACTTCTGTAAAATTACCACTACCATCATTCTCATGTAATTGATTAATGTTGGCACCAGAGTTACCACCACGACATTTTGCTATAAACAAATCCATATCGCGATCATTATCGTAATCTATCCAAATGGAGCCGTAGTTGCCACCATTTACAGTATCTCCTAATCCACCTTGATTAAAGGTTAGGTTCCCATTACCATCATTTATATAATACACATTAGGTTCAACATCATGACATACAAAGGCATCTAAATGACCGTCATTATTAATATCTACAAAATTAGAGCGTTGTGAAAACACATATTCTGACCCTGAAATTTGTGAGAAACCTGTACCAGTATCATTTGCTATCATAAATGTGACACCACTTGCACCTCCATATAATAAATCGTTGTAGCCATTACCATCTATATCTCCAGAAGACAAGCTCCACGACGGAGAATTTTCTGCAGATGTAGTTTCAATATTTGCTGTTGTGAAGTCACCTGAAGTTTGCTGATATCTGATATTAACATTGGTAGTGCTAATTGAAACGATGTCATCTAAATAATCGCCATTCATATCGACCAATGCTCTTTGAGTTCCATCTGTTTCAGAACCAGTAGAGGTAAACGTGATGATTGTCTCAGGTTCTGCAATAACTGCACCTTCAATAATTTGAAAATCAAATCCAGAAGAATTCCATTTATTATCAAAAGCAACATAATACGTTGTACCTGCTTCAACATTAAATTGTGCTATAGATAAAAATCCAGTTCCTGCATCATCATCTCCAGAGCGGCACACTAAATCTCCACAAGTTCCAGTATATACATGAAACCTTGTATCTGCTTGAGGATCTTGATTTTGGTTTTGGGATAGGTCTGTGGTAATTGTAAGCCCTAAATTTTCTTGTGCGGTATATGTATACCATTCGCCTGCAGTTGCACCACCACCATTAGCTGCACAAATTGGCGATGGCACTTCTGTTCCATCTATTGCATCAACTGTATATATACCTTCGGTTATTGCTATTGCACTCGCACAATCGTCTTGGGAAAACCCCAAGCTTGAGATGAGGCAACATAAGAAGCTTAAAGTAATTTTTCTCATAAGTTAAGTATTTAAGTTTAGTTTAGTTTCCTTAGTTGCAGGATGGCTCTAGGCTATTTATCCATTCCTGTATTAACGCGGCACCTTCTTCGTGATTTACAGTTCTGCCTAAAAGTGGCATTCGTACAGCTTCATCTGTACTGCTTATTCTTTCATACAGTACCGATCTTGCTGCATTTCCCGATGCAATTATATGTGTAAACTGGTCACCAATATTTTCATCAGGTGTTACACAAATTCCTAAATTTTCGGCTATTGCAGTTTCATTATACGCAAAGCGCATTGGCCTATAATCACAATGGCTACCTTCTGCATGGCAGTGCGCACAATTAATATCTATATAAGCTCTTACGCGCTCTGTAATATCTGCAGATATATCATCCCACTTTACTACAGTTTGTATAGTTGAAGGGTAACTATCTAAATATCCTTGAAATTGAAATTTCTCCAATTGGTTCATTTCACCATCAGTATAGGCAAATATCTTATTAATGTTTTGAGGCTTAAGGCCAATAGGAATTGGTTGGTCATTTTTTTTATGACACGTAAAGCATTCGCCTTCAGAAGGTATGCGATAGTTTATTGTTTGAGTTTCATTAGCATCGTTAACCCAAGTTATATCTGTAAAACTGCCATCCATATCTAGTACGGCATTGGTTTGATCTTCATTCCAAACGTATTCTGCAAACTCCCAAGTATTGTTGAGTTTATACATAACACGAGTCTCAATAATTTTTGTAGTGTTTGATGGCTGTACATTTATGTAATAAAAATTCTTAATAAGCACTGTGCCATTTGGAAAGTCTAGAAGAGACGCGTCTGAAGTATATGAAGCTGAAACGCCAGATGGCATCCAGATAAATCGTTTTTTCTTAGCATAATCTGAAAACAATGGTGACTGTAAGTCGTAAGGCAGAACATCGTCCTGAGGAATTAAATTTGAAATGTCTCCTTGAAAGAAATTATAGTCAGATAGATTTTGATAAGGAACTTCTGCAGGATTAAAAACCACCAATGTCTCATTCTCTCCACCAGTATTACCATCATCTACTGGATCATCATCTGTAGGATCTACAGTAGTAGGTGGTTCTTCATAACCATCATCTTCTGAACAAGCAGTTATTACTAGTATAACACATAGAAAAATACATCTTAAAATGGCAAAGGGTAATTGTCTTAACATATAAATACTGTCTTTTAACGATAAAAATAGGTAAAAAAGTATAATGTTAAGTTAAATGCAATTTTTTAACGCGTTGAATGTCTTAATATTAATTACCGTTCACAAAATCTTGCAGATATTTAAATCTATCTGTTAGCGTGCCTTTACTTGTTGTCATTCGCGCTCTTTGCAAAACTCCATCCTTATCACCGTTAAAAAATGCTGGAATAACATGTTTTAAAAACATTTCACCAAAACCTTCACTGGCATCCTTAGGAAGCTCACAAGGTAAATTATCTACAGCCATTACTGTTATTGCACCTATTTCATTAAAAGGAACCTCTTGTTCTGTTTCTGGATTATAGCCATAAAAAGGATCTGCAATAGTAGATGCCCTAAGTGTTGATGCTACAGGACCATCTACATCACAAGAAATATCTGACACTAAATCTATATTAAATTCTGGGTGTTTAGCGTCTTTTCTAGTAAAGAGAAAAGGTGCATCGTTTCCATAAAAGTGACCAGCAATAAACATATTGCTCACTTTCGCAAAACGCATAAAGTTAGATTTATAAGGCGTAGGATCATTATAAAACTCATAACGGTTACCTTCTTTTCCATCTATACGCGTATTATAGTCTAACACATCGATCATTGTGTATACAGGCTCGTCATAATTAGTGGTTAAGTAATCTTTTACATTAACCTGCTTAATTTTGAGATGATCTAAAATCTCTTTAGCTCCTAAAGCCACTTTACCTGTTCCAGAAAGTACTATTTTAATATTAGGAAGAGTAATTTTATCCAGTTCGGCTTTCATAGCAGTAAGATCTGTAAGACCTTCTGCTTTTGGCAAACTAAACAGTGTATCTCTTAAGCCTAAAGCTCTAAAACCATTATAAGCTCCAACCAAACCAGCATAGCGACCAAAACCTATAAGTCTTCCTCCATTTTCCTTTACAATTGTTTCATGATCATAAAGCTCTATTTTTTTGTCTAAAATAGCACGTAACAATGCTCTGTTGTATGGTTGTTCCTTAATGGTATGACTGAAGAAAAAATATTTTTTACTTGGTATAAGAGCACTTACAGGCACTTCCTTAACTCCAAGAAAGACATCTGCCTCTGAAACATTTTCAGTAACTGTGAAACCTTCATCTAGGTATGCTTGATCTTTAAATATCCTTATATTAGAGGCCTCTACTATAAAATTAGCATCATTAAATGCTTTAGATGCATCTTTTAATTTAGATGGTGAAAATACCACACGACGGTCTGGCGGATTTTTACGTTCTTTTATTAAAGCGAAGGTTATGTTACTCATAGAATACTGTAGTTTTGTCGGTCTTAAAAAATAACAAGGTATTGGCATACCTTTTGCATTTTTGAAGGTGCAAAGGTATTATAATTATTCTACCTTTGCTTTAGATTTATTTTAAGGCTTTGTAATGTATGAGTCTTAGCGTTAGGGATTGAAGCTGTTACCGTGTAACACTGAAAGCCCGACCCGATTTAGGGTAACGCCCACATCTTTATTATACCATACTAACTGTATATTATATGATGTGAAATATGTTCTTTGAAAGCAAAATTTTCAATACAAACTTGGGGTCGACTGGTTTTGACAGCAGGTCTAATTGAATAGTAAGCATGTCGAGCGCTGGGACACAGCTCGTAAATCTCATGATTCACACTTTTTTAAACGGCGAGAATAACTACGCCTTGGCTGCATAATCCGAATTACAGTAGGATTAACTTAATCACGTGTTAGACACGTGACCAAGATGTCTCGAGAAGGCCTTGGTTTACGGCGTTCTCACTAGAGGCACCGAAAAAGTAAACATAGTTTTGGCAGGATCTTGATGCCAAAGTGAACTTTAATTGAGAATAAGGTAGCAGTTGGTGGTCTTAAGCCGGCTGGTGCACGAAAATTAAATTAAGACTACACATGTAGAAAGCTGTTGAATTGCTTGTTTGGACGGGAGTTCGAATCTCCCCGACTCCACCAAAAACCCTCGAAACACTAAGTTTTTCGAGGGTTTTTATTTTTAGGTGACATTAGAGGTGACAAATTTTATTTAGCTAACTTTTTAAAAAATAGTGCTTATAATCTCTGAAAGCTTTTAAGTTTAAGCAATAAAAAATCCTCAGAACATTAATTCTGAGGATTTTTTTTATTTAATGTAGTAACTACTCTTCTTCGTTTGATATTTTAAGACCATCACTAGTTGAGTTGTCTTCTTCACTATGCATATTTTTACTATCTCTAGGAGTGCTATGTCCTTTTTCATTTTTTACATTTCTGTCATTTCCATTACTCATAATATTATTTTTTTAGTTTATAGGTTAATAAAAGCATATAGCCATTTAATAGAAAAGCTAATGCGTTAGTTATTATTATTGGAATATCATCTTTGAGGATTCCATAAACAGTCCAGAGTCCGACTCCTGACATAATTATCATTAACATGCCTCTTGAGACATCATCAACCTTTTTTGACTTATATGCTTTAACAATTTGAGGTACTATACCACACATTGTTAAAATACCTGCGACGATGCCTAAAGCTGCTTCCATTAATATATTTAATGTACGTCCTCTAATCTAGAAACACTCTCTAAAGTGTTTTTAATATCTTGAACTTGTTGTGTAATTGTACTTCTTAAATTATCAGGAATCTCTTTGTTGTTATTTAAAAACTCTTCGTAGTCTTCGATACTTGCTTTATCGCCACGAAGACATTCTTCTAACAACGCCTCATCATTATCTTGTGAGAGTGCAGTTTTCACGTTAATCCAAGTTCTATGCAAAGATCCTACAGCACTTCCAGAAGTATTATCATTAAGATCTGGGTTGTAAATTTTTAATTGGTTTAATAATTTACCTGCAAACTCTTTACGCTCAGTAGCCTGTTGGATAAAAAATGACCTTAATTGACTGTCATTAGCTTTATCTGCAACTTGTTTATAGCCTTTATATGAATCATTATTCTTTTCAATTATTTCTTGAATTGAATTGGAAATTTCTTTCTTATCCATATCTATAATTTTATAGTTAATAATTGTTCAAATCAAATATAAAAAGCAAATGTATGTTTACTAATATTTTAATATATATTAGGATTTTTCTCTAAATCCATTGTTAAAATAAAAGTTAATACTATAACTTTTATTTAAATTTTTATAATAGCTATAACCTTTGTAAGTTTACCTAGTTGCCCCTATTTTTTATTTATTTAATTATAGCCATTGGCATCATCTCTTCTTATATATAGTATTAAGCATCGTAGCAAAGAATGTTATGCTTTTCGGTTTTCTTATAATACTGTACTTAATAATGCGATTAAGAATCATCGCCTCATATTTTACAGTACTACATTTAAAACTTATTACGCCTTTAAGGATAGTATAACCTTAAAGGACCTTCTATCATTTTTAAACACTATAGTTAATATTAAAATCACACTGAGCGAGGATATTAATAAAGAGCTTGAATTAGAGACAACTTCGTATAAACTTAAAGATCTTCCGAAGCTTTCTTCGTCTCATATAAAGACACTACAAAACTTTAGCAGATGGATGGCAGAAAAACGACTTGCACAGAATACTATTGACATTTATACTGAAGTTACTAGAATATTTTTGAGGTATCTTTCATTGAAACAAGCTGATGAGATCACTAATATTTGGGTACAGCGGTTTAATTATGATTACATTATTGGAAATGGATTTGGTGTTGCTTATCAAAACCAATGTATTAATGGCATTAAAAAATTTGTTTCATTTTTAGGAAAACCTTTAGTACTGGACACTTTTGTTAGGCCTAAAAAGCCCCAAAAATTACCTGTTGTTTTAAGCAAGGAAGAAATCTCTCAATTGTTTAACGTTATTAAGAATTTAAAGCATAAGGCTTTACTTGCATTATTATATTCTGCAGGATTACGTATTGGAGAAGCATTGCAACTTACACCAGAAGCAATAGATAGTAAACGGATGCTTATACGCATTGAACAAGCAAAAGGAAATAAGGACAGGTACACACTATTATCTGAGAGTTTTCTTACACTTCTTAGAATGTATTACAAAAGATATAAACCTAAAACATATTTGTTTGAAGGGCAGAACGGTGGCGCTTATACGTCATCAAGTGCACAAAAGGTCTTAAAACGAGCATTAAGAGATGCAGGAATTACAAGGACAGGTGTTACTTTACATACCCTTAGGCATAGTTTTGCTACACATTTATTAGAGTCTGGCACAGATTTAAGGTACATACAAGAATTGTTAGGACATAATAGCCCTAAAACCACAATGATCTATACTCACGTAAGTAGTAAAAGTTTACAAAACATTAGAAATCCGTTTGATGAACTTTAGATTTATATATATTTACTTGCAGATAAGCGGAACTCATTATATCAAAAACTTCCGCTTATCCGTCCTATATCAAAAGCTATGCGGAACTAAGTTCCGCATATAATCTAGTTAGCACACATTTAAACCAAAATTTTGAGAGAAATTAAAAGCGAAACAAACATCAAGAGAAGAATTCTTGCTTGTATTATAGATTATGGAATAATTTACTTCTTCACATTCACAATGATTTTTATGCTTGGCGAACCTAACGAAGAAGGTTCTTATGAATTAAATGGTGCGCCAGCTTTGGTTCCTGTTTTGTTTTGGCTGATTATGACTGTTGTGCTTGAAAGCGGATTAGGCGGAACAATTGGAAACTCTGTCGCCGGAATAAAAGCAATACCGATGAGCGGACAAAATAGAAATTTGACTTTCGGTCAATCTTTCAAGCGACATCTGCTCGACCCGATAGATATGTTCTTCTTTGGTCTGGTAGGAATAATCGTGATTAAAAACACGGAAAAAAATCAAAGAATTGGCGATTTATGGGCTAAAACTATTGTCGTTAAAATGAAAACTCTAAAAGCACGAGATGAAAATACCGCTAAATAGATTAAAGCTATTAAAAATCATACTATTGTTATTTTGTTTTAGTTCTTGTCTTGCACAATCAGAAATTGAAAATAAAATTGAAGGAAAATGGATTTTAGTTGCAGAAACAGATTCTTTAGATGATTCTATAAACCCGTTTGGCGATTCAAATTCAGAACCGAAATTGAATACCACCATAACGTTTGATTTAAATGATAAAATTTACATAAATCAGAATGGTAATGAATACAATGCAAATTACAAAGTAAGAGACTCAATCCTTATTATTGGTAATCGTCAATATATAATTACCGAGCTGAACGAAAATAAAATGATTTACAAAGACAAAAATGGTCTTTTGGATAAGCACTACGAGTATAAAAAAGCGAAATAAAACGTGTGCTAACAAAGGCTATACGCAATTGCTGGGTCATCGCCCATCCGAAAATTCCTGCGGAATTTTCTACGGTAGTTGTATATTTGGAAGAAACAGGCTAAAACCACGCAACTGCGCATAGCCGAGACCGTTGTAGTGCATTTGAGAAATGAGAACAGTAACAATATTTTTCTTTCTGATTTTAACTTTATTCTGTTCTTGTAAAACAGAACAAAATGCGCTTGCTGAATTCGAAAAGTTAACAATAAATTATGTTTCAAGAGGCGAATCATTCCTATTCAAAAGAATGGAATTCACTAAAAAAGAAAACAAGATTTTCGGAAAAATAATTCGTCCCGAATATAAAATCAGTGAAAAAACTGCTGTCTCAAATGACACTGAAATGACTGCTGATAAAATCAAACTTCTTAATGATTTTTGGAATCAAGCAATTAAATTCAAAGATACTTGTGAAGAAAAATATATAAGTTCTGTAACCAAAGAATATACAATTATCAAGGATTTAGACACTATAGAAATTGATAGATATTGCGATTGGCAAGATTATGAATATCGGAATTTAGAAAAAGTACTGTTTTCAGATTTTTTTGAGAAGTTAAACTCTGATAGAAAAAGTTTGGAAAAAGAACTATCAAATAAGCTAAATGGAATTTGGTATCCAAGTACTATAAAAGGAACTTTCGAAAGAGGAGAAATATTAGAACTAATAAAAAGTAAATCGAAGGCATTAAATAAAGATTGTTATTGGGAATTCTCGAAAGAAAAAGAATTCAAAGATAATTGCCCTAATTTACTCGACTTGAAACTTTCGAAAAGCTACAAATGGGACGTTGATGAGGGAAAGACTTATTTAGTCATTAGTGGTGGATTTACGACAAGAGAAGAAAATGGAAAACGCTATACTTCAGTTGCGAATTATGGAGCGACTTTCATAGTTAAGTCAATTACCGAAAATAGAGTTGAATTAGAATATATGTGGAATTAAAAACGCACTACAACAACGTGTATAGCTCATTGCGGCTGAATTCCTAATCGGAATTCATTGCAATTTACTATCTTTCGGTTACGGCGGAAAATCATAGCTGATTTCCCGCAACGAGCCATACACAAAACCGTTGTAGCCAATTAAAGAAACGATAAATATGAAAAGAATAACATTAATATTATTTATCATTTGTTCATTAAATGCAATCGGACAAGAAAAGCTGAAAATTGAAATTGATAATCCAGAACCGAGAGTTGGACAGAGTGTTACTTTTTCAATAAATGTTGGTTTTTTGACCGATTATTTCAAAAAAGAATTAGGAAAGAATGTAGAGTTTACTCGCTCAACCTCAATTTTCGGAATGCAGTCAGATGATTTTGAAAGAGTTATTATTTTCAAAAAAGTAAAAAAATATAAAATTGGACCTTTTGACTTCGAATTTAATGGTAAAAAATATACAACTGAAATTATTGAAGTAAATGTTCTTCCTAAATTACCAATGGAAAATGGACTTTGGTTAAGAATAACAGAATTTAATGGGCAACAATACCTTATTTTAGAACAATTAATAAGTAACGAATCTAACAAAAACGATAATGAAAACGGAGGATATTCTCATACTATCGGAGGAGTAAAGCCTGAAGGAAAAGAATTTGCAGAACTGAAAGAAGAATTGATTGAAGGAATAGAGTTAAGCAATTATAGTTCTTCGTCAAATACCCTGAGACCTGAAGGAGCTGACCTTTTTGATGTTGGTTTTTCATATTCAATCAAAAAGTATAAGATAAAGTTTGACGATAGCTTTAGTGGTGAATATGTAATTTCAGAAAAGGATATTCAGAATTTGCCGGAAACATTTGAAATAGAAAAAATTGAATTAAAAAAATAACTGGCTACAACAATGGCTATAAGTAATTGCTTGTTCTCGCCTACTTCTGAAAATCCTCGCGGATTTTCAGTTTGGTGTGTACTTGCAAAGATAGGTGCTAAACCACGCAACTACTCATAGCCGAGACCGTTGCCATTAATACCTAAACCAACCTTGAAAAGTAAAATATGAACCAAAGAGAATTAGAAATTGTCACAGTAAAAGCGAGAGCAGACAAAGCAATAAACTCGCTGAAAGGAATTTTACTTGGAATTAATTTAGACCAAAAAGTAAACGAAAAAGAAATCGCTGAACTGAAAAAATGGGCGGAAACTCATCACGAATTGATTAATAAAAATCCCTTTAAGGAATTTATGACAATCATCGACGAAACTGTTTCCGATAGAATTCCGGCAACTGAAACTATTGAGGATTTATTTTGGTTGTGCCAAAAGTATGAGAGCGACAATTATTACTACAATGCAATAACGACTGATTTACAAACTTTACAAGGAATTTGTCACGGAATTTTAGCAGACGGAATAATAAACGAAAAAGAAATCTACGACCTTGAAAAATGGCTCGAAGAAAACTCTCACTTGAGTACTTACTATCCTTATGACGAAATCAGAAGTTTACTTCTGTCAATTCTATCAGACGGAAACATTGAAGACGAAGAAATTCTTGTGCTAAAAGCCTATCTAAATCAATTCGTGAATATCGAAAATAAAGAGATTGCGAATAAAATTGAGAAAGATACCTTGGACATAAATATCTCTGCTCATTGCACAAGCAATCCAGATGTTTACATTGACGGAAAAACATTTTGTATAACTGGAATTCTAAAAAGCGGAAAACGAAACGAAATTGAGGAAATGATTGAGGAATTAGGCGGAATTCCAACAAGAACTGTAACTAAAAAAACTGATTACCTTATTGTTGGCGATAATGGAAATCCAGCTTGGGCATTTGCTTGTTATGGAAGGAAAGTCGAAAAAGCATTGGGAATGAGAAAAACTGGACATACAATTTCGCTAATCCACGAATTTGATTTTATGGATGCGATAGAAGATTTACGTGAATAAAGTACTAATGGCAACAATGGCTATAAACAATTGCTATTACAGGCTCATCCTGAAAATTCCTGCGGAATTTTCAGCTTGTCGTGTACTTGCAAAAGTCCGTGCTAACTCACGCAACTGTTCATAGCCGAGACCGTTGTGCATAATTATGAACGAACATCTAATTCAAATAGAAAAATTTTTCAAACAAGATTCTTTTTCAGCAAAAGATTTGAATAAATTATGGAAAAGAGTTCGTTCAAATAGTGAGAAAAATGAACTTGAAATTTTAGACAGCCAAATTAAAGAAGAATTAAAAGCTTACAGGAAAAATGGGGAAAAGCTACAAGAAACCTCAAAATAGAGTTTTGACAACCGAATCTCGAAAAAGAAATGATGAACTGATTAATAAATTTTTCACTGATAATATCAACTCAACAAACTCTGAATTAGCAAAAAATCTGAAGTTGAGTTTTGAACAATTAACTGGAATTGTAAAAAAGTTTGAAATAACGAATTTTGACAAAGATGGTTATTTAAGCAAGGCAGAAAAAGAATCTCTAACTGACTTTTTTGATTCAAGACTAAACGCTCTGAATAGAAAAAAATCGGCAGGAAAAAAGAAAAGCGAAACTGAATTAGATAAACGAAAAAAGAAACTCAAGGCAAAATCCAAACGTAAAAAAAGTATTGGAAGTGCTGGAGTTTATGACAAAATAAAAGAACGAGGCGGAATAGGAAAATTGATTTATAACTCGATGAGAAAATAACTATGCACAACACCGGCTATAGTTCATTGCTTCTGACTTTACTCTCGGAATGTCCTCGCAAATATTCTATCTTCGGTTTACGGCGGAAAATCCTCGCGGATTTTTACGCAACGAAACCATAGCCAAGACCGTTGGCATTAATTTAAATGAAACAATTCACAATCATATCAATTCTTATCTTTTTAGTGTCGTGTTCATCGACATTTAAGATTGTTGAACAACCGACAGAGTACTCAACAGTAATTGAAAAAGGACGAATAACTGGAGTTATATTTAAAGAAAATGGTGCTTGTTTTTTATGCCTTCAAGATAAAGAAAGATTCACTCCGACAATTGATGACATTCAAAAAACTGAGAGAATACTCGAACAAAATTTAAAAGAAGCGAATAAATCTAGAACGAACCAAGTTGACAATTGTCCAGTAATCCACAAAAAACTGAAATCATACAGAAGACAATACTTCGGTTACATTGACAGTAGCGGAAAGAAAATCATTTATATAACTTTCAATTGGGACAGATATTCGATTTTCGATAGACTCAGAGGATATTACAAAGACGAAAGTGAAAATTGGAAAAAAGAAAAGGAAATGGTATTGGACGGATGCAGTTACCATTGGGAAATAAAAATTAACTTAGACACAGAAGAGGTCTTTGAATTAGGAGTTAATGGAGTTGCTTTGAACGAAAGAAAAAATAAAAAACTAATGCCAACAATGTATAAATTCAATTGCGGCTGAATTTCCTACGGAAATTCATTGCAATTTTCTATCTTTCAATTTCAATCGGAAAATCGGTACGATTTTCCGCAACTGAAATTTATACGCGCACGTTGTAGCACATTTGACCAAAATCAATGAACAGAACATTTTTCATAATTATTGCATTTTTATTCTTTACAAGCTGTAATGAAAAAACATTCCAAGTGGAATCGACATTTGACAATGGTAATGATGAAATAATATATCGCCCACTTTCTGACACAACTATTTACGGAAAAAAATATATCAGAAAATTTAAAATAAAATTTAACGAAGCGAAAGACACTTTACGAAAAGGAATTTATATCAATGAAATGGCTCTTGGAGAACATTCATTTTACGAAAATAATAAGTTGATTTGCAAACGAAATTATATTGTTCCAAATCCTTTTTTCATAGATATTGACAATAAAAATGAAACTGTAGATTTCAGCGCATTTAAAATCCGACCAGACTCAACCTATTTGAATACTGCAATATATTTTGACTCAAATGGAGATTCAATTATTGAAAAAAGTCATCTATATCGAACCAAATTTTACAATAAAAAGTGGAATGTAGATGATTCTTTAAAAGTTGATTTTGAATTTTATTACCCAGGTTACGAAATTGTGAAATCTGACCTTTATTTCATCGTCCCGCAAGACACATCTATGATTACACTTGCCTTTGATGCCGACAAAGATTATACTTTCACGAGAAAAATATTTGACAAAAAACACAATGAAATTGAAGGACTTGTGGATTTTATAGCGTTTGACAAAACTAAAGAAGTTGGAGATTCGACAGCCTACGCAAAAAGAATAATGTTTATAAATGAAAAGTTTAAAATTGAATAAAAAAAACGTGCTACAACAATGTATAACCGCAATTACGGCGGATTCGACTACGTCCGAATCCACTCGGAATTACTAAGGTCTGTGCTAAACCGAAAATTAACGCATATTAACCCGTAACTGACGGTTATACGAGACCGTTGTAACACATTTGAGAAACTGATGAACTTTAAAAAAATACTATCTGATTTTGGGAGTTGGATTTTTACTGGACTTACATTTTTAGGATGTATAATTATTTATGCAGGAATTGGCGGAAGAGGAAGATATAATTCTACAGGAGAAACTAATTTTTATTTTGTAGCAGTCGGAATAGTTCTGATTTTACCTTTTCTGATTTATATGCTAAAAACTAAAATTCTGATAGATAAAGCGGAGAATGAGGAAAGTAAAAGAATTTCTGACCTAATTAGAAGCGGAGATAAAGTTATTGTCAATTTAGATAATTTAGAAATACAGAGCAATAGCTACAAACAAGAAATAGAAGTCGGAAGCGGATACAACACTCGGAATGAATATATTGATGTTAATTATAACGTTATACTGATAGATGTTCCATACAAAAATGACTCAATTAAATACAAATTGAATATTGATATGGACTCAACGAAATTAAAAATGCACTTTGCGATTAAACAGGAAACTGAATTATATGTTGACCCTACAAATCTGAATAACAACTATTTGGATTTGCGATTTTTAGAAAGTTAAAAAACGTGTTACAACAATGTATTATATTAATTAAATCTCAAAACACTTATAAATAAAGGGGTTTATTAGTTAAAAATAAAAAAGGTACAACATAGGTATAACTTTTTACACCTTTTACTATACCCGTCTAAAATAAGTTTAGACAACAAAAAACCGCTCCTGTTTAGAGCGGTTTTCTTATTTCTATTTAGTTGTTATTAATTCGCCGTACCAGAGCCTAAATAGATACTGTTTGATACTTGACTACCATCTTCCGAAACAAACGCCATAAACAGCTCTACTGTGTCCCCTGCGTAGGTAGTTGGAATAGATACAGTTTGTGCTCCAGCATTTCGAGTAGCACCATCAAGAATGTATATCGATTCTTTCTTAGTTGGATTGTAAACTAAGACCATTGCTTTGTCTGTTGGGTTTGCGTTACCTTCAGCTGAATTATCACCCCAACTAAAATCAACTTGCCCTGCATTTGATAGGTCTGTAGAGCCATTTAAAACACCTGACAGACTACCTCTACTTAAAAGAGCATTAGCATAGTCAACAGTAAAATTGGGTGCAGTACCCGTGATTGCATTGTTTAGCAAATATGACATAGCAGAATTAAATTCTGTACGCTTATTAGCGAAATTCTTGTAACCAATCTTTAGAAACGCTTTGTTTGGCTGTAGAAACTCCAGTACGCTTGAAAATTTGGTTCTTTGATTTACTTGCCCTTCCGTTCTTGGATTCGCAACGCTTGAAGGTTTGATTCTGATGTAATCAATACCTTTCCAATTACCTCCGATAACGTTTCCAACTTTACCAGATAGTCCTCCTAAAATTCCTTGAGAGATTTTGCCCATAACATATGTAGATTTAAAAATTACTTATTCGAACTTGGTACGGACTTAATTCGGACATAACAATACTTTCGCTTTGACCTTTAAACAAATATAAAATCTTCTGCAAGTCTTTTGCCTTTGCTGGTTGCGATTGCTTTGGGTTGCCCTCTATTACCTTACCCTTATATATTTTTAAAAGAAAAAATGAAAAAAAAGAAAGCAATATAGTATTGTGGCGTGGGTAATGGCGACAAGGTTTTTGGGTAAAAGTTTTTCTTAACAAAATATTTCAATCTGCACGCAATAGACTATTGGAAAAAGTTTTATCCAAAACCCTTAGGGCTTGACCTTTTCGGCATTGTGCGGTGGGTGAAGGAAGCCACATATCTTAGTTTTCTTTTTTATTATTTTTTGAAGCCTGAATTTAAATCGAAGATTATGGAAAATCCTTTTGAAATTATCAACCAAAGATTAGAACGTATTGAAGCTTTATTAGAAAACATCAATAGAGCAAGTAATATCAATGAAACTGGAATTGCTACTACTCCAATTATGAACATTAAGCAACTTTCAGCTTATTTAGACCTATCTGTATCTGCTTTATACAAAATGACAAGCACTAAAGAGATTCCGCACGCAAAACGTGGCAAAAGGCTTTATTTCGACAAAAAAGATATAGATGCTTGGGTTTTGGAAAACAAAGTAACTACTTCAAGTGATATTGAAAGAATGGCTACTGAGTATATACTCAAAAATCCTGTAAAGTTTCCTTGATGTACCGCTTTTCTGGGGAATTAACACTTAAAAAAATAGGTCTTTTCCTAATTGAGCGTTGGGTGGCGCTTCTGTAAGTGTAGCGTTTTAAATAGTTGTTTGATAGAACAGCTTTTAAATAAGCTACTCTTAAAGGACTTTTAGCCAATAGCTTATTGCTTTTTTAAGGCACGAGAAAATGCAATGTGCTATGGCGTATGACTACATTTTATAGACCTATTTTTTTATATCCTATTTCTTGGGTGGTGGGGGAAAGTGGACAATTAATGTGCTTAACGAAATGAGACAAACAAAGACTTGAGGTAAGGAATACTTGGACTTAACGATGGTTTTGTGCAGCTCGAATGAGATAAGTGCTTGAATTGATAAGTTCGGAAGTGCGCGTTGGAAAAGCGGATATTTTACATAATAGCAGTTATAGCTACAAAATGCATTAACACTGCGTAGCAAACCTTTGAAAGTGCCGTTTGCTACTATAACTTCTATTATGTAAACATAGCTTAGGGTTGTTTTTGTGGCGCTGTAATTGTTTGAGCGTTGGCAATAGCTCTTTACTTTTTTAAGGTACGAAGAAAAAGTAATGTGCTATTATAGCTTTGGTACAATTACCGTGACATAAAAACAACAATGTGGTGGCGAACGGAACACAATAAAAGACAGAGCCTTGTTGCTTTTGCAATAAACTGGATTTTATTGTGTGGGGGATTTAATCAACCTAAACTTAATGTTAGTAAAGGATTAATCTAAAATCAATTATCAATCAAAGTATTTGTAATAGACTAGAAATATATACATAAGAAACTCTTACATACATAAAAAGGTGCATAAAGCACCTTTTTTTAAATATTAAGAATAAGTTTATATGGATTATTAACAGATGTAATACCAAACAGTTCTAACAACTTTACTTTGTTATTACGGTCTGACGGGTGTGATTCTAAATACTCTTGAACTTTTGGTTGTTTAACAGATGGTATACGACTTTCAAAAAATGGCCATAACTCAGGTGATTTATAAGCCTTTCCTTTATTAGGAAATTCAAACAAAGGCTGTAGTTCATCTTGTTCTTTAAACCATTCAGAGTAATCAAAAGACCATATTGAACCATCATAATTCAAGTATCCAACTATATTATCTTGATATGTTAATTGAAACTTGGGATTATGATTTACTTGTTCGTAAGTACAAGGCAAATCTTTTGCCTTACCTTGAGACTTGATGTATTTTTTTAATTGCTTTAACATAACTATTGAATAATGCATTTAAGCATTTGAAACCTTAAATTAAGTATTTTTTCTATTATATGACGTCTTTCTGGTGTGAAAAGTTTCACAAAGTCTTTATTTAAAATACTCAAAGTTCGTTCCAAACTTGCTTTATCTGACCACCTAGCGATGTGTTTTTTTTTAATGTAATTGTTATTTTTAAGGTATTCTATAAGCTGAAAATGATTACACTTATCATTATTAGGTATGCTTATCTTAGGTACTGAGTTCTTAACGTATTTAGCAATCCTTTTATTTTGTATATCTTCTGAATCATTGTGCAAAGATACTATAAAATTTTCATCATTGTTCCAAAATAATCCTCTTGCTGTATCATATATTGGGGAATAGTAAGGTTGGTGCTTATTTTTTATGTGGGTAATCACACCCCAATTATAATAATGACGATCATTATTGCCTGTAAGACAATCAAAGAGTAGCATATCAACAAACCCATCTAAAATAGTATTATCTGGAAATACATCTTGCAATGCAATAATGACATCTTTAATGTTAATCTCCCCTTTTAAAAGACGCTGATTGTCTAAATCGTCAATCCATTTGGTGTCTTTTTCAGATAGATATCTAGATAAAATATTTGCTCCGTGAATTAAAGATTGTTCTTCGTTATGAAAATGTTCACTCAAAAATCTAACATATCCTTCAGCTTGAACTAATTGTGAATTTGCGATTGGGATACCAAATGACTTGCCCACACTTGTTAAGAAATGTTCGGTTATGCTTTCATTAGGATACCATTTGTGACCAATTTTTGCTATGTACTTTGTCCAGCTTTTTGGGTTTGCAATTTTCCCTTTACCGTATTGATAAAACCTTATTACATCTTTTGGTGCATCTCCTCCAACAGATTCAGTAAGTACTGTATAATATTTTTTACGCATTGGCTTAATATCTCCTTGCGTAGGGTTTGTGCCGGATTTATGAATTAAATCTTCTTTCGTTAGAGGTATTCTCATAAAGTTTTATAATTACGAAAAATATAAGATATATCTAATCCTATTTCATATCCTTTAAAATGTCTATCAATTTACCAACAGTTCTTGCTCCATCTAATCTATCACTTTTGAAAACCATAAAGTAGCGGTAATTATCTCCAGCCTTACCTGCCCACTTTTTGCCTAAGCGTAATTTTTGCTGACTATCTGAGCCATCTAAGTGTTCTCCTTTTGTTTCTATTAGAATTGTTTTTCCATTCTTCATTTTCACGATAAAGTCTGGATAATGATTTACAAACCCATTAATCAATAAGCCTTTACCTCGTTCTAAATTTCTATGCCAATACACAACACTATCAAGGTTTGCAACTTCATTAATTACTTGCTTTTCAAAATCATTCATTTCGCCTTCTTCTATATAAAGGTTTTTAGTGATTCCTTTTATCGTGTTTTTTGGACTAATCTTTTTAGAAAATTTAAATGAGGGTTCACAAACTACTGTCCCTATATCTAAAAAGTCATCAAATTGTTTCTCTGCGTGTTGCTCTGCTAACTCATTTATTTTATGCTTTATGAGTTTTGCATAAAAAGGTTCATTGTTAGTTATCTCTGCAATTTTCTCACTATTGAGGTCTTTAATTACTTTTTTCACATAAGCAATAATTTGTGGCTCAGGTATTTGGTCTATCTTCTTGATGATTTTAGTAATACGACCTGCAATTTGATTTATCTTTTGCTCTGGCGTTAGTGTTGTAAGATATTCTGCAAACGCTTCTTTTACGTGATTATCTACATACTTATACTCTGGTACATATTCATCTTTTCTACCTTCTGCAAGGTCTATACTTGCCATTTTTGATGCTGTACGTGTTAAGTCAATGTTGCTATCCTGCTTATCTAATTCAAAGCCTTCCAATAATAAATTCTTGGTAAGCGGAATTAAATTGTCTGGCTCAATAAGTGAAGGTGCTGTTTTAATATGAAATGTTGGAATTACTTCCTTTTCTGCATCTTCTTTAAACACCTCTTTGATTGGGAATGATTTTATCTTTTCTTTCAATTCGGTTGGTATTAAGTTATCTTCTTTATCCAATTCTTCCATTTTCTTCTCAAACTCTGCATTGGTATCTCCTGCGAGTTTTAAAATGTCTTCTAATTGGCTTGTTCCTTTTTCTGAACCTGTAAGCTCTTTTACATCATCTACTTTTATTTCTACTTCATCTTCATCATTAGCAGTAGTTGTTGGTGTTGTTTGCTCTTGCTGTTTCCCAAACAAATCTTCAAAACTACCTTTACCAGTTGTAGTATCAATTTTAGATTCAATTTGCTGTTCTTTTACTCTGTAATCCTTTGCACTAAAACCTGATTTATTAAGTCCTAATATTATCTTATCTAAGGTGTTTAGGAAGTTGTTAGAAGATGTAAAGACATACGAGTAATTCAATAAATCTTCTTGATGTTTGGTGACATAAGGCAAGCGTAATACTCTACCTAAAATTTGCTCAACATCTACTGAAGACGATTTATTTGCTAAGGATGCCAACACATAGGCAAAAGGACAATCCCAACCTTCTTTTAAGGCATTTACGGTAATAATGTAACGTACTTCACATTCACGACTCATTAAGTCTATTTTCTTAATCTCGTCTTTATTGGCCGTCTTAATTTTGATTTGATTTTCTGGAATACCTATTTCGATTAGACTGTCTTTAATCTTATCAAAGGTTACGTTATCATCACTTGTCTTTGGTTGTGCTTGAAACAAAACAATAGGTCGTATATACTTTCCGCCTTTAGCTTCTTGTGCTTTTGCTTTAGCTTCTAAAGTTTTTTGCATTTGTATGGCACTACTCAATACCTCTGTAGTGTCTTGATGGTTATAAACAATTACAGGCAGTTTTACCATATTGTTCTTCTTCAACTTAATGGCATCTACAAAACTTATAATATTACTCTTGTTTCTTGGTGTAGCCGTTAAGTCAAAAATGAAACTTGGATTGATATTGTTTAACATATCTATCCTTAAATCTGCTTCAAAATTGTGACTTTCATCAATTACGATTACAGGATTGAGATATGCAATTACTTGGATTAAAGCCGTATCATCTACATTATCTAAATTGGCTTTTAAGTCTCTAAAGTGTGTTGCAAATTCTGCTAAGTTTTCATTTTCCCTATATGCTCTTGGCAAGCCTTTTCTAACCGTTTCTACAAAAGATTGTACACTAAGAACTAAAATGCTTAATTGCTCTTTAACTTCTACAGGATTGAACCCTTGACCAAATAATAAGGCTTCTTTATCATAGACCTTTACATTTCCATTAAAGTGCGCATCTATTCTTTGACGGTATGGATGAGATGGATTGCTAAGATTGTCGTAAGTCTGTTTTAAAATTGTGTCTGAAGGAACAAACCAAACTACTACTTGAGGTTTGTCTAATGGGAAACTATCAAAAATAGGCTTCAGCGCATTACAAGCAATAAAGGTTTTACCACCAGCAGTTGGTACTTTTACTGTAACTCTGGGTACACTTTTTATAGAATTGTCATAAGGTTTAAGAAAGTCATTATCTAAAGACTGTACTGAGATTCCTTTGCTTTCCCAAAAGTTAGTAAACGCTTGTCCTATATGCCTGGTACTATCAAGCTCTTCTATAAATTGAGTAAGGTCATTAATAACCTCTTGTTGGTATTTTTTTAATTCCATTCTTAGAAACGTTTTATATCTCTTGGTATCTTTTTAAAGATGATATTTTTATTGAGCATATATTGTTCATCGAGCAAACAGATGTCTGCATAGATAATGTACTGCTCTTGTAATTCTGAAATAATGCCTAAACTATTATTATCTAATGTTGTTAAGCTGTCTTTTTCGTAATAGAAATAGTAGCCCGTATCTTGATAATTATCTAATAGGTATTTAGCCTCTTTAGATTGCGGTCTCGTAAGTGGTTGTTTTGTCTCGGTATAATAGATGTAATTTCTAATTTTATCTTCACCTACCTCTTCATTTAAGTTTTCGTTGTCTTTAAAGATTGGTTGACCCAATGTATAAAAGTTAAATTTACTTGATAATCCATTCACGTTCTTATTAACTTTTTTTGACTCACCATAGCCTTCAATTACTTTTTTGACTCGCTGAGCAGTAATATCATCTGCGTAATCCTCCATCTCTATCAAAATGAAATTTCGATTACCTCCATCTTTTTTATTTAATTTTATAACACTATGTGCAGTTGTGCCAGAACCAGCGAATGAATCTAAGACAATCGCGTCTTTTTTTCTGTATGAGGCTATAAGCTTCGAGATTAATTTTGATGGCTTTGGGAAATCGAAAATCTTCTTGCCAAAAATGTTTCTTAATTCTTCATCTCCATCTTCGTTTGAACCCCAACCACCAGAATTTAGATTCTCAATATCAAAATCTAAAAAACCTAAAGACTCAATTTCTGCTATTTTTTTATCGACTTTTTCAATTTTTGATGCAGAAGCAGAATTTTTATAAAGTTTTATAAGTTCTTCCTTCAATCTCAATAGTTCATCATTATCTACTCTTGGCAAAAAGTTCTTTAACTTTTTATAACGTGGCTTTGTTACCGTTTGTCTCAAATACAAGTCTCTTGTAAAATACAAAGCGCCCGTACTTGCGTATTCATTTATCTTGTCTTGCCCATAACGCCATTCACTCTCAATAACAACATCTTCAGATAAAAATCCGTCTTTGATTTCTAAATCTGATTTCAAAACAAGACTCATATTACCAGATGAAATTATCGAACCTTTGGGAAGGAAATGATTTTTGGAACTATAATTTGAGCGAACTCCAGCTGGAATGATACGTTCACTAATTGCATTACCTGGATTAATACAAGGATAAGTTTCTTTTTTAGTAACTATTTCACCGATTAAACCTCTAAAGGATTTTTTGTCTTTTGCGTAGCAATGCACATATTCTTTTACAGTTGTAATATAGTTATCCAAATGAGAACCTTTTTTTTTCTTTTCCCAACTGAAAGTTGAAATAAAATTTCTCTTACCAAATATCTCGTCACATAAATATTTAAGATTTATTTGTTCATTATCATCGATTGAGGTGAAAAGCACACCTTCGTTTGATAACAACTTATTTAGAATCTTAAGTCTTGGATACATCATACAAAGCCATTTATCGTGTCTTGTAAAATCCTCTTCGTCTTTTCCCACTATCTCTCCTAACCATTTTTTAATTTTTGGATGGTTGACATTATCGTTGTAGACCCAATTCTCTTGACCTGTGTTGTAAGGTGGGTCAATATAGATTACATCAATTTTACCTTCATATTCAGGCAATAAAGCCTTTAAAGCTTCAAGATTATCTCCGTGAATGATTTTGTTACCACTATTTATTTCATTTTCCGTTTTTCCATTTTCATCAAAACCATACTTGTGTTCTAATATCTTATACGGTACATCTTGATGATGACTAACGACCTTTTCTTTTCCTATCCAATTTAGTGTTGGCATATACTACGACTTATTTATCCTTGGTAACTAATAATTCTTTTGCATCTATATTTAAGATTGTAGCAATCTCGTACAGAGTTTCTAAGCTGGGTTGTGTGCGGTTTTGTACATAACCGTTAACCGTGTTGAAACTCTTACCTAACTGCTCTGCAAGCCATACTTGCTTAATCCCTTTTTCTTCCAGAACTTCTTTTATCCTGTTCATAATCTTAACTTTAAGATGCTCTAAATATACATCTATTTGCTTATAAATACACCGTATTGCGTTATATTTATATACATATTTTTATAGTATTGATATGATGATTAGGAATGATAAGGCTTGTAGAAGATTGTAGTTATTTAAGTTGCGCTTTCGTACTTCGACAAGCTCAGTATAAACTTCAGCATAATTAAATTTTTACCCCTGTTTTAGACTATACTACACGTCTTAAAATTGGTCTAATTGTTAATTGAGTAGTACGCTTTCGCTTTAAGCTTTTCTAATACTATATTATCTGCTTGTGAGTTCTTATGTTTAGCTAATAGTTTTAAGTACTGTGAGCGGTCTTTTTTGTGTGTTTCTTTATGATGTTGTTTCATTGCTTTAGCTGAAACATCACAATTCATATAGCCGTACAAGCGTGTTTCTTTAGTTGAGCATTTAGAGAAATCAAAATTGGCATTCTTCTTTATTGCGCTATAAAAATTAAGAAGCTCATTAACCAGTAACTTATATTTAATAGGGTCTATCAAATCCTGTACTGTATAAATGCCAATAGGATTTTTACGATTATTGAAGTATCGATTATTGCCTTTCAATTCTACCCGCATTAATTGTTTATCGAGTTTTACACCAGACGTTTTGTTTGCTTCAAAGGTTTTATCATAAGCTTTGAACTTATTATTGGTCTGCCTGAACTCACTACCATAAACACGATTATTTTTAATCATTGGCAAGGGTAGTTTTCCTTTATAGCCCAACCAGCTGTTAACTTCTTGTGCTGTATCGTGATTAACCACAAAGCCTATATCTGCTCTTAAAAGCGTCGTTTTATTAAGGTTTATGGGTAGTTGCTTATTGAGTGTGTCAAACGCAGTCAAAACCTGTGTAAAAGTGAAATCTTCGTAATTGTTACCCATAAAGAATTTTTGCAATGAGTTTTCTATTTGCAATTCACTACCGTATAATTTGAGATGTATATTTTGTAACTCCGTTTGATAGCCTATTACAAATGCCTTTTTATTCTGAATTGGACGCCATAGGAAACCTGCCCAATCTATATTTTGAAGCTTTCCGGCATAGAAAATATTAGGTAGGTTGTCAATAATGACTTTGGATTTGATAGTATCGTACAAAACAGGTACGGCAGATACATAGGAACTACAAAAAGAAAAACGCTAAAAACCGAAGTTATTAGCGTGTCTTTTTGAATGCCTTATTATAGTTCTTATTCAGTAGAGCTTGTACGTCTGACATACGGTAGTATATCTTATTCCCAATTTGAGAGAATGATATTTTACCTTCATCGCGCCACGTTTGAGCGGTACGCTTGCTGATGTGCATAAGCTGCAGGAAGTCGGCATTGTCTAAGAACGTATCTTCTGGTTTCTTAGATGCATCTGCAATTTTAGAGTTGATTTCGTCAATACGCCCTAAAAGTTCTTGGTATTGGTCTTTGGATAAAATGATTGCTTCCATTTGCTGAAATAATTTTTAGATTACTCCAACAAATCTGAAAAAAGCCTTAGGGGGCAAAAAGGGTAAATGTGTTACACCCTTTAAAAACCCTTATCTTTTATGCAAATTAGTGCAGAGGATTGTTTTTTATGTACTCTATTGCATCCTTTTTGTAATCTTCAGATGTATTGGATGCATCCAATTCGGATTTCTTTGAAGCATTTATTTTATCAGCAAACATTACATAAACTTTATGAAGCCCTAAATGTGGTATAATTTTCTTTTCCCTTAATGCTTCAATAACACCTCTTATAGCTCCCAATTTCTTTGGTGATAATGCATAATTACCATCAACTGTTATTGATAAATCTTCTAACATTTGTAATACATAGGCTTGCTTTTCAGAAGATAACAAATCTTCAAATGTTTTAATCTTTGGTTTATCAATTAATAGTTTAGGATTTTCAGGTAAGTAACTAAATGGTGCTATTATGGAAGTTTCTTTTATAAAATCTGCTTCTATGGATAAAAACTCTTTAAATAAATTTGGAAATTTATCTTCTTTAGCTTCAAATCCCTTATTTCTTTCGGCTATTGTTCTAAACTTCAACTCTCTTTGTTTTAATTCCTTTAGCCTTGATTGAATGTAAAGAACTTTATTATTTGGTTCTGCATTATCTAATACCTCTTGAAGTCTTGATATGCATTTCTCGAATAAATGCAAGTGAACATTACGATGATTTATGAAATGAATATCAAAAGGCACGGAATCATTCTGAAAGCGTCGAAAGAAAAGATTCATTGAAGAATGTAATTCGTTGTAATCGTCTTTATCTAACACCATATCATTTATTAACGAATGTATCATAAAATGGGAACCTGAATCATTTTTAAAGTATATTGTTCTACTATCAAATAATTCATAGAAAATGGCCGTTATTTCCCAACTTACATTTAGAATCCTGTAACCTGTTTTCAATTCTTCTAAAACTTCATCGAGTAGATTATTAATAACATAACTAAACCTCAAATTTTCAATCAATAATTCCTCATTTTCATCTCTCAAAAAGAAGAATATTCTTTTGTCATTAATTTTATTGTAAGCATCAATCTCATCTTCAAACTTAGCTCTTAGATATTCCTTTTTTTGTTCTGAAGTAATGGACTCATCATTGAAACAAAATTCATTTAATGCATCAATTTCTTTTTGATATTCTTTCTCAGTCTCTATCTTAACTTCTTTAATTTTCTCTTTTAAATCGATATATATAAAAGGCTCATTAATAGACTTTCCGTTAATGATGCTCTTCATCCATTTTAATAAGGTATCCAAAACATAAAAAATTGTAAGCTCATTGCTAACAATAAAATTAGCTTTCTTGGAAATTTTATTTAAAGGCTCTTTTAAACTGTCAGGATTTAGCTTTCTGTAATTGTTTTCGTCGTTAAAAAACAAAGGATAATTTTCTATAAGCAAATCGTTATCATATTTGCTTATCTCGTTGTTCTTGAAAATATAAAGTTTGGATAAAATTTGTTTTAAGACTGATGTGTCATTTATTGTTTTTGTAAGTTCTTCTTCGAGTATTGAGAGTTCATTTGAAATGAAATTAATTGGTTTTCTAATTGTGGTACAGTGCTCTTGATATGCCTTAATACAATTATTAACGTCATATTCAACTATATCCAATAGAGCATTCATTTGCCATTTAGAAATTTTATAGTAGTCTTCTTCCTCGATATTATAATAATGCTCGAAAGTTTCCAGATATTGGCATTGAACACCTGCTAAAAAATCTTTGTAAGTTAATTTGGGTATATGCTTTAATAATTCATCTATTTTATCAAAAATTAATTTTCCATAATCACCTAAATACACCGATTTAATAAACTCGTCAGTTTCATCTACATTTAATAGAAAATGACGATTTGCGAATTGTGTTAGTAACCAATCATCACTATTATTTATATAGTATGGATGTGGGTCTTGTTTCTTTAATGCTTTATTCTTTTCATTTTCCGCAACACAAAGCTTTAATTTTTCAAAGTCATCTAAACCATCAATTTCATTAAGTATATTAACATTAAAATCCTTTTCTGCTTTCTCTTTTGCTGTCTTTCGCATTATTTCAAAATGCGCTTTAACTATATTATTTATTGGTTTATTAAACATATTTTAATTGATGTATTTATCTACTGCATTATCTAATTCGCTACTTATGATTTTAGCGTAGACTTGTGTTATACCTATGTCTGTATGGTCCATTAATTTTGATACGTGTTCTATACGCATACCATTGTTTAAAGCTCTTGTAGCGAATGTATGACGGCTTATGTGAAAGGATAAGTTAAACGGTAGTTCTAACTGTTTACCCATTCTACTGAGATACATATTACTAAGTGAAATTGCTCTATTGGTAATTAGACTTCTATGCTCTCTATCCTTAAAGTACTGCTCGTCTATTTTGGCAAATGGAAAAATAATATCGTTTTGATTTTTATTTTCTGTCGCATATCTGTCCAGAATGTCAATAGCTTTTTGCCCTATTCTTAGGCTGTGTTGCCTTTTGGTCTTGCGTATAGTTTTAATGATACGATGATTTTTCTTATCGTAGTTTTTCCACTGTAATTCTATAACATCACCGAACCTTAAACCACCAGAGAACACCGAGAAAATGAACATATCCTTAATGACTTGTGCTTTATGCTTGTCTGGAACTTCTAAATTCATAAACGCATCAAACTGTTCTGCATTTAGGTAACGTTTAGTGGTTTTATTTTTCTTTACCTTGAATTTGGTAAAGGGTGCTAATTCGTTGGAAATAAGGTCTTCTCTCTTAGCTTCACGAAACATTAAGTTTAAGATTCTAAAAGCGTAATTAATTGTAGTGTTGTTATTACCCAATTTTGAACTACAATAAGAAGCGTAGTTTTTTAAGGTTGTGGCTGTGATGTCATCGAACATTAATTCTCTATGGCCAACAAACCTTTCAAACTTCTCTATGTTGTTTTTATAACTTCTGTAAGTGGAAAGAGTGACTGTATCTTTTAGCTTCTCGCATCTGTCAAAAGCAAAGTCAAAGAAATTAATTAAAGGCTTGCCTTTGATAGCTTCTTTGATTCGTCTTGCTGAGGTGGATTGATTACGTCTTTCTAAGTCGGCAATTTCCCCTTCTGCATCCGCCACCTTTTTTGAGATATAAGCATTTAACCTGGTAGAGTTTCGATGGTTCTTCTTTACCTTTTGTTTATCATCATCCCATTCATTGGGATGCAGTTTAAGACTCAAAGAAATAAACTTTGCTCTACGGTCTTTGATTACTCTAAGATATAGAGGTGCGTCGCCTGTTTTGTCTATCTTGTCTTTTCTCAGAATAATCTTTACCGAAGCCATAATTTACCTTAGATTTATAGTGTGCAATCTGGTGCATTGCGATACTAAGGTACAACTTTTGGTATAACATTAGGTGCTTTTTCTTGTATTTCTTTGCATTATTTTGCTTTACAAAAATATGTAAAATACTGTAATACAGTTATTAAAGTGAATCTTAGAGAAGATAGGTACAACTTCTATATAACAATGTATAACCGCAATTACGGCGGATTCGACTACGTCCGAATCCACTCGGAATTGCTAACGTCTGTGCTTAACCCAAAAATTAAGTAACTTTAACTCCATAACTGCGGTTATACGAGACCGTTGGCATTAATTAAAACGCACCTTGGAGAAAAACTTTATAAATTTTAGTGACAAAGAAAAAGATGAACCAATCTACAGAATTGTTTCCATAGAAACGTTGTATAAATTAATTGGCTACGGACAAAATTTCTTATCCAGTCCTAAAATTTGGGACGACCCATTCGAAAAATCTATTGCAGATTTAATTGAAAATTGGAGAGAACCAGACGAAGCTAGAGTTGGATTTAAGTCTTATTTTTACGGACAATGTTGGTCTAGAACAAGAGAAAGCGACGCTATGTGGAGAATTTATTCTAGAAATAAAAATGGTGCAAGAATTAAAACTACACCCAGAAAATTGCTGAATTCAATATACTCAAAAACTCATACAGATATAAGAGATGGTTGTTGCTATATTGGAAAAGTAAACTATTTGAATACACCTCAATTAAAAGAACATATAGAAAAAAATCTAGCAATGTGGATTTTAGGATATGTCAATGATAGAATTCCTCAAAGTTTCCTTTTCAAAAGACCAGCATTTCGCCACGAAAATGAAGTTCGATTAATATACAATTCATTTATGGATACTCATAAATATGATTTAAAGAACTTTTACTATTTAATTAGACCTATGGACTTAATCGAAGATATAGTTTTTGACCCAAGAATCGAATATGAGGAATTTAAGAAACATAAGAAATTTTTAATTGAAAAAGGATTTAAAAGGAAAATAGTGAAATCAAAACTGTATAGTATTCCTGAATTGAATATTAAAAGATTATAAAAAATAACTAATGCCAACACCGTATATAATTTATTGCTAGTTCTAGCCTACTTACGAAAATCCTCGCGGATTTTCTATTCGGTTTTTATTTGCTAAATTACGTGCTTAACCACGCAACAAACCATATACAAACACGTTGTGCGTAATATGAGAAACCTCAAGATGATTAAACGAACTTTACTATTTGGACTTCTAATTCTGACTCTGAATTCCTGTACGGAATCGAAAAAAAACTCGTCGGAATTTATATACGAAAATGGAGAAAGTAGCGTGGAATTAAAAATATTAAATGGAAATGACTATCTGACTTATGACACACCAATCAGAACGGATTTTGAATGGAAAAATATCGACCCAAAAACGGGTTCGATTTTTGGAGCTGGAATAAAAATGCTCGGAACTGAAAACGGAATTACTAAAACAGAAATAAATGTTCCAAGCAATTATTTGAAATCTGACACTTTGAATATAAAATTACGTTTTGAAATTAATGGAGAGAAAACTGGTACGGAATTTAATGTTCCTATAAAAAATGGAGAATAAAATACTACGCACAACAATGTATAACCGCAATTACGGCGGATTCGACTACGTCCGAATCCACTCGGAATTGCTAACGTCAGTGCCAAACCGAAAATTAACACATATTAACCCGTAACTGACGGTTATACGAGACCGTTGTAGCCAATTAGAGAAATGACAATCCGAGAGATATTAAATAAGACAGAACACAGACCTTGGAAAATCCCAAATGAAAATTGGAAATTTTATCAAGAGTGGAATAATGCAATATTTCTTCATTGGGAAGTGGAATTATCCGAATTGAAAAAGTTTGTCCCAAAGGAACTTGAGATTGACCTTTTTAACGGAAAACCTTGGATTTCGGTTGTTGCTTTTACTATGGAAAAGATAAGACCGAAAAACCTGCCTGCGTTCCAACCGATTTCGGATTTTGATGAAATTAATATCCGAACTTATATAAAATCAAATAACAAAACTGGAGTGTATTTTTTGAGCATTGAAGGCGGAAAAAGTTTGTCTTGTAAAATTGCAAAAGGAATGTCTGAACTCCCTTACCGATATTCAAAAATGAAGAGAACGGAAAACGAATACGTATCTGCAAACTCGGGATTTAATGACTACTTGAAATTGGGATTTAAAATTGGGGAAAGAATTAGTGAGAAATCGGAATTGGACAAATGGCTGACAGAAAGATATGCTCTTTTCCAAGATACTGACAAGTCAATCAATACATTTGAAATTCATCATTTAGAATGGGAAATAAATGGACTTGAATTACATAAACTTGAATTGAATTACGCCAGATTTAGGGATTTAATCAAAGGAAAACCTGATAAAGTTCAATACTCAGGCGGAGTACAAGTTGTGGCGTGGGGTAAACACATTGCGGAAAAAATTGGCTACAACAATACCTAAACGTAATGCGGGCTTTAGGGCAAAACCGAAAGGTCTGTGTATATTTATGAAGTCGCTAAATCTTATGGATTTAGCTTTAGAATAGAAAAAATAAAACCAAACAATAAGCTTTAGCTTCGTGCGTAGACGGATACGAAAAGTTTCCTTGCCTCCACACTACGCTTAGCCGCAACGTTACCTGCAAGCTGAACAAAACGAATGAAAAAAATTGAAAATCCAATATTACTTTTTAAAAAATGGTATCAGAAAGAATTAGAACTGACCAATGTCCGAATTCCATCAGCAGTTTGCCTATCGACTGTCGGAATTGATAATTTTCCAAACGCAAGATTTGTGTCTTTTAAGGAGTTAATAAATGATTCGTTTATTATTACTGGACCTTTAAATTCAAGAAAGGGAATTGAAATCGATAATAACAATAAAGTTTCACTGACTTTTTGGTGGACAGAAACTGAAAGACAAATAAGAGTTCAAGGAGTAGCAACTAAAATTGAAGACAAATTAGCAGAAAAATATTTCGCGGAACGAAATGCAAATTCAAAAGCTGTATCCCTGATTTGTGAGCAAGGAAAAGAGGTTAATGATTTAAAATTACTCGAAGATGAAATATTAAAAAAAGTTGCTCAAAATGAGCGGATAGACAGACCAAAAAACTGGAGCGGATTTTTAATTAAACCTTTACGGATTGAATTTATGGAATTCAAAAAGACAAGATTCCACGACAGAAAACTTTATGAACTTGAAAATGATAAGTGGAATATGAAACAAATACAACCGTGAAATGAAAAGCCAGCAGGTAACAATGTATAACCGCAATTACGGCGGATTCGACTACGTCCGAATCCACTCGCAATTGCTAAAGTCAGTGCCAAACCGAAAATTAACGCATATTAACCCGTAACTGACGGTTATACGAAACCGTAATGCATTTGCCTAAATCAACTAACTGAATTACTTCTTGAATTAATAGCTACACTCATTTAGACTTTTGAATTGAAATAAAACCGAATAGATTTATAAAAAAAACAATGAATAAAACCAACCTGATTTTAGCTATTTCATTAATGTGGTTTTCATTTTCTTTTGGTCAACAAAAAGATACGATTTCTGGGAAGGTTAAATCTATTAGAGAAAAGGTAATATTTCTAACTCAAAGAGAAAACCCAAGACTATTTGAAATTGATAGTGACTATGGACACTCTGGATTTATGGGTCCAGAATCTACAATTTCACGATTTGCGAACATTTGGTACACTACTAACTTTTGTTACTACATTAATTACGAAAGGCGTTTTGATGAAAATGGTCTTTTAATTGAAGACATTTGGTACGACAAAAAAGATTCACTTGAAAATTATTTTAGATATGAGTATGATAACAAAGATAGACTTGTCAGAAAAATTGATTCCATATACGATTTGGTTTACATTGATACTCATTACTATGAAAGGGACAGACACGAAACAATTATAAGCCAAAATTCGGATTTGGATTATTATAATTATCGATATAAGAGATATGACGATAATGGAAATCTAATTAGACAAAAAAGTATTGATGAATTCGGAACAATAGACGAATATATTTACAAATACAATGAGAATAATAAATTACTTCACAGAATTTATAAAAACCCAAATAGCTATAGAAAAGTTGGAGAAAAAAGTTGGTCTTGGGGAGTACAAGACACAATAGGTAATATTTATAAAGATTTAGTAAATAAATATGATGAATCAAATAGGCTGATTGAGAGAAAACGATATGGACTAAATTCGAATGGTGACCATAAGGGAACAAAGTTAAGTGAACACACAATTTTTAAATACAAGAACGATAATTTAAAACAAGAAATAAGAGGTTTCTCAAGTGATAGACCATACTATACCAATTACGAATATGATAAAGAAAATAGATTAACGAAAAAATACTACTTCACCGAAAAGGAATCGAATAACAGAAGAATTGAAAAATATGATTATAAAGATGATTATAAAGATGATAAAATAAGATTTCTAGAATACACAGAAGAAGATTGGACTTCCAAAGAATTAAGAACTTATAGGATTGAATTTAAATATAAATACGACGATAAAGGAAATTGGAATGAAATAGTAAAAAAAGTAGATGGAAAGAAATTATATAAGTGGATAAGACAAATAGAATACTATAAATAAAAACGCATTACAACAATGTGTATAATTAATTGCTTTTGTAGTTGCCTACTTGGAAAATTCCTTCGGAATTTTCTCGCGTTCGTTTTTGTTTACTTAATTAGTTGCTTAAACACGCAACTAACCATACACAAAACCGTTACCTGCAATTATGAAGAAAACCCTAACAACAATAATATTTTTAATTTCAATAACTTGTTTTAGTCAAGATTTAAGTAAAGAAACGCACTATTACTTTCAAGGTAATCAAATAACTAAAACTGAATTTGAATCATTTGATAATAGAAAAATTTATACTAGAACTATTGAAAATGATTCGTCAAGTATAGAGAAAATTTACCTTCACAAAAACATCGGGAAACTTGATTCGATTCAGTTAAAACAAGTAACAATGTTCTTGACAAAAATTATTGGTTCTGAATTTAACCAAGAGAAAAAGACAATGATACATTTGTATAGGGAAAATGATAAGAATATTTATAGCGACTCCAAATACAAAAAATATTGGAAATGGATAAAAAACAACTCCAAGCGATATCAATCTTTCTTAATTGGAACCAAAGACTCACAAATTGAACCGAATAAAAAGAAGCATATCTATTTAGACCAATATGATTTAATAGAAAAGTTATTTTTTCAAAGTTCCGATTTTAAAATAAATCACTTATTGATAAAACCTAACGGTGAAATTTATATTTATTTTGGATTAAATGATATTTTACACGTTTTAGATTGGTCAATGGATTAATAACTACAGGCAACAAAGAACTGAGGTAAAAAACAACTCTTATCTTTATTAAATTTAGACACCATTATCCTATACTCTAAGAGTCATATTTTTGATCTTAGAGTTTTTTATTCCTTGTTTTTCTTGCTTACCTCGTCAGGACAGAAACATAAGTTTCGTCATAAGGTCTACCAGATTATAAATAAAAATCCTGCACAACAAACACATTAACTTTACTACAGAATATTCAATTACATTCAAATCCATTAGAAATGGATAACGTCTTTCTTGAACTTATAATTAACGCTTTGTAAGTGTATTTAATAGTTCAGTTACACAAAACCTCTATACACCAAAAAGTATACAACATCTGAAATTCTGTATAAAGTAATTAGCCTGCTACCAACCGATCTTTGTACTATTCATTTAAATAAAAAAACAGGCAAAATGAAAACAAATCAATTCGGTAAAAAAGGTTGGACTCCAGATAACATTCATAACTTAAACGGAAAAACCTACGTTATAACAGGAACTACTAGCGGTACAGGTTTTGAAGCTGCAAAAATATTGCTTTCTAAAGGTGCAAAAGTGGTCATGCTTAATCGTAATCCAGAAAAAGCAGAAAACACCATAATTACATTAAAACAAGAACTTGATAATGCTATAAAAGTATCTAACATCACGATGGATTTAGCAAAACAAGTTTCAGTTAAAAACGCTGCTGCAGAAGTTCTTAAAACGGTCTCACAAATTGATGCTCTTATCTGTAATGCTGCTATTGCTCAAGTACCTAAACAAACACTTACAGTTGATGGATGGGAAAGCCAGATGGGAACAAATCATTTTGGAAATTGGACATTACAAGCACTTTTATTTCCACGTATTGAAAAATCTAATGGTAGAATTGTAACCGTAGGTAGTATGGGTTATAACATGGGAATTAAGACCATTAAATTTGATGATCTAAACTGGGATAAAAACTACAGCCCAAACGGTGTTTATAGCCAAAGTAAGTTAGCGCAAATCATGTGTGTTTATGAATTGCAAGACAGACTTAAAGAAGCAGGTATAACTAATGTAAAAGCGTATGCCTGTCATCCAGGTGCTTCAAAAACTTCTTTAATAAAAACCAGCGGTAGTTTAATGACAAGATTTGTATGGCAACTAATGAAATTTTCACCTTTAGTACAATCGGCTGAAAAGGGTGCTTACCCACAATTAATGTGTGCAACAGAACCAAACCTAGATCAAAGTGAATTTTATGGCCCAACCGGTAAAAATAATTGGACAGGTCCTGTAGGTGCGCATAAGTTAGAACCACATGCAAAAGATAAAGCTGTGGCAAAAAAGTTATGGGAAGTTTCAGAAAAAGAAACTGGCGTTAAATGGAATATTAATTCTTAATTATTTTCAACTAAAGCTTAAGATTATGAATACCATAAAATACATCACCATAATAGCACTATTAACCTCTTTTGGATTGTTTTCTCAAGAAAGAAATTGGACTACAGAAAAATCTAAAGACGGAAAAACAGTAGTAAACTATGAGTTAGTAAAAGAGAACAATGGAACTCACTTTTATTACATTGCCCAAACCACTGCTAATGTATCTCTGGAAGAACTAGATGCTTATTTCTCCAATACAGACAATCATAAATATTTTATAGAGCGAACAACAACAACTGAAGAATTCAAAAAAATATCTGACAACCAATGGTTAGCTTACTATTTCTTTGATGCGCCTTGGCCATTACCAAATAGTGATCTTGTTATTGAGCTAAGTCGAACTAAAATTGATGATGATAAACTCATCTTTACTGCAGTTTCTGTAAACAATGATTATAAAAAATCTGACGTTGATAGAATGACAACTTATAAGGTAATTTATGAATTTGAGAAAATTAGTGACTCAACAACCAAAATTACTTACAATGCAGATTATATTCCTATAGGTTCAATTCCTAATTTTTTAATCAGATCTTGGTTTCCAGAAGGGCCAGCTAATATTGTTACTAACTTAGGTACGCTGAAAAAGAATTAAATTAGTAGTATGCAACACTTTAAAACATTATCATCGTATTTAGATTATTTAGGGCTACCACGACCAGAGCACCCAATGTTAAGCGTGTTTAACTCTAAAGGCAGCGGTTACCTACCTTGCCCAAGAGAGAGTTCGCCACCTATTACAAATGATTGCTATTCTATTAGTTTTAAAAAATATGTTGAAGGAGATTTAAACTATGGAAGAACTAAATATGATTTTACAAATGGAGCTTTAATTTGTATTGCTCCAAGACAAGTTTTACAATGGGACGATAGCGTAGTCTTTGAACAAAAAGGCTTTTCAATAAACGTTCATGAAGATTTTTTGAAAGGAACAGAATTAGCTCAACAACTAAAAAAATACGGTTTCTTTTCCTATTCTGTAAATGAAGCTTTACACCTTTCTCCCAAAGAGGAAAAACAAATCGAATCGATTGTTGAAAATATAGATATTGAATATAAGAACAACCAAGATGAATTTAGCAAAGACATCATAATCTCGCAATTAAGCACTCTTTTAAAATACGCGAATCGTTTTTATGAAAGGCAATTTTTAAATAGAAAAGAGTTGTCTAATAATCTGTTGGAGCAATTTAATAAACAATTAGATATTTATTTTAACTCTGGCCAATTACCAGAAAAGGGAATACCGAGTATAGAGAATATTGCAGATAAACTATCGGTTTCACAACGTTATTTGAGTGATACACTTAAGAAAGAAACAGGAAAAACCTCAACAGAACACTTGCAGTTGTATCTTATAGATGAAGCAAAGAATATATTATTAAACCCTAACAAGACAATTTCTGAAGTTGCCTATGATTTAGGCTTTGAATATCCACCCTATTTTTCACGGTTATTTAAAAAGAAAGAAGGCATAAGCCCGACAGAATACAGAGAAAAATATAAATTAAACTAAACAATGGACCTTTTAAAACTAGCTACAGATTGGGCGAAGGCAGAAGTCTTTTCAACTAAATTTTTTATTCTATTTGCATTTGCATTTTTAATTGCCAGTATAGGGTTTTGGCAACTCGGTAAAACAGAAATTGCAAGAGCTTATATTATGCCAACCTTGGTTGCAGGTATCTTACTGTTAATTATAGGTAGCGGATTATTATATACAAACATTCAAAGGGTTAGCCAATTTGAAAAAGAATACCACGCAAATGCTGAAACGTTTAAATTCAGAAATATCACGATCTGAAGCAACACTAAAAGAATACAGAACTATTGTTTTTAAAGTAATTCCTATAATAATTATAGTTGCTGCCTTGCTCATAATGTTTTTAAGTACACCTACTTGGAGGGCAATAAGCATTACAACTATAGCAATGTTAATCGTTATTTTATTGGTAGATGGCACAGCACATTCAAGAATTGAAGCCTATTATAAAAAATTGAAACTAGTCGAAGTAAATACTGCCAACATAAATTCACCTGCAGTAAAGAATTAGTTCAATACCAATCTGAAGTAATTCAATCTAAATACTACTACTCCAAACTCTAAGGCATTATTTAGTTTTAGAGTTTTTTTTTGAATTTCAAACTCAACATTTACCCCAATGCACACAACACTATTGCAAAAAATTTAGAAATAAATTTTATAACATTATTATTTATCGTAATATTGCAATGAACAAATTAAACAATTAATGGGTTTAGCAAAAACAGAAATATTTACAGATCTCCAAAATGAAATTGCACGATATGCAAAAGTTTTTGGGCATCCTGCCAGAGTAGCAATACTTGAGCATTTGTATAAGATAGACACCTGTGTTTGTGGAGACTTGGTTCAAGAAATTGGGTTAGCACAACCTACTATTTCTCAACATCTAAAAGAACTTAAGCATTTAGGTCTTATTAAAGGTCAGGTTGAAGGCACTAGCGTTTGTTATTGCATAGATGCAGAAAATTGGGCAAAAATGAAAAGTATAATGTTTACATTTTTAAACCAAGATGTCTCAAAATCTAATTGTTGTTAAAAAAAATTTGATTCTATTAATCGTATTATTGCAATATACAAATAAATATATATTATGACTTTAGCAGAAATAAAATCAGCATTACAAACATTAGAAACTATTAGTTTTAAGTTGCCAGATGGTAGCTTGGTACCTAGCCATTTTCACGTTACAGAAGTTGGAAAAGTCACTAAGCACTTTATAGACTGTGGTGGCACTGTACGCCATGAAGAAGTTGTGAATTTTCAACTTTGGAATGCAGATGATTATAATCACAGATTACATCCTGAAAAATTAGTTCATATCATTGAGCTTTCTGAAACTAAATTAGGGATAGATGAAAATCTGCCTATAGAGGTTGAATACCAAGGAGATACTATTGGAAAATTTGGGTTGGAGTTTGTAAATAACTCATTTCAACTAACTACTACACAAACAGATTGTTTGGCTAAAGACCAGTGTGGTATTCCAGAAGAAAAGCCAAAATTAAAAATGTCTGAACTACAAGCTGAAAACTCTTGTGCACCAGGAAGCGGCTGTTGCTAATCTTAAAACCTATAACCCATGTCTTTATACACACCAATCTCTAATTTTTTAGAAACATTAGACACTACTACAATTGCCACAGAGCGTAAAGAAGGCTTAAACAAACTAGCCGACTTTTTACAACAGCAATTAAAGGAAAACAAAGAAGCTAATATTACATTTATTTGTACACACAATTCACGTAGGAGTCACCTCTCTCAAATTTGGGCACAAACTATTGCTAAACATTTCAATTTTAAGACCATTACAAGTTACTCTGCAGGAACAGAGGCTACGGCTCTCTTCCCTACAGTTTTAGAAACATTACGAAATACTGGTTTTAAAATAGAGAACTTGTCTAATAAAGAAAATTCTCTTTACAGTATTAAGTATTCAGAAAATAGCCATCCAATTATAGGGTTTTCTAAAACTTTGGATAACTCGTTTAATCCTGAAAGTGGTTTTGCTGCAATAATGACTTGCTCACAAGCAGATGGCGGTTGCCCATTTATAGCTGGTGCTGCGTTAAGGTTACCATTAACGTATGAAGATCCGAAAGCTTTTGATAATACACCTCAACAAGAAGAAAAATATTTAGAACGTAGTAAACAAATTGCTACAGAACTGTTTTATGTATTTACACAACTAAAAACTGCCTAATGTCACAGACAAAAAAACTTAGCCTCTTAGATAGATATTTAACAGTATGGATATTTGTAGCAATGGCTATTGGTGTAGCCATAGGTTACTTTTCACCTACATTTCCAGAATTTGTAAATAGCTTTAATAGCGGCACTACAAACATCCCTATTGCTATAGGATTAATTTTAATGATGTATCCGCCATTAGCTAAAGTTAATTACAGCTTGCTACCAAAGGTGTTTAAAGACACTAAAATTCTTACAACTTCATTACTGCTCAATTGGATAATTGGGCCTATCCTAATGTTTGTTTTGGCAATCACTTTTCTTAGTGATTACCCAGAGTATATGGTTGGTTTAATCTTAATTGGTTTGGCCAGATGTATTGCAATGGTTTTAGTCTGGAATGATCTTGCAGAAGGAAGCAGCGAATACGGTGCAGGACTAGTAGCGTTAAATAGCATTTTTCAGGTGTTTGCTTATAGTTTCTATGCGTGGATTTTTATAACTGTACTTCCACCCTATTTTGGATTTGATGGTGCTATTGTAAATATATCAATCGCAACTATTGCCGAAAGTGTAGCAATTTATTTAGGTATACCATTTGTCATGGGAATTTTAAGTCGTGTTATATTAGTGAAACTTAAAGGAGAAACTTGGTATACCGAAGTGTTTATACCTAAGATTTCACCATTAACGCTTATAGCACTTCTGTTTACTATTATAGTTATGTTTTCTCTTAAAGGAGAACTCATTGTAAAAATTCCTACAGATGTATTAATTATAGCGGTACCACTTTTAATTTATTTCACTCTAATGTTTATTATTGGGTTCTTCTTTACTAAAGCATCTGGAGCATCGTATGATAAAACTGCGTCTGTAGCATTTACAGCTGCCGGTAATAATTTCGAGCTTGCCATTGCTGTGGCTATTGCTGTATTTGGCTTAAATTCTGGACAGGCTTTTGCTGGTGTTATTGGGCCTTTGGTTGAGGTTCCTGCACTTATCTTATTGGTAAGGGTATCGTTTTGGCTACGAAAGAAATACTTCCCGAAAATTAAAAATTGATAGGTTTACAAGCAATCATAAATAGCTATTACAATTAGTTCACCATAAATATTTTTTACATTTATGCTACTTATAAATAGTTCCTAGTAAAACATTATCATTATGATTGCTGCTGTCACTTTATTTTTAATTGTATCTATTTCTGCACTAATCACAAAAATTGCAGCAATAGCATTAGTACATACAGGTCTTTCTACAGAGAGCGCAAAATTTCAAGCAAGATCTGCATATACTGGCACTGGTATGAGTACTAGTGAAACAGAAAGCATAATGAACCATCCCGTAAGGCGTAAAATTATTTATAATCTTATGCTTATTGGGAATGCTGGTATTGTAACTGCAATGTCTTCCTTAATCTTAACGTTTGTCTTACCAGAAACTATTGCTTCTAGGCTGTATGGCCTCTTAATTATTGTAATCGGGATGCTATTAATTTGGCTGGCTGTGAGGAGTAAATGGGTAAACAGAGGCTTGTCTAATATCATTAATAAAATGTTGAAACGTTATACCGATTTAGAAATACAAGATTACGCTGCGGTGTTACACCTTAAAGATGACTTTAAAGTTATAGAAGCCAATGTTGATAGTGATGGCTGGATGTGCAACAGAACATTACAAGAACTTAACTTGCGAGAAGAAGGCATAACAATTTTAGGCGTAGACCGTAAGGATTCTGGATACTATGGCTCACCTTCGGGAGAGTTTAAAATGCTTGCTAATGATACAGTGACTATTTATGGAAAATCTGATGGCATACAAAGTTTGTATAACAGAAAAAAAGACTTTTATGCTCAAGAGGAGCACGATAAATATGTAGTTAAAGAAGAACAAAGAAAAGCTGTTGAAAAATTTAAAATAGAATCTAAACCTGATTAGTTAAGGGAAGTTCATTTTAAATTTAATCCTAAATATAGCCTTCAATTTGGTTGAAAAATTGAAAACAAAAAAAGCTGCTTTCAAATTTTAAACATTCATTAAGAGTGCTCTTCATCTAAAAATATTAATTTGTGTGAAAACACATATATGAAGATTATTCCACAATTAATACTACTCTTACAAGACACTCCAAAAGATGAAACTGGAGAAATAGATGTAAATCCACAATCTATAATCGAAAAATTAGATACTTGGTTAGATGGCTTTATAAAAGCGCTTCCTAACATCCTTGTAGGTATTGCCGTTTTCGTTATCATGCTTTACTTAGGAAGATGGATAGGCAAATTGGTTAAACGAGGTCTTAAAAATAAAGGAAGACGCAATTTTGGAGATTTATTAGGTGCATTTACAAGATACCTTATTACTATTGCTGGTATAGCATTGGCATTGACAATTATGGCTCCAAATTTAAGCCCAGCAGATTTAATTGCAAGCTTAGGAGTTTCTTCTGTAGCCATTGGATTTGCATTTCAAGACATCTTACAAAACTGGTTGGCAGGTATATTAATTTTGTTAAGACAGCCTTTTGAAATTGGTGATCAGATTGAAGTAAATGGTTACGAAGGTACTGTTGAGAAAGTTCAAGTAAGATCTACCATAATTACTACTTATGATGGGCAACGTGTGGTAATACCAAACAACACTGTATATAACAATTCTGTTAAGGTAAAAACTGCACATGATTATATAAGATCTCAATATGACGTTGGTGTTGGATATGATGAGAATTATATGGAAGCTATGAAAATCTTAAAAGACACAGTTACTTCAATTGAAGGTGTAACCTCAGAAAAACCTGTTGAAACTTTAGTTTGGGATCAAGCAGACAGTTGGTTAACTATAAGAGTAAGATGGTGGACAAAAAGTGATCGTGCAAGCGTTGTTCATACGTGGTCTAAAGTATTACATGACACACAAAAAGCAATGGATGATGCTGGAATAGATTTACCATTCCCAACTCAAGTTGAAGTACAAAATGCTCACGATTTAAAAGAAGCACGAGAAGACAAGGACAAAGACAGAGAACTTCATAAAAGTACAATGTCTAAGAAGGCTGAAGAAGCAAAAAAGGCTTCTGAGGAAGAGAGATAATCTAATCTTAGTTTAATTAAAAAGCCCAAATGTAATATTTGGGCTTTTACTTTTTAAAAAAACTTCAACACAAACATATCAATCACTTCTATAACGATAAGGATGATAATAATCCACTCTAAAGTACTGCTTTCTCTATGGTCCCAAATGCCTTTAAACAATTCTAAGTTTTCCTTTATTATGGTGATACGCTTTTCAATAGCAAAGTATCTGTTCTTTAAATCGAATGTTTGTTTTAAGTGATAATCTAGTGTTGCTAACTGCTCGTCTTCCCAAGTAACATCTGGCGAATCGAAAATATAGAGATTTTCAGAAATCCTGTTTTTAAGATTTAACGTCTTCCCAATAAATTTCTTTAAGTTCTTGCTTGAAATTTTAAGTCGGCCACTTCGCTCCAGTTCTTCACTATGAACATTAGCTTCGTCTAGCAATGCTTCTGTAATTTCAGAGTATCTATCTAATGCTACAGATTGTGAGGTATGCAACATTACCAAACGTATCATTTCATCTTCCAAGCTAGGCAGCTCAACAGCATTAAACGATACTTTAAGAAGGTTTGGCGTTATTTTTACAACAATATCTTCAGTAAGACTATCCTTTACTTGTCCTCTTCCAAAGTTTTTTATTTGGTGTTTTATCGTTTTAATCTCTGTGTCTGACACGTTGAAAAAACTTACAATTCCAAATTGAAAAATAGACAGGTATTGGTAATCGTTAATTTGATAGAATAACTCATCTGCTTCAGCAAATAAGAGTGTGTAATTTAACTTTGCACGCACCATTTTAATGTTGATGCCTTGTGCTACTTGGTAAGATTGTACCTTATACATTTAAGTAACTAGAAAATAAATTTTGATACTGATTTAAGTGAGCTACCCAAAATTACTTTGCGTAATCTCTTTGAATTTACAAATTAACTCTCCAGAGCCAAGTTTGCAGGTTGTGTGTTATTTCTTTTTACGCTCTAGTGTATAAAAATCTTTACGTCTGTCTTTAAGGTTTTTAACAGCTCCAAAATTATGCAGTTCTCGCAACAAATCTATATTAACATCTGCCACTAAAATCATTTCTGTGTTTGGTGTAGCTTCTGCTTTAATACCATTGCTAGGAAATGAAAAGTCACAAGGTGTAAATACAGCACTTTGCGCATACTGTATATCCATATTATGAACATTTGGTAAGTTACCAACACTACCAGCAATAGCAACATAACACTCATTCTCTACAGCTCTTGCTTGAGAACAAAGCCTAACACGAGAATAGCCATTTTGTGTATCTGTTAAAAATGGTACAAATAAGATATCCATACCTTCATCGGACAATAACCTGGACAGTTCTGGAAACTCTGAATCGTAACAAATTAAGATGCCTATTTTACCACAATCTGTATCGAAGGTTTTAAGCTTGTTACCATTTTGCATTCCCCAAACTTTAGCTTCATCTGGAGTTACGTGTATCTTTTCATAACGCTCTACACTACCATCTCTTCTACACAGGTAACCAACGTTATATAACTTATTGCGTTTTACTTCTGGCATACTTCCAGAAATAATATTTATGTTATAAGATATGGCAAGCTCAGACAACCTGTTTGTAATTTCCTTTGTATACTTTGCTAATTCTCTAATAGCTTCAGCTTCACCTAAATCATTATATTTTGCCATTAATGGCGCATTAAAAAATTCTGGGAATACTGCAAAGTCACTTCGGTAGCCAGCAACACTATCTACAAAATATTCAACTTGATGCAATAGCTCGTCTAAATCATTATAAGGACGCATTTGCCACTGTATTAATCCCAAACGCACCACGCTTTTATTGGTTGAAACTGCCTTGCTAGGTTTTGTATAATAAATGTTATCCCATTCCATTAACACAGCAAACTCTCCAGAAGCCTGATCGCCTTCTAAGTAGCCTTTTAAAATACGTACTGGATGAAAATCATTAGACATTTGAAAGTTTAATACAGGATCTTCAATCTCCTTACGCTTTACTTTATCTAGATATTGTTTAGGTGAAAATTTATCGGCGTGCAAATGATAGTTAGGCATACGCCCACCAAACACTATACTTTTTAAGTTTAGTGTTTCACAAAGTTCTTTACGGTAATCATACAAACGTCTTCCTAAGCGCAAACCTCTATAGTCTGGTTTTATAAACACATCTATCCCATAAAGGACATCTCCATCTTTGTCATGAATCTTAAACGTAGGATCACTTGTAATATCATCATAGGTATGCTGGTTTTCAATCTTGTCATAATCTACTATGATAGATAACGCACAACCAGCAATTTTACCGTCTATCTTAATGATAACTTGACCTTCGGGAAAAATAGATATAAGCTTTCCTATTTCCTCTAATTTCCAATACGAATTAGGAATACCACCATAAGATTGTAATGTTGCTTCTTTTAAAGCTTCATAATCTTGAATAGTGAGGTAATGCAGCTCAATATTTTCAATTTTACTTATGTCCATTTTATTTATGGTATAGTTTAGGTCGATGGTTGATTACTGTAGCGAACTTCTGTCTTAAACAAGATTTTTTAATTTTGAATGTATTAGGAAATTGGGATTAGGTTTTTAGTATTATCTCTTTTAAAAATAAACTTTGTGCTTTTAAAACTGAAATTTCAAAGTACACTAACCCCAATTTCTTAAACTCATTACATTTCCAACAAATATGCAAACACTAATGGCGCTACTATTGTAGCATCACTTTCAATTATGAATTTAGGTGTATCTATATCTAATTTACCCCAAGTAATTTTTTCATTTGGCACAGCTCCAGAGTAACTACCGTAACTGGTAGTTGAGTCTGATATTTGACAAAAATAATTCCAGAAAGGTGTATCTGTACGTTCCATATCTTGGTATAGCATTGGCACAACACAAATAGGAAAATCTCCAGCAATACCACCACCAATTTGGAAAAAGCCAATACCGTTCTTTGAGTTTTCTGTATACCAATCTGCCAAGAATGTCATGTACTCTATACCAGACTTTACAGTACTTGCTTTAAGCTCTCCTTTTAATACGTAGCTTGCAAAAATGTTACCCATTGTACTGTCTTCCCAACCAGGAACAACTATTGGTAAATTCTTTTCTGCAGCAGCATACATCCAGCTGTCTTTTAAATCTATCTCATAATACTCCTCTAAAACTCCAGATAGTAAAAGTTTGTACATATACTCATGAGGGAAATAGCGTTCTCCTTTAGCTTCTGCATCTTTCCAAATTTTCACAATGTGTTCTTGTAACCTACGGAAAGCTTCTTCTTCTGGAATACATGTATCTGTAACTCTATTTAATCCTTTTTCAAGTAAATCCCATTCGTCTTGAGGTGTTAAGTCGCGGTAATTAGGAATACGTTTGTAGTGGCTATGTGCAACTAAATTCATTAAATCTTCCTCTAGGTTTGCACCTGTACAAGACACGATATGTACCTTATCTTGGCGTATAATCTCTGCAAATATCTTCCCGATTTCTGCAGTACTCATAGCACCTGCCAAAGACACCAACATTTTTGAGCCTTCGTTAAGTTTTGTTTCGTACCCTTTAGCAGCATCTACTAAAGAAGCAGCATTAAAGTGTAGGAAGTATTTTTCAATAAAATTTGAAATTGGCTTATTATTGCTCATAATCGTCGTGTTGTGTTTTGTTAGAAAGTTGTTTTTTTTGTGATGCATTGTATTCAGATTCGTGATCAAAAGCTGCATCGATAGCTTCGTTTTCAAACTTGTATGTAAGCATCTTGTAATAAAGTTTAGCTGCTAAAAAGTCTGAAGACTTGTCATTTTTATTTGGGCAAAGCTCAACAATATCAAACCCTACCACATTTTTTTCGGTAAATACCTTTTTTAGAAATTCTAAAGTCTCATACCAAAGTAATCCTCCTGGTTCTGGTGTTCCAGTAGATGGCATGATTGATGGGTCGAATGCATCTAAATCAAAAGTGATGTAAACATTATCTGTCATTAACTCTACAGCATTATCCATCCAATAATCATCTGTTGCCATATCGTGAGCAAAAAAGACATTGTCTTTATTCATTACTGTTGTTTCGGCTATGTCCATACTACGTATACCTACTTGTATAAGGTTAGTAGTTTCATTAGCTTCATAAACAGCACACGCATGGTTGTATTTGCTGCCTTCATATTTCTTTCTAAGATCTGTATGGGCATCTACTTGTAAGACTGTTAAATCTTCAAAACACTCATTAAAAGCTCTTATAGCTCCTATAGATATTGAATGTTCTCCACCAAATAAGGTTACAAACTTGTTGCGTTTTATATGTCCTTTTGTAATATCATGAACGGCTTTAGCCATTTTTTTTGGCGTCTCACTTTCTGTAACAGGATCTGCAAGATAAACGCCTTGTTTATAAACCTCTGTCTCTGTTTCTATATCATACAATTCCATTTGTTCTGAAGCGTGTAAAAATGCCTCAGGACCTTTATCTGCTCCTTTTCCCCAAGTACTTGTACCATCATAAGGAACAGGAATAAGAACGATTTTAGAAGTTTCTGCATTCGCGAATTCATCTGGAATGCCTGCATAATTTTTAGTTGTACTCATGATTATAAGAAATATGCTTTTGAAGCAAAATTGGTTGTTGATTTATTATTGTTATCTGTTTGTTGTGCATTGCCGTAACCTAGTAAGGACAACATTTGCTCTGAGGTTTGTTGCCCTGAGAAAACACTTGTTGTTATGTTTCCCTCTTCATCCTTATCTATTAATAAATGTTTAGGTTGCGGTATTAAGCAGTGATGCAATCCTCCAAAGCCACCTATGGTTTCTTGGTAAGCGCCAGTATTAAAAAATCCTATATATAGCGGTTTGTCTTTTTTATATTTAGGCAAGTAAATTGCATTCATGTGTTGCTCACTGTTATAGTAATCATCACTATCACAAGTAAGACCTCCAAGAAGTACGCGTTCATATTCTTCATTCCACCTATTTACTGCTAACATTACAAAACGCTTGTTTATAGCCCAAGTATCTGGCATTGTTGTAATGAACGATGAGTTAATCATATTCCATTTTTCGCGGTCGTTTTGTTGTTTCTGGTAAAGCACCTCATATATAGCACCACCACTTTCGCCTACTGTAAAGCTTCCAAATTCTGTGAAGATATTAGGAACCGGCACATCTGCTTCATCACAAACCTGCTTAATCTGGTTAATAATTTCACTTATCATATATTGGTAGTCATACTCAAATGCTAATGAGTTTTTTATAGGAAAACCACCACCAATGTTTAAACTGTCTAATGTTGGACAGATTTTTTTTAAGCTTACATATACCTTTAAACATTTTACCAACTCATTCCAGTAATACGCAGTATCTCTAATACCAGTATTAATAAAGAAGTGTAACATTTTAAGGTTAACTTGAGGGTTATCTTTTATTTGATTATTGTAAAATGGAACAATATTCTTGTACCCTATACCTAATCTAGATGTATAAAATTCGAATTTTGGTTCTTCTTCTGAAGCTATTCGAATACCAATATTGTATTTTTTAGTAACAACATCTCCTAAAAGATTTAGCTCTTCATAGTTATCTATAACTGGTATACAGTTTTCGTGACCATTATTAATAAGACGCGCAATATTTTCTAAATACTGGTCTCTTTTAAAACCATTACATATTACAAAAGTGTCATTCTTAATCTTGCCTTGTTCTTTTAAACTTTCTACAATATCTATATCAAAAGCCGAAGAGGTTTCAATATGAATATCATTTTTTAAAGCTTCATGTAAAACGTATTGAAAGTGACTGCTTTTAGTGCAATAGCAATAATGATATTTCCCTTTATAATTGTGCTCTTTCATAGCAACTCTAAACCATTCCTTAGCTCGATTTATGTTGTCTGAAATTTTAGGCAAATAGGTAAACTTTAAAGGCGCACCGTATTCTGAAATTAGTTTCATTAGGTCTATACCGTGAAACTCTAAATTATTTTTATTTAGCTTGAACTCTTCTTGTGGAAAGTAAAAGCTTTGATCTATAAGATCTATATATTTTGTTTTCATGTGAAATTTCCTTTTACAGAATATTATAGCAATACTAACTGATTGCCAAAGGATTAAATAACAATATAAATGTGTTTTCTAAACACAAGTATCTCAAAGCTATTGGTTTTAAATGTATTAGTGTAATAAGATACTGTGAAACTATTCTAAAATCTTAAGGAGAATTTAGAGTCGGTATTCAAATATTGTATGGGGTAAAAAGAATGATAGCGCCATTATAAATGACGGTATGAAAACCAAGGAAGTCGCCTGGAGATTTCGGTGTTCAAGACGATGAACAGCTTTTGAGGTTGACTTCAAGAATCCTTTAAGCCCGAATCTAAAATTAGTTTTCAAATGTAGTAAAACAGGTATTAGTTATCTGTTTTGAGGGTACGAATTTAAATCAAAAACCAATGCTTTGTATATCTTGACATAAAATTTAACAAAAACACCACAACTAATTGTATTTCAATTAATTATAAATGTATTTTGTATAAAAAATGCAATAAAATATAAACCATAATGGTGGCATTAAAATCTAAAAAACGCTAGTTACAATACTTGTTTATGAACTTTTAACACATAAAAAAACAGGCCGCTTTTTTAAGGCGACCTGTACAGTATATTCTGTCTTTTAAATTGCACCTAACACGTGGTTAGGTATACTCAAAAATTACTTCTTCTTAGAAGTAACCTGAGGAGCCTTTGTTTCAACTTTTTTAGGCTGTGCCTTTTTAGGTTGTGGCTTCATAGATTGCTTTTGTGTTCCCATAATAGTTCGGTTTTAAAAACAGTATAAATGTACGAGGGAACCAAGACTGCTTGTATATGCTTTAGCTATAATTTAACTATAATATCGATGAAATAACGGTGCTCCACTTAGTTTTAATATAGACTAATAAAAGAACGCACTATATCCGTACGTTATGTACTAGAAACATGTTTAATTTGCTAAGAGATGCTTTCCAGTCTTCGCGAATAGTTATTCAATATCACGCTCTACCAATCCACATTTAAGCATTTTATCTCCAAAGTAAGGATTACGAATAGCTTCCTCATTACTTAACCAATAAGCACCTTTGTTATTAAATGCCATAGGACAGTATTGGTAATATAATTTACCAGTTGCTATGTTCCCTTCAACTAAATTGGTCATTTCTTGAGTAACCGCTTCAAACGCCTCTCTTTGACCATCTATATTATCTTCAACAGCTAATAATGCTAATGCATCAATATAACCAGATTTTAACTCTGTCTTTCTTAGGGTATCTAAAGATGTTTCTGCTTTGCTTTTTGCTTCAGAAAAATTAGTATTTACCAAGGCTGTCTTAATGGCATTATAGCCGCTATAGGCTATAGCAACCTCATCTGATGAAAACTCAACCGTAGTTGGTGCTGCCTTATGTATTTCTTTTGCTGTAGTATTTACTGTTACAGTTTCTGTAGTATCTGTGTCTTTAGAGTTGTTTTTACAAGACATAACCAAAAATAAACCTAAAGCTAATACTAAGTAAGAATTGCGTTTCATAGTTACGTGTTTTTCTTACAAAGATATAGATTTTCTAATCGTGCTGCCGCTTGTAATAGTAAAATGCAGGTAATAATAATATTACCATAACAGGCTGTATTAAAAACCTACGAACATAGAACAATGGCATAAAATTATCTATCTGCTCTACTTGCAATAACATAATACAAAACACAGAAATTAAAGCAACAAATACTATTGTATATAAAAGTGCAGAAAATTTTAATACACTGCTGTCTTTAAATGCTACATAAAGAATAAGTAATGAAATTGCAGTATTTAATAAAAATCTAAGTATTGTATAACCTACTAGTTTACCAAAATGAAACTCCGGTGTAACACCTTTTAAATAATTACTGTGAAAGAAGTTAAGCAACGGATCATAAAATAAACTAGTTTCAAAAAAGCGAATTGCTGCCAAGCAAACTAACAAGAAACCTATACAAACTAGTTTTATAAGTGTTTTCATGTGTTAACTTTCTTTCTAGAGAACCTATTTACCCAAACTAGCCACAGTAAAAAAACAATACCATAAATAACTAATGGAAACAATATTCCATGCAGTAAATGGTACTGTTCAGGATACTCAAAAATACCTATACATAAGAATGCAATTCTAAAAATATTAAGCCCATAAATTAATGCTGTCCCTGCTAGAATGTAAAGCAGTGTACTTTTCCAAGTATCAAAAAATGCAATGATAAAAGCAACAAAAAGAATCATAACACTAATGGCATTACAACCTTCTACAACACGTGCTAGATAATTTCCATTTATATACAATTTCATTGAAGCTTCATCTGGATGTGGCTCCACAACAGACTCATATCCAAAAGCATTTATTACAGCTTCACTTTGCTGTGCTACCAAATGGGTAATGTAATCTGGATAATACACGTCTGATGCTCCAAATTTTAAATACCCTTGATATACTAAAGCAAGTAAAAAATAACTCCCTAAAAACGTAAGGATAAAACGGATTACCGACTTATATTTGCCAAATAGTTCGCGCATAGTGTCGCAAATTAAAACATAATTATTACAAATGAGTACATCTGTTTCTACAAATATATTAGACAACTTAAAATTAGAAGTTGAAACCATTATTGATAATAAAAATTTATCTGTAGACCATCGTCTTACACAAATTTGTGAAGCGTTAGAGTCTAAAGTAGACTACTATGATTGGGTAGGTTTTTATTTTAAAAATGGCGATAAACCAGAATTAAAATTACGCGCTTATGCTGGTGAGGAAACAGATCATACAATAATTCCGTTTGGCAAAGGTATTTGCGGTCAAGTTGCAGTCTCTAACGAAAACTTTGTAGTGCCAGATGTTAAGGCTCAAGACAACTATATTGCTTGCAGCATATTTGTGAAGGCAGAAATAGTGATTCCTTTATTTGTAAATGGTGAAAATATTGGCCAGATAGATATAGATAGCCATACTGCAGATCCCTTTACAGATGCAGATACAGATTTCTTGGTATGGGTAAACAAAAAAGTTGCTGAACTCTTAGAGGCTTAAAACCTCAATCACATTTTACATTCCAGTTCTAATAGCTTCAACAGGATCTAACTTAGATGCTGAAACTGCTGGCACAATACCAGAGACTAAGCCAATTACGGCAGATATTGCTGTGCCTATAAACATGTTAAATGGAGAAAGTACAAACTCAAAATCTCCTGTAAAGCTAGAGGCGATTAAAGATATTATCCACACAAAAAAGAGTCCTACTAGGCCTCCTATTACAGCCAAGATAACAGCTTCAAATAAAAATTGATACAATATAAATCTGTTTTTAGCTCCAAGAGATTTTTGAATACCAATAAGGTTGGTACGCTCCTTTACACTTACAAACATAATATTGGCAATGCCGAAACCTCCTACTAAAAGTGAAAAGCCAGAGATAATGAGACCAATAATATTCATCTGTCCTGTTATATTATCTATAAAATCTGCAAAACCCTGAAGTTGGTTTACAAAGAAGTTATCTATCTCATCTGGTTTTAAGCCACGCTTACGTCTCATTTGCTGTCCTAAGAGCGCTGTAAATTCTGGAATATCTACACCAGATTCAGGTTTTAGAATTATTGCAGGAAAAACAGATTTGTTATTGTCTCCAAAAACACGCCTTACTAAGTTAACAGGTAGCATAGCTGCTGTATCCTTACTATCTCCAAAAAGTCCAGAACCTTCTTTTTTAAGAACACCAACTACGGTAAGCTTTTGGCCATAAACTCTAATTTGCTTTCCTATGGGATCAAAATTACCAAAGAGGTTGTTTGCAATTTCATCTCCTATAACTATAACTGGTGAGCCAGAATTAGATTCTTGTTCATTAAAAAAGCGCCCTTTTGCAATTTGCAATGCTTCAATATCATAATATTCATCTGTTACAGGTGCTAGATTTACACTAGAAACCGAGTTATCTTGATATTTTAAAGTTTCTGGGGCAACGTTTAATGTATAGGTAATAGCTTCAATATCAGATACATTTCTCTTAAGATATTGGTATTCTTCATAAGTAACATCTGGAAATTGCTCTCGTTTCCATTGTGGTATTTCTGTAGGACCAAAAGAAAAACGCATTACATACATTGTGCTATTGTCTAAAGAGCTTAAGCTTCCTGTAATTTCTTGTTTTAAAGAATCAACTGCTGCAAGAACTCCAATGATAGAAAAGATTCCTATTGTTACACCAAGTAACGACAAGAATGTACGTAACATATTATTACGCAATGCATTTATAGCAAAGTTGAAGCTTTCTTTTAAGACTCTAAAATAGATTAACATAAGTGTAAGTTACTCAAGTTTTATTAAAAATTTGGCTTAATTAAGTCCTACAACTTGTAGACAAAAACACGCAGCACATACATTTGACGCCTGTCTTAATAACTTGTTACAAATTTGTGAAATTAATTACCCTTTTAGGTTATAAATTACTGCATCAAAATGGTATTTTTGCACCTTTAATAAACAAACCACAATGAGCCACACAAAAAAAGCAACATCAGCATTAATATCTGTCTTTCATAAAGAAGGTTTAGAACCAATTGTTAGAAAATTAAACGACCTAGGCGTTACCATATACTCTACAGGTGGTACAGAGAAATTTATAAAAGGTTTAGGTATAAACTGTGTTGCCGTAGAAGATGTGACTTCATACCCATCTATCTTAGGAGGTCGAGTTAAAACATTGCACCCAAAAGTATTTGGTGGTATTTTAAATAGACAAGACAACGAGAGTGATGTGGCACAAATGACAGAGTTTGACATTCCTCAATTAGATATTGTTATAGTTGATTTATATCCTTTTGAAAAAACGGTTGCATCTGGTGCAAGCGAGCAGGATATTATCGAAAAAATTGACATAGGAGGTATCTCACTTATTCGTGCTGCTGCTAAAAACTTTAAAGATGTTATTTGTGTATCTTCTATGGAAGATTATTCAGAGTTTTTAGATGTTATCTCTAATGGAAATGGCGAAACTACTTTAGCAGACCGTAAGCGTTTTGCTGGTAAAGCATTTAATGTGTCGTCTCATTATGATTCGGCTATCTTTAATTATTTCAATAGCGAACACGATGTGCCAGCATTAAAGATTAGCGAAACAAAAGGTAAAGCATTGCGTTATGGGGAAAACCCTCACCAAAAAGGATTTTTCTTCGGAGATTTTGATGCAATGTTTGATAAACTTCACGGAAAGGAATTGTCTTATAATAACTTATTAGATGTTGATGCTGCTGTTAACCTTATGAATGAATTTAAAGGAGATGCACCAACATTTGCTATTTTAAAACATAATAATGCTTGTGGTATTGCACAAAGAGATACAGTGCTTAATGCTTACAAAGATGCGCTAGCTGGCGATCCTGTTTCTGCATTTGGTGGTATCTTAATTAGTAATAGTGAGATTGATGTGGCTACTGCAAACGAAATTCATAAACTATTTTGTGAAGTTGTTATAGCACCAAGCTTTTCAAAAGATGCAGAAAAAGTTTTAAAGGGTAAGAAAAACAGAATTTTATTAATTCAAAAAGATGCTAAACTACCTGAAACCATTGTAAGAACTTGTTTAAATGGTGCTTTGGTACAGGACAGAGATCATATAACAGATGCTAAAGAAAACTTTAGCTATGCTACAGACACAAAGCCAACCGAAGAACAAATAGAAGATTTATTGTTTGCCTCAAAAATATGCAAACACACAAAGAGTAACACCATAGTACTAGCTAAGAACAAGCAATTATGTGCAAGCGGTACAGGACAAACCTCAAGAGTAGATGCGTTAAGACAAAGTATTGAAAAGGCAAAAAGCTTTGATTTTGAACTAGATGGTGCGGTTATGGCAAGTGATGCATTTTTCCCTTTTCCAGATTGTGTAGAGATTGCAGACCAAGCAGGAATTTCTGCCGTTATACAACCTGGCGGTTCAATAAAAGATCAATTAAGCATAGATTACTGTAATGACCATAAAATAGCTATGGTAATGACAGGAACACGCCATTTTAAACACTAAATTTTATACATTTACGAAATTTCTTAACCACAACACATAAATGGGACTTTTTGATTTTCTAACTGAAGAAGTTGCAATTGACCTTGGAACTGCAAACACACTCATTATTCACAATGACAAAGTTGTTGTAGATAGCCCGTCAATAGTAGCAAGAGACCGCACTACTGGCAAAATAATTGCCGTAGGACGTGAAGCTGCAATGATGCAAGGAAAGACCCACGAAAACATTAAAACCATACGCCCATTAAAAGATGGTGTTATTGCAGATTTTGATGCGAGTGAACAGATGATAAAAATGTTTATTCAAGAAATACCTGCATTAAAGAAAAAGTTCTTTCGCCCAGATTTAAGAATGGTTATTTGTATTCCTTCTGGAATAACAGAGGTAGAAATGCGAGCGGTTAAGGAAAGTGCAGAACGTGTTAAGGGTAAAGAAGTATATCTTATTCACGAACCTATGGCAGCTGCTATAGGTATTGGTGTAGACATTATGCAACCAAAAGGAAATATGATTGTAGATATAGGTGGTGGTACCACAGAGATTGCAGTTATAGCTCTTGGTGGTATTGTTTGTGACAAATCTGTTAAGATTGCAGGAGATGTATTTACAAATGATATTGTATACTATATGCGTACACAGCACAACTTATATGTTGGAGAACGTACTGCAGAAAAAATTAAGATACAAATTGGTGCTGCTACAGAAGATTTAGAGGTACCACCAGAAGATATGAGCGTACAAGGCCGTGATTTATTAACTGGTAAACCTAAACAAGTACAAATTTCTCATAGAGAAATAGCTAAAGCATTAGACAAATCTATTCTTAGAATTGAAGATGCTGTGATGGAAACCTTAGGGCAAACGCCTCCAGAACTTGCTGCAGATATTTACAATACTGGTATTTATCTTGCAGGTGGTGGTTCTATGTTACGTGGTTTAGATAAACGCTTATCACAAAAAACAGACTTACCTGTGTATATTGCAGAAGACCCATTACGTGCTGTAGTTAGAGGAACAGGTATAACACTAAAAAATTTAAGTAGATACAAAGGCGTACTTCTTAAATAAAAACAAACCTTATGCAGCAAATACTCAGCTTCCTTATTCGGAACAAAAATACCTTGCTGTTTCTTTTCTTGTTTGCTATATCATTAGCGTTTACTGTTGAGTCTCACTCCTATCATAAAAGTAAATGGATAAGCTCTACCAACTTTTTAAGCGGCAATGTTTTTGGCTTTGGCTCATCTATAGATTCTTACTTTAATCTTAGAGATGTAAATACAACATTAGTAAAAGAAAACCAGCAATTACGATTGCAGTTAGAACGATTTAAATCTATACCTATAGACACAAGTTTTACAGATACTGCAACCTATAACTCACCTTATAAATTTTATAATGCTACTGTAATTGCCAATAGCTTTTCAAAAAAGGATAATTATATTCTTATAAACAAAGGACAAAAAGATAGCATTAAACCAGATATGGGTGTAATTACACCAAATGGTTTATTAGGGATTATCGAAAACACATCTTCTAATTATTCTAGAATTATTTCAATATTAAACAGCAACCTTGAAATTAATGTAGGTTTAAAAAAATCTGACCATTTTGGAACATTAAGTTGGAATGGCGAGTCTCCTTACAAAGCTCAACTTATAGATGTTGGTAGATTAGCACCTGTAAAAGTTGGTGATACTATTATAACTTCAGGTAACTCATCAATTTTTCCAAAGGGTATTCCTGTAGGAAAAATCAGTGACTTTAGCTTAGACCAAAGTAAAAGTTACTATAAAATTAATGTTGAACTTTTTAACGACATGACAGGCATAGGCCCTGTATATGTTATTGAAAATTTAATGAAACCAGAATTAGATTCACTTAAAAACTCAACAATTTTAAATGAATAATCCATTTATACATATTGTCCGTTTTGTGGTTTTAATCTTACTTCAGGTATTATTATTAAATGACATTAATTTTTTAGGATATATAAATCCTTACCTATATATTTTATTCATCATTTTATTACCTGCAGGTATTAATCAAACTCGCTTGTTATTCTTTAGTTTCCTATTAGGTATAACTGTGGACATGTTTGAAGATTCTGGAGGAATGCATGCATGCGCATGTCTGCTAATGGCATACGTAAGGCCACTTATCCTAAGGTTCTCATTTGGTTTAAGTTACGATTACCAAACCTTAAAATTCAGCAAAACACCATTTGGGTCTAGACTTACGTACATTACCCTAATGGTACTTGTACATCATTTAACACTATTTTCTTTGGAAATTTTCAATGCTTCCCATATACTAAGCATATTGAAAAACACGTTGTTTTCAGGAGTATTTAGCATACTCGTCATAATTATAACAACAACACTTTTTAGCAAAAAAAGAACTTGAGAAAACTCTTACTATTTAGCATCATAATCATAACAGGTTTCGTTTTTTTAGGACGATTATTTTACCTGCAAATTTTCGATGATTCATTTCAGGCACTTTCGGCAAACAATGCGTTAAAAGTGGTTTATGATTACCCACAACGCGGTTATATCTTTGATCGGGACGGAAAGCTATTAGTAGCCAACCAGCCATCTTATGATGTTATGGTTATCCCTAGAAATGTAAAACCTTTCGACACACTAGAGCTTTGTAATATTTTAAGTATTACAAAAGATCAACTTGAAGAACGCCTTACAAAAGCTAAAATTTGGTCTCCTAGATTATCTTCGGTAGTCGTACCTCAACTCACCAAGAAAGAATATGCTTTTCTTCAGGAAAAAATGAGGAAATTTACGGGGTTCTATATTCAAAAACGTTCACTTAGAGATTACAAGATAGATGATGCAGCTAATGTTTTAGGATATATTGCAGAGGTTAATAATGGTGACATAAAGAAAAACCCATATTACCAATCTGGAGATTTAATAGGGAAACAAGGTGTAGAGGAGCAATACGAAGAAATTTTACGCGGAAAAAAGGGTGTAAAATATATTCAGAAGGATAGGTTTAATAGAGATATTGGGCCTTACAAAGAAGGCGTATATGACACGTTACCTGTAAAAGGTAAAGACCTAACTATTACTATAGACTCTAAGTTACAAGATTATGCAGAACAACTCATGGTCAATAAAAGAGGTGGTATTGTGGCTATCGAGCCTTCTACTGGTGAGATTTTAGCTCTAGTTACTGCTCCAAACTACGATCCTTCTATGCTAGTGGGAAGAAAACGATCTAGAAATTACACCAAACTATATTACGACAGCATATCTAAACCATTGTTTGACAGAGGATTGCAAGGAGAGTATCCGCCAGGCTCACCTTTTAAAGCTTTAACAGCGCTTATTGGCTTAGAAGAAAATGTGGTTGACACTAAAGAACGTTTTAGCTGTCATATGGGATATTCTTATGGTAAACGTGGCCATATGGGTTGTCACAGTCATGCATCTCCTTTATCTATGATACCTGGAATTGCAAATTCTTGTAATGCATATTTTGCGAATGTTTATCGAAGAACTATTGAAAAGTATGATACACCACAAGAAGGCATAGACCGATGGAAGAAACATTTGTCAAGTTTTGGTTTAGGAAATTACTTAGGAACAGATCTTCCAATAGGAAAAAAAGGATTAGTACCAGATTCAGATTTTTATAATCGTGCCTATAGGTATCCTACCTACAAATGGTATGCTACAGCAACACTATCTAATGCAATTGGGCAAGGTGAAGTACTAATGAGTCCTATACAGTTAGCCAATATGATGGCTGCTATTGCTAATAGAGGATGGTTTTACACGCCACATATTCTTAAAGAGGTAAATGGAAAACCTATTGAAGATAGCAACTACACAGAAAAAAAATACACAACAGTTTCACCAGAGAATTTTGAACCGGTTATTGAAGGTTTACATGATGTATATAACTACGGAACTGCTAATTTTCTTAAAGTTCCAGGAATTGAAATCTGCGGAAAAACAGGAACTGCCGAGAATTTTACAAAAATTGATGGTAAGAAAACTCAACTAACAGATCATAGTGTATTTATCGCATTTGCACCTAAAGAAAACCCTAAAATAGCCTTAGCCATTCTCGTTGAAAATGGATATTGGGGCGCACGCTATGCCGGAAGAATAGCAAGTTTACTTATCGAAAAATATTTGAAAGGTGAAATTACAAGAACCGATTTAGAAAAGTGGGTTTTAGAAAATAGTTTGCAAGACGAGTATGCAAAACCAGTTAGTGGTGAACCATTTAAAATAAATCAGTAATGCTTAGAAGTATCGCTAATTTTGATTGGATTACAATACTCATATTCTTTGTACTTGTTGGTTTTGGTTGGGGAAATATTTACTCCGCATCCCTAAGTGACGCTGCCACTGGTTATTTGGACTTAGGACAGCCATACGGAAAACAACTCTTATTTATAATTCTTAGTGTATTTCTTATCATAATCATGTTAAGTATTGAGGCTAAGTTTTATGAGAAGTTTTCTGGGGTTATTTATATAATAGCACTACTCTCTTTAATAGGATTATTTGTTTTTGGCAAAACCATATCTGGAGCTACCTCTTGGTATAGTTTCGGTAGTTTCAGCTTACAACCAAGTGAGTTTGCCAAAGCTGCAACAGCATTAGCACTCGCTAAATATATTAGTGATATTGAAACTAATGTAAAGAACATAAAACACCAATTAAAGGCTTTTGTAATTATTGCTTTGCCGGCTTTAATTATTATACCACAACCAGATCCTGGCAGTGCTTTGGTTTACGCAGCATTTTTCTTCCCTTTATATAGAGAAGGTTTAAGTGGTGTTTATTTAGCCGTTGGTATTTCTGCAATAACTTTATTTGTAACCACATTGCTAATAGGACCATTAATGGTTTCTATCTGCACAGCTACCCTTTTAATTTTAATCTTTTTATTTAATAGAAAACGAAAGCCAAAACTTTCTCATTACTTAGGTTTGCTCATTATTGCTGTAGGGTTAGCCTATTCTGTAAGCTACATTTTTAATAACGTATTTGAACAACGTCATAGAGACCGTTTTAATATTGTATTAGGAAAAGAAGTAGACAGTAAGGGTATTGGTTACAATACCAACCAAAGTGAAATTGCTATAGGTAGCGGAAGTTGGTTTGGTCGTGGTTGGACAGAAGGCACTCAAACAAAAGGAAACTTTGTTCCAGAGCAACATACAGATTATATTTTTAGTACTGTTGGTGAAGAATGGGGATTTTTAGGAAGCACCTTAGTTGTTGTATTATTTGTTGCGCTTTTACTGCGGATAATTTACTTAGCAGAACGGCAGAAAAGGCAATTTAATCGAATTTATGGCTATAGCGTAGCTGGTATTTTATTTGTTCACTTTTTGGTTAATATTGGTATGGTTACTGGCATATTTCCAACAGTTGGTATACCTCTTCCTTTTTTTAGCTATGGTGGTAGTGGTCTTTGGGGTTTCACAATTTTACTTTTTATATTTATTAAATTAGATTCAGAACGACTTACATTTTGGTCTTAACTAGTATCTCTACATCTAATATTATAAATAAAATCCAAAAAAAATACCCGACTTGTTAAAGCCGAGTATTTTACTCTTATAGAATAGGTATTACAATCTAAGATTAGTTTTTATAACTACCTGGAGGATATCTTTCAATAATTTCCTTTACTATTTCTTTAATACGCTCTTCTTTACGTTCAATATTATTTGAGGTAACTAAAGCTGCAGAGCCCATACCTTGCCATACTAACTCTTTACGATCTGCATCTATAAAATCTATATACAAAGTACCTTCTGTGGTAGAGCTAACAGTATTGTAACCTGTACCCCAATAAAATGGTTGCCATCCCCAACCATACCAGCCACCATAGCCTATGTTATTATTATAAATGTTTACATTTTCCTTAGTCTTTGTAAATATGCTTACAAGCATATTAGGGCTTTCAGATTTAGTAAAGCCCTTAGCAGTAAGTTCTGCTTCAATAGCACGTAAAATACGTTTCTTGTCTATATCATTAATTTCAGCCTTATCAATGCCAGGCTTAAAGAAGGCAAAAGTGTTGTAAGAGTCAAAGTTTGCATCTTTATCATAATCTGCAGCAACACGAACACTGCTACAAGATGATAATACTAATACAAAGACTCCTAAAACTAATAGTTTAAATGAGTTCATAATGGTAATGTTTTTAATAGTGATATTTATAACGAATTAAGCAAATGATTGTCTACTAAATTTGGCAATGTAACTTTAAGGTTTGGTTCACTTTCCATAGCTCGTTTTATAGCAAAAATCGCTTCATCATTACGAGCCCAAGATCGTCTTGCAATCCCATTATTAACATCCCAAAATAACATAGAACGTAACCTATTTGCAGCCTCCTTACTACCATCAAGAAGCATACCAAAGCCACCATTAACAACTTCTCCCCAACCTACACCACCACCATTATGGATACTAACCCAAGTGGCTCCTCTAAAACTATCTCCAATTACATTATGTATAGCCATATCTGCTGTGAAGCGACTACCATCATATATATTCGAGGTTTCACGATACGGTGAATCTGTCCCAGAAACATCATGATGATCTCTTCCTAAAATAACTGGACCAATTTCGCCATTGTTAATTGCAGTATTAAAAGCTTCTGCTATTTTCATACGGCCATTGGCATCTGCATATAAAATTCTGGCTTGAGATCCCACAACTAATTTATTCTCCTGAGCACCTTTTATCCAAGTAATATTATCCTGCATTTGTTGCTGTATTTCTTTTGGAGCCTCTTTCATTAATTGCTCTAAAACTTTAGTTGCAATAGCATCTGTTTGTTGAAGATCTTCTGACTTTCCTGAAGCACAAACCCAACGAAATGGTCCAAAACCATAATCGAAGCACATTGGCCCCATTATATCTTGAACGTAACTCGGGTATTTAAATTCTTTATTAGCTTCAGTTGACATGACATCTGCTCCTGCTCTAGAAGCTTCAAGTAAAAATGCATTGCCATAATCAAAGAAATATGTTCCCTTCTCTGTGTGTTTATTAATTGCTTTAGCTTGTCTTTTAAGGCTTTCTTGAACTTTCTCCTTAAAAGCCTCTGGTTTATTAGCCATTAAATTGTTAGCTTCTTCGTAAGTTAAACCAACAGGATAGTAGCCACCAGCCCAAGGATTGTGCAGGGAAGTTTGATCGCTTCCTAAATCTATAGTAATATTTTCTTTATCAAAATGCTCCCAAACTTCAACTATATTTCCTTGATATGCTATAGATACCGTTTCCTTGTTTTGTTTTGCTTTTACAACACGTTGAGATAATGTGTTTAAATCATCTATTACCTCATCTACCCAACCTTGTGAATGTCTTGTATGTGTTGCTTTTGGATTAACTTCTGCACAAACTGTTATACATCCTGCAATATTACCTGCTTTTGGTTGCGCGCCACTCATTCCACCTAAACCAGATGTAACAAATAAACCACCTTTGGTTTCTTTATTTATTTTTCTGAAGCCATTAAGAACTGTAATGGTTGTACCGTGAACAATACCTTGAGGACCAATATACATATAACTTCCTGCCGTCATTTGACCATATTGCGTAACGCCTAATGCATTAAATTTCTCCCAGTCATCTGGTTGCGAGTAATTAGGAATCATCATACCATTGGTAACAACAACACGTGGCGCTTCTTTATGAGAGGGAAACAATCCTAACGGATGCCCAGAGTACATTACCAAAGTTTGCTCATCATTCATAGTTGCCAGATACTGCATAACCAACCTATATTGTGCCCAGTTTTGAAATACCGCACCATTACCGCCATAAGTAATTAATTCGTGTGGGTGTTGTGCTACTGCGTGGTCTAGGTTGTTTTGTATCATTAACATTAAACCCTTTGCTTGCTCACTCTCACCTGGATACTCTTCTATAGGTCTTGCGTAAATCTTATAATCTGGACGAAACCTATACATGTATATACGACCATATTTCTCTAACTCTTGTTTAAACTCAGGAAGCAGTGTTTTATGATGTTTGGCTTCAAAATAACGAAGGGCATTTTTAAGAGCTAACTTTTCCTCTTCTGCAGTAAGAATTTTTTTTCGTTTTGGTGCATGGTTAACTGTTGCATCATAATGTTTAGGTGCAGGTAAGTGTTCTGGTATCCCTTGTAAAATTTCGTCTTTAAAAGTCATATTGTGTGTTGGTCTTTAGATATAAGATTTAGGGTGTCTTTATTTATGATCTATTTTTTAGCTTTATTGAATCCATATGGGCAATGGCGGCAGCCACTTTCACAACAGTAACCTCTTTTTAAATGGTATTGTTCTGTAAAGCACTTGTAGCCTTCTGGAGTTAGATAATAATCTCCATCTTCAATAGGTATTCGCTTTTTAAATTGCATCTGTTGTGTTCTTTCAACACAAAAATAAGATTCTTATCTTGAACTTATGTTTGTGATTGTAAATCGATTTCTTTTACGCGAAGGATTTAATGGGATTACCCTTTGGCCATTTATAATACTAAGGAGTAATTCTCTTAAAAATGATCCAATACTTTTAAATCATGAACGCATACATTTGAGACAACAGCTTGAGTTATTGATTGTCTTTTTTTATATATGGTATGCTGTTGAGTTTTTACTGAAGTGGTATAAATATGGAAATAGGCTCATTGCCTATAAAAATATTAGCTTTGAAAGAGAAGCCTACACTAATGAAGCAAATTTATCATATTTAAAGAATAGAGGACTTTGGAGGTTTTGGAAGTATTAATAAATTTTAGCGATGAACAATAACTTGAAATCTTTCATAATCTGAAGTACCAAAAGTAGCCCTAAAGCCAAAATCTCCTCCTATAATTTCACCCATTAATTGTATAGTATGTGTACCTGCTGGCAGTTCTACAAATCCATTACCTACAATATAATACCATCCATTAGTTATTGATATATTTCCTCCGCTTTCATTTTCATCGTTTACAAATATAGCAGATGCATAACCATACCTATCTGAATCGTTTGCCAATGCATCATTTGCATCTGTACCTACTCTAATATAACTTCTAAAATTACGTGGATGACCGTCTTGAATAATACCTGAAGATTCGCCAAATGGAGTAATAATAGTTGGTAGTGAATATGTAATATTTACTAAAGAGCTTTCTAAAAGTGTAATTGTCGTTGAAAATACAAGCTGAGTGATCCTCGCACCAGTAGTTTCCATAAATACACCATTCCCAAGAAAATTTAAATTATTTTGATCCATGTACACTTGAGTTAGTGTTGGTTGTAAAATCAAATTTCCTTCGTTATCAACATAAACTGGTTCGGGAATTGAATTAATATTTATGTTATTATTAGCTTCATTCAGACTTTCTATTCTTATTGTTTCGTTTGCTCCAGAAATATGCAATGCTTCTTGAGGATTTGTATTTTTAATTCCTACATCTCCATTATTATTCACCCTAAAGTTCCCGTTTGAATAAGTACCATTAGAGTTGGTTGTAACTCCTAGTGTAATTCCGCCATCAGACCAATAATCATTATCTGTAACATCTACGCCCCAAAGTGGAGCGCCTTCATCTGTAGTACGACCAGAGATCCAATATTTATTATTTCCAGGGTTTGTTCCCGTATTTGCTAATTCAATTAAGCTAAAACCATTATCACCAGTATTAATATTTCCACTCTTTAGAATTTTCAAAACAGAGCTATGGTCTTGACCTCCACCACCTACATCTTGATCTTCTATAGTAAAGACATCTTTTTCTCCAGTTAAGCTGTTGTCTTGTGTAAACGTATAAGCATTATAATTTTCTGTACTTGTGGCTTCAAAAGCGCCGTTAGGATTTGGTGTATTTATACCAAAAGCACCATTAGTAAAGTTAAGGTCTTCACCGTTCATATCATAGGTTCTCGGCTCTTCTGACTGTGTTAAATCATCCTTTCCTAAATTTTTATCGCCCAATGGAATCCAAGTTGTACCATCCCAATAATGAAAACCTTTTCCTGTACTTGTGTTAGTATTATATACTAATAAACTTTCAGCAGAAGATATTTCTAAAGCATTTGCCAAACCTGCAATTGGAGCTATGTTTGAAAGGTCTGTAATATTTATTCTGGGTATTAAAATGCCCTTATCTCTTGCATCTACATCTAACAGAGATCCGTTATTTGGCGTAGTTGTATTAATACCTACTTGAGACCAACTTGAATAAGAAAATAATGCAATAAATAGCATTACAATAAGACGGTAATTATTAACCATATATAACTTTTATTAAGGGTATAAAAGTAATACGCAAGACATTAAGCGCTTGTTAAATATCAGTTAACTCGCTGAGATGCAACATTTAAAGATAAAATGCAATTAATAGTGATGTAATATTGAACGTTGTTGTGAATATGAATCTATACATTAAAAAGCTTGTATCTACTCACCCAGATACACAAAAACGTTAGTGATTAAACTAGAAGGTACATTGTTTAGAGGTTCGTTACTACCACCAGAATTGACAACAACTTCATGAGTATGATTGCCTTCGCTTACTGTGTTTCTTGTTACTGAATTTTTATTTGCAACTTGTTCTGTATAAATTTCTGTACCACTTGATAGTAATGGTCCTAAATTTACATTTATTACACCTGCAACTGTAAGCATTATATCACCATAGGTTAAACCTACAACAACCTCAATCTCATCACTTCCTTTATCTTGATATTGGTGACCATGATCACCTTTAACATCTGTAGTTGCTGTTGGTAAATTATAATTTGGCAAATTAGCTTGTGTAATTGAAACTGTATTACTTCCTTCTGTGCTAGCTAATGTTTCTGACCCATTTTTGGCTTTCAAAAATTTATCGGTTGCATCTGGTAAATTAGTTGCAGTAACTCCAAAAATTGCTTCGGCATGAGCCTGCGCCTTTGGTGGTAATGAAGAAATTAAGCGTCCATCTAAAATATACCAGCCACCGTGATCTTCTATTTGAAAACCATTTTTAATATCTCCAATAGTATTACCAGAAATGCCATTCCATTTATTGTCTTTCCAATAGTAAAAACCTTCATTTCCCGGATTGGTATTGTAAACTAACAATCCTTCAGAATTTCCTTCTGGAATATTAGTAATTGGTGAAATAGAGTTTGCATCTGGAAGGTTGATTCTTGGAATTAAAATTCCTTTATCTGAACTTTCAATATCTAAAATAGAATCTTCTGCAGGTGAATCTGTATTTATCCCTACTTGCGAAAATACTGACATAGAGAACAGCAAACCAATAAAAATTGAAACGTATAGTTTTAGTAGGTTCATTTTAATTCAATTATCATTTACAATAATAAATGTAATTGAATAGTGAGTATTATCCTACTTAACAGACACTAAATAGCTTAAATACAAATATTTGTGATTAGTTATAGTTAAGCTGTGATGAAATTTAATTTTTATGTTCTTTTGAATGAGATTGAGATGTAGTTCTCGTTGGTTTTAATGGCTGAGGTCCAATTGGAAACCTTACTCCTACATGCTTAGATGAAACCTCGCCGTTGGAATTTAAAGAATCTGCTCTGTTAGCTACTATGTGCCATGAGAATGGAACATTTGAATTTCCATTATTTAATTCGATAACAGTAAATCCTGTTTGAGATTTATTGGTTACAAAAACTCCGTTACAATCTCCTTCTAATTGAATAAATACCTTAAGTGGAAATTTATCTGAAACAAAAATAGATTTACTTAATAATGGATCTAAAGTTATAGTGGCTTTACCATTAACTAATTTTCCAGTACCATAATCTTCAAATAGAATTTCAGGTGCTTCTGGTGCAAATAAAACTCTTTTATTTCCTTCATTATCATTTACAAGAGTTGAAACACTACCGCCACCTATAATTTTATAATTAGTATTACCAACTTTCATTGCTACATAAGCATAATCTCTATGGTCTTCTACAAAAACACCTCCTCCGTTTATATTATTATCTTGATTACCATCAAAAAAACCACCGAAATAGTCACTTCCATCGTAACCAGCTAGGACTGCAACTGGATCATCGTCTGCAGGGTCAACAGCGCTACCTGATTTGTTTAATCTAAATGATGCAGCTTGTCTTATACCTGAAGTACCTGTTGCAAGACCATATACACCAGTAAATTCACCATTCCCTACAATACCTGCACCTGTATTGGGAAATAACACTTGATTTCCGTTATTACCTATACCAGCAAATCCAATTCCTCGAGAACTAGTGCCGGTTCCTGCTCCACCAATTCCACCTCCATTAAAATTTCCACCAACACCTGCATATGTCAAAACCCCAGAATTGCTACCAGAAGCAACAATTCCAACTCCGTTTACAGCAGCATTAGTTGCTAAAATAGCACGACCAGTGGCATTAGCGGTATTTGCATTTATTGCATTTTCAGTTCCTGTTGATGTAACTGCAAGTCTAGCTGCTGTATTAGGTGCTACATTTACACCTATATTACCATCTGCACCATCAATTCGCATTCGTTCTGTAGCATTAGTTCTAATTACCAAGTCTACATTATCTATTGTACCCAAATAATTGGTTGTTGGATTAGTTCCTATATTTCCTAATAAAGACCAATCTTTTCCATTAGTTCCATCCAAGGCTACCCAACGTGAACTATCCCAATAATAAAATCCTGGAGCAACTGCGGTTGAGCCTGTTCCTGCTGTAGCAGTATTGTATACCAAAAGTCCCGTAGCTGGAGCATTAATAGGATTAGTTGCATCATCTGTAGCTACTAATAACACTCTAGTAGTTAAAAATCCTTTATCAGCAGCAGTTAGTTCAAGTTTTGCACTAGCTACAGCACCTACGGTTCCTATACTGGTATCACCATCTTCGTCTACTCTAAATGTACCTGAGTTATATGTTCCATTTGTGTTTTCTGTAATACCAAGAGTTAAACCACCTTTAGACCAAAAATCATTGTCTGTAATATCTACTCCCCAAAGAACTGCAGACTCATCAATCTTCCTTCCTGAAATCCAATACTTATTAGCGCCAGGATCTGAGCCTGTGCTTGCCAATTCAATTAAGCTAAACCCATTATCACCTGAGTTAATATTACCACTTTTTAACACTTTTAATACAGAGCTGTGGTCTTGTGCTCCGCCACCTGCATCTTGATCCTCAATAGTAAAGACATCCTTTTCTCCAGTTAAACTGTTATCTTGAGTAAATGTATAGGCATCATAATTTTCTGTACTTGTAGCTTCAACTGCACCATTAGGATTTGGTGTATTTATACCGAAAGCACCATTTGTAAAATTAAGATCCTCGCCATTCATATCATAAGTTCTTGGCTCTTCAGACTGAATTAAGTTATCTTTTCCTAAATTTTTATCTCCTAACGGTACCCAAGCTGTGCCATCCCAATAATGAAATCCTCTTCCAGTTGTATCATTAATATTATAAACTAATAGACTTTCTGCAGCCATTTCTTCTGCAAATGATATAAGTCCAGATATTGGAGCAATAGTTGTTAAATCGGTTATGTTTACTCTTGGGATTAAAACTCCTTTTTCTCTAGAACTAACATCTAAAAGGGCACCGCCATTAGGATCGGTAATATTAATGCCCACTTGCGCGTAAGTAAAGGGTAACACACCTAATGCCAGTAGAGTAACAATAAGATATTTTTGTAGTTTTATTTTCATAGCTTGTAAGATATACACTACAATTATATTTAAATAATTATTAAAAACAATACATTAAGTTAATTTATTTGCAATAAGTATATTTTAACCGTTAAATTATTAAGCTATATGAGCTCACTATGCTATTTAATTGCATAAAAAAACCTCCTTAAACAGGAGGTTTTGTAACTAAGATTATGTGCTATAAATTACTTCACAATTAAACGTTTTTGGAATGATCCTAAAGTTGAATTAACCTCAACAAGATACAATGCACTTTCTAATTTTGATATGTCTATTTTATTAAGGCCATTAGTTCTTTTAATAACTTGTTTCCCCATAAGATCATAAATCACAATTGAATTAATGCCTATTGATGGTGGATTAGATATTAAAATAAATTGGCTTGCTGGGTTTGGTGAAATAGTAATTGAACTATTTAAATTTATATCGTTAGCTCCCAATACATTTGTTTGAAATACTAACTTAAATCTATCTGAAGCTCTACTTGCATTAGTTTCATATACATTAAAATTCACAATTGTTTCCCCATTAATATTTAAGGGAGTTTGTGTATTTAAATATGCATCATACAAGGACACAAGTGTTGAAGGTTCTAAATCTTCAAATTGAAATTTAAATTTGTAATTATCTTCTCTGTAATTTGAGATAGATAATTCAATTTCATCTTCTGCAATTGCAAATGCTCTTCGTTGTATACTAAATTCTTGCTCTTCAATTTTAGTAGATATATTTTCATCTAAATTAGGATTTTTAATTGCATCTAATTGAGTTACAGAATTAGTATCCTCTTCACTAAAAATTATGCGAGTTCCATCTTTTAATTCATCTTCGCTGTTGTAAAGCGCAACTCCTATGGATTGTTGCTCTAACTCTGCAAAGAAAACATTTGTACCATTACCAGATAAGTCTTTAAAGCCTTCTGTAAACTGTAGTGCCGCAGCACCATTAGTTACTGTGTTTACAAACGCAGCTTGACTAGGTTGCAAAAACTTATTAGCAGAAGACAGAGAAATACCTGTTCCAAACGTAAGGCTATTTGTGTTCTCTTGCGTATCTACAGTAACAAAAGCACCTCTACTATTAATTGTTGGATCATAAACGTGATAATACCTTTGGTTTAAGTTTGTTGTATTTTGTAATACTAAAGCCATATCTACTGATGCTTGGTACGGATTAGCAATCAATGAAGATCCATTTTCAACAGTACTAATATTAGGAGAGTTAAAGTTTCCTATGTGAAGCTCACCAATAGTTTCTAATATTGTGTTAGAAGGAGTTGCGTTATTATCTGTCAAATCAATAGTTCTATCTCCTCGTACCATTAACAAGTATGCATTACCCACACTTAGAGTATTAGCATTTGTGTTTGCTAATACTTCATAATTTTGCCCAACAGTATTTAAAGTAAATATAGATGGATTATTAGTACCAGTAGCATCAAAACCATTTGTTGCTCCACCAGCACCTGTTATATGAGTACCAAAACCTTGCACTACATTACCATCTGTTTGCCAATTCTGTCTAATAGTTGTTGTTGTAGTAACTGGAGACGCTACTAACCTATATGCTCTTTTAGCAGGAAAATAGCGCTGCACTAATACATTTCCTACAATAGATCCTCCTGTAACTTCATCTAACATTCCATTAGTATGAGTCTGACTTTGCTCATCATAGGTGTTTAAAAATGAAAGTTGATTGTTCGTATTTAAAACTCCATTAAAAAGATTCATTGTTCCACTAATTGAAACAGGTGTTTGTAATGTTTTGGTTGAATTACTTGCAACAGTAAAGTTATTTAAAGCTATAGCATTTCCTGAAATAGTTTGAGCATTATCCCCATTAAGCAGTAATGTACCTGTACCTGCATTTAAAGAACCGTTATTTATTAAATTTCCTGAAAGAGAAAGTGTTGCATTTCCTAAATCTAAAGTAGATCCAGTTGAAATTGTTACATTATTAGCAATTACCTCATTAGTAAACGTTGGGTTACCTGAGACAATTTCAATATTATCAATATTTGTTGAAGGATTATCTACTAAATCAGGAGAATTTGGAGACCAGCTATTATTATTAAAAATATAATTAATTGAAGAATTTTCAACAACTTCTAATTTTAAATTATCAATAGCCGCATCACTTCTAAATCCTAATCCAGTACTACTATCTAGTTGTAGTTTTACTATATCTCCAATATAACTACTTAAGTCAATAGTTGCTGAATTCCATTGATTACCTTTATTTCCTCTTTCTAACCAAATAGTCTTCCAACCAGACCCATTATTAATACGTATTGCTAAATTACCTATATCAGTACCAAACATATGATAATTAAATCTGAAAATCGCTTCGGTTGCATTGGTTAAGTCAAAACATGGACTCTCCAATACAGCACGTTTAGTTGGATAACCAATATTAGCACCACTAGCTTCAGTATACAAGTAATCGGAGCCATGTATTGCAGAAGTAGGCCCTGTATTTGCAGTCATTGTTTCTAATGAATTACTCGTCCAATCGAAATCTGTATTATTAACATGTGAAAGTGAACTGTCATTTTGAAACCAAAGGCCTAAACCTGATTCAAAACTTTCTGTGTAAGGAAAAGTACTTATTATATTTTCACAGTTAACATTTAAAGTATTTTGATACAAATTGTAAGTGTTCTGTAATATATCTATAGGATCTATATTCTGAGAGGTTTTACTTACATTTAGATCTATAGTTAAGTGGCCATAATCAGAAAATAAATCTTCAGGCGTTGCTACTCTTAAAAATGCTGATTTTGAACTTGTACCATTTGAAGTACAACGATTATCTGCTCCAATTCTTTTAGCACCTTGCATTGCGCCCATCAACTTGTCTGCAAGGCTACCTGTAGTGTTATTAAATCCATCACGCATATCATCTAATACTTCCTGAGATATTAATGTATTACCTTGAACAGCAAAATTTGTCCCTAATCTATGTCCTTGAATATTGGGATTGTTATTTCCCGTATGCGCAGAAGATCTTGCTGAACCTTCAATTAAATCTACAATACCATACTGCCTAGATTCATAATTTCCATCATTATTACTAAGTTGTAGTAAAATTTCAGTGGGAGAATTTCCTGCCAGCATCAAAGATCTTGCTTGCGCCTGTGTATTAGGGTTGTAAGCAGCTTGAGAGTTAATAGCTCCAATACCTAATATAATATCGCTTATTACCAATGCACCTTCTTCTCCATTTAAATCATCAATATCTAAACAGGTAGCTCCAGCACTACCAATTTCACCAGTTGAAGGATCTACTGCAACTATTGAAAAAGTATGTTGAGCATTAATTTGATTATTTATAAATAAGAAAATTATAAATAATGAAGTTCTTAGTAATTTAAGGTTGTTCAAAACTGTATAGATTTATTAATTTTATTCTGGTTTTACTAATGTAATAGTTAAACTTGCTCTTGATGCATCACTTTGACTGCCATCAGGGTCAAGATTAGTACCGTCATAAAAAGTTGAATTCACTCCAAACTCTCCACCAAAACCGTAATTATTAGAAAACTGCCATTCTTTTCCTTGTACTCTAAAACGATAATCAACTCCTTGATAGAGTCGTACATTTCTAATTATCGTAACTGTCGATGGAAGCGCTTGTAATGATCCTGCTGAAGCAGAAGTTATCGTACTTTCTGCAATTCTAGTATTATCTATAACTAATCTAACAGAAGCTAGTGAAGTATCAATTGTTGATTGGTCCCCAGTACCAGGAAATCTTGAATTATATCTTGAAATTGAAATAATTTGGTAAATTCCAGTAAAAGGTACATTTATAATTTGATCTAAATTTGGTAAGGTTCTATATGAATTGGAACCTAAAAGGTCTGAAAGTTGAAAAAACTGAAGAGAAAATTGATCAGGAACTAATCGCTTCCATTGTTCACCATCCCAATAACAATAACCTGGAAACAAAGTTGTCGGATATGACCCTACAGTAGAGGTATTATATACCATTGTTCCAGGAGTTAAATTTTCAGTTAGCGGTAATTTGGAATATTGATCTATTAATGCAATTCTAGGTAATATTACTCCTTTATCATTACTTGTCACATCCAATATAGTTCCAGAAGAAGGTTTTACATTACCTATTCCTACCTGAGCATTTATTTTGACAATAAAACTTATTGAAATAATAATATATAGTAAATAATTAGAATTAAACATTTAGTAGCTATTTATAAGAGTTATTGTCATACTTCCTAAAACTGCGTCTCGTACTCCTGAACTTCCTGCATAATTATGGGTATTACCAAATTCAGAAGGGTTTAAACCATTTGTTCGGCGCCATTCTCTACCACTTACTTTAAAATTATATGAATTTCCTGCAATTAATTCTCTATTAATAATTATTATAGACTGTTGAGGTAACCTTTGAGCGGATTGTACTGACGTAGTTGTAACTAAATTTTCTGCAATTTTAATATTATTTTGTTCTAACTTAAAGGAGCCTTGAAGTCCCTGTGGGTTTGAAGAAACACCATTAAATGTGCCGGGATTTATATATGCCGTTACAATTATTCGATACGTCCCTGTAAATGGAGCAGTTATTGTTTGGTCTAAATTAGGAAGTGTTGTAAAAGAATTTGTAGTTGCTGTAATTCCATTAGTTTGATTCCATTGAACTGTATAGCTATCCACACTCATTCTTCTCCATTTATTATTAACCCAATAATAATAACCAGGATAAACAGCAGTATCACCACTTCCATTTGTTTCTGTATTATATATTAAAGTACCATCAGTTAAATTTCCTACAACAGGTAATTGATTAATTGTTGATTGCAACTCAATTCTTGGAAAGAGTACACCCTTATCAGAACTAGATATATCGAGTACAGTACCATCCACTGGATTATCTGTATTTATACCAACCTGAGAATGAGAAAGGAAAGAAAAACATATAAGCATGCTAAACACGCTTATATAATGAGTAATGTTTGGGGCCATAATCATTAATTTGATGTTTCCGAAAGTAACAATTATTTCATAATATTAAAATATTAATGCATTATTAATAACAATATTATGGTTCAACCATACATAATTGATAATATTATAACATTTTAATAAAATTAACATTCGTTTATATTTGATTAACAAAGAGTTAAGAATAAAAAAATTCAATCTAATTTATTCCCGTATTTTTGCCTCATATAAATTCTCATTCCTTCCAAGTAAAAGGCATTCTAATTTTATGACTAATTATCAAGTTTTAGATTTAACAAAAGCTTCCACTAACCTACACGGGAACAAGAATTTTAAATTAAAATTGAATCTTGAAAAAGCAAAATCAACTCAAAAAAGTACTTTAATTTCTTTCGGAGGTGCTTATTCTAATCATATTTCTGCTTTAGCTGAAATTGGCAAAGCAAATGGCTTTAAAACTGTAGGAGTAATTAGAGGTGAAGAATTAGGTAAAAACTTTCAGCTTACGTTAAGCAAAAATCCATCTCTCCAAAAAGCACATTTAAATGGTATGCATTTTAAGTTTATATCTAGAGAAACATACCGGCAAAAAAATAGTTCGCAGTTTATTAAACTACTGCAAAATGAATTTCCTAACAGTTATATCATTCCAGAAGGCGGCACTAATGATTTAGCTGTTAAAGGATGCGAAGAAATCTTAACACAAGAAACCTCAAGATTTAACTTTATATGCTGCCCAGTAGGTACTGGAGGCACAATTTCTGGGATTATAAACGCATCAAAATCACACCAAACAGTGTTAGGATTTCCAGCATTAAAAGGAGATTTTTTAAATTCTGAAATTAAAAAATATACGAATAAAACGAACTGGAGGCTCATTACAGATTATCATTTTGGAGGATATGCTAAAATAAATGAGGCTTTGGTAACGTTTATTAATGATTATAAAAAAAGTAAAAATATCTTATTAGATCCTATTTATACAGCTAAAATGATTTTTGGCTTAGAGGATCTTATACAACTTGGGTATTTTCCTCAAAATTCCCGTATTTTAGCAATCCATACTGGAGGTCTTCAAGGCATATCCGGTATGAACACTTTATTATCTAAAAAAGGACTCCCAACTATAGAAATTTAGCCTATGAATTTTAGAGTATTAGTTTTCTTCATCATATCAACATTCCTATTAGCTTCCTGCGGAAGCAAGAAAAGAGTGGTTACAACAAAAAAAGAGCAAAAGGAACGACAAGTTTATCAAGAACAACCTAAAAATAGTAAAAACGAACCTTACGAAGATACGCCTGCAGAAATTCAGGATGATGTTACTAAAACTATAAAGGAGAAAACCTACAAAGACAAGTCTTCTAAATATGTTGCAGACTTTGCAGAAATAGCAATGGAAGAAATGCGAATTTACGGCATACCAGCTAGTATTACTTTAGCGCAAGGTATTTTAGAATCTGGAGCTGGAGAAGGTGAACTTACCAGAAAAGCCAACAATCATTTTGGCATTAAATGCCACGGTTGGAAAGGTGGTAAAGTTTACCATGATGATGATAAAGCCCAAGAATGCTTCAGAAAATATTACGATGCAAAATATTCTTTTAGAGATCACTCATTATTCTTAACTGAACGCAAGCGCTATATGGGTTTGTTTAAATTATCGAAAGATGATTACAAAGGTTGGGCTAAAGGTTTAAAAGAAGCAGGATATGCAACAGACCCAAGGTATCCTAATAAACTTATAAGCCTAGTAGAACGCTATAAACTTTATGAATATGATGCTCAAGTCTTAGGTAAAACCGGAAAAGATGTTAAAAAAGTTACTGAAAATAATAATAGATATACTGTAGAAAAAGGAGACACCTTATACAGAATTGCTAAAAAACATAATATTACTGTAGAGCAACTTAAGGATTTTAATGGCCTTACAAGTAACGATATTTCTATTGGCCAAGTGCTTTACTTAAAACCTCTCCCAAAAGATTTTTAAGATATGATTTATAAAAGAAGTAGTGCCCTTTTTGCTGAAGCCCAAAAGGTAATTCCTGGTGGTGTAAACTCACCAGTAAGAGCATTTAATGCAGTTGGTGGCACACCTATTTTTATTGAAAAAACAAAAGGCGCCTACCTATACGATGCAGATGGCAACACCTTTATAGACTACATAGCGTCTTGGGGACCAATGATTTTAGGACACGCTCACCAACCTGTAATTGATGCAGTAGTAGAAAAAGCAAAATTAGGAACCTCGTTTGGTACACCAACTGAAATTGAAACCAAAATTGCAGAGCTTGCCGTATCTATGGTTCCAAATATAGATATGATTCGCTTTGTAAATAGTGGAACAGAAGCCTGTATGAGCGCAGTACGTTTAGCACGAGGCTTTACAGGAAAAGAAAAAATCATAAAATTTGCGGGATGCTATCATGGCCATAGTGACTCTTTTTTAATACAAGCTGGTAGTGGCGCAGTAACATTTGGAAGCCCGAATTCTCCTGGTGTAACCCAAGGCACAGCCAAAGATACATTGCTAGCAAATTACAATGATATTGAAGGTGTACAAACACTTATTGAAGCTAATATAGGCGAGATAGCTTGTATAATCTTAGAACCTGTTGCAGGAAATATGGGGTGCATTTTACCACAAGATAATTTCTTGCAAAAACTGAGAACGCTTTGTGACGAGCATAATATCTTATTAGTTTTTGATGAAGTTATGACCGGATTTAGACTTGCAAAAGGTGGCGTACAAGAACTTTACAATGTAAAAGCAGATATTGTAACCTTTGGAAAAGTAATTGGTGGCGGTTTACCTGTTGGTGCATTTGCAGCACGCAAAGAGATAATGAACCACTTAGCTCCACTTGGTCCAGTTTATCAAGCTGGAACACTAAGCGGAAATCCATTAGCAATGGCAGCAGGCTTGGCAATGCTTACAGAAATAAACACTAATACAGATTTATTTAAAAGCTTAGCAGATAAAACAGAATATTTACATAACGGAATTACTGAAGCGCTAGAAAAAAACAATATTACTCATACTATAAATAGACAAGGCTCTATGATTTCTGTGCATTTTACAGATGTAAATGTCACTGATTTTGAAACAGCTGTAAAAGGTAATAATGACACGTTTAAACGCTTTTTCCATCATATGCTGAATAACGGTGTTTATATTGCACCAAGCGCTTTTGAAAGTTGGTTCTTAAATGATGCATTGAGTTATGAAGACTTGGATAAAACAATTGAAGCTATAGCAAGTTTTAAAGGTTAAAAACATCTATTTTTATTCTAAAGTTAATTCAGAATCTATTATAATAACTATCAAAAAAAGACCTTGAAAACAATTCAAGGTCTTTTTTCTGTTTAAATGTGATTTAAGAGATTGCAGATTTAAATATTCATTTTCAACAACTCATCTAAATAATCCCGAGTATTAGATAATCGCGGAATTTTATGTTGTCCTCCAAGTTTGTCGTTTTTCTTTAACCATTCATAAAACAACTTGTCTTTAGCTTTGTGAACAGTGAGCATATTTAAGGTCATATTATTATAACGTTTAGCTTCATAATCACTATTAATATTTTGCAAACTATCATCTAAACATTTTTGAAATTGCTCTAAACTTTCAGGTGCTTTCTTAAATTCTATAATCCACTCGTGTGCGCCTTTTTCGGTACCTTCCATAAAAATTGGTCCTGCAGTATAATCTACAATCTCACAATTTGTTTGCTGTGAAGCCTTTCTTAATGCTTCTTCGGCATTTTCAATAATAAGCTCTTCTCCAAACACATTTATGTGATGCTTTGTACGTCCTGAAACTCGTATTCTATAAGGACTTAAACTTGTAAATCTAATTGTATCTCCAATTTTATATCGCCACAATCCTCCATTAGTAGTAACTATAATGGCGTAATTTTTATTTAACTCTACTTCAGATAAAGGAATAACACTTTCCTCTTCGCTACCGTAGCTATCCATTGGTATAAATTCATAAAAAATACCATAGTCAAGCATCAACAATAAATCACGACTATCATTTTTATCTTGAATTGCAAAAAAGCCTTCAGAAGCATTATATATTTCATAATACTTCACTTTTTCAGAAGACATAATTGCCTTGTATTGATCGCGATAAGGTTCAAAACTTACACCGCCATGAAAATAAACCTCTAAATTTGGCCAAACCTCATGTATACAAGACTTGCCAGTTGTTTCGAGTACATTATTAAGCAATACTAGCATCCAACTTGGTACTCCAGCTAGACTTGTTACATTTTGTGTAATGGTTTCATCTACAATGGCCTGCATCTTAGTTTCCCAATCGCTCATTAAGGAAATTTCATTACTTGGTGTACTACTATATGTGGCCCAAAAAGGCATGTTATCTATTAAAATAGCCGATAAATCACCATAAACAGTTCCATTCTCTTTATATAAATCTTTGCTTCCGCCTAGGCGTAAACTTTTTCCTGTAAACAAATTGGCTTCAGGATTATTATTAAGATACATGCACAACAAGTCTTTACTACCTGCATAGTGGCAATCTTCGAGAGAGTCTTCACTTACAGGAATAAATTTACTTTTGGCATTTGTAGTACCGCTGGATTTGGCAAACCACTTTATAGGTGTTGGCCAGAAAATGTTGTTTTCACCGCTTCGGCTTCGCTCTATGCGCTCAGTATATTGTTCGTAAGATTGAATAGGAACACGCTCCGAAAAGGTTTTATAATTTGTAATCGTATCAAAACCATAGGTTTTACCCATTTCTGTATCTTTTGCTTTATACAGTAACTGGTGTAAAAGTTCATGTTGCACCTCATTAGGATATTTTATAAATAATTCCATTTGGTGAATCCTCTTTTTTAAAAACCAGGAAGCAACAGAATTGACTATGGGAAATGGCATACGTTGACTATCTTTATGCCACTAAAATTAATAAAAATAAGTTATGCAATACCAAGGCGTCTTAACAAAGATGCAAACAGAATTAGCAAGTCCGGTACAATACTATCTCGTTTTTGAATCTTCCTTCATACATATGAACCAACTTATTGATAAAACCTTATCTATAGAGTTTGTTCGTTACCAATGTTTAGCTTGTGGAAAAGACAAAAAGATTTACCGCCAAGGCTACTGTTACGATGATTTTTTTAACCAACCTCAAGCTGGAGATTGGATAATGAAACCAGAATTGAGTACTGCACATCTAGATATTGAAGATAGAGACCTAGAGTATGAAAAGAAGGTACAACTAAAACCGCATATTGTTTATTTAGCAAATTCTAGCAATGTAAAAGTTGGCGTAACTAGAAAAACACAAGTTCCTACACGTTGGATAGACCAAGGCGCTCACGAAGCTATTGAAATTGTAGAAGTACCAAACAGATATCTTGCAGGTATTACAGAAGTTGCCTTAAAAGAACATGTGGCAGACAAAACCAATTGGCGCTCAATGTTAAAAAATGATATTAAAGATGAAAATTTAGTAGCGGTAAGAGACCAGCTTAAACAATATATTCCAGATGAGGCTCTGCCCTATTTTATTGAAAGCAACAGTGAAACCAATATCGATTTTCCTGTAGTGCAATATCCTGAAAAAGTAAAGAGCTTAAATTTAGATAAGACCCCAATTTTTAAAGGCACGTTAAAGGGCATAAAAGGACAATATCTTATCTTTGAAGACAACACCGTTTTTAATGTTAGAAATTGGGAAGGTTATGTTGTTGATTTAAATATTAGTTAATAAGAAAAACTTAATATGAATCGAAAGTACATATACCCCATTTTAACCATATTAGCAGTTTCTATAATTTACATTGTAAATAGTTATTTAGATGAAAAAGAGCGAGAGCCTTTAATTGAAGAAGCTAAAGAACTTAAAAAAACTACAAACAGTAACTTCTTACCAACCTCAACAACAGGTGCTATTGTACATCATAAGTATTACTCCTTATCTTATTCTGAAGACAATGAGCAAGCCGAATGGGTTGCCTATGAGTTGAAAAAAAATCACATCTCTAGAAATGATTTTAAAAGACCTTATTTTGAAATAGACAATAGCGTTCCAACAGTGTCGGCCGATTGGAGAAACTACAAGAATTCTGGTTATGATAGAGGTCATTTTTGCCCAGCAGGAGATCGAAAGTTTTCTAAAGAAGCGTTTACTGAAACTTTTTTAACCAGTAATATTTCACCACAAGATCACGATTTTAATGCTGGTATTTGGAATAGGCTAGAACAAAAAGTGCGGTATTGGGCTACAAAATACGATGGTGTTTATGTTGTTACCGGTGGCATATTAAATGACACAGAAATAACCATAGGAGACGAACATGTTACCGTTCCTAAATACTTTTATAAATTAGTTTTAGACTACAATAATGGTAAGCCAAAACTTGTAGCATTTTTATTTCCTCATAGAGAATCCAATAAACCTCTCTATGATTTTGTTACGACTACAGACAAAATTGAAGAATTAACTGGCATTGATTTCTTCCCTCATTTAGAAGATGACCTTGAAGATAAATTAGAGGCTTCTAACAATTATAAAGGTTGGAGTTTTAGATAAAGAAAATCCGTGTCAAGCACAAAATAACAAGAGCGTTGAAAATCCTGCGTTAGGGATTGAACGGTTTGTTTGAACTCTTTTTGCTTTTCGCAAAAAAGTGAGAAGTGAAAGCCCGACCGAATATAATGAGGGAACGCCCAAATAAAAAAACCTGCCAACATTAAGTTGACAGGTTTTAAATTTATAGTGAAGACATTCCTGCATTAACAGGTATTTGTCTTACATCATTCCTGGCATTCCGCCACCCATTGGAGGCATTCCGCCACCAGCGTTATCTTCTTTAATATCGATTAAAGCACATTCTGTAGTTAAGATCATTCCGGCAACAGATGCAGCATTTTCTAATGCTATACGTGTTACTTTTTTAGGATCTATAATTCCAGCTTTAAGCATATCTACGTATTGCTCTGTTTTAGCATCATATCCAAAGTCTTTCTTACCTTCAAGAACTTTGTTAATAACAACAGAACCTTCGCCACCTGCATTTTGTACAATTGTACGTAATGGTGCCTCGATAGCTTTAGATACAATCTGTATACCGGTAGTTTCATCTAAAGTTTCAGAAGTTAATTTCTCTAAAACTTTTTTAGCGCGCACTAATGCAACACCACCACCAGCAACAATACCTTCTTCTACAGCTGCACGAGTTGCATGAAGTGCATCATCTACACGATCTTTTTTCTCTTTCATCTCAACTTCACTTGCAGCACCTACATAAAGTACAGCAACACCACCAGAAAGTTTAGCTAAACGCTCTTGTAATTTTTCTTTATCGTAATCTGAAGTTGTAGTTTCAATTTGAGATTTAATCTGATTAACACGATTCTTAATCATGTCTTTATCTCCAGAACCATTTACAACTGTTGTGTTATCCTTATCTATAGTTACAGTTTCTGCTGTACCTAATTGCTCAATAGTTGCATTTTCAAGAGTAAAGCCTCTTTCTTCAGAAATTACCTGACCACCAGTTAGGATTGCTATATCTTCAAGCATTGCTTTACGACGGTCTCCAAATCCTGGTGCTTTTACAGCTGCAATTTTTAAAGAACCGCGTAATTTATTTACTACAAGAGTTGCCAATGCTTCACCATCTACATCTTCTGCAATAATTAACAACGGCTTACCTGTTTGAGCAACTGGCTCTAAAACTGGTAATAAATCTTTCATAGAAGACACCTTCTTATCTACTAAAAGAATGTAAGGGTTCTCTAGGTCTGTTGTCATCTTTTCGCTGTCTGTAACAAAGTATGGCGATAAGAAACCACGGTCAAACTGCATACCTTCAACAACATCTACATACGTATCTGTTCCTTTAGCTTCTTCAACAGTGATAACACCTTCTTTTCCTACTTTACCAAATGCCTGTGCAATAAGCTCACCAATTTGGTCATCATTGTTTGCAGAAATAGATGCTACTTGCTTAATCTTTTCTGAAGAGTTACCTACTTCTTTAGATTGCTTTGCAAGGTCTTTTGTTAATGCCTCTACAGCTTTATCTATACCGCGTTTTAGGTCCATTGGGTTAGCACCTGCAGCAACATTCTTTAAACCTTCTGCTACAATTGCTTGAGCCAAAACTGTAGCAGTAGTTGTACCGTCTCCAGCTAAATCATTAGTTTTTGAAGCTACTTCTTTAACCATTTGCGCTCCCATATTTTCAAGAGCGTCTTCTAATTCTATTTCCTTAGCAACACTAACACCATCTTTTGTAACCTGTGGTGCTCCAAATGATTTGCTAATAATTACGTTACGACCTTTTGGTCCTAGAGTTACTTTTACTGCGTTAGCTAAAGCATCGACACCACGCTTAATGCCGTCTCTTGCTGCTAAATCAAATTTTATATCTTTTGCCATTTTATAAATTCTTTATGCATAAGCCTTAGTTGGTAAACTAATGCTTTATACTGTTTTTACTTTAATTAAATTGAAAATATGTAACATCCTAATATGGACTACACTATTTTATATTTAGATTACTGCAAGAATATCATCTTCACGCATCATTAGGTAATCGTTACCTTCTAATTTAAGCTCTGTTCCAGAGTACTTACCGTAAAGAACAATATCTCCGACCTTAACGGTCATGTCGTGGTCTTTTTTTCCGCCACCTACAGCGACAACTTTACCTTTTTGTGGTTTTTCCTTTGCTGTTTCTGGGATATATATTCCAGAAGCAGTTTGAGTTTCAGCGGCTTGAGGCTCTACTAAAACACGATCTGATAATGGTTTAATGTTAAGTGCCATTGTCTTTATTTTTAGTTATTAGTTAAATTAATTTTATAACTTAATACTATTCCAAAAGTATGCCACCACTACGCTTATGACATATAACAAACAAAAAATGCCAGCTTGTCATAAGCTGGCATTTTGTATTGTAAATATGTCTTTAAAACTACTGTACGCTATCTGTAGCTTGTGTTGTAGTTTCAGCATCGTTTGTTGCAGGTGTAGATTGCGGAAGTGTTGTTGCAGGTACTGCATCTTCATCTAAAATACGAGACTCTGTATTTACAGCGCCACCAAATAAATTAATGTTAGACAAAAGGATTAATGCTAACATTACAGTTGCAAGTGTCCACGTACTTTTATCTAAAAAGTCGGTTGTTTTTTTAACACCACCTAATTGTTGTGTACCACCACCACCGAAAGATGAAGATAAACCGCCACCTTTTGGGTTTTGTACCATTATTACGACGATTAGCAAAAATGCTACGATAACTATTAGGACTAAGAATATTGTAAACGTGCTCATTATTATTGTTTTTCTATCAGGGTTTCTATTTCCCGAATTTGGTCTGCAAAGAAACTACTTTTTTCGGGATTTTTCAAAATTAATATTTTATATGCTTGAATTGCTTTCTTATAATTTTTCTGCTCTAAGTAAACTCTTGCCAAAGTAGCCGTCATTAGGCTTTCTTGAGGCACTTCGTTGTCTTTTAAAAAGTTAGCATTAAGTGGTGTTTTCTTAGGAACTATCTTAGGATTTGAAGCAATAAAATTATCTATTAATTCAAATTTCTTCGCTTTTTCGTCACTTTCTGTCCTATTTCCTATTTTAGAGTCTGAAACTGGGTTTTCTAATGTTTCAGAAGATCTGTCTATAGGCTTTACAGCTGTTAGTTGTAACCACTCAGAAAAGCTATGAGACTCAGACTTATCAAACTCTAATGGTTTTCCTATTTGAAGCTTTTCCTTTATCTCATCTTCTGAAGCTTTATTTACTTTTACTGCTTCATCTGCACTTAAATTTTCTTCTTTAGGTGCTGTTTTTAAAGGTTTTGCTGGCAATTCAAACAAATCTTCGTCAAATACTTGATGTGCCTCTTTAAGTTTCATCTTTATTGCATCATCAATAGCTACACTTTTTTGAGTGATAACTTCTTCGGGCTCAAAGACTGTAATATTTCTTAAATAGTCATCTCGAGATTGCAGGGTGTTTGCTATTTCATTTTGTGAAAATTCTTCTGAAGTAATGTATTCAAACAAAACACTTCTATCTACTGTATGTGCTGCAGTAGTCTTTAACTCTTTATTATAAGAAAAGCTTTCTGAATCTTTTAAGCCTTTTAACTGCATAGCCCTTGCAGATTGCATATACGGAAACTCTTCCACGATTGCCTCTAAGGCTCTAGTTTGAGATGCAGTTAGTTTTGAGGGCTGCTGTAAAAGTGCTATAAATTCTGTTGTATTCAAATTACCAGTTTGCTAATGTTGCATTAAAAATGTCTTGTGTAAGACGTTCATAGATTTCATCTAAAGCTGTAGCTAAAGTGCTTCCGATTAATTGTTGCCCACCAGGATAATCGTAGTAAAACGAAAAGCGTCTTTCCAGATCATTTTCTGGTTCGAGAGTATTTATAAACCTAATGTTTACAGATATTGTCAACCTGTTTTGTGCAGCTGTATTTTCTGCAACTGCTGTTATTGGCGCAATATAATACTCTGTAATTTCACCTTCATAAATTAAATCTGCACCTTCTGTAGACAGGCCTAAATTTGTTTGATTTTGAATAAGGTCTTGTAGCTCTAATCTAAACGTACGTTCTATTCCTGGCTCAACTATAGATGCGTTGTTGTTTATATAGTTAACCTGAAACGTCTTAGCCTCGCCAACATCTGCTCCTGAGAAGGAATAAATTCCGCAAGATGTTATACTAAAAGCAAGGCATATAATAACAATAAGTTTTAATTTCATAACTGTGTGATTTACCATCTTTTAATGGTTTTAGTTTAGGTCGTATTGCTTAATTTTTCTATATAAAGTGCGCTCGCTTATTCCTAGTTCTTGTGCAGCGGCTTTTCGTTTTCCGCCGTGACGTTCTAAAGATTTTTTTATAAGTTCAAGTTCCTTGTCCTGTAAGGATAATGTTTCCTCTTCTTCTATTTCTTCAGCAAAATGATATTTGTCTTCTTTGCGTTCTGCTGGATGATTGTTTTCTGGGATTTGAAGGACTTCAAACTTGTCTTCTAGTTCTTCCTCAAAATCTGCCACCTCATCATCTTCACCATAAATTTTTTGAATTAAGCTTTCATTATCTTCTTTAACCTGACTTGAATCTCCATTTTTCATTAACTCCATAGTGAGTTTTTTCAAGTCATTTAAATCACTTTTCATATCGAAAAGAACCTTGTATAAAATTTCGCGTTCATTACTAAAGTCGCTATCCTTTTTTGTTTTAGAAACCACAGCAGGTAAGTTTTTGCCCATATCTGGCAAATATTCTCTTAGTGAGCGAGCATCTACCTCTCTAGATTGCTCTAATACAGAAAGTTGTTCTGCAACATTTCTTAACTGTCTTATATTACCAGACCATCTGTAGTTTTGCAGTAATGCAGTTGCCTCATCTGTTAAACGCACGGTTGGCATTTTATATTTTAAGGCAAAGTCTGAAGCAAATTTTCTAAATAGCAAATGAATATCTTCTTCACGCTCTCTTAAAGGTGGCAACTCAATCTCGATTGTGCTTAACCTGTAATATAAATCTTCTCTAAATTTTTCTTTATTAATAGCTTCAAACATATTTACGTTTGTAGCTGCTACAATACGAACATTTGTTTTTTGAACTTTTGAAGATCCTACTTTTATAAACTCTCCATTTTCTAAAACACGTAATAAACGTACTTGAGTTGGTAATGGTAACTCACCTACCTCATCTAAGAATATTGTACCACCATCTGCAACTTCAAAATAACCATTTCTAGTTTGTGTAGCTCCAGTAAAAGCACCTTTTTCATGACCAAAAAGTTCACTATCTATAGTTCCTTCTGGAATTGCACCACAGTTTACAGCTATATATTTGGCGTGTTTTCTATGCGAAAGGGAATGTATTATACGCGGTATACTTTCTTTACCTACACCACTTTCTCCTATAACCAATACAGAAATATCTGTAGGAGATACTTTTATTGCTTTCTCAATAGCTCGGTTAAGCTTGGTATCATTACCTATTATTCCGAAACGTTGTTTTGTAACTTGAACTGACTCCATAATGCTGGTACCTGAAACTACAGGTTTAATTTAAAATTCTACTTAATTAGTACCACTATAGCCTATAGCGTTACCAATTAACGTGGCACTTGTACAATCGTGAATTTTTACGTTTACTAAATCTCCTACTTTATAATGCTCTTTTGGAAATACTGCCACTGCATTTTGTGATGTACGACCACTCCATTCTTTATCAGATTTTTTTGATTCTCTTTCAACAAGAACCTCTACAGTTTTACCAATATTCTTTTCAGTTTGAAGTTGACTTAGTTGTCTCTGTAATGCAACAACCTCAGAAAGCCTTCTTTTCTTTACCTCTTCTGGCACATCATCTTCCATTTTACGACCAGCCATTGTACCAGGTCGTTCTGAATATTTGTACATATACCCGAAGTTATATTGTACTTTTTCCATTAACGATAATGTGTCTTTATGATCTTGCTCGGTTTCTGTAGGAAATCCTATAATCATATCTTGAGAGATACTACAATCTGGCATATAAGCCCTAATAGTATCAATTAAACTAAAATACTCTTCTCGCGTATGCAACCTATTCATTTCTTTAAGAATGCGATCGCTTCCGCTTTGCACAGGTAAGTGTATGTGTTTACAAATGTTGTTGTAGACTGCCATTGTTTTAATCACATCTTCTGTCATATCCTGCGGATTAGATGTGGAAAAACGAATTCTCATATTAGGAAATGTTTCTGCAACCATTTTTAATAATTGCGGAAATCCTGTAGCGGTAGCCTGTTGCATAGGAGTTGCCTTGCTAAAGTCTTTTTTCATACCACCACCATACCAAAGGTAGCTATCTACATTTTGACCTAATAAGGTAATTTCTTTATAACCGTTTTCTGATAAGTTTCTTACTTCGTCTAATATACTCTGTGGATCTCGACTGCGTTCTCTTCCTCTAGTAAAAGGCACAACACAGAACGTGCACATATTATCACAACCTCTTGTTATGGATACAAACGCAGATACACCATTGGTTTGCAATCTCACTGGAGAGACATCTCCATACGTTTCGTCTTTAGATAAAATTACATTTACAGCATCTCTACCTTCTTCTACCTCTTTTATAAGGTTTGGTAAATCTTTATAAGCGTCTGGTCCTACAACTAGATCAACAATTTTTTCTTCTTCTAAAAACTTACTTTTTAAACGCTCTGCCATACAGCCCAAAACACCAACTTTCATATTAGGATTATGATCGCGTTTTACAGCATTATATTTCTCTAACCGCTTTCTTACAGTCTGTTCTGCTTTATCTCTAATTGAACAGGTATTTACCAAAACCAAATCTGCATCTTCTAAATTTGGAGTAGTATTAAAACCTTCTTTAGCCATAATAGAAGCTACAATTTCACTGTCACTAAAATTCATAGCACAGCCATAACTTTCAATAAAAAGCTTACGCTTATTAGTAGCGTCCTGCTCTAAGACAAGGCTATTACCTTGTAATTTTTCATCTAAAATCTTTTCCATAACATCTTGCCTTCCGAAGAAATTGAATGCAAAGATAGGGCTTCATTATCGAGTGACAAAGTGTCAGCTATTATTTATAATTTTCTACGCAACGTTTTATAAAATTTTGCATCTTTAATGTATACTAAACAACTCACTATGAAAGCCTTTTACCGCATTAGCCTTTTTGTTATTTCACTGCTAATAGTTAGCTGTGACCAAGATGATAATGGTGATTTTATTGATTATCAAGTTGCTATTCCTGTAACACAATCTTTAGCAGATTTTAGAGCATCTGTAAGTATTGAAGATCCTCAACCAATACAGCAATCAGGAAAAATTTACACCTATGGAGATTATATATTTGTAAATGATTTTTTTCAAGGCATACATATTATAGACAACTCTAACCCTGAAAACCCAGTAAAACTTAGCTATCTAAAAATTCCTGCAAATCAAGATATTGCTGTAAAAGATGATATTTTATATGCAGACAGCGGAATAGATTTAGTGGCATTCAACATTTCGAACATCACTAATATTACAACTGTAGCCAGATTAGAAAATGTGTTTCCAACCTATAATGAGCTAACTCCAGAAGGTGCAGACTTTATAGATTATTCTACTTTTAATGCAGATGAAGACGTAATTGTTGGCTTTACCATAGAAACTAGAAGAGAAGTATTTTATGATACAGCCGTAGTTGAAGCGTCAAATGATGCTGGTTCTGGGAATACTGGACAAAGCGGATCTTTAGCTAGATTTAATATTACAGGAGATTTTCTGTATGCCGTAGACAATTTTAGCTTAAATGTTTTTGACATCACAAATCTTGACAACCCACAAGATTTAGGCGAAGAACACGTAGGCTGGCAAATTGAAACTATTTTTAGTTATGAAGATTATCTTTACATAGGTAGTACTGCAGGTATGTTTATTTATTCTTTAGACACACCATCTAGCCCTACATACCAATCAGAAATATCTCATATTGTAGGTTGCGATCCTGTAGTTGTACAAGGTAACTTTGCTTATGTTACAATTCGTGGTGGTAATCTTTGCGGACAAGATCTAAGTATTCTAGAAGTTATAAACGTTGAAGATAAACAAAACCCTTTTATATTAGAACAATACAGCTTAGACCAACCTTATGGATTAGGTGTAAAAGATGATTTGGTTTTTGTTTGTGACCAAGGTGTAGGCTTACGTGTTTTTAACGCTAGCCAGACACCAGTTTTAGAACAAATTCAGCTTTTCGAAAATGCTACTGCATTAGATGTTATTCCACAAGATGATAAGTTGATTATGGTAAGCGAAACTGCAATTTTTCAATATTTATATACAGAAGACGGTCTAACATTGCTAAGTGAGTTTAACTTACTATAAATTAAGTTCATAAACATTTTAAATCTTTTTAATTCTGCTACCTTTGAGAAGCTAACTAAAACCAATTGTTATGTTTCAAGAATTACAAAGACGAATAGATACAGCCAAAGAATTAGATTTTGGCAGCATCTTTCAACGCAGTTTAGATTTATTTAAGGAAACTTGGGTACAAGGGCTTATTCTAACGCTAATAAGTATTGCTATCACGTTACCTTTAATAATGTTAATATACATTCCTATGATTGTATATGGCATAGCAGACCCAAGTGCTTTTGAACAAGGTGACCTTGCAGCTTTACCCATTTTTATAATGGCGATCACACTAATTGTGGTTATTGTAATAATCTCTGCTTTAAGTTTTGCGTTACAAGCTGCTTTTTTTAAAATGATTAAAAAAATAGACCACAAGGAAACTAATGAAGATGTAAATTTCTTCATGTACTTTAAACAACCATATTTAAAGAAATCTTTAATCCTTAGTTTAGCATTAATAGGTATAGCATTGGTATCTGCATTATTATGCTATTTACCTTTAATCTATGCTATTGTACCTCTTCAATTTTTTGTTTTATTTTTTGCATTTCATCCAGAATTAAGCATATCAGAAGTCATTAAGCTAAGTTTTAAGTTAGGTAACAAAAAATGGCTTATTACCTTTGGGTTAATTCTTGTTGCAGGAATTTTGGCCCAATTTGTGGGTATGTTACTATGTTTTGTAGGCGTCTTTTTCACTGCATCTTTTGGCTACTTACCACTTTACCATATATATAAAGACGTTATAGGCTTTGATAATCAACCAGAAATTTTCGAAACAAACAGCATCTAAAACATTATAAATAAGACTATAAATTAACCGTTGGAAAGATATTTTTCACGGTTAATTTTTTTTTACCCTACTTTTGCACTCTCTTATATAGGAAATATGGCAAAGAATTTAGTGATTGTGGAGTCTCCGGCAAAAGCCAAGACAATTGAAAAATATTTAGGTAAAGATTATAAAGTTGAGTCTAGTTACGGACACATTGCAGATCTTCCCTCAAAAGAATTAGGTGTAGATGTAGAAGGTGATTTTTCTCCAAAATATGTAGTATCTAAAGACAAGAAAGATGTAGTTAGAAAACTAAAAAAACTTGCTAAAGATGCTGAAACTGTATGGCTAGCAAGTGATGAGGATCGCGAAGGAGAAGCTATTGCGTGGCACCTTTTTGAAGAATTAGACCTTAAAAGTGAAAGCACTAAGCGTATTGTATTTTCTGAAATTACTAAAACTGCAATCGAGCGTGCAATAAAAAACCCTAGAGGAATTAACTATAATTTAGTTAATGCACAGCAGGCAAGACGCATTTTAGATAGACTTGTAGGTTATGAGATTTCTCCAATTTTATGGAGAAAAGTAAAAGGAGGCCTTTCTGCAGGTAGAGTACAGTCTGTGTCTGTTCGATTAATTGTTGAGAGAGAACGTGAAATATTAGATTTTTCTCCTGTTGGCTCTTACAGAGTAGATGCAGAATTTAAAACAGAAGACGGCGCTTCTTTTAAAGCAAAGCTTCCAAAGAATTTTGACACTAAAGAAGATGCAGAAGCATTTTTAAAAGACAATTTAAATGCAGATTTTAAAGTAGGAGATCTTACTAAAAAACCTGCTAAGAAATCACCTGCACCACCATTTACAACATCTACCTTACAACAAGAAGCATCACGTAAACTATACTATTCTGTAAGTAAAACCATGACAATGGCACAACGCTTATATGAAGCTGGTATGATTACATATATGAGAACAGATAGTGTAAACCTTAGTGACCAAGCAAAGAAAGGTGCAGAGAAAGAAATAAAGAAAGCTTACGGAGACAACTTTCATAAATCTAGAAATTATAAAGGCAAAAGCAAAGGTGCACAAGAAGCACACGAAGCTATTAGACCAACAGATTTTTCTAAGCACACTATTTCTGGAGACAGTGATCAAGTAAGACTTTACGAACTTATCTGGAAACGCGCAATTGCATCACAAATGAGCGATGCGCAGTTAGAACGTACAAACGTAAAGGTAGAAGCAAACACTCACGACAAGCAGTTTACTGCTAACGGTGAAATGATAAAATTTGAAGGTTTCTTAAAAGTATATCTAGAAGGTTCTGATGATGAAGACCAAGAGCAAAGTGGTTTATTGCCAAACATGAAAGTTAACGATGCTCTAGTAAATTCATACATTACAGCAACAGAGCGCTTTACAAGACCTCCAGCAAGATACACAGAAGCTGCTTTGGTTAAAAAGTTAGAAGAACTTGGTATAGGTAGACCATCTACTTATGCACCAACAATTACCACAATACAAAACAGGAAGTATATAGAAAAAGGAACTGTAGATGGCGTAGAAAGAGATTATGCCAAACTACAACTTAAAAATAATAAGGTTTCAGAAAAAACTATGACTGAAACTGTAGGAAGCGACAAAGGAAAACTTGTACCTACAGATGTAGGTATGGTTGTAAATGATTTCCTTGTACAACACTTCTCCTCTATTCTTGATTACAACTTCACTGCAAAAGTTGAAGAAGACTTTGATGATATTGCAGATGGTAATGAAAAATGGAAAGATATGATGAAAGCCTTTTACAAAGACTTTCATCCTAAAGTAAAAGATGTTGCAGAAAATGCAGAACGAGAGGTAGGAGAACGCATACTTGGGAAAGACCCTAAAACAGGAAAGCCTGTAAGTGTACGCTTAGGTAAGTTTGGACCAATGGTTCAAATTGGTTCTGTAGAAGATGAAGAAAAACCATTATTTGCAAGTATAGGACCAAACCAATCCTTACAAAGTATCACGTATGAAGAAGCTATGGATTTATTTCAGCTTCCAAAAGAAATTGGCGAATATAACGGCGAAAAAGTTGAAGTAAACAATGGGCGCTTTGGTCCTTATGTTAGATACGGAAAGACATTTGTTTCTTTAGACAAAGGAGAAGACCCACTAGATGTCTCTATGGATCGTGCTTTAGAACTCATTAAAGCAAAAGAAAAAGCAGACGCGCCAATTTATCATTATGAAGATTTGCCAGTTCAAAAAGGTGTTGGTCGTTTTGGCCCGTACATTAAGTGGAATGGTATGTTTATTAATGTAAATAAGAAATATGACTTTGACAATCTAACTAATGATGACATAGTAGAGCTTATTGAAATTAAAAAACAGAAAGAAATAGATAAAGTTGTTCACAACTGGGAAGATGAAGGCATACGCGTTGAAAAAGCGCGTTGGGGAAGACATAATATTATACAAGGAAAAGTAAAGGTTGAAATTCCTAAAACTGTCGATGCTCAAAAGCTTACCTTAGAGAAGGCCCAAGAATATATTGAGAAAAAGAAGCCTAAGAAAAAAGCAACTAAAAAGAAAACTACAGCTAAGAAGAAAACAGCTACAAAAAAGAAGACAACAACTAAGAAAAAGTAGTTAATAAATGACAAAGTTCCATTTTATGAAATCTCTAGATTTCTGTTAAAACTTTGTACATTTAGAGTTTTCTAAAAATCGAATATTTTATGAGTCTTGAGGTTCTAAAACCTGTAAGTAAAAATGTACTTGCTCACAAAACGTTGTTGCATGAACATACAATTGGTAACGCTATAAAAATCCATAGTCAACAAGAAGGACTACCTTCTCTTGCAAACGTAAACATTGCAATTTTTGGAGTTTTAGATAGCAGAAAAACTCAAGACTATTTAGGACAAGAATTTGATTTTGATGAAATTAGAACATCCTTCTATGAGCTATTTCCTGGAAATTGGCATCTAAATATTGCAGATTTAGGAGATTTAGAAAAAGGGCACTCTGTAGAAGATACTTATGCAGCAGTAACAGCCATCACAAAAACACTTTTAAAGCAAAACATTATCCCAATAATTTTGGGTGGAGGCCAAGATTTGGTATATGCTCAATACCGCGCATATGACAATGAGGAGTATATGGTTAACCTAGTTAATGTAGACGCTCACTTTGATTTAGGAAACGCAGACGAGTCTATGGACAATCGCTCTTTCATGAGTAAGATAGTTATAGACAAGCCTTACAACCTCTTTAATTACTCCAACATAGGTTACCAAACCTATTATAATGCTCAAGAAGAAATAGATTTAATAGAACGCCTTTATTTTGACGCAATACGTCTTGGCGAAGCAACTCACGATATAAAAACAGTTGAACCTGTTATGAGAGATGCCAATATTGTTTCTGTTGATATTTCTTCATTAAATGCTTCGAGTTTAGGAAGCCATTCACACAAATACCCAAATGGATTTGATGGAAGGGAAATTTGCAGTATTACAAGATATGCTGGCTTAAGCGATAAAGTTAGCTCGTTTAGTATTTGTGAGTTACAGGGCAAGACACAAAATGAAACTTCAGCAATGCTGGTAGCACAAATGCTATGGTATTTTATTGAAGGTGTAACATTTAGAAGAAATGAACATACTATTTCAGCGAAAAAAGAGTTTATAAAATATCAAGTTCCTATTGACGAGGAGATCTTGGTTTTTTATAAAAGTCCGTTGTCTGAAAGATGGTGGATTGAAATTCCATTTTTTTCAGACATTGATACTAAATTGAATAGAAGCACGTTATTACCTTGCAATCAGCAAGATTATTTAGAGGCGTGCAACCAAAATATTCCACAAAGATGGTGGAAAGCTCGTCAAAAGAATGAATTGTAGATTAAACGTATAATAAACTAAATATCAGATTAAGGTTTTTTTAACTTATTTAATTGGTTTTTTGAAATTAATTAGATAGGTTTACGGCCTTGATTTAACAACAACTTAACCTAAACGTAGTTATGAAGAAAGTTTTAATGCTTTTTGCTTGTGTCGCATTCCTTGCAAGTTGCGGAAACGGAGATCGTGGACAGCTTGTAGGCGCCAAAGGAAAACGATGGCATCCTGAAAAGCCTTATGGAATGACAACTGTATCTGGAGGATCATTTATCATGGGTAAATCTGATGATGATATTGCAGCACTTAAAAACGCACCTACTAAAACTGTTACAGTACGTTCATTTTATATGGATGAAACTGAAATCACTAACTCAGAATACAGACAATTTGTAGAATGGGTTAGAGATTCTGTAGTAAGAATGAGACTTGCAATATTAGCAGATGAACTAGGTGAAACACCAGGAACTGGTGGTATTGGAGAATATGCATTTCTTGACCAAGATCCTGATAATCTTACCCCTTATGAACAATACATGTTAGATAACTATGCAGGGCTAGGAGAAACAGGTTATGAAGGTCGTAAAATTAATAGAGAAATAGACCTTATTTGGGAAACTGAAGAGTATCCAGATGAATACTATGTTGAGGTGATGGATACAATGTATTTACCTCAAGAAGAATCTTACAACGGCCAACGAACTATGGACGTTAGCAAATTTGAGTTTCAATACACTTGGATGGACATTCAAGCTGCAGCAAGAGCTAAAAAAGGAAAAAGAAGTGATTTTATTAAAAGAGAAAATGTAAAGATTTATCCAGATACTACGGTTTGGATCAAAGATTTTAGTTACTCTTATAATGAGCCAATGCACAATGATTATTTCTGGCATGCTGCTTATGATGATTATCCTGTAGTTGGTGTTTCTTGGCAACAAGCTAAAGCATTTTGTGCTTGGAGAACATTAGAACACAATTCATACAGAAAAGAAAAAGGACAACATTTTGTAAATACATATAGACTTCCTACAGAAGCAGAATGGGAATATGCTGCTCGTGGTGGTATTGAGTCTGCTTCATATCCTTGGGGTGGCCCTTACACAAAAAATGATAGAGGTTGTTTTATGGCTAATTTCAAACCATTACGTGGTGATTATGCTGCAGATCAAGCTTTATACACTGTAGAGGCAAAATCTTTTGAACCAAATGATTTTAACCTATACAACATGGCAGGTAACGTATCAGAATGGGTAGATTCTTCTTATGACCCATCTTCTTACGAGTACTCTTCATCTATGAACCCAAATGTTAACGATGTTAGCAACAAGCGTAAAGTTGTACGTGGTGGTTCTTGGAAAGATGTTTCTTACTTCCTACAGGTAAGTTCAAGAGATTATGAGTACGCAGATTCTGCTAGAAGTTATATTGGCTTCAGAACAGTACAAGATTACTTAGGAAATGATTTAGACTTAAATCGTCCTCCTCAATAAAAGATCAAAAACAACTACTTAAATAAACCCTTAACTAAAACTAACCTCTATTAACTTAGAGAACTTAAAACTACTTAAATTATGGCACAGTCAAAGTCAGGAAAAAAATTAATGAACATGGTATACGGTCTAGGTGCGGCCGTTGTAATCTTAGGAGCACTATTTAAAATTATGCACTGGCCTTTTGGTAACGAAATGCTAATTATAGGTTTGGTAACAGAAGCACTTGTATTTACAGTTTCTGCTTTTGAGCCTGTAGACTCAGAACTTGACTGGTCTTTAGTATATCCTGAATTAGCTGGTGGAGCAGCTAGCGGTAAAAAAGCTGTAGCTCCAACAGATGCTGAAGGTGTTTTATCTAAGAAATTAGATGCAATGCTTAAAGAAGCTAAGATAGATGCAAACTTAATGAGCAGCCTTGGTGATAGTATCAAGAATTTTGAAGGTGCTGCTAAAAATATGTCTCCTACTGTTGATGCTATTTCTTCTCAAAAGAAATATAGTGAAGAGTTAACTCTTGCTGCAGCACAAATGGAAACATTAAACAACCTTTACAAAGTACAAGTAGAGTCTGCTGCTAAGCAAAGTGAAGCAAATACTGCTGCTGCAGAAAATGCTGTTGCGCTTAAAGCACAAATGGAATCGTTAACTCAAAACTTATCTTCATTAAACGGCGTTTACGGCAATATGTTAAATGCTATGGGTAACAACAGAGCCTAATTTTAATTTTTAACTATAACAGATAACTACTATTTAAAAAATTAAAATATGGCATCAGGAAAACAAACTCCAAGGCAGAAGATGATTAACCTAATGTACTTGGTTTTCATTGCAATGCTTGCACTTAACATGTCTAAAGAGGTACTTACCGCTTTTGGATTAATGAATGAAAAATTGGTTGAAGCTAACGCAGATACTACACAACGTAACCAACTTGCTATGGCTGGACTTGCAGAAAAAGCAAGTGAACAACCAGCTAAATATGCACCTTTAAAGGAGCAGGCAGATCAAATAAACGCTTTAACAGAAGAGTTGGTAGGATATATTGATGGTGTTAAAAACAAATTAACAGCAGAAATGGATGATCCTACAGACTACGAGACTATGGATAAATCTAATGATTTAGATGAACTATGGTACAAAGGAGGAAAAGCTACACCAGAAGGTCAAGAATTTATTGACAAGATGGATACTTACCGTAATGGTGTTGTTTCAGTTCTTGGAGCAGACTTACCAAAGGTTAGAGCAGAAGTTGAAAAAGACTTCTCAACAGCACCAGAAAAAGATCGTGATGGTGTAGAGAAAGATTGGTTAAGCTATAACTACGTAGGATTTCCTCTAGTTGCATCTATTACTAAACTTACGCAAATACAAGCAGACGCTAAGACAGTTGAAAGTGAAATTCTTTCAGACTTATTAGCAGGACAATTAAAGTCTGATGTTTCTATGACAAACTATCAAGCTATAGTTGTACCAGAAAAAACTGCATTCTTTAATGGCGAAAACTTTAAAGGTAAAGTTGTATTAGGACGTTTTGATAACTCTTTAAACTTTGACAAAGTAACTGTTAACGGAAAAGATTTAGAAAAGACAGTTGGCGGTCAAGTTGTATTAGATTTTCCAGCAGGAAATGTAGGAGAGCAAGAGATTAAAGGTGAACTTCAGTTTAAAGAAGGAGACTCTTTAGTATCTATTCCTATTACAAGTTCTTATGCTGTTATCCCAAAACCAAATGCTGCTGTAATTTCTGCAGATAAAATGAATGTAGTTTATAGAGGTGTACAAAACCCTATGACAATTTCTATTCCAGGTGTTGGCTCTGTTAGTGCTAACGCTCCAGGACTTTCTCCTGCAGGAGGCGCTGGTAAATACAATATGAATGTTACCACATTAAAGCAACGTGAAGTTAAAATTAATGTAAGCGGTAAGTTACCAGGTGGTGAGACCGTATCAGACAGCAAAACGTTTAGAATTAAAGATATTCCAAGACCAGTAGGAACTGTTCGTGGTGAAGAAGGATCTATTAAAATGCAACGTAACGGATTAGAGATTTCTACTATCGGAGCAGATTTACCAGATTTTGACTTCCAATTAAAATTAAATGTAACTGGATTTAAATTTAGAGTACCAGGTCAACCAACTGTAAGAGTTAATGGTAGCCGTTTAGACTCTAGAGCTAAATCTACTCTAAGAAGAGCAAAACGTGGAGAAACAGTTCAGATTTTTGATATCGAAGCAGGTATCTCTGGAAACTCTGGTTACAAGTTGAAAAAAGTATCTCCTGTAATTATTGAATTAACAAACTAAGATTGATGATGGCTATGACTTCAAATCGATTATTACTTACACTATCTGGACTTTTGATAACCTCTTTAGGGTTTTCTCAAGCAAACTTGCTTAACGCAAAAACTCCAGATGAAATTGGCGTTAAAACCAAAGAACAAATTAAATATGATAACGATGATCCATTAGAGTATGGGTACGTTGATGATAGAGATGTACTTTGGTCTAAAACGACTTGGGAAATACTAGATTTGGATGAACGTGTAAACTTTCCATTATACTATCCTATAGATACTAATAATATTGGAAAAGACAGAAGATCTTTATACGATGTACTTCTTTCTAATATTAAAAATGGAAATATTGAAACTATCTATACAGATTCTTATTTTACAGAAAAAAGAACTTTAAAAGATATTTCTGCTGCCTTATCTAAAGTTGATACTACAGATTATGGTATCGAGCAATATAATGCAGGTGAAGAAATAGATGCTCAGTATATAACAAGACGCGATATTAACGCTGGAGATATATCTGAATATCATGTTAAAGGTCTTTGGTATTTTGACAAGCGTCAAGGTGAATTAAAGTATCGTTTATTAGGTATAGCACCTTGTGCTCCAGATGTAAACTTTATAGATGAGGAAGACACTCAAGTAGTTGAATTATTTTGGGTATGGTTTCCTGGTGTAAGAGAAGTTTTACATAACGCTAAAGCTTTTAACAGGCAAAACTCATCACAACCAATCACGTTTGATCATTTATTAAATTCAAGACGTTTTAACGGTGTTATTTACAAGGAGGACAATGAGTATGGTGATCGTACTGTTGAAGACTACATAAATAACAATGCATTAATGCAACTGTTAGAATCTGATAGAATTAAAGAACAGATAAGAAACTTTGAACAGGATATGTGGAATTACTAATTCCTAATCTCGTATAAACATTCTAAAAAAACGCCTTTCTTTTTGAAAGGCGTTTTTATATTTTTAAAATATGCAGGAAACAGATTATATTATTGTAGGTTTTGGATTAAGTGGCTTAGCTGTAACAAAACAATTACAGTCTCATAGCAAAAAGGTTGTTGTTATAGACAAGCCTTCTCAAAACGCGTCTAAAGTTGCTGGAGGTATGTATAACCCTGTTATTCTTAAACGTTTTACGTTAGCCTGGAACGCAAATGAACAACTACCCTACGCGCTTCAGTTTTACAAGTCAATAGAAGACGAATTAAAAATTAAAATAATTAATCCGTTACCAGTATACAGACGTTTCTCTTCTATTGAAGAACAAAATAATTGGTTTGAAGCTTCAGATAAACCATTATTGAATGAGTATTTAAATTCAGACCTAAAGATCACATTAAATAAAAACGTAAATGGTAATTATGGTTTTGGTGAAGTAAAACAAACCGGTACTATAAATACCAAAAAATTAATTAATGCCTTCAAATCAAAACTTAGTAGCAATAATAATTTTATTGAAGAGAATTTTAATTACGATTCATTACAAGTTAATAAAGACAGTATAATTTACAATAATCTAATAGCAAGAGGAATAATTTTTTGCGAAGGTATTGGTGTTAAAAACAACCCATATTTTAATACATTAGATATACGAGGAAATAAGGGAGAATATTTAATAATAAAAACACCTCAATTAAACTTAGAAGCAGCTGTAAAATCTGGCATATTTATAATACCGTTAGGAGACAACAACTATAAAGTTGGTGCTAGTTATGATAGATTAGACACAACTACAAATCCTACAGAAACTAAAAAGATTGAATTAAAAAAGCAACTTGATGCTATCCTAACAACAGAATATCAAATTATAGATCAAGTAGCAGGAATAAGACCAACAACAAAAGACAGAAGACCTTATATAGGAAGTTTAAATGAACATAAGAATGTTTACCTCTGTAATGGTTTAGGAAGCAGAGGTGTTATAACATCTCCAACTATCTCGAAGCATTTGGTAGATCATATCTTAAAAGACCTACCAATACCTTCAGATATAAGTTTAGAGAGACATTATTAATTACCCTATTTTTTGTACTACTTCTTTTTTGGCTGTTTTAACAGAGCCATCAAATCCGTGAACACCACCAACAGTAGTATATTTCATTACATAGCGTTTATCTGGATTTATTCTTTGAAAAGCACTTTGACACATTAAAGTAGCCTCATGAAATCCACACAATATTAACTTGAGCTTACCTGGATAAGTATTAACATCACCAATAGCGTAGATACCAGGAATATTTGTTTGATAATCTAAAGTATTATCAACTTTAATCGCATTTTTTTCTATCTCTAATCCCCAATCAGCAATTGGTCCTAATTTTGGAGACAACCCAAATAAAGGGATAAAATCATCCACTTCTAGCAAGGTATCCTGCGCAGCTTTATCTTTATGCTGTATAACTACGGATTCTAGCTTTTCTGAGCCATTAATTCCAACAACCTCTGCATTGGTTACTAATTTAATTTTTCCTAGCTTAGATAGCTCAGAAACTTTCTCAACAGAATCTAACGCACCTCTAAATTCACTTCGTCTGTGCACCAATGTAACCTCAGAAGCTACATCTGCTAAAAAGATACTCCAATCTAAAGCAGAGTCTCCACCGCCAGCAATTATTACTTTTTTATCTCTATATACTTCTGGATCTCTTATTATATAAGACACACCACGATCTTCAAAATCTTTAATGTTTGAAATAGGTGGTTTTCTAGGTTCAAAACTTCCTAATCCACCTGCTATAGCAACTACAGGTGCGTGATGTTTAGTTCCTTTATTGGTAGTAACTATAAATGTCCCATCTTCCTGTTTATCTATTGTTTGAGCGCGTTCTCCTAGAGTAAAACCAGGTTGAAAAGGCTCTATTTGCTTCATAAGATTATTTACCAAGTCACCAGCTAATACTTCAGGGAAAGCAGGAATATCATAAATGGGTTTTTTAGGATAAATTTCAGAACATTGCCCTCCAGGTTGTGGTAATGCATCAATTAAGTGACATTTTAATTTAAGAAGTCCCGCTTCAAAAACTGTAAATAAACCTGTAGGTCCAGCTCCAATTATTAATATATCTGTTGAAATCATAAAATTTAAAAATGAAAAATTATGCCAACTTTAAAAAAAGCTAGCAATTAAAGAAATAGATGTAAGGTTATTGAGCGGTGTTAATCACCTTTTCAATTTGTGGTGCATGCTTTTTAATTGTCATCTCAACACCACTCTTAAGTGTCATTTGGTTAACACTACAACCAACACAATTACCCATAAGCTTTACAAAGACTGTTTTATCATCTTCAATACTAACTAAAGAAATATCACCGCCATCATTTTGTAAAAATGGGCGTATTTCTTCTAATGCAGCTTGCACACTATTATATAATTCTTGTCCTTCCATAAGTTAATTCTTTACAGCACTACAGCCGGCCATTGTTGTAATTTTAATAGCTTCAGTTGGAGGCAAATCTTTATTTCTGTTCACAGTTTCTTGAACTGTATTTTTGGTGATATCTATAAATGCTGATTCTAAAATAGTTCCTGTTTGTAATGCAGCTGGCCTTCCTATATCGCCAGATTCTCTAATACTTTGTACTAAAGGTAATTGGCCTAAAAACGGAACACCTAAATCATCTGCTAAATTTTTAGCACCATCTTTACCAAAAATATAATATTTATTGTCCGGTAATTCTTCTGGTGTGAAGTAGGCCATATTTTCCAATATCCCTAATACAGGTACATTAATACTTTCTTGTTGAAACATAGCAACACCTTTTTTAGCATCTGCTAATGCAACATTTTGTGGAGTACTAACTACAACCGCTCCAGTTATTGGTAAAGATTGCATGATACTCAAATGTATATCTCCAGTTCCAGGAGGAAGATCTATCAAAAGAAAATCTAATTCACCCCAAGCAGCATCAAATATCATTTGATTTAAAGCTTTAGCTGCCATAGGTCCACGCCATACTACTGCTTGATTTGGTTTAGTAAAAAAGCCTATCGAAAGTATTTTTACACCGTAATTCTCTACTGGCTTCATTTTAGATTTACCATCAACAGTAACAGACAAAGGTCTTTCTGCCTCAACATCAAACATAATTGGTGCAGAAGGGCCATAAATATCTGCATCTAACAAACCAACCTTAAAGCCCATTTTAGATAATGAAACAGCAAGATTAGAGGTCACTGTAGATTTCCCTACACCTCCTTTACCAGATGCAACAGCAATAATATTTTTAATGCCAGGAATTGCCTTTCCTTTTATTTCATTTGTTTTTTGAGGCGCCTCTATTTTTAAATTAACCTTTACTTTGGCATTTTCATCTAAACCGCTATGTATTGCAGAAATAATATCAGATTCTGCGCGCTTTTTAATATGCATTGCAGGTGTAGTTAATGTTAAATCTACTATCACTTCATCAGCAAAAGTCACAACATTAGTAACCGCACCACTCTCTACCATATTTTTACCTTCTCCAGAAACAGAAATTGTTTCCAAGGTTTTCAATACAGATGCTTTATCAATCTTCATAATTTGTAATCTCTTAATTAGAATTATTCTAAAGTGCAAATGTACGGGTTAGACATTTAAAAATAAAGCGCTATGGCAGATTAGATTTATGAATATATATAGCTTCTATGTAAATTTAACGTGCTTGAAGATATTACAAAATGAATAGCTGTATCTTTGCAAAAAAATATTAGAATTATGAGTAGAGATGGACGTCGAAACGATAACGCTTCTAACAAGAAAAATAAGCCAAAAGTTGAAACCGTTGATGGTGGTATTAGGCTAAATAAATATATTGCTAATGCAGGAATTTGCTCAAGAAGAGATGCAGACATCTACATAACTGCAGGTAATGTTACAGTAAATGGAAAAACTATAACCGAAATGGGTTATAAAGTAAAGCTTAGTGATGAAGTTAAATTTGACGGTAGAAGCATAACTCCAGATAAAAAAGAATACTACTTACTTAATAAACCTAAAGATGTTTTTGTATCTGGCAGTTTAAATGAAAGTGGAATGACTGTTTTAGATATAGTAGGGCGCGCAACAAAAGCGAGATTAAGCCCTATTGGTAAACTTGAAAGAAGCGCAATGGGATTAGTTGTGTTAACAAATGATGGTACACTATCTAAAAGTTTAGCAAATCCAAGACATGGTATTAGGCAAATTTACCATGTACAGTTGAATAAAGAATTAAGTCAAGTAGATTTAGAAAAAATACGTCAAGGCATCACTTTAGAAGATGGAGAAATTAAAGTGGTTGACATTAGTTACGTAGAAAATAAATCTAAAAGAGAAGTTGGAATAGAAATTAAAAGTACTAAGTCTCATATTGTACAAAGACTATTTAAAAGTCTTAATTACGAGATCAAATACCTTGATAGAGTAGTATTTGGAACTTTAACTAAAAAAGACTTGCCTCGTGGTATGTTTAGACACCTCACGAAGCAAGAAATAATTAATTTAGGAATGATTTAGTAATTAATTGCAGGACAGTTACAATCGTAACGATCTCTTCTTTCATTAAATTTAAATCCTATTGTTAACTGATGAAATCCTGAGTTACTTAACACTACAGAATTTGCTTGATAACTATACGTGTAAGCAAACATAAAATTGTTATAGTCTACACCAACAAATGGGGTAATTAACTGAAGCTTTTGGTTACTTACCTCTACACCATCCTGTGTAAACTCAGCGCCCTCAAAACTTCTTCTGTAAGATAAGCCTCCCCAAAGTCTACCAAAGTCCATAGCTTTATAAACTTTCATATTTAAATCTATACTACGCTCTTGTGTTTCATCTGTTGATTGAAACATAATTGAGGGTTCATAACTCCAATCACTTCCATAAGGACTAATTGTATACCCTGCAGAAAGTAAATAACGTCTTTGGTTGTTAGATTCTAAATCTTCTGTAAATATATCTCTATTTGCAGGTAAGGCATTCTTAACTGTTAAGTGAGAGAAAAAGTCTAAAAAGTAATATGAAACACCAAAGTCTAAATTAAAATAAGTATCAGTTTGTTCTATTCCGGTAACAATAGGGTCAAACATTGTAAAAGTACTTTCATCCAAACGACCTTGAATAGCACCTATACTTAATCCAAAAGATAATTGATTTAAATCAATTTCATTCCTAGATAATAATAAATGATATGCAAATGTTGCGTAAGCACCAGTTTGAGAAAAGTTACCATTACTATCGTTAAATAAAATACCACCGACACCAATTTTATCTGTGATTCGACCATTTAAAGATAGTGTTTGTAAACTCGGAGCATCTTCAACATCAAACCATTGTTGTCTAGCTGTCAATCTAACTTTACTAGCATTTGAAGCACCAGCCATAGACGGATGCAACAAATATAAATTATCAGTTAAATAATCTGAATAAACAGGAATTCCTTCTTGTGCGTTCACAAAAAATGAACCTGATATTAGCATTAGTAAAGCTAATGCACTTTTAATTTGAGTTGTCATATAAAAAATTATCGTTTCAATGTAAAGTAAGCTCTGAACTCCTGTATGGATCCGTCAGCCGGTTCCACGAACTCGACGCTGAACCAGTAGTCGTCGCTAGGAAGCACACGACCGTTGAAGGTCCCGTCCCATCCGTTGCCCGTTGGACTCAACTGC